>Ga0308160_10008444_pt1 | contig 10033 bp, 7 predicted proteins | sample PhyFR1_FD_201036 | JGI IMG/M metagenome (GOLD analysis project Ga0308160, IMG submission 201036) | Phyllosphere microbial communities from UC Gill Tract Community Farm, Albany, California, United States - DLSLF.R1 | ecosystem: Host-associated > Plants > Phyllosphere > Unclassified | place: USA...
CGCCGTTACCCGCCGCACCATCCTGCGCGCCGCCCTGGCGCTACCCGTCGCTGGCCTGGCCCGCGCCGGCACCGACGCCGCCGGAGAGGCGCTCCATGACCTGGCCGCGCTCGAGCGCCGCAGCGGCGCACGCCTGGGCGTGGCCGCCTGGCGCCGCGGCGGTGTCGGCGCGCTCGCCTGGCGCGGCGACGAGCGCTTCCCGTTCTGCAGCACCGCGAAAGTGATGGTCGCGGCGACCGTGCTTGCGCGCGCGGCGCACGTGCCGGACCTGCTGGACACGCGCGTGCGCTACGCGAAGGCCGATCTGGTGGCGTGGTCGCCGGTGACCGAACGGCACGTCGACACGGGCATGACCGTGGCCGAACTGTGCGCCGCCGCGCTGCAGGTCAGCGACAACAGCGCCTGCAACCTGCTGCTGGACCGGATCGGCGGACCGGCCGCCGTCACCGCGTTCGCGCGCCGCATCGGCGACACGGCCTTCCGCATGGACCGCCGCGAGACTGAATTGAACACCGCGGTCCCGGGCGACCCGCGCGACACGACCACCCCGCGCGCCATGGCCGCGAGCCTGGAAGCGCTGCTGCTGGACGCGGCGCTGGCGCCCGACGCGCGCGCCCGGCTGCTCGACTGGATGCTCGGGTCGCAGACCGGCGCGGAGCGCATCCGGGCCGGCTTCCCGCCCGCCTGGCGCGTCGCCGGCAAGACCGGCACCGGCAGCTACGGTACCGCCAACGACGTCGGCATCGTGCTGCCGCCACAGGGCGAGCCGGCGATCGTCGCGATCTACACCACCCGCACGACGCCGGATGCCGGCGCCGACAGCAAGGTGCTCGCACAGGCCGCCGCGATCGTCGCGCGCGCCCTGGGGGCGGCGTGATGCGCCTGGCGCCGATGGCCGCGGCCGACCTGGACGCCGTGCTCGCGGTGCAGGCGGCATGCTATCCGCCGCCGATGCAGGAAGCGGCCGACGTCGTGCTGGCGCGCCTGGCGGCCAGTCCGGACACGGTGCTGGTCGCGCGCGACGCGGCCGGCGTGTGCGCCTATCTGTTCGCCTACCCGTCGCGCCTGGGCAAGGTGACGCCGCTCGGCGGCGCCTTCGTCGTGCCGGCGGACGCGGACACGCTGTACCTGCACGACCTTGCCGTGGCACCGCGCGCGGCCGGGCAGGGCGTTGCGCGCCGCCTCGCCGGCGCGCTGCTTGCGGCGGGCGCCGCGCGCGGGTTTGCGCAGTCGGCGCTCGTCTCGGTGCAGGACTCGCGCCGCTTCTGGGAAAGCCTGGGCTATGCCTGCGCCGCCGGCGACGCGGCGGGCCTGGCCACGTATCCGGACGGCGCGCTGTACATGGCGCGGGCGCTGTAACCGCTTGTCCATCTGACAAAGCCCGGTAAAACATTGGCAATTTTCTGCCGTTTTGCGCCGACAGCCTGTGCCGTCCGCGTTCCAAAAACGGGGATCCGTCAATTTTTGTGACCACAAATCGCCCGGTTGCGCTAATATTGACAGGTGGCAACTCTCGGCTTTTTCGAAATGAACTTCCGCTTCCTGTCAGTCCGGCGTGCACGCGGCTTCACGCTGGTCGAAATCCTCGTCGTGCTGGCGATCGTCGGCATCCTCACGGCCGTCGCCGTGCCGGCCTACCGCGACTATGTGATCCGTGCGCGCCTGACCGAGGCGTTCAGCGCGCTCGGCGGGGTGCAGACGGCCGCCGAGGACTACTGGAGCTCGGGCGACGCGCATACGTACGTCGGCTTTAACCGGATGCCGTCGAACACCGCCAATTTCACGTACGCGCTGTCGAACGCCACGGCCAGCAGCTTCCTGGTGACCGCGACGGGCGCCGGACCGATGGCCGGTTTCACCTACACCATCGACCAGAGCGGCAACCGCACGTCGGCCACGCCGACCACGCTGGGCTGGGGCTCGAGCACGTCGTGCTGGATCGACCGGAAGGGCGCGGGATGCGTGCAGTGATGCCGCCACCTGCCGCGCGCGGCTTCACGCTGATCGAAGCGCTCGTCGTGGTCGCGATCATGGGGACGATGCTGGCCGTCGGCATGCCGGCGATGTCGGACTGGCTGCTGGGCCGCAAGGCGCTGGCCGCCGCCGTGTTCTACCAGGAAGGCTTCGCGCTCGCGCGCAACACGGCGATCGCGCACGGCAGCCACAGCCGGCTGGTGCTGACCGAGAACGACGGCAACCACAAGCTGGACTGGCGCGTCGATATTTGCTTCCCGAACAACGGCAGCGTCTGCGACGACAACAACACCACGGGCTGGTCCACCGCGACGGCGCCCGCGGCGGGCGATCCGGATACCGCCGATAGCGCGCACCAGTTTCGGTCGGTCGTGCGCAGCGCCGAGGCCATGCCGGACAGCGACACGCTGCGCCAGACCGTGAACCCGTCCGGCGCGACCGAGATCTACTTCACCCAGATGGGCTGGGTGGACGGTACCGTGACGCCGCGCGTGACGAGCATCGACCTGTCGCCGCCGTTCACGCGGCCGACCGCATTCAAGTCCGTGGCCCTCGTGGTGCCGCTGTCCGGCATCGCGGTGATCTGCGACCGGTCCGCGCCGGCGCACGACGTGCGCGGGTGCCCGCCATGATCGCGCCGCGCCGCCAGGGCGGCATGGCCCTGGTCGAAGCCGTCGTGGCCGTCGTGCTGCTCGGGATCGGGCTGCTGGGCGCCGTCGGCATGCAGGCCCGCTCGCAGAGTGCGCTGGCCGATACCGGCATGCGCGCCCAGGCCACCCTCGCCGCCGAGAGCCTGCTCGGCACGATGGCCGTCGACGTCGCCCATGCAAACGACTATGCGCTGGCCGCGAACGCCACGCCGAGCGCGCGCCTGCTGCCGTGGTACAACGCCACGCGGACGCAGATCCCGGGGGCGCAGATCGTCATCGTCGTGACGCCGGCCGCCAACCGCACCGCGGTGGACGTCAAGATTTCCTGGTCGCGCAAGGCCGGCGCGGCGCAGAGCGCGCACCGCGTGGTCGCCTACCTGGCGGCGGCCGCATGAAGCGCGCGATCCTCATCCGCCAGCGCGGTTTTTCCCTCGTCGAGCTCATGGTCAGCGTCGTCATCGGCCTGCTCGCGCTTCTGTTCGCGGTGAACATGGTCGGCGGCGCCGAAAAGACCCGCGGCAACGCGCTCGGCGGCTCCGACGGCATGCAGAACGGGATGGTGGCGCTGTTCGCACTCGGCAACGACGCCAACACGGCCGGCTTCGGCCTGAACGACCCGATCATCGCCGGCTGCAACACGCAGTTCAAGGACGCGGGCGGCTTCCAGCTGGCGCCGTTCCAGCCGTCCGGCTCGACCACGACGCTGACGCCGCTGGCACCGGTCATCATCGAGTCGAACGGCGCGGATCCGGACCGGATCACGTTCTACAGCGGCGCGTCGCCCGGCGGGACGCCGAGCTGGGGCCTGCTCGCGGATTACACGGCCGGCGGGACGCAACTGTCGCTTGACCACCCGTCGTATGCGATGCAGCAGTACGACGTGCTGCTCGTCGCCCCGGACCAGCCGGGCAACGACTGCCTGCTGCTGCAGCGGTCGGACGCCGCGCCGATGGCGACGACGGTGCGCGTCGAGTCCGGCGGCGACACGCGCTTCAACGCCGTCGGCACGCGCAACGCGTCGTTCACGCTGTACAAGTCGCGCGTGTTCGACCTCGGCCCCGCGCGCAGCCTGTCGTTCCGCTCGTGGTCCGTCAGCGGCGGCTACCTGCAGATGCAGTCGCTTGCGGGCGACACGCCGGGGCAGGCGGCGACGGTGGCGAACGACATCGTGTCGATCAAGGCGCAATACGGTTTCGATACCCGCACGGCCAACGCGTTCCATCCCGAAACCGGCCTGCAGGTAGGCCAGTGGTCGTCGGCGATGATCGATGCCGACGGTTCCGGCGTGACCGGCGACGCCGGCGACTGGCAGCACATCGCGGCCGTGCGCATCGCCGTCGTCGCGCGCAGCAAGGCGGCGGAACGGCCGGCCGCGGGCGCCACGTGCACGACGACGCCGCTGGCGAAGCAGCCGAGGGTCTTCACGACGGCGCCGCTGACGAACGTCGCCGCCGCGCCGGTCACCGTCAACGTGGCCGTGGCCGGCGATCCGCTCGACTGGAAGTGCTACAGCTACCAGACGTTCGAAACCATCGTCACGCTGCGCAACGGCGGCTGGAGAAGGATTCCCCAATGAGCCCGAGATCGAACGTGCGCGCCGGCGCGCACTGCGCCGGCATGGCGCTTCCCGTCGTCCTGATCATCCTCGCCGTGATGCTGCTGGGCAGCGTGTACCTGCTGCGCACGGTGAATTCCACATCGCTCACGACCGGTAACCTGGCGAACGACGCCACCTTGAGCCGCGCGGCCGACCTCGGCCTGCATACGGCATTCGCCTGGCTGCAGCAGACGGCCAAGACCAACAAGGCCGCCCTGCTGCAGGACGATACGGCGAACGGCTACCACGCCCATTGGGACGTCAAGACGCCGCGCGACGCCGGATTCTGGGACAACCAGGTGACGATGACCGGGGAGGGCGGCACCACCATCGCCTACGTGATCTACCGTCTGTGCAATGTCTCGGGCTCGTACAACAGCGGAACGAATGCATGCATGCAGACGGCCGCGCCCTCGGGCGGCAGCGGCACCGGTCCCGGGCTCGGCAGCAGCTTCGGCACGGGCGATCCCTTGTACGACGCCACGCCGCAACTGCACTACCTGATCACGGCCCGCATCGTCGGGGGCCGGGGTTCGAACGTGACCAACCAGATGATCGTCCTGATCGGGGCATGATCCGCACACCATGAAGAAACTTCTCGCCTTGCTGGGCCTCGTGGCCCTCGTGCTGGCCGGCGTCGCCGGCGCGGCCGTCACCAACATCGCGCAGCTGCCGGTCCTCAATGTGGACGGTACCGGCAACGTCAGGCCGAACCTGATGCTCCTGTACGATAACTCCGGCTCGATGGCGAGCACGTTCACGCCGGACTACATCGCCGACGGCACGACCTGCCGCTCGCGAGCGACGATGTCGGGCGGCGTGCGCAGCTGCAGCATCGGCCAGCCGCCGTTCGCCGCCGCCGAGTTCAACCGCCAGTACTACAATCCGGCCGTGCGCTACGTGCCGCCGGTGAAGGCGGACGGCACCTCGTACAACTCGCAGACGAGCGCCAACACGAGCGGATGGACCAACGTGACGACGGACGGCTTCAACGTCAACCGCAACGACATGCTGGGCGCCAGCGGCTACCTGACGAACCTCGTCGAGAACTTCCCGGACCTGAAGTGGTGCGACGGTAACGGCAACTGCTACACCAACACGGCCAAGTATGCGTACCCGAACGACGTGGCCAACAGCCCGACGGTCATCTACGGCAACCCTTATTACTACAACATCCGCGTCGCGGAATATTGCACGACGCCGGCGCTGACGACGTGCGTGACGACCGCCGTCGGGGCCGCCGCGCCGGCCAATTATCCCTACCCGGCCAAGGTGCGCTGGTGCGACAGCCGTGCGCTGACCAACTGCCAGGCGAAGTACGTCGGCAGCTTCAAGTATCCGCGCTTCTCCAGCCCGAACCCGGGCGTCGTGGCGGCGTACGGCACGATCACGATCGGCGCCTCGGGCTCGGCGGGATCGATCACGATCAACAGCGCGTCCGTCGCCGAACCGGGCGGGGCGGTCGTCATCACGAACGGGGCCGTGAACGCGTCGACCGGCACCAACACGCCGACCAAGCAGCAGACGGTGGCGACGTCGCTGGCCGCGGCGATCATCGCCAAGACCGGCCTGACGAACCAGTACCTAGCGTGCGTGCGCACCCCGCTGCCCAGCAACATCGGCGTGCCCGCGTGCTCGACCTACGGCATCACGCTCGGCACGGATAACGTGGTGGCCGTGATTCCGATCAACTGCCCGAGCAGTTCCACGACCAAGTCCAGCGGCACCTGCGCGTTCGTGTCCGACGGCGCGCGCAACGGCTGGGCCATCACGGTCGATGCGCCGGCGGCCGTCGTCCAGGCCGCGCAGCCGGCCACCGCGCTGATCTCGGTGGCCGGCACGGCGTTCAACAGCACCAACAGCAGCAAGCAGACCAAGCTGGCGTCCGGCACGACGTTCGGCAACAAGACGATCATCGGTACGACGCTGACGTTCGGCCAGTCGGCGAGCAACACGACTGTCGCCAGCGCCATCCGGAGCGCGATCACGAACCAGAACGGCATCACCGCGTATGCCGGCGGCAATGCGATCACGCCCGCCTGCAAGGGCAAGGGCGCCGAGACGGTCTGCGTGGCCGACACGACGCTGACGACGGGCGGCGCGACCGTCACGATGGGCGGCCTGACGAACAACGGCAACGTCTCGTTCACCATCACGCCCGCGGCGGCGCCCGTGGCGGCCGTGTACGACACGATACCCGTGACGACGACGTCGCTGGGCAGCGGCGGCGCCGTGTTCGTGCGCGTCGACATCGTGCCGAGCGTGACGAGCTATCCGAAGGGCGCGGGGCGCACCGACTGCGCCGGCAGCACCTGCACCTACGCCGAGGAGATGACGAACTTCGCCAACTGGTACGCCTACTACAAGACGCGCAACCAGATGATGAAGACGTCCGTCGGACAGGCGTTCCAGGCGCTGACGTCGAACTACAACGTCGGCATCGTCTCGCTGTCGGCGGCGGCGGCGGATGCGTCGAGCTCGTTCATGCTGCCGCAGCAGTTCACCGGCACGGCACGCAGCAACTGGTACTCGAAGCTGTACGCGATGAGCGGCAACCAGGCCACGCCGATGCGCCTGGCGCTGCACGCGGTGGGCAAGATGTACGCCAACATGGACCCGTACGCGGCGCTGAGCGCGGCGCCGGTGGTGCGCTATCCGTGCCAGCAGAACTTCACGTTCGTCACGACGGACGGCTACTGGAACAACAACCCGGCGGCGGACGTCGTCAACAACGACAACGTCGAGAGCACGGCGCGCTTCTGCACGCGCGCGAGCGGCTGCCTCGATCCGAGCGCCCAGACCGACAATTCGCTGGCCGACGTCGCGCTGTACTGGTACAACGGCGGCTCGAACACGTCGACGTCGTCGCTGCGCCCGTCCCTCGAGGACTGGACCAAGCCGGGGCTCGTGCCCGGGCAGTCGAGCGACAACCCGCGCCTGCACATGAATACCTATACGCTCGGCCTGGGCGTGGACGGCATCATGAACTACGAAGAAAAGTACGACACGGCACCGGCGCCGGGCGGCGACTTCTACAACCTGATCACGGGCGTGGCCACCGGCTGCCCGTGGAACAACAACGGCGCGTACGTCTGGCCCGATCCGGTCACGGGCGACACCTCGACCAACGCGCACCAGTCGCGCGTGGACGACCTGTGGCATGCCGCGATCAACGGCCACGGCCACTATTTCAGCGCGGCCGATCCGACCGAGGTGGTGCAGGGCCTGGGCTCGGCGCTGTCGGCGATCCAGACGCGCGTCGGCGCCGCCTCGGCAGCCGCGACCTCGACGCCGAACATCTCGCAGCAGGACAACGACATCTTCTCGTCCACGTTCACGACCGTGCGCTGGTACGGCGAACTGTCCGACCGCAAGATCGATCCGACCACGGGCGCCGTCTCGGCCAACGCGACGTGGGTGTCCTCGGACACGGTCGGGACGCTGGTCGACAGTGCCAGCGACAGCCGCACGATCTGGATGCTCGACACGGCGAACACCGCGCTGAAATCGTTCACGTACGCGAGCATGACGGCTACCGAGAAGGCCTGGTTCGACAACAAGTGCGCGGCACTCGCGCAATGTTCCAGCCTGTCCTCCGGCGACCGCGCGACCGTCAACGCCGGCGCCACCATCGTCAACTGGCTGCGCGGCCAGCAGCAGTATGCGGACGGCACGATCCTGCGCGCGTACGCGACCACGGACCATGTCCCGTCCGGCCAGCAGAACCCGATTCCGATCGTGCTGGGCGATATCGCGTCGTCGAAACCCGCGTACCTGCGCGATCCGCGCAAGGGCTATTCGCTGCCGGGCTACGCCACCTTCAAGAGCGACAACACCGCGCGCAGCGCGACCGTGTTCGTGGCCGCCAACGACGGCATGCTGCATGCGTTCAAGGCGGCCGACGGCACCGAGCTGTGGGCGTACGCGCCGCGCATCACGATGAAGAAACTGCACCTGCAGGCCAGCACGACCTACGGCACCAACCACCAGTTCACGGCCGACGGCGGGCCGGAAATCGCGGACGTCAAGATCGGCAACAACTGGAAGTCGGTGCTGGTGGCCGGCCTGAACGCGGGCGGTCGCGGGTACTATGCGCTGGACGTGACTGACCCGGCGCATCCGCATGCGTTGTGGGAACTGTGCGCCGATCCGGCGGTCTGCAGCGGCATCAACTATGACGCCGACATCGGCCTCACGTTCGGCAACCCGCAGTTCGGCACGTGGAACGACGCCGGCGGCGTCGAGCACTGGGTCGTGTTCCTCACGTCCGGCTACAACAACGTGCCGGGCACGGACGGCGTCGCCGGCGGCACCGGCGCGGGCTTCCTGTACGTCGTCGACGTGGCGACGGGCCAGGTCCTGAACAAGACCGCCACGGGCACCGGCGATACGACGACGCCCTCGGGCTTCGCGCGCATCACGGCGGTCACGCCGAATCCGTTCACGGACCCGCACGTCACCTACGTGTACGGCGGCGACAACCAGGGCAAGATGTACCGCTTCGACTTCACGGCGGGCGGCGCGCCGACGCGCATCACGATGGCGGACGCCGGCACCGCGCAGCCGGTCACGACGAGTCCCGCGGTCACCATGTGCCAGATCGCCAGCCAGGACGCGCAAGGCAACGCGACGCTGGCGCCGCGCACGCTCGTCGTTTACGGCACCGGGCGCCTGCTCGACATACCGGATGTCGCCAATACGGACATGCAGAGCGTCTACGTGCTGAAGGACACGGGCACCGGCATCGCCGCGGCCGAATGGCGGAACAATACGAAGATGGCGAAGATGAGCCTGGCCAAGAACACGGTCGGCGGCACCCAGACCTATTCCATCACCAGCTCGAGTCCGGCGGTGGCGTGGGCCACGCAGCTCGCCTGGTACATGGACCTCGACCAGAACACGGGCGAGCGGGTCAACCTCGACCCGAAGGTCGTGTCGGGCACGCTGAACGTGGTCTCGAACATCCCGACGTCGTCGTCGGCGTGCTCGGTCGGCGGCACCAGCAACCTGTACCAGCTCGACGTCTGCGCCGCCAAGCCGCTGCTGACCGATGCCGACGGCAACGCGATCGTCGGCGGCACGCTGTCGAACGGCTCGGCCGCCGTCGGCTTTACCATCGTGCGTCTGCCGAACGGCGCGCTGAAGGGGATTGCCACGACGGCGGACGGCAAGAACACGCCGTTCAACGTGCCGAACTCGCTCGCGCAGGACGCGCACAAGGCCGGCTGGCGCCGCGTGAACGACTGAGTCAGCGCGCCGTCGCTGCCGGCGGCAGCGGCGGCGCCGGGGCGACGGCGCGCAGCGTCTGCGTGACGCCGGCGCCGCCGTCTTCCAGGCGGATCCGCACCGGCAGCCAGCCCTGCTGCGGCGCGAGCCACACGTCCAGCCGCGGCTGGCCGGGCGCCGCCCGCTCGGCGAGGTGCCAGGCCGCCAGCACGCCCATCCCGGTTGCCACGTCTTCCCGTCCCAGCACCTGCAGGCGTGCGATGCGCAGGTCGCGCGCGCCCGCGACGACGATCTCGATCGTGTCCGCGATCTGGTCCGGGTCGGCCAGGCCCATGCCGGCCAGCTGCATCAGCAGTGACGCCCGGTCCTGGATGCCGACGTTGTCCGGCGCCTCGGTGCCGGCGGCGCGGAACAGCACGCGCCCGCCGTCGGCGTCGAATTCCGTCACGAGTGCGCCGCCCGCGGCGTCCTCGCTGGCGAGCCGCGGCACGATGCCGGCATCGCCGCCGCCGCCTTCGCTGTGCAGCCGCCCGGCGGCCCCTTCCACGTCGAGCAGATAGCGCGTTCCATCCGTGCGCCACGACAG
>Ga0308160_10008446_pt1 | contig 10032 bp, 10 predicted proteins | sample PhyFR1_FD_201036 | JGI IMG/M metagenome (GOLD analysis project Ga0308160, IMG submission 201036) | Phyllosphere microbial communities from UC Gill Tract Community Farm, Albany, California, United States - DLSLF.R1 | ecosystem: Host-associated > Plants > Phyllosphere > Unclassified | place: USA...
AGTCACCCTATGATGTTAGCTCCTGACATGTCTCTCTAAGCGAACTGGACGCTCACCAGTAGGACTACACAGTCTTGGAAAGGTTTTGCCATGTTAAAGCTGGACTGGGAGAGTTGCAGGAAGAGATGAAAATGGACGCAGCAGCATCTCTCAAATGACCTTGGGCATAAACCAGGTTGGATCAACGTTCGGCGACAGCGGCCCGGTCAGGTACGATCTATATACAGATCAATCCAAGATAATTCATGCTATGCAATATGAAAGCTACCAAATCCCGACCAACCTCCCCAAACTCCAAAAGATAGTGATGCACCCAACAGGCAGGATCCCGATATAAACAATCAGATCCTGCCATAACCTCCTCCCCAATCTACGTTTCTGGAGTTGTCGTTCCTTTCTAGCTAAGAGGATATCTTGAGTTGGATCGGTCATACTGTCGTTGCTGGAGTGAGAACGAGATGGTGCCGAAGGAGCTGGGAGTTCGGTTGGTGGGTTCTTGGAGGGGAAGACTATCGATAGGGGGGATCTGACGTGGAATGTTATGATGAAGAATACCGCTTTTAAGTCAGCCCGTGACTAAGGTCAAATGATCAAAGAAAGACTTACATGGTAGTAACCAAGATATAGCGATCGTAGCAATAACACCGAGAACCTCCAGCTTCTCACTGACCCACCCGCCAAAACAGACAAGAGTGACGATGATCGCCCAATACCCCAACCCGACCCATCTACCAGCTTTGATCATTTCCCCCCTATCCACCCCAATGGACCTTAAGATAGTATCCCTACCCCTCAAGATCCACATATTACAGCTCCCGAGTACCATCGCAGCCATGAACAGCCTAGCGACATTTATGGATAGATCCTGATCGGGAAATCGAGCGAGAACACCTGATTTCCGAGGAGCGGCAATGACGCCTTCGTCCATACCTGTTGGAGGGGACATTAGGTAGTACGGCACCAAAGCTGCTGGTAGTGATAAGCAGAGGACGATGAGGGAAGCTGCAAGAGCAGGGAAGGGGAATGAAGTTCGTTTAGCTCGGGCCAATGCGGAGTGAGTCGACAATGTACATAAGTGAGGCGAGAGGAATAGTGTGAGTGTGGCTAGATCATAAGCTGACCTCACTTGAGGGATGCACAGCTTACTGATACCAGCTCCAGCACTGCTTGTCCCCGATAGACCCAGCTTCTTGGTCGCCGAGAAAGCCCTCCTGACGATTTCCGCCGAGTCGTCAGGAATGTCGGGGACATAAGCCGGTAACCGGTCTCGCTCAATCTCGACAGTCCGGCCAATGATGATGAATGTCACAATCGGCAGAAATAGCGCCAGGACATAGGGAGCACGCCTTAATGATCTAGTCATCCGGGATGGGAGTAGTGAAGGAAGTAGCTGTTGATCAGCTCAATTCGGGACGAAGGGAACATACAGTCAGAGAACCAACTATGGTCCACACGAGCTTGGAGAGGGTATGTGACCAGTGACCGATATAATGTTCTGCCAATGGTGCTAGTAGAGGATGAAGCGCTATTATCAGCTACGTCCAAGCATGGCACGAGGAGAACATACCTCCTAACCACGAGACTACCATCCCAGTGGTAGCCGTGATGATGGCTGCTCGCCCAGCCCATAGACCATATTGCCCATATCTGCCTGCTACAGTTGCGAAGATTTCTTCGAAAGTCGATACCTTGAGATACCAAGAGAGGTAAACGATAACGATCTGTGCGCAAGCCGATAAGACCGCCAATACCGACAAGACTGGGATGAAGAATACCACACCGGCAGGGAGAAAATTGTATGGTAGATAGGCTAGTAGTGGGAAGATAGCAAGTGGATGCGCCAGTATCAAGGGAGGTATGAGCTGCCCGTTAGCCTTCTGCAACACCGGTAGGACTCACCTCTAGTAATCCAGCTTCACCATTCCCCTCATCTTCATTCCACCGTCTACGCCCTCTCCGACTTCTTCGCCCTGCGCCCACCTCATACTCCTCGTCATCATCCCCGTCGAGGATCTCCATATCTCCCTCTTCATCTTCCCAATCATCATCATTATCCAGTACTTCCAGTAAAGGGTCTGAAGCATGTGATCGATGCGACTGAAGGGATGAATGAGAAGAGTCGTTTCGTCTTGGCATGTTGAACTCGGGTTTTGATTTTGAAGTGCCCCTACTTGGCCTGGGGTGATCACCGTGTTTCAAGTCGAAAGTATCCCCATCCTCTTCATCTTGTAAGAACTGATCTACCTCATCCAAAGCCGCATCTCTACCCCGCTCATCACGTGAGCTCCTCCCAAGCCCACCAAGTACATCCCCATCCCCTCCTCCATTCGACACTACACTGCCCTGCCTAGAAATCCCAAGTCCGACCATCCGCGTCGACTCGCCGAAAGATGGACTGGCACTATCAACCTCAGGAGGGAAGTTGGATTCAGGCGTCCCAAATTCGGTATTACCCTCTGAAATCTGCCTCGAGTGGGTATGTAGTCGAGAAGGGGTACCTGGACCGTTCTGTGCCATCCTGTATATCTGGATTCGAAGAGGTGGTACTGCAGTACCTGCGTTATTTCGGTGAACGGGAAAGGAGTACTCTAAGTGGACGCGCAGAGATCCCCTGAGATTAGATTACAATTTGTGACTGGATAGCCTGGTGCCTTGCGAATTGAATTCAGTTCAAGTCAAGAGTAACTTACTTTAGCTTGGAGTGACTGGTTTAAAGGGTATGGGCATGGATGACCAAGAGCACCGTCCAAGCCAGCAGACGTTCAAAAAGAATGGACATATCAATTACTTTCTAAGATGTCTTCGGGCCTTACCAACCCAAGCTCAGGATAATGATTCGAATAGGTTCGTCACTTCCAATCTTCGAGAGTTCAGCTGATAGCAGAATCACAATTGCCTTCTTCTGTCTATCCGGACTTGACCTACTGGGCGCATTAGAAGAGAAGACCACAGAAGAGCAGAGAGAGGGATGGATAGAATGGATTTGGAAACTCCAGTCTAGTGAATCACTCTGAAGGATGTTGCTGAAGCTAGAATCTGGTGGATTCAAGGGATCAACATATTTGGATACCTCTGTAAGCTAGGCAGCTCATGAACTGTACCAAGCTGATGAAAAGAATCCAGATTCCAGTCCTGGCCATCTACCATCAACATACACAGCTCTAATGTGCTTAGCGATCCTTCGAGCTCCCCTTGACCGACTCGATATCAAAGGTTTATCACACTTCCTACGCTCTTGCCAAGCAGCGGACGGGTCGTGAGTCCTTCTTCGTAGTGTATTGATATGCTGATTCCAGATTCGCGCCAGTCCCGCCAGAATGGATGGAAGATGGGGGATTCCAAAATGATGTCAGGATGACATATTGCGCTTCGGTAGTCATGTCAGTGATTGGACGATACGAGGTCGAATTGGAGAAAGCATTGGATTTCGTTACGAGATGTCAAGTAAGTTCTTCGTAACATATGCGATGCCATGATCTGACGGTAGACATGGGAAGGAGGTTACTCGTCACGTCCGGGTGTTATTGAATCGCAAGGTCAGCCTATTCGGTTTGATATAGGTAGAAGCTAATATTAGGCGGTACATCATATTGCTCGGTCGCTTCTCTGAGTCTCCTCTCCTCTGAAGATAGGGTGAGCGAGGATGAGACTGTACGTTGGCTTGCCCAGCGACAGATTGGGGGTTTCCAAGGCCGCCCCGGAAAATTGGAGGATGTCTGCTATTCATTCTGGATAGGCGGTGCTTTGTCCGTACGTCTCCCTTAATGCTCCCTCTTTTCGTGCGGAGAGCATCACTGTGATAAGTGTGATATAGTCGGGTACTGATATACAGATCCTAGGCCATAACGAACTAATCAACGAAACCCCCAATCGCTCATTCCTCTTATCGGCTCAATCCCCAATGGGCGGTTTCGGGAAAGAACCAGAAGAATATCCAGATCCATTCCATTCATATCTCGCCCTTGCTGCTCTTGCGATCATGGATTGCGGAAGGGAGTATGGATTGGGTGAATTGGACGTGAAGTGGAACATCAGCGAAGGGGCTGCTGTTTGGTTACGCAAAGAGGTTGAGCGGGTGGGCTCGAAGTGAATCAGGTGGCGACCAAGATAGACTGCATACAAATCCTATAACTGTACAATCTAGAACCGACAACACTCAGTAATGCGAGAATGTATTCTTACAACCCTGTGATCTCCTTAGTCCTCCGACTCGTTGACACCTTCTACAGCAAGCCTCCGCTGCCTACCGACCCAAACTTCGCCTTTCACCGGTAACCCGCCCAATCCAACCTCACCCCTCACACCCCTCAATTGAACTTGAACATCCGCACTCCCCTTGATCCCCGCCAAAGCTCCACCTTTGAATACGATCTTACTAACGAAACCCCTCATCACACCATCCCTACCCTTCAGAATCTCAACAGGGATATCTTCCATTGGCGCTCTGACCGTGATCCAATCAGGATGTTCGGGATTTTGATATCGCTCTGAAGTTGCCCGTAACCATTCTTCTGGATTTATATGACCGAACGCTTTCGCTGGATATTCTTCTCCGTCCTCTGGATCTTCATCTGCTGGACCATCGTAGATCATTATATCGGGTTTTACGGCGTTGATATCCACGTCGACTGCTTCCATTCCTTTTGGGAGGGATATCTCAGCAGTGACAGTTCCTGAAGCCAACATCTTTCCGCGTGATTCGGATATTCGCATCGATTCTATCGTTACAGTTTGGATGATTTTCGGTTTAGGCGAAGGACCTGGGAATGATAGTGGGATAGAGATTGTCGGGAGAGTCGATAAGAGCCAGTGGGGAGGTGAGAGGTTCGGACGGGCGAACGTGGGCAGATTTGATAATCCGCGGACGAGGATTGGGTTGTCATTTCCATTGAGGTAATTCCGGAGGAATACAGATATTGCTGAATCGGCAGAATCGGGTTCGTCGGACAGACGCGAGAAGTCGGCAACCACGAGGCCTTCAATGTGGACTTTGATTTTATCCGCCGGTCCACCGATACGGAGAGGAGCGGTGATGACCTCTGCCATAGCTTGGCCGTCTGGTAGGTGGATTGAAAAAGGGAGATTGAAAGGTAGTGTCGTATTCAATTCTGGGGCGATATTGGGTAACGTCGCAAAAGCGGCGATATGTAGGCTATCACCTCTCGTGCTCAGTGTGTAGGAGTCCAAGTGGACAAGTGAAGAAAGATTAAGTGGTTTGCCAGGTAATGGTAATCCAGGTAAATGAGGGACTGGGGTACATCAGTCCTTCTGTACTAGAAAGAATGGATGGGGCACTAATGGAACGATCATGAGATTGCGTTTTGATGTGATACAGAAGAATGACTTACCTGGCATAGTGATTGCTTTTGTGATATCCAGCTTCTCTATCTTTGCGAATCTAGAGAGCCAACCTTGGAGGGGGATGGTAGCTTGAGCTTTCGGGACGCCGATCACGACCTTTAATTCACCGTGTTCCCATGCCTTTTGGGCGAATGCGAGTAGGTCGCCAGTGGATGCGATTGGTTTTGCGAGCGCCAAGATCGATAAGGGAGGTAACCAATTTTGATTTCCAGTCTTCACATTCTTCACGAGCGGGACTTGGAATTCGGAGGGTATGAATACCTGGAGGAGGGGGAATGTATCGAAGTGATCCGGTAGAACCAAAACTTGATCGGGTATCCTGATTCGTACAGCAGGTTCAGATAATTGACCCATCATTTTATCCGCCGCCCACTGCCTCAGATTCTCCCACCACTCTGCTCCAGTTCCCCGATCCCCTTTCCACACCGCCGCCTGCTTTTCTTCCTCATTCCCCCATTGCTGTACACCTAATGCTTTATCCCAATCGATCCCAGCTCTCAGGCTGACATTGACCAATATCCCATCATCAGTCATATTGACGATAGAGACTCCATCAGGTCCTGCATATTGAAATGCAGTATCTTGCAGCGAGTCCAATTCTGTGACCGAAGGCCGAAATGAATTGAGTAACAGAGCTAGAAATAGTCCGAATGCCGCCAGTAGTGAGAGTGAAATGATGAGTGCGATATATAGTATTGATCGTGTTCTGGATTCTCTTGCTCGTTCAGATTGTATAGCAGCGATATGAGGGTGGACCGGTCGAGGCTGGGAACGAGTCCGACTTGGCGAACCATTCTCTTCTCCTAGTAGCGGTGACCTCTCGGTCGGCGTATCGAAATCGATAGCTCTTCCTTTGCCTTTGTCCTTCTTTACCATTGTAGTCTCATACTATGTATGTTTCCGTAATGTTGTAGTGGTGATGGGATGATGAAATACAACGTATGATGATGGCCTTGGACGACGATCACTTGGACTCCGCCGGAATTAGCCGGCAAAGGAAGAGGGGCGTGGCGGGGTCCTTTTTCATCATGTCTCACAACGCTTGCAAATAGCCCAAGAGGAGGTAGGGAGCAACAGTATGGCTGCCGACAATCCAGAGAGCATGGGTCAAGGGGTTAGGAAGGGGAGAGTCGCAACGCTGGGTGAGCCTTCCTTCTGGGGGATGATTGACAAGCCGCTGACGGGAGAAGGTATGTTCATAATAGATCAGTTCCAGACGACTATGGAGGATGGTACGCTTCACACGAGTGATGCGGAGTCAGTAAGTGTCATCTTGTATGTCAAAAGGACGATGGCTGAATCAACAGATAGGCGGAGGAGGCATCTTTGGTTCGGCCCTTTTCAAGCTACTCACACCCTAGCTGATCAAGGAGCAATGACATGCGCCCGACTCTTCTTACCCCCTCAACAATGCTCAATGATAGTCGATACAGGCCCAGACTTTCCTCCCGAATTTCGAAATCAACTCGAATCCCTAGGCTCGGAGATGATATGGTTTAGACCTCGTCCAGCGCCAACCACGAGGGCTTTGAATATATATTCTGGCTCTACTATTGGGTATGATACTCTTAATTGCTTCGCTGATGGTAGAGAGGGACATCAGAGCTTCAAATATCTCTCGCCTGGGTTACAATTACATCTCCATGATCTTTTAACGCCGCCTTCGCCTTTCGCCGATAGTCCGCCAGAATGGGTTCATGTGGTCTGTAGTGTCTCCCGGGTCCAAGCTATGATCGAGGAGAAGAAGACACTGCGGCTAGGTCAGGACAAGACTTGGTCCGTAAACCTCGTTTGGGAACCTATGCCCGTGAGTGTACCCCTCTCTCATGAAAGTGGAGCTCATGATCAGTCAAGCTGTGTACCAGCCGAGCTGCCTTCCATCATCCACCTCGCTCCCCACTTGGCAATCATTTCGCCAAATATCCTCGAGCTCCAATCGTTACTTTCTATCGAACCCAGCACGCACACGACGCACGAGGAAGTCTTAAAAGCCGCTCAGGTTTTCCATGATTTGATCTCAGCTCAGAACACGACAGTTCCAGCTATCATTGTCCGTGCTGGGCGACTTGGCTCATACACCCTCTCAACGAAGTGTTCGGGATGGGTCCCGCCGTATTTCAACACACATGAGCAGGAACGGGTGGTAGATCCCACTGGTGGTGGGAATGGGTTCTTGGGTGGTCTATGTGCTGGTCTACTGATTAGTGAAGGGGATATGAAAGAAGGTGTGTCTCCTCATCGATGTGACTGATGAAAGCTTCGATCTACGCTGCTACTGCTGCTAGTTTTGCTATTGAGCAAAAAGGTCTTCCTCGACTGACTGTCGAGAACGGACATGAAAGGTGGAACGAGGATGATCCGCTTCGACGCCTCGAGGAACTACGGCAGAGGCCCGATATACACTGATCGATATTCAGATCGGTCTACAACCTTGCTACAAAGGCGACCGAACTTCCGATAACGCAGATTGCTCAGATGCTGCCGAAATCTGTTCACAAGCAACTGCATGAAGCATTTAAACTCAAATCTCCCTACACCTAACACCCGACATGGTCAACCATCCACGGGACCAAAGCAAATCAAAACGAAAATAAAACTATTCCACATTCTCAACCCCCGAAAGTCCGCCCGAAAATAAACAAGAAACGGAAAGGAAATGAAATCTAGACCTTGGCGGGCTTAGCGACGATTGGCTTGGTGACGAGGGTCTGGGAGTCAGCGCCTGCAAAGGACAAAGAGGAGGCCAGGAGAGGGGTGGAAGAAGGATATACCTTGTGAATGTGGGGCAAGACACCACCACCTGCGATGGTCGCGCGGATGAGCTGGTCGAGCTCTTCGTCACCTCGAATGGCTAATTGCAAGTGTCGAGGAGTGATTCGCTTTACTCGGAGATCCTTGGCGGCGTTACCTGGTCATCAGCGGGGGTCAGGTGATAGAGAAGGGAGGAGGGACATACCGGCAAGCTCGAGGACCTCGGCGGTCAAGTACTCCATAATGGCAGCGACGTAGACGGCAGCCTTTGCTCCGACTCGAACGTTGTTTGCGTTCTTATTCCTCAAGAACCTGTCTGTTAGTATACATGAGGATGTAGTACGTGTCGGACTGACCTATGGATACGTCCAACAGGGAACTATGATGTCAGTATGGTATGGATGTATGTAGATTAATGTAACCTACTTGAAGACCAGCCTTTGAAGATCTGGTAGTAAGAACTTTAGTCTCGGAAGAGGTCTTTGCCTTTCCCTTTCCACCTTTACCGCCTCCGGATGACATTTCTGATTGATATAGAGTTAAGTTGGGGTGGTTTAAGGGTTGATGTGGGGTGGATGTATGGTGAAGATTGTATAGGGTATAGGTGACTTTGTAGTTGTTTACCGGAATGGATAGATAGGATAGACGCGTCTAAATGAGTGATGGAATCAAGGGAGAAGTTAAAGGGAGGGAGGGAATAATAAAGTGGAGGAATTGACTTTCAACAGAGGTGGACAGAGTAGTGACTCTAGACTTCAGCTCGTACATACATAATCAACTCTAGAACGATGTCGGATCTTCCACTGGTCGAGTGGGATCATGCGTTGTTCAGCGAGCTATTCACGCTACTGGGGAGGGTAGCTACGCAACCCGTCAATCCACCATTACGCCGTTTACAAGCTCGACTGGAGGATGCTAAACCCTGGTTGTTGGCTTTGACGAACGTCACCGGTCCCAACGATGCAGACAAGAATACAGTGGCAAATGGTAAGCTGTCATACCTTGACAATTACAAGCGGCAACAGCTGATGGTCAGACCCCATCGCCCTACCCAATGGCTCATCAGTCCGCATAACAGGTGAATTGGCCAATACAGTCAACGGCATTTCTGGCGCTCTACAAATCTCCCAACTCCTAGCTGCCGTCCTAGTCATACAGGCCGAATCACTTCATTCTCAGTACCCAGCACGATCAACGCCCGAAATCTGTGTCTTCATCTACCACCAATATTTCACCGAATTGCTCGATTTCCTACACGAGCTTCTACGCTTGACCATCTCTTCCGCTGGAATCGCAGATTACCCATTCGATGTCTTGCGCGAATGGGTCCTCGATCTACTTTTGACGAGATCATCATTGGGTCAAGGGAAGGGAGAAGGGATGTTAGTGGATCAATTGCTAATTCAGCTGGATGAGCAACAGAGAAAGATTGAGGAATTGCTTAGGACGAATAATCCTGTTGGGGTGGAATATGAGATCCTCACTTATCGAATTGGGGCTATTCGGGAGCAGCAGAACAGGATGGCGGGTATTGTGGGACTCGTCACAGAAGGTGGATACCTGGGGAGAGGGCAGGTCATTAGAGTGTTGAAGTGGTTGAAGAAGTGTGATAGGGTTGATGGGCTTAGTGGGGTCCTTCTTGCGTGAGTCAATCACCGCGAGTGACTTGTTCCAAGCTAATTTGCAGAACCTTCCTTGGAGTCACTCAACCAATACCCGCCGATAATCCACCCGAGGATAACCCAAGATATGATGTAAGTATCTTCTTATCCACTGGCGCTCTAGCTGACAAGTAGTGGTGTCGCGATATCCGTTTCCTCAAACTCGCCTCGAGCTTGATTGTAAGTCTCCCCTACCCTGCACAAGGCTAACAACCAGGTGCAAGACCAATGGACAAACAGTTTCCTACGCGACGCGTGT
>Ga0308160_10008448_pt1 | contig 10032 bp, 11 predicted proteins | sample PhyFR1_FD_201036 | JGI IMG/M metagenome (GOLD analysis project Ga0308160, IMG submission 201036) | Phyllosphere microbial communities from UC Gill Tract Community Farm, Albany, California, United States - DLSLF.R1 | ecosystem: Host-associated > Plants > Phyllosphere > Unclassified | place: USA...
CCTGCACGGCGAAGATGAATACGCCAACGAAATAACAGGCAATCCTGTGACTAACTCGCAACGTGCGGCCATCGCCCTGGGCAATTCCGGTGCAGGCCATGACAAGACCGGCGTGGACAACTGGATCCACGATAACGATCTAGTCGGCAATACTCTGGGTATTTCGGTGGAATATGGCACCCAAGGCACGACAATCGAGGGCAACACGATCCGTGACAATGCATCGCTCTCTCCTGTCTCGCCTCGCGGCATTATGCTGGGCAGCAGCAGCGGCACGCGAATCAGCGGAAATACGATCTCCAATAACACCGTACCGGGATTTATCGCTGTTTATCTGAAGGACAATGCGGCCGAGGGCACGGAACCTGCGGGCGGCCCGAAAAACTGGACCATCAGCGGCAACACCGTCACCAACAGCGGTACGGCATTCAAGGATGCAGCCAGCCTCGACAGCGGCAATGCGATCCAGGCTACGTGGTAAACCACCAGGGGCGGTTTCAGCTCAGAAGCGCCCCGGTTATTTTCCAACGCGTGGATGATAAAACCGGCTGATCACCAAGGCTCGGCTGCGTTTGCATGCAGATAGTGCCAGGCACTCAACGCCCATGTTGGCTTTCCGAACAATGATCAGCTGGTTACCGGATGAATGGCGATACCAAGTTCCGCCGCCCTCTTGAGGAAAGAATCGATGTTACCAATTCCCCATTGACTGCAAACGGCGGCCGGACCATCTTGCAGCTATATCAAGTCGCCGGGGTTGAGAAAATGGCGGCGCCGTTCGTCCCTTCCATAGATAGCATTCGCCTGATCAAGCGTCGAGACCACGCCAAGCGCCCCCTGTAGCGATTTCGGAAAGGCTTTCTCGAGTTGCGCGAAGGTAGTCTCGGGATGCGAGGCCACGTAGCGCTTTACGACCGCCAGAACCAAACGCCCTTTTCCCAAGGTTTTTCCCTCGAACAGGTATTTGGTCGTGTCTCTCGCGCCAGGCAGCTTGAAGTAGGAATCGGTTGTGACCAGAACGGACCCGTCCGAACCCCGGAAGCGTTGCAGGGTCAGCGCCGCGACGGGAATGCGGTCGACAACGGTCTGATAGCCGTCCCTAAAGCGTTTGGCAAAATCGGGCGCGATGCTGGAACCGACCAGGACGCCTATCCACTTTGGATTGGGACTGGAATCGGTACCGAAAGAGTTCTGGTATTTCGACACCAACTGGGCTCTTTCGGACAAGTATTCTTCCAGCTGGTCGAGCGCCGCCTGGTCCACCTCGCCGAGTTTGAGCTCGACGATGGCGACATACTCGTCCGAGTAGGTCGCGAGTATGTCGATGCGGCCGTCCCCGTCCTTGTTCTTCCGTACCCGTTCCAGCGGGACTTCCGCGGCAATGACCTCGACATTACTGAACACATCTTCATCGAGCGCCAGCACTTGCTCATTATCGATGAGATAGGCTTCCATCGATAGTTCCCGCCTGAATGGAAACGCTTCAAGCAGCACGTCGTTCGCGGTGATGTGACGATAAATTCGCATGGATTTCCTGTTTGCCGGCTTGGCGCCGAAGTCCTGATGCTAGGCGTAGGCCGCAGCCATGCGCCGTGCGATGCCGCCCACCTCGTCGCGCAAGCCGGCCGGTTCCTGGATCACCACGCCGTCGCCGAAGCCGAGCAGCCACCACACCAGCGCCCGGGTATGCGGTACCGTTGCAGCCAGGTACAGCCGTCCATCGGCATCGCTGGTGAGTGCCTGGTCGGCGCAGAGCGGCGTTTCGAACAGGTGCTCGCCGGCCGCGCGCGTAAAGCTGGCGCGCAGCTTGATCGGATCGCCGGCGATCACCCCGAACTGGCCGGAAGCGATATACGCGTCAATGTCGAAACCGGGCTTCCTGCGCGCGGGCTCGTACAGCACCTCCGCCTGCTGCACGCGGTGCAGCGCGATGGTCCGCACGTCGTCGTAGCGGCCGAACATACAGGCCAGGTACACGAGACCACCGCGCTGGACCACGGCCAGCGGGTGGACGCAGGCATACACCGTCGGCGCTTCGGCGTCGCGTTTGCGGTAATGAAGCTTCAGCTGGCGGTCCTGCATCAGCGCCAGGTAGATCTGACGCTGGCATTCCTCGTCCATGCGCGGTGGTAGCAGCGGCTGCTGGGGCGGCACGCTGCGCACCTTGTCGAGCCAGGCCCGCGACGGGGCGGAGTCCTCCACCGCCGACAGGGTACGCGCCGCGGAGCGGAAATGCGGCTGCAAGGCGTCGACCGTGATCGGCGGCAGGTGATGCCGCAAGTGCTGCTCGACCAAGGTGAGCGTCAGCGCCTCGGGCACGGTCAAGCCCGGCAGATCGAAGCTCGAAGCCTCGCGCAGCCAGCTCCAGCCAAACGGCTTGTCGCGGCTGTCGACCACGATCGGAAACACCTCCGACAATTCCTTCAAGTCGCGCTCGACGGTGCGCTTGGTCACCCTGAAATCGGCGGCGCAGAGGCGCTCGCACAGGTCTTTCGCCGAGACCTTGGCGGGTGCGCGCGGCACCATCCGCAGCATGTGCCATTGCCGCAGCAGCGATTGCTGGTTGGTCGCCATCAGAAGTCCTCCGCCCAGCGTTCCCAGAAACCCGGTTCGTCGTGCGCCGCATTTTCCATCGCGTGATCGAGGGGCATGACGAGGAAACGCACGCCTTCATGGCGTATCGATCCATCCGGATACTCGAGGTAGTCGCACAGCGCACGGTAGGCCGGCAGGCTGTCGTCGTAAGGAATGTCGATATAGACCTGCCCCAGGTAGGGCGCCATGAGGTCCGGATTGGCGAACGGGCCGCATTCCACCCATGGCACGCCGTGCCCATCGAACCAGGCCAGCACGAGCGCGCGTGTCGGGTCCTGCTCGTTGTCATAGTCGCGCCACTGCTTGAATGGCTTGGGATGAAATTCCAGGTAGAGGACGGCGCGCCCCTTCTTGCGGGCGATCGCGTCGATGTGTTCGATGTGGCGGGGCATGTCTTCTTGGGTGGCGCCTAAGGCCAGGGCACCTGCGGGTTCAAAATGTCATGTTACCAAAGTCATTTCCGGAAAGAAACTCCCACAATCACGATGTTGCGTATCCGTATACGACGGTGTGGCGTGCGCCAGGGTCCTGCTCGCGCACCAGTTGCGCGATCGCGGCCGCGATTTTACCCCCGCCCTGCGCGGACGGCTCGATCGGCGAAACGGCAGCATAGTCGCCGGCGTCGTCGCAGATCAGGCGCAGGTCCAGCACCGGCAGGCGGTGCGCCACCGCTTCGCGCAGGATCACATCATTGAAGGCCGCCAGCGCCAGTTTCAGGCCCCGGTCGAGGCTGGGCACGGCATCGTAGATGGTCGCCAGCGCCACCGGCTTTCGCCTGGACAGCAGGACATTCAGCATGCGTCGGTAGTCGCGCCGGAATTGCGCCTGCCAGTCGGCGAGCAGCGTTGTCGCCTCGATCACCGAACCTACCCTGGTCTGCATCGCACCGACCAGGCCCAGGACGTCGTTGCCGCCGCAGCTGACCACCAGCCAGTCGGCCGCTTCCGGCAGCGCCTGCAGGCGCGCCACCTGGGCCGTCATGTCCGCCAGCACGTCGCCGTCGCGCGCCAGCAGCGACACCCGGTCCTGCGGCGCCAGCAGCGATTGCAACTGGGCTTGCACATGCGTCCCGGCGGGGACGTAGGGGGCGTTGTCGAAGATCGAATCCCCCAGTAAGACGATATGCGCCATCCGCGCCTCCTTTATCGATGAACAAAAATAGTTTGCCGCGCCCATCAGGGGGCGACCGGCCCGGTACGCACGGCTTGCGACAGCGCTTGACGGACCAGGTCGCCGATGCCGGGCGCGGACGATTCGCGCTTGCCGGCCACGTTCAGGATCCTCACGCCGTGGCGGTTCAGGAAGCGCGCCAGGTACTTGGGGTGCACGCCCGGCCGCACGTGCAGCCAGGGCTTGCCCAGGCTTTCGGCGAACGCGCTCGTGCGTTTGGAACCACCGTCGAGGCGGTCGGTCAGCGTGAAGATCAAGGTCGCGTCGCTGTCCCGGACATTCCATTCGGTGCGCTGCAGATAGCCCGCGCCAGGCGTTTCCCGTAGCCGGTAGCGCTCCGGCAGCTCCCCGTCCTCCGTCTTGCGTCCGCGCGGGCACCAGCCGCCGTGGCCGATACCTTGCTCGATTGCCCAGTCGAGGGCGGCGCGGTCGGCACCGCTTTGCCCGCCGGAGATCAGCGTGAAACCTTCGCCAGCCAGGAATACTTCATCCATCCATGCTCCATATCGATTCGAGGGAGCGCCAGTGTAAGCGCGCCCCGCGACAATCAATGTCGCGACACCGATGCGACGCTGTTTGTCGTGTCACCGCATACAGTCACCGGCATCACCGGCATCACCGGCATCACCGGATGAGGAGGACACCACGATGAACAGGCAGGCCCTGGCCGAGGTGGCACGGACACGCCGCTGGGACCTTGCCATCCTCGACGCGCGGTTGGCGTGGCGATGCGCGCCGCACGGGCTATATCAATCCCTGCCCACCTTTTTCTTCAAATCATAAACACTTGCTCACTGGCAATTAGTCGACCATACTATTAGTGTTAATGGAACGATACTCGGTAATTTAGCTAAGACATGAATCAGACCATGCTGGAAGAAGCAACCCGGTTCGGGGATGCCGTTGCTGCCTATCTCAAGCCGTACAGGCAAGAATTGAAGGACTATGCGTGGCCGATGTCCCCCACAGCCAGAAACAAGGCCCGGGAGTACGGGCTCGCTGTCGGCGACGAGGATGGCGGTGCGCTGGCGACACAGGAACTTCGCAAGGCCGTCGCGCAGCGCGTACGGGAAGTCCACGGCCTGTCCGGCGCGCAGCGCAACACCCGCATGGCGGAACTTTGTGGTTTCGTGATCAGGGTGTGGGGAGGGCTTGCCAGCAATAGGGACGACACCATCGAAGCCTATTCCGGGGTTTTCCTCGACACTTGCCCCGCCGATCTGTCGGACATCCGGTCGGCCCGCCAGCTGCGCAGCCACACGGGATGCAGTTTTCCCTTCAAGGGGATTTCCAGCTGGTCCAAATGGCTCAATTTCGTCTGGAGCGACTGGGCGCTGATCTACGATGCCCGCATTGCGTTCGCACTGAATGCGATCCACTTTCGCGAGGGCGTTGACGCGCGCGCATTCCGCGTGCCCGAAGGACGCGACGCACTGCTCAGCAAGATTGATACCCAATCACTGGCCGGACTGCGTTACCTGAAACGCCGCGGCGAACAGGTGCCCGGGCTGGCCACGGACAACAAGAAGCTCGTCCAGTGGATGGAGGCTGCCTTGGCGCCCGAAGCGGACACCTACGAATACTATCTGCTCGTCATGCAGCGCGCTCGCGACCTGCTGGACCAGGAGGAAGCTTGCTCTCTCGTCGACGCCGAAATGCTTCTGTTCTATTTATCGAACCGCCAGGTCGTCCGTGATCTGCTGGGCTCGCTTAGCAGTTCGATCTGAACGATTGGGGTATGCCATCGCCCTTACAGCCCATCGGATGCGGGCCGCGGCGTCACGCGTCCAAGCGACAAACCATCGGGAACGAGGAACCATGAACGCAAACGACGAAGCAAAAATCATTTACAGAGCCGAGAACAACGATTTTTCGAGAGACGAGCTGGTTTCGTATTACGAGAACGTCAAAGCGCGCGGCGCGACGCCACGGGCATTGAAGGCCATCGAAGGCCGCCTGTATAGGGATTATCCTCAGGCCGCCCGTTCCCTGTTCGGCGCCAAGGAGGAACACGCGATGGAAGTGCTGACCCGCTTGTCGACCGAACTGAACGCGGACTTCGATTTCACCGCGAACAAGGTAGAAAACCATATCAAGACCGGGGGACACGAGATTTCAGGCACAGCATTCCTGTGCCGTTACCTCTCTTACAAGAACGCTGACAACCAGGGAGCCCAGATTACCCTGGAGCAGTCGTCGTTCGACAGCGAACTGCTGATCACCGTGGACCGCTACCAGACGAATGCGAAGGAACACAATTACCGCAATGGTCTGCAGTTCGGCATGGGCCAGTTCGATGCCGCTGCCAATTTGTACCGCCAATATCTCGAAGAACTCGGCATACCGCGGCGCCAGGCAGCGTGAGTGCTCACGCCAGGCGCAACAGGCGTGGGCCGGCCAATACGGCCGCGCGGACCTTGATGTTGCGAGCAGATGCCGGCAACCCGGTGCGACCTGGATTGCCGCACCCTGACTGAAGCTGAAAGCCTTGACGATGAACCCAGGACACCCAATGAAGATCTTCCGTGCCGTGCCTCGCGCCGGCTTCGATCCGGCGCGCGTACACACGCGGCACCCCGGCACGCGCCTGCCGGCAAACGTTCCCTACCTGGTCGATAACCTGTGGGAGTTCACACGGCCGGCCGGCATGCCCTCCCGCCGCAAGAGCGTGTATGCCAGCCCGAGCGCCTCATTGGCGCTGGACGGTGCAGCGGGCGTCGGCCAAGCGCAGGACGACTTCGTTGCCTGCCGCGTCGAATGCCGCCATCCGCCGAAATCCTTTCAGTTGTCGGTCGCCGATGCCCGTTACCACCGGGACGTCAGGGCACTGCAGAAAGTGGTCCACGCAAGATTGGCCGACCTGGGCCCGGCCGGGCTCCAGGACAAGCTCGCGTTGGCGCCGCTGTTCGTGCCGGGAATGGCGCCCGACGAACTCCATGCCGCCATGGCAGGCAATGCCGCGCTGCGCGATCTGGTGGGGGAACTGGCTGCCCTCGTCACCTTGTGGACGGACATGCCGGATGCCGATGCCGGCGAACTCTTCTTCGAGATCGAGGGGGACAACGCCTACACCTTGCACCCCGTCGGGTGATTCGGTCTTCGACAACGCCGCCTGGATGCCCACGGGCTGGTCACTTGGGTTTGCCGATGGTCACCACGGCGGATCAACCCAGGAAGCCGATCGGCGGCGACACAGGCGCTTTCAGCGCGCACTCCTGCGCGAGCGCCTGCACGAAGGCGGCCGCCGACCGGACCGGGCGGAAGCGGTTCTGGCGAACCACCACCGAAAAATCGCCCGGGGTCAGATTGCGCAGCGAACGCAGCCGGCCAAGCTCCGAGTCGGTCGCCGGCGCCAGTTCCAGGCCGGCCAGGTAGCGTCCGAGCAGCAGCGCCGCCTGCTCGGGCAGGAGGAAATCGAAGCATACCTTCAGATCGAAGCGGCGCAGCGCCGCCGGATCGAGACCGTCCACCAGGTTGGTCGATGCGATGAAGACGCCGGAACAAGCCTCCATCCGGGTCAGCATCTCGTTGACCATCGTGATTTCCCAGGACTGTCGCGCGCGGCCACGGTCCTGCAGGAAGCTGTCCACCTCGTCGACCAGCAGCAGGCCGTTTTCGCTTTCGGCCCGCTGGAACGCGGCGGCGATGTTCTTTTCGCTCTCGCCCACCCACTTCGAGACCAGATCGGACACCCTGTAAAGCAGGAGCGGCATGTCCAGCCGTTCGGCGAGCCAGCGTCCGTAGGCGGTCTTTCCGGTGCCGGGCGGACCATACAGGCACAGCCTGGCGCGGCGGTGTGCGGCGATGCCGTCGGCAAGTTGCAGCATGTCGGTGTCCGCGTTCAGCAGCGCGGCATCGTATTCGGCCGGCAGGCGCGCCGCGTCACCTTGCCGCAAGGGGTCGTGTCCCTGGGCTTCGAGCGACTGCCCGATCAGGAACTCAAGGGCGCGCGCCGGGTCGAGCCGGGGTCCGATGGTACGCACCACACCGGCTGCGCGGCTGACCACCGCGGGCGCCAGTTTTGGCGAGGATGCAACGCGCCGAACGGCAGCCTCGTCCAGCACACCGGCGCAGGCTGCGCGCACGATCCGTTCGCGCTGCCTGCGCGGCGGCACCGGCATGTCGATCACCATATCGAAACGGCGCAGGAAGGCCGGGTCGATGTCCTCGATCGTGTTCGACAGCCACAGGGTGGGGACGGTATTCTGTTCCAGGGTGCGGTTGAGCCAGGCCTTGCGCTTTTGCGCCGTACTCATGCGGCCGAACAAGCGGTCGCCGTCGTTGAAGACGTCTTCCACCTCGTCGAACAGGATCATGACCTGGCGCTGGCCAAAAAAGCTCTGCGCGGCGCGGAAAGCCCGCAGGCGGCGTTCGCCCAGTACCGGATCGCCGTCGGCATCCTCGCTGGCGACTTCGAACAGTTCGCAGCCCAGTACCTTGGCCAGCGCGCGCGCCAGTTCGCTTTTCCCCGTGCCCGGTGCGCCATGCAGGAAAATGTTGACGCCGACGCGGCCTGTCGCCAGCGCCTGCTCGAGGTAAGGCGTCAGCAAGGCGAGAGAATCGTCGATATGCCCGTAGTCGGCCAACTCGAGAAGCGCCGGCGCGCTGGGGCTGACGGTGTCCCTCAACAGCGTCAACGCGTCCGCTTCGGCGCCCAGGATCAGGTCCGCAAAACTGTCGGACAGCAGGTCGAGCTTGCCGCGCAGGTAGCCTCTGCCGCCGCGGTCGACCGTCAGGAGGCCGGAGCGGGCGAGCACTCCCTGCGCGCCGAGGGCGCTCTGTACGCAGCGGCGGTCGAGCGCCAGTACGGTCGCCAGTACATCGACGACCTTTACCGAATTGAGCTGACCGAGGGTGTCCGCGCAATCGTCCAGGAGCCGGTCATGGTGGATCAGTGCGGCGAACTCGAGGATACGGCAATCGGTTTCCGACAGCCCGACCAGCTGGGAAAGCCGCGCCATGTTGGCCCGCAGGCCGGGTGGCGGCGCCAGCCTGGTCGCACTGGCCTCGGCGGCGACATGCAGTTCGCGCAGCTGGCTGCGGACGGCCGCGTTGTCGAAGTCAAGCTCATCGTTATCGAGCCAGTCGCCGACGCCGAGCAAACGGGCTACCGTATCTTCCGAAAAGCCGTTACGCAGGACGAAGACTTTATGACCCGCCAACGGGACCAGGATGCGCAACATCCAGAGCTCGTTGATGGACTCGATCGGCTTGGCTGGCAAAGGCCTGGAAGGACGGCGGCGTTGGGTTTTCATGAGGCATCTCCTTGGAAGCACTCATCATGAAGACGCTTGCGACATTTCATGTCGCAGGCAGAAGGCGAGAATTGTTACCGAGGCATGCTCGATTGACTCGGCCTGTCCTGAGCCGGAACCTCGATAAGGGTCGTGCCAGCTCCAGCCGTAAAAGGCATACAATCTGCGACGCCGCCTGTCGCCCGCGTCCGTACACTGGCTGTCCCGACCAACGCCAAGGAAGCCGCATGAAAAGACAGACACCAACCGATGCACGCTACGATACCATCGGCCGGCCTCGCTGATCGCGAACCGCTGAAAGGGAGCACATCGATGACCCTGGGATTGATCCATTTCGTGCACGGGAAAGAAAGCGGACCCGCCGGCCGCAAGATCGCCGCCCTGGCGGCGGTGGCGCGACAGCAGGGCTGGGACGTGTCCAGCCTCGATTACTCGCATACCATCGATCCGGCGCTCCGGCTGGCGCAGTTGAAGAAGGCCTGTACCGGCCTGGACCAGCCGCTGGTGCTGGTGGGATCGAGCATGGGCGGCTGGGTCGCGGCGGAGGCATCGGGGTGGCTCGACGCACACGGCGTGTTCCTGCTCGCCCCCGCCCTGTACATGCCGGGCTATCCGACCGAAGCACCCGCGATTCTGGCTCCGCACGCGGAGATCGTGCATGGCTGGGACGACGAAGTGATCCCTTGCGAGCACGCGATCCGCTTCGCGCGCCTGCGCGGCTGCACCCTGCACCTGGTACAGGGCGACCATCGCCTGAACTCCCGCATTGCCCTGCTGCGCGAGCTCTTCGGCGCCTTCCTGTCGCGCTGCGCGGCAACTCTGCTGTCAAGTTGAGACCATGCCCCGTCTGTCCAGGTCCAAGCTGCGACCTGGGACCGCGTATCCTCGCGTAGGCGCAAGAGCCGGGCGAGCCGATGTCGGCCGAGGAGTTCTTCGCCTGGCTCGCCCAGGTCAAGGACGGTGCCCCGCCCCTGCAAGCTGCAATGCGAGCTGGCAGGCATGCTCCTTACGC
>Ga0308160_10008449_pt1 | contig 10030 bp, 10 predicted proteins | sample PhyFR1_FD_201036 | JGI IMG/M metagenome (GOLD analysis project Ga0308160, IMG submission 201036) | Phyllosphere microbial communities from UC Gill Tract Community Farm, Albany, California, United States - DLSLF.R1 | ecosystem: Host-associated > Plants > Phyllosphere > Unclassified | place: USA...
TCGGCTTCGACAGCGATTGCTTGAGCTGATAGTGACGGCGAACTTAGGGGTCGGGGTGCGGTATATGTATCGATCGAAAGTGACAATGCAGTTCGACCTCGATGAAAGGAGTGGCCGAGCTGTGAGTGGATGGTGATGGGTCGATGCGTCCTCGTGGCACGTCACTCGTCACAACATCCGTCTAGTCCCGCCGGTCAGCCACGTCGCAAAGTTCTGACTGGAGCAGCGAGTGTAACTGCATACGCGCAGCTGCATAAGCGTCAGGCGAAATATGGTCACACAAAAGAACGTAGAATAATCGGAAGCGCCCAGTCCTTTCACGCCACACGTCCCGTCGGCAGCACAATCGCATTGTCCATGCATGACGCGTAAGAATGGCTACATCGTGCTCGGCCAATCGGCACAGTCGTCTCATCTTCGTTCCGTACATTGCTCTCCTCCAGCGCGCGTCCCAATCTCATCGTGTATATCAGACCACCTTATCAAGCCTTTCGCCTGAACCCGTTCATCTCTACGTCGTATACCCCGCCTTCGGCTTCCCCGGCGTGCACCGTACCGGCTTGTTCCTGCTTCTTCTCAAGCGCAGCAGACGCGGTGGCAGCTGGATATCAGTGGGATTCACATGCCTGCGCAACGAAAACTTACGGTCTCCGATACCTGAACGAGTACCCCATCCAGTTTCGTGCAACGTGAAAAGGGCGTATACTTTCATGATGGCGCTGCGACGTTAGCTGGGCGCTATGGGAAGGGAAAGGGGGTGGATCAGATACTTACAAGTAATAGCCGAAGAGAATCCAAGCTGGTACGTAGATGATATGTGAGGGTTGGTACCATAGATGAGGCAGGAGCTTGGCCGTCCTCGTGCACATGAGCCATACGACGTACTGCCATTAGACAAGACCAGCAGACATTTTGCAATCGGACTCACCGAGACAATGATGTTCCACGCGGGCAAGTGATAGCCTCCGTCGTCGATCTTAAGCGTACTCTTGTAAATCAAGTACGAAACGAGTGCCGGGCCGACGAGCAACGTGAGCGGGTTGATGAACTTGTCGATCATCGTGTACGCGACGTAAGGGTGTTTCGTCCAGATGTACCGTTCGGTGAAGATCGACCTGAAGTCGGATCGCCAAGTGTTCCTGGTCCATCGTAAGACTTGCTTGAGGAAACGCCAATTCGGCTTCATTGTCGATAACAGCTCGGCCTCTTTGCAGACCTGCACATATGTGTTCCAGCCGTGCGAGACCATCCATCGAGTCAAAAACTTGTCGTCACCCGAGTTCAGGTGGTATTTGCCCAACCAGAGATCATTCGTGAACCCATGCAAAAAGTCCGGGTCCTTGAGGATCACCGTCCTGTATGCGGCAGTTCGGCCGGAAAGACAAGGGATACCGCCGTCGATATGGGCCGAAGAAGCGATCTCGATGTTTCGAATGGTCAACCGGAAGGCGGCGAGCACTTCCCAAATGGTGAGTCTGTCGCCGCAAGGCTGGACTCGCTGAGATGTGCCGACACCACCAATCTGCTGGTCCTCGAAACAAGCGAGCACGTAGGGTAAGAGCGTAGGCGGCCAGATCGCATCGTCGTCGGCAAAGACGATAATGTCCGTGGTGGTATTCCGGATCCCGTGCGACATCTGCATACGCTTATTGGCGAATGGAACGGTGAGCACACGGATACGCGTAGGGTCGACAGAGTTGGCAAGTTCTTGCAGGGGTGCCTGCATTTTCTCCTCGGTGACAATGATGATTTCCTTGGGATTTCCTTCGAGCCAAGAATACGCTGCTTCTGTTTCGTCAGTGCTGCGCTGCCGGCATACCGAAGCTTGGGGTGCGGGATTTAAGAAGGCTTGCGCAAAAGCTTGCGGTGACTCACCTCGAAATTCTTCGCCGGCATCGATAGTCGGGACAATGATCGTCACGTCTTCGCTGGCGACATACGTCGGGTTTTCGGGTAGGGGAATGGGGCGGTACGCCGCTCGGGCGAGCAGACGGATGATATACCATAGATAACGGTAAAATCCAATGATACCAAACGGGACGAACACCGGGAACTTGTCCGCAGTGAGGTACAGCATGGCTCAAGGAGGTTTATAGGTGTCGTGTAGTGTAGTGGTGTCGCGCGAAGGAGAAAATTCCGCCTTTTAGGACGAAGACCGCGCGGCCGCGAGGAGGCCAGGTATGACCGGGCCTCGCGACTGTACAGTGACGGCGACGCCGAAGCGGGTCGCAAGTAAAGAACGAATCGGCCCTCCTCTTGACAAGAGGGTGGGTTCCGAGGCGGGGTAGAGTATACGAGCGAAGTGTAGTGCGGACAAGACACAAACAGAAGTAAGATGCGTAACGAGGGGTTTAAATCGCGGTGCATCGCCCTCTCAGCCCCGTTTTTGGTTTTCAGGGCAATTCACACAATTTCAATACACAACGCTAAAATCAATACAACGCGGTCTTAACGCGGCGCGGGGGGATGGCTCTCTCACGTCGCACAATGCCAGTGTTCTGTCTAGAGCTCAATCATAATCTGCATGGTCACATCAAGGGTATATATCATCCAGATTTACTTTACATCCTTGCCGTCTCCGCCTCGTACCAAGCTCGACATCCCTTTTGCCCTCCCCGCATTTCTCACACAGATGCTCGTCTCACTCGTCTGACCCTCTCTGATCGGGTCGGATGACTTTCTGCAAACCCAAAGCCAAGCTACGACCCTCTCGCTGGCCATATGCCACCTAGAATTCGTGATTGAGGAAGTCGTCCGTCTTCTTCTTCTGGGGTGCTTGACGGCTGTCCGATTGACCCCAGCCATCATCGCGGCTCACATCGTCCGCGTACGCATTGTTGCTAGACCAGCCACCGTTGTTGCTAGTCTTTGGTGCCGCTTGACGAGCAGGCTTTGAGCTCCGGCGTTTCGAGCCGTAGTCTTTGCCCCATTCAGGTACGTCGGCTTCGCCAGCAGCTGGATAGGTCTGTTCTGACAACGATGAGTCGGAGCGAGACGCGCGCTGTTGTTAGCTGAGACGTGTTCTCGCCTGAATAATCACTCACGCTGCGTTCCCATCTGTCGACGTTGTCCGTTTCAGACTTCTTCCTGCCGAGTCCCAGGCGGTTTTTCCTGCCTGTGCCAGAAGCAGCACCTTCAAAGTTGGCAGGGTAGTGCCAGTGTCTCTGATTGGGTGCTTGGTCTGGGGTCAGCTCCGTCCATGTCGTTTCTGCCGATGTCACTGCTCACCCTCGTTGTAGTATTCAGTGTCCGCAGTGTCGTCCCACAGACCTTCTCTCTGTCTTCGCCTCTCCAGCTCTTGCTCCTGTTCAGAAACAGGGACGTAGTTGTCTCCAACCTCGCCTTCTTCCAGCTCTTGCCCGATGTGGGCGGACTGGTTGTTTCGCTCATCGAAGCGCTTGGACCATTGGTTCTTGCGCGTCCTTCGCTCTCGATCACTGTTGTCCACCAGTCCAGCCTTGATAGCCCACTTCGGTGTTCGCGCACGATTTGTGCTTGGGGTCAGAAAGGTTACAGATACGCAATGACACCTACTTGTTACGGATGTTTTGACAGTAGAAGCTGCAAGTTAGTGTGGTGATCAAGTCAGCGAGTCAGATGGCGTACTTGTGGAAATGCCCAGGGAAATCTGAGGATCAGCCACAGTGACGCGATTATGGGCAAAAAGGCCGCTACTTACAACCAGCAATCGTCAAGATAACATTGATGAAGAAATCAGTTCCGATACCGAAACGCACCGCGATGGCTACCGTCAGTGATGTCCTTTATCTGAGCATCGCCTCGGACGCCAGGAAGGGCACGCCCGACTCCCATTCTAACCATCGAAGGATGTATGTCACTGAATGACAGCCTGCATTTGACCTGCGACTTTCGTTCGCAAGCAGACTGGTACTCACCCAAAGGCGGGACCAGCAGACCCAAAAGCCAGAGCACGACCTGGAATCCATGGTGCTTCTTCGGTCGCAAGTCGATCTTCTTCGGAAGGTGATGGTTGTACGACATGACGAGCACAACACTTGGCGAGGCGAGAATTGGTCAATAGATCTTTTGACACGTCTTCGCTAGATGATAGATGCGAGTCCCGTAGATTGCAAAGCGAGCCAAGAAGGGGGCGATGTCTGATACCTGACGCCTTGATCGGTGACGCGTCGGACCGTTTCAGTCCGGGGTCGGTAAGACTTTGGCTGTGTCACCAGCTCTTTCCTCTGTCCGAAGAAAGGATATCCGTCGACCGTCACGACGTGTAGGAGAGTGAGATGTCAAGATGGACAAAGGTGCGAATCAACATTGGCCGAAGGCCGCAGTGGTCAGGGTGCGATGGGTTCACGGCTCACGGGCCAGCGAATCCCGGTGGCGAACGCGCCTAGCCAGAAATAGCCGGTGACTTTACCGGGAAGTTCGACTGAATAGGCTCGCAGACACCCAGCATTACGTAGCCGTGTGTGTGTTTCGAGTTGGCACCATGACCTTGAGGGTCAAGCGCGTGTGATCGCCATCACGACTGCAGGTACAAAGCGGAGCCTTGCACAATTATGATCAAGACTGATGTCCACCACTTTCATTCTCTCTGACTCATCACCATCCACTGATATCGCGATGGAATCTCAAGAGACGCGCCGAGGCAGATCCACGAGGCAGAGCCACGGGACCTTAGCCACTAAGACGGAGAAAGCGCACATGGCGATTGGTACGGTCGGGGACACTTCCCACGGTCACCTTCGGGCTTACACTCAGCCGCCTTCGAAGCTGTAGTCGTCGTTGCCATCGTGTTCACGGGTTTCAGTCTGGTTCAGGTGAGTAATCCACGGGATCAAGCCCGAGAGAGCCTGATTGTAGGCAAATGTGGAAGTTCTCAACGTGAAGACAAGAACTGTCCCAGTCTATCTAGCCAATTTTATTTTCGCACAGTAGGCAGCTGGGATTGATGAGTTGACCGAAAAGGATATTCTCAGTGATCTACATCTTTGACGCGTTGCGGGCGAGAAATGTCATCCAGGTGAGTAATTGCGAGACGACAGTGATGAGAGTGCGGAGGTCCAGATGTGCTGATATCAGCTCATCCTGCATCTCTTCTTCAATATCTGTATTTTGACATACTCCATCCTGCAAATCCCCCAGACCCGAGACGCCCTCGCCAGTCTCCGTCCAGACAGATGTGGCAGCTACCCAGTACGTCTGCTGGCTGATCTGTCCACCTCTTTCTGCTGCTCAATCATGCGACTCGCATCTTCGATGAACCTCATAATAACTAGTCTGACATCAGCGATGTATCGGGCCAGGCTCGCTTTTCGAAACACTCAGAAACCTCTATATCGTGACCCCTATCGTAGTGGGCATTTCCACGATCGCATTTGCCTTCATGATACGCCGTCTGTACATCGACTTCGGCTGGGCGGTATTTCACCTCGTCAGTGCCAGTCCGGCCATGAAGCGTAAGTTGGACCTCGTCGGCACGTCGGAGCAACTGACACAAGGCATGCACAGGGAGTATCAGACTTTGCTTTCGCTCTTGAAGATGGTCTTCTTCTTCGCGACCGCATTCTGTCTAGCGGTGAATTACACCGAGCCCACACTGGGTCAAAGCTGACGCAAAGTATCTGATCCTCATCACCAACATCGAGACGCAACGAGCCGAATTGTTTGTCGAGCGGTGTCGAAGCATACGTCGTCTGACCTCAGCGCGATAACCATCGCTGCTATGCCAATCACACCGATCGTCATCCTCGCGTGTGGCTGGGCTTTGCGTAAGGAGAACCAATCGTGAGTTTGGCTACGAACGACTCAGCGCTAACGATCAGGCTGATGGCAACGTGCTTGGCCTTCATGGTCGCCGGCCTGGGCTACTTCATGTGAGCGATGAGACGTGAACAGTCAACTCATAATAGATATAAGCTCGCGTCGATGTTTGTCCCCCGCACAGCGGGTCTGTACAACAACACCAAGATCACGATGGCGATCTTCGCAGTCTTCGCAATCATCATCCTGGTCCGTCTTGCTTGACCTAGACACCCTTCCGCACGAGATGATACGAGTCACTGACAATAGACCGCAACGTTCATTTACGGTTGTATCTGCATGTCAAACTTCGGTAAAGGCCTCATTGAAGCACATCGTAAGTTGATCGTTGATTGATCAGAAGATGTGCCAGTAGGGCTAGACCTGGTTGACTACAGAAAACCCTGCCAACAAATCAAGCTTGTGGGCGCTTTCTGCGAATGCCAAACACAAGGAGAAAGTCAGGGCGGATGTAGAAGCCGAAGGGCCGGGTGTCGAAGACCGATTGGTCATTGATTAGGCCAGCTGGCGCCCGAACATGAAGAGACATCCGAAGAGGGATTAGGAACGTACGATGCGCGAAGTTTGATATGATTGTCAGATCACAGGGGGTCGTTTTCAGCTAGGTGAAAGTGTTCGCAGATACAGCAAGGTGCGAGTTGCACAACTTTGTCGACTTGCCTTGTCTCGCGAGGCAGGCTGTGCTGCCTGAACATAGCGCGCGACGTTTGACAGTTACATCGTCGTTGGTCGGCCAGGATGTGGCGTGTATGGCTCAGCGACGATGGTAGATAGAGACAGAGATTCGCGAATCAGCGAAGTGACGCGATCCGATAATTCGGATCTGTGAATCCGACTTTTCCGTTGCTTCCATACACACCTCCATACATTACAAAAATGGGCAAAACACTCGTAGTCTTCGACTTTGATTGGTCCTTTGTCGACCAAGATACCGACAGATGGGTCTTCGAAGTTCTCTCGACCCCGCTGAGACGGCTGCTGCAGACGCGCAAGTCGGGCGGCTCGCAGTGCACGCCTGATGTGGTGTGAGTGGGCCGTGGTCGACTTCGGAGCTCGATTCCGCGTGTCGAACTTCTGCAAGCTCGAGCTTCGGGCTTTGGATATCGTTAGAGCCAGGCTGATTTCAGCCACGAGACTATGGGCGATTTGGCGGAAGCTGGCTTCACCAAGGCCCAAATATTGGATGCGCTGAGGCAGCTGCCGTTTGTGAGTTGCTCGGGACTTACTAATTCCTGACTCTGCTTGAGCGATACAAGCTTGCCCCTTTCCTCGATTCTATGATGCTGTCATTCACATTCCTCTGGAACGTCCCTGAAATCTCTGGCGCGATGTCTCTTCGTCGCAAACTAACGCCAGCACCCCGCGATGAAACGTGCCGTACTTGGCCTAAAAGAACGCAAAGGCGACGACGTAACTTTCCTCTGTGTCTCCAACTCCAACAACGTCTACATCGACACGATCCTCAAGGTAAGCTACATCCGGCCATACCCGTCGAGCCTTCGCTGATCGCAGCACCACGGCCTCACCGACCTCTTCTCAGAGATCATCACCAATCCCGCGGAGTGGTCTTCGTCTAACCCTAACCGATTGAACATCGGTCGCCGACTTCCAGCCGATCAACCTCCTCACGGATGTACGGTCGGCTGCCTGGAGAACATGTGTAAAGGCGACGAGCTCGACACGTGGGTGTCGAAACACGGGGGCAAAGAATCGTGGGACAAGATCTTGTTCGTCGGAGATGGAGGCAACGATTTCTGCGCGCTCGTACGTATGAGGAAAGGAGACTGGGGTTTGGTTAGGAGCAACATGGAGCTCGATGCGAAGATCAAGAAGGACGGCGAGAAGGTCGGGCTCAAGGTCGATGTGAAGAAGTGGGAGCAGGCTTGGCAGATTGAGGAGTACTTCCAGGAGCTGTAGTCGGGATCTGGCGCATCGTGGAATCTCCGGGACCTACGACAAGACAACAGTCGTATAGTATAGTGAGAGATGCAAATCTAGTATGGCCGGAGCACCGAAATTGCGAGGACCATCAACTCGGATGCGAATCACCAATGAGCAAAAACGCCTCAGAACGAGTCTTACCAGCGTATGGGCACTTGTCGGCTTTCGGGAGCGGCAGACACGCACAGGGCGAGCTATGTGCTTGCACGCGACGCAAGTCTGAAGTGCTTTGACTGTAGTCGCGTATATCCCACGTTGGCAGGTTCCTGTTTGAAGGAAGGGCTGGTGCGATTAAAGAGAGATGATACTAATACATGCGTGTCGATGTTCCCTCCTCTAAATGATATAACCTCCTTGTGGCTTGGTTTGGTCGTGTAGCGCACTCCAGATTCCACGTGCAGACTCGCCCCCTGGTGCCGCTTCTAGCTGAATGTTCTTCAAATGCTTGATCTTGGCCCCGGATGAGTTGAGCAGCAAGTTCACCTGGAAGTCAGTGCGGGAATCATGGCTGAACACTTCAAATCTTCGAGGATGTTTGCCGCGCCACGGCTCACGTCCCGCACGCAGCCAGACGAAGTACCCGGTATTAGACATATCGCTGGTTCACGCAGATCCTGCCGATCCGTCATGCGCGAGACCAAAACTCACCTTCGTCTGTACCTCGCTCTGCTCTAATCTGCTCACACAGATGACCTTATCCCGCCCGTTGACATAATGCCCCCTGACCACTGCCGCCTTGCCCTTTTTCGTCGGTCGCACAAGGAATTCGACATCTGGGTTCTCCGTTGCCGTTTTCAGAAATGGGTGTTTCAGCCATGACCTGGGTATCAGCAGAAGACCCCTTGATGCCCTCCAATTCCTCGACGGCTCGCAGCCAGCTGATCGGCACAATGTCACGCCACGTACCGAATACCATCCTGATTTGTCGCATATGGGTCGTAGTCGATGATGAGCTTTCGGAGTGGTGTGAGGAAATGGTTGTAACCGGCGATCGGCACCGTTTGAGGGATCAGTCTCCGTGCTGAAATGACTCTCATCGTGTGTGGCTTCTTTGTGGATGTGATGTTCAGTCAACGGTAGCTGTCGGTATCATATGCTGAGTGAGTGGGATGAGTGAGCCAGGAGATTCCGGGAGGAAACGTATAAAAAAGCCTGAAAACTAATCGCCGCGTGTCTACCTCTACGCGTAAGTCGCGGCTTCAACTATTTCGAACCATCCACAAGCTCTTCTGACCTGTTCTTCTCCGTTCTTCCCTTGCTTTCCCCATCTCTAGATCGAAACGACTCAACAGGACGGATTGAATATAGAGAAAGGAGATATACCGTCGCGCAAAACAACGAAAAAAACCCGACATGTCTAGCAGTATAGAGCTCATCAACCCCCGAGCGGAGAGCGTCCGTCGATCACAGGCTCTGCAGGTCAACACCGTGCGTCGGCCGATGGACTAGGCAGAGAGTAGAAGCTGACTTCAGGCGGGTGCTGTCGGTCTTGCCAATGTCGTCAAGAGCAATCTGGGTGAGTGTGACGGTCCTTCGACTGAGGTCCGAGCTGATGTGCAGGTCCGCGAGGAACAATTAAGATGCTGGTGGACGGCTCCGGTCAAATCAAGATGACGAAGGTGAGCTTAATTCTCAGCAACACTTGCAGCAAGCTAACAGATAGGATGGAAAGGTGTTGCTGTCTGAGATGCAGATCCAGGTGAGCTGACTTCGAACTTCTTGCAACACTAGCTCACCCCAGAACCCGACCGCCGCTATGATTGCCCGAACCGCCGTCGCCCAGGATGAGCAAGTCGGAGACGGAACGACCTCTGTCGTCTTGCTGGTTGGAGAGCTGTTGAAGCAGGCGGACAGGTACATCCAGGAAGGTGTCCACCCGCGAGTCATTGGAGAGGGATTCGACTTGGCCAAGAAGGAGGCTCTTTCCGTGAGCTCTTCCCCATCGAATTCGTTTCGCTCAGCTCACAATCAGTTCCTCGACTCGTACAAGCACACACCTACACTTGACCGATCCAATCTCATCTCCGTCGCCCACACCTCCCTTTCAACTAAGCTGCACTCCGCTCTCGCCCAGAAACTCTCGGCAGATGTCGTTGACGCGGTCCTGGCTATCCAGCCTCGCGAAGCTAGCACAGACGGATGGGTCGACCCAATCGACCTGCACATGATCGAAATCATGAAGATGCAGCACAAGTCGGATACCGACACGCAGCTCGTTCGAGGTTTGGTCATGGACCACGGAGCGAGGCACCCGGATATGGCCAAGCGAGTGGAGGATGCGTTCATCCTAACG
>Ga0308160_10008450_pt1 | contig 10029 bp, 8 predicted proteins | sample PhyFR1_FD_201036 | JGI IMG/M metagenome (GOLD analysis project Ga0308160, IMG submission 201036) | Phyllosphere microbial communities from UC Gill Tract Community Farm, Albany, California, United States - DLSLF.R1 | ecosystem: Host-associated > Plants > Phyllosphere > Unclassified | place: USA...
CGATGATGATCGACTGGCCCCAGCCCTTGTGGCAGCACTCCAGCGCCTGGCGCATGGTGGTGGTGTTGCCGATGCACTCGAACGAGTAGTCGGCGCCGCCGTCGGTCAGCTGGACGATGGCGTCGACCACGTTGCCGACTTCCTTCGGATTGACGAAGTGGGTCATGCCGAACTTGCGTGCCATGTCTTCACGGGCCGGGTTGATGTCGACGCCGATGATCTTGTCGGCGCCGACCATGCGCGCCGCCTGGATCACGTTCAGGCCAATGCCGCCCAGGCCGAACACGACCACGTTGGCGCCCGCCTCCACTTTGGCCGTGAAGATCACGGCGCCGATGCCGGTGGTGACGCCGCAGCCGATGTAGCAGATCTTGTCGAACGGGGCATCGCTGCGCACCTTGGCCAGCGCGATTTCCGGAACCACGATGTAGTTCGAGAAGGTCGAGGTGCCCATGTAGTGATAGATCGGCTTGCCGTCGAGCGAGAAGCGCGAGGTCGCATCCGGCATCAGGCCGCGGCCTTGCGTCGAGCGGATGGCCTGGCACAGGTTGGTCTTTTGCGACAGGCAGAACTTGCACTGGCGGCATTCCGGGGTGTACAGCGGGATGACGTGGTCGTCCTTGCGCACGCTGGTCACGCCCGGGCCCACGTCGACCACCACGCCGGCGCCTTCATGGCCCAGGATGGCCGGGAACAGGCCTTCCGGATCGGCGCCGGACAGCGTGTAGTAGTCGGTATGGCAGATACCGGTCGCCTTGACTTCGACCAGTACCTCGCCCGCCTTCGGGCCTTCGAGTTCGACTTCCTCGATCGTCAGCGGCTTACCCGCCTGCCATGCAATCGCTGCCTTGGTTTTCATGTTCGCTACTTTCCTGGTTGTTATGCGATCCGGTCATTATCCGCACAAGCCCGGCCGCGGCCAAGGGGCGCTCCATTAGATGGCAGAAAATGGTGCAATAATGACCGGATTTGCCAGCCCTCAACATCTTCAGCGAAACCATGCAAGACAGGCCAGCCAGCGCACCGATCACCATCGACATCATCGTCTACCCCGGCTTCAAGGCGATGGAAGCCATCGGCCCGATGTCGGTGTTCGAATATGCCAACGTGCACCTGCGGCGCGCCGGCAAAGCGGCCGCCTACGCGGTCCAGGTCGTATCCATACGCGAAGGCAACATCCCTTCCGATACGCTGATGTCGCTGCAGGCCACCCGGGCGCTCGATCCGCAAACCTTGCCGCATACCGCCATCGTGGTCGGCGCGCGCGACATCCGGGGGGCACTGGCAGAGGGCGGCGCCATCGTCGACTGGGTGGCGCGTGCCTGTACCCGCCTGCAGCGCTTGGCGGCGCTGTGTTCCGGCGCCTTCTTCCTGAGCGCCGCCGGCGTCCTGGACGGCAAGGCCGCCGCCACCCACTGGAGCGTGGCCGCGGCCCTGCAGGCCGACTACCCCGGCGTGGCGGTCGATGCCGACGCCATCTTCGTGCGCGACGGCCACCTGTGGACCTCTGCCGGCGTCACCGCCGGCATCGACCTGGCGCTGGCGCTGGTCGAGGAAGACCTCGGCAAGGAAGTGGCGCTGCAGGTCGCCACCGACATGGTCGTGTACCTGAAGCGCCCCGGCGGCCAGTCGCAGTTCAGCTCGCACCTGCTGAGCGAACGGACTGCACGGCCCGGCATCCGCGACATTCAGAAATGGATTCTGGATAACCTGCACGAACGGCTGTCGGTGGCCCAGCTGGCGCAAAAGGCGATGATGAGCGAGCGCCACTTCGCCCGCGTGTTCCTGCAGGAAGTCGGACTGAGCACCCAGGAGTTCATCGCCACCTGCCGCTTCGAGCGCGCCAAGCAATTGCTGTCGGACCTGGCGCTGCCGCTGAAGACGGTGGCGGCACGCGCCGGCTTCAACGGCGAAGCGCAGATGCGGCGCGTGTTCCAGAAACGGATGGGCATCGCGCCCACCCTGTACCGCGAGCGCTTCGCCACCACCGGCGTGTCCACGGCCAGATAGCTTACTTACCGCTTATTTGCCACGCAAGCGCCCGGCAAACGCCCCATGCAGGCTGTTGAGCAGCTCCTCGGCTGCGATCAATTGCTCGGCCACTTCGTTGACTTTGCGCCGGTTCGAGCGCGCGTGGTCGCGCAGGACTTCGAAGGCGGTGTTGCGGTCGGTCTGGAAACGCGCCATCAGCAGGCCGACGGCCAGGCTGGTTTCGCGGCCGGCGGCCAGCGCCGCGTTCAGGTTGGCCTCGGTGCGGCGCAGCTGGCGGATCTCGTCGGCGCGCGCCAGCGCCGATTCGAAGGCCGGCAGCAGGCGCGCGGCGTCGACCGGCTTGACCACGAAACCGACCGCGCCATGGCTGGCAGCTTGGCGCGCGGTTTCGGCGTCGTCGACCGAGGACAGGAACATGAAGGCGACCTGGGTGTGGTCCCTCAGGCGGCGCGCCAGGTCGAGGCCGGACATGCCGGGCATGTTGATGTCGAGCAGCGCCAGCGCGATGTCGCCTTCGCGCTCGGCGATACGCTGCAGCGCCTCGGGCGCGGAAGCGGCTTCCAGCGTGTCGTAGCCGGCATGCTTCAGGACGGTGGACAGGTATTCCAGCAGGACGGCATCGTCGTCGACCAGCAGGACCAGGCGGCGGGGGGAAAGGGTCGCGTTCATTGTTATCGTTCTCGCGTGAAGAAGGAAGTGAATCGATCATTGCGGGTGCAATGCCACATGACCGAAATCCGACGGCCAAAAATATAGCATGCCGGCAAGCCGCTTCGTCAATCAAATTGCATATTCCAGCGATAACGCAACAACCCCCGCGCACGATTGAAAATCAATTTTGTATGTATAAGTTCCCACAATAAACTCGATTCTGCTGCCCATCACGTGGCACGCGGTGCACGCAGTCCCATGAGGCCTGCGGCGATAACGATATGCTTTTAGACGGAGAAAACACCGATGAATCAAAAGAAATCTCGCGTATCCACGGCCATCCCGGCCCTGGGCCTGTGCGTAACGGCGCTCGCAGTCGCCTTCGCAATGCCGGCCTCGGCCGCCCCCGCCACGAGCCGCGTCATCGTCGCCTTCAAACCCGGCGCCGCAGCGGCCGTCAAGTCGGCGGTCGTCTCGGCCAAGGGCGCGGTCAAGCATGAGATCTTCAACATGAACGCGATGGCGATCGAAGTGCCGACTGCCGCGCTCCAGGGCCTGCAGCACAATCCGAACGTCGACTACGTCGAAGAAGACGTGCTGCGCAAGGCGTTCGCGCTGACCGCGCCATCCACCGGCACGCCGTATGCCGCCGGCCAGCTGGTCCCGTACGGCATCAAGCTGGTCCAGGCCGACCAGCTGGCGGACACCAATGCCGCCAACCGCAAGGTTTGCATCATCGACTCCGGCGTCGACTTCAGCCACGAAGACCTGCTGGCCAACGGCAGCAACGTCACCGGCGAATACGATGCCGGCACCGGCAACTGGAACACCGACGAGAACCACCACGGCACCCACGTGTTCGGCACCATCGCTGCCGTCAACCAGAGCGGTACCGGCGTGGTCGGCGTCAATCCGAACCGCCAGCTCAAGCTGCACATCGTGAAGGTGTTCGGCAAGGACGGCTGGGCCTACTCCTCGACGCTGGCCTCGGCCGCCAACAAGTGCGGCGCCGCCGGTGCCAACGTGATCAGCATGTCGCTGGGCGGCGGCGCCAGGAGCGTCACCGAACAACGCGCCTTCGACAGCCTGCAGACCAAGGGCGTGCTGAGCATTGCCGCCGCCGGCAACGACGGCAACACCGTGACCTCCTACCCGGCCGGCTACGACAGCGTGATGTCGGTGGCGGCGGTGGACGAGAACAAGGCCTGGGCCAGCTTCTCGCAGTACAACAAGGACGTCGAGATCGCCGGTCCCGGCGTGTCGGTGCTGTCGACGGTCCCGATGGGTGCCGGCATCGATACCGCACTGAGCGTCGGCACGGTCAACTATGCCTCGGCAGCGATGGAAGGCTCGCCAGTCAAGAGCGCGACCGCAGCGCTGGCCGACTTCGGCATCGGCGACCAGGTCAACACCGCGGTCTCGGGCAAGGTCTGCCTGATCCAGCGCGGCACGGTCGACTTCGCGACCAAGGTCAACAATTGCCAGAGCAGCGGCGGCGTCGGCGCCATCGTCTACAACAACGCCGCAGGCGGCTTCGGCGGCACGCTCGGCACCACCGTGACGGCGATCCCGTCGGTCACGGCGTCCGACACCGACGGCGCCGCGATGAAGGCCCAGCTCGGCCAGAGCGCGACGGTCGCGGTCAAGGCTTCCAACTACGCCTACTTCGACGGCACCTCGATGGCCACCCCGCATGTGTCGGCGGTTGCGGCCCTGGTGTGGAGCTACTTCCCGACCTGCACCGGCGCCCAGATCCGTACCTCGCTGGACAACAGCGCGCTCGACCTGGGTACGGCCGGCCGCGACACCAAGTACGGCTATGGCCTGGTGCAGGCCAAGGCTGCCTACGACCGCATCAAGTCGCTCGGCTGCGGCAAGTAAGCGCCGCTACTCGCCGCCGCGCAGGAAGGCCGCTTCCTCGTAGCCGCTCAGGACCTGCGCATCCATCGGCATGTGATTGGTGCGCAGGATCCTGCCTTCGCGGGCGTACACCAGGTAGACCTCCCCTGCCCCGTTTTCCTTCGGCAGGGTGCGGAATTCCGGACCGCAGCCGACCACGACCCGGTTCTTGTCGGTGGTGTAGTCGAGCACTTGGCCGTCGCGGTATTCGCCCTTGATCTGCTCCCACGGCTGGAACACCGCGCGGTGGTGCTGCAGCACCCGGGTCTGTCCCGACGCTGCCGTCACGGTTTCCGGGGTCGAGGTCAGCGTGCTCAGCGAACCCATGAAGATCAGATCGGCTTCCTCCTTGACCGCCGCCACCTCGGCCTTGTAGGCCGCAAGCTGTTTCGCATGCGTCTCGGCCTGCTTCCCGGGCGGGACGATGGCGCAGGCGAAGCTGGCTGCGGAGTGCAGGACCAGGAGCGGGAACAGGAGGCGTGTCGTCGGCGTGCGCATCGTGGCGTCCAGTGAGTTGGGTGAAACTGCATGGTACACCCGCGCAGGCACAGGCGAACGCGGTCAATGATCCCCTTTGCGTATAGTGGCCCCATGCCCAGCCCAGCCAAATACCCCAGCACCCCGGACGGCCGCTACTTCGTCGTCAAGGGCCGTCTGTGGCGCATGAGCAATCCCGATCTCGATCCGGTGCAGCGCCAGGCACTGGTCAATGCGCTGATGCAGGCCCGGCGCGAGGTCGGCGCTGCGAAGAAGGCCGCCGACCCGGAGGCCGAGCGGCGCGCCCGTGCCGCGGTCGACGACGCCAAGCGCGGCCTGGGCGAACGCGGCCCGGTCTGGTGGAACGACGGCGCACCGGATTTCAACCGCAAGCTGGTGGCCAACACGCCGTATGCGGACTGGTACGCCGCGCTTTGACCGGCCGCCACGGTGCCTCAACTATAATGACGGCGTTTGGTGCCCGCGCGCTTGTCTCGAGCGCGCAGTTAAACGGGAAACACATGGCCGCGCCGGTTCCACCGGCAGGCCAGGGTGTGCTGCCCCCGCAACGGTAAGCAAGCGTCGTCGCTGACGACAGGCCGTCTCGAATGCCACTGTGCACATGAAAGCTGCATGGGAAGGCGAGATGGTCCGCCTTGCCAGCCCGGATACCGGCCAGACAGGTGGTACGCGCGGCCGCGAGGCAGCGCGCACCGTTCAGCCGCGCTTACGGGGAAGTGGGTGCGGCGGCAGCTCGACATCCATCCTATGAAAACCAGAGTGATACTCGGCGTCGCCGGGGCGCTGTGCGCGGCCGCGCACGCGCATGCGCAACAACCGGCAGAGAACCCGCCACAGGAAACGCACAACACGGTCCGCGTGCTCGGCCACTACGACAACGGCGTCGGCACCTCCGACGCCGCCAGCGAAGGCAGCGTGACGGCGGCCTTGATTGCCAGCCGCCCGGCGCTGCGGCCGGGCGAAGTGCTCGAATTCGTGCCCGGCGTGATCGTCACCCAGCACAGCGGCGACGGCAAGGCCAACCAGTACTTCCTGCGCGGCTTCAACCTCGACCACGGTACCGACTTCGCCACCTTCGTCGACGGCATGCCGGTCAACATGCGCACCCATGCGCATGGCCAGGGCTATACCGACCTGAATTTCCTGATCCCGGAACTGGTCAAGAACATCCACTACCGCAAAGGCCCCTACTACGCCGACGAAGGCGATTTCGCCTCGGTCGGCTCCGCGCACCTGGGCTTGGCCGACAGGCTGGACGAAGGCGTCGCCGCACTGACCGCCGGCGCCAACGCCTACCGCCGCGGCCTGGTCGCGGGTTCCACCGGCGCCGGCAACGGCACCCTGCTGTATGCGCTGGAACTGGCGCACAACGACGGCCCGTGGCAGACGCCGGAAGCTTTCCACAAATCGTCGGCCCTGCTGCGCTACAGCGCCGGCAGCGGTGCCGAGCGTTTCAGCGTGACTGCGATGGGCTACAAGGGTGCCTGGCATGCCACCAGCCAGATTCCACTGCGCGCGGTACAGGACGGCAGCCTGGATCGGTTCGCCGCGGTCGATCCCAGCGACGGCGGCAGTACGGCACGCTACAGCCTATCGGGTGAATGGCGCCGCCGCAGCCTTGACACGCTGACCGAAGCGCATGTCTACGCGGTGCGCTCCGACCTGGCCCTGTACAACGACTTCACCTACTACCTCGACGACCCGGCGAACGGCGACCAGTTCCTGCAGACCGAACGGCGCAAGATGACCGGCTTCGATCTGGCGCACACCTGGTTCGGCCGGCTCGGCGAGCGCGCCATGAACAACGCCGTCGGCATCCAGGGCCGCTTCGACCGCATCGCCCCGCTCGGTCTGTACGCCACTGCCCGCCAGCGTGTGCTGGACACCATCGCCGAATCGCAGGTATCCGAGGCCAGCGCCGCGCTGTGGTTCCAGAACACCCTGCAATGGACGCCGTGGCTGCGTTCCATCGCCGGCGTGCGCTACGACCGTTACCGCTTCAAGGTCGGCAGCTCGATCGCCGAGAATGCCGGCAGCGCGGACGACCACATCGCCTCGCCCAAGCTCTCGTTCGTGCTCGGCCCATGGGACAAGACCGAATTCTTCGCCAACTACGGCGAAGGCTTTCACAGCAACGATGCGCGCGGCACCACGGCCCGGCTGTCGCCGCGCGCGCGCGCGCCGGTCGAGCCGGTGACGCCGCTGGTGAAAACCCGCGGCGCCGAGATCGGCCTGCGCAGCGAGATCGTCGCGGGCCTGCAGACCTCGATCGCGCTGTGGGGCCTGCGCTCCGGTTCCGAACTGGTGTTTTCGGGCGACGCCGGCGACACTGCACCGAGCCGCGCCAGCAAGCGCTCGGGCATCGAGTGGAACAATCACTACGTGGCCAGCCGCTGGCTGCTGCTGGATCTCGACCTGGCAGCATCGACCGCCCGCTACACCGGCTTCGATCCGGCCGGCGACCACGTCCCGGGGGCGGTCGAGCGGGTCGCCTCGTTCGGCGCCACCGTCAACGACCTCGGCCCCTGGTCCGGCGCCTTACAGCTGCGCTATTTCGGGCCGCGGCCGCTGGTGGAAGACAACAGCGTGCGCTCGTCCACCACGGCGATCGCCTACCTGCGCGCCGGCTACCGCCTGGACCGCCGCTGGCAGCTGACGGCCGACGTGTTCAACCTGTTCGACCGCAGGGCCAGCGACGTCGACTATTACTACACCTCGCGCCTGCCGGGCGAGCCGGCCGAGGGCGTCGACGACATCCACACCCACCCGGTGGAGCCGCGCACGCTGCGGCTGACGCTGCGCGCGGCGTTCTAAACGGCGTCGGAAAACGGGGACCTGCCACTGGCGGATGCGGATTGGCAGGGTGCCATCGCCGGCAAATAAAGTTAGGTGCCCGCCCCGTTCACCTGTATATTGGCTGGTCCCACTCCTGCAGCCGTATTATTGTCGGTCTTCTCCCCAGCCTTGTGTCCGCCCGCGCGAACCATCCCTGAATGAATCACCTTCGGTGAGTTCCTTCGGTTGTATGACCTTCATACAAGGCTCCCATGCTCCACCACACCGCTCCCGTAGGCCTCTCCGATTTCATACTCGTCAACATGGAACCGATCATGCAGGCATGGGAGGATTTTGCCCGCACCATCGAACCGCCGGCGCTGACCATGGACGACACCGAACTGCGCGACCATGCCAAGCTGATGCTGAGGGCGATCGCCCTCGATCTCACGACGCCGCAGACCGGATTCGAACGCCAGGAAAAAGCGCAGGGCCGGGCGCCGTCGGCCAAGGAAGACACGGCGGCGGAAATCCATGCCGAAGCGCGCCTGTTGTCCGGCTACAGCATCGAGCAGCTGGTCTCCGAATACCGGGCACTGCGCGCCAGCGTGCTGAGCATGTGGACCGCGCAGGCGAAGCCCGGACTGGCCAGCGACATGGACGACGTGATGCGCTTCAACGAAGGCATCGACCAGGCGCTGGCGGAGTCGGTGGCGCGCTACGCCCAGATGGTCAAGCAGTCGGAAAACATGTTCCTGGCCATCCTCGGGCATGACCTGCGCAATCCGCTGGGCACCGTCACGACCGGCGCCACCTACATGATGCGCGCGACCGACCTGCCCGGCAAATACGTGCTCGCCGCCACCCGCATCTTCAACAGCGGCCAGCGCATGGGCAAGCTGATCGCCGACCTGATCGACTTTACCCGCACCCACCTGGGGGCCGGTATCCCGATCCGGCCCAAGCGCATGAACCTGGCCGAAGTGTGCCTGAACGTGATCGACGAGCTGCGCACCTCGCATCCGGAGCGCATCATCGACTTCGATCCCGCCATGCGCGAAGACCTCCATGGCGACGACAGCCGGCTTGCGCAGGTGCTGTCGAACATGATCGGCAACGCACTGCAGTACGGGACGCGCGACCAGCCGATCCGGGTACGGCTGTCGTCGACGCCAGATGACGTGTGCATCTCGGTGAACAACATGGGTCCGGTGATTCCCGCCAAGACCATCGGCAGCGTGTTCGACCCGCTGGTGCGCCTCGCCATGCCGGACAGGCAGGACGACCCCGCCGACACCAGCCTGGGCATCGGCATGTTCATTGCGCGCCAGATCGTCATTGCCCATGCCGGCACCATGCATGTCGAGTCGAACGACACCGACGGCACCACCTTCAGCATTCGCCTGCCGCGCAAGCCGCCGCAGCGCCTGCGCAGGGAGGATGCGCAATGAACATCCCACGACTCATCCCCGAGGAAGGCGCCGCGCTGCCGAGCCGCCGCGTCCTGCTGATCGACGACAATGACGATGCGCGCGACCTGATGGGCATGGTGCTGGAGCTGCACGGCCACCAGGTCGCGATGGCGCACAACGGCCTCGCCGGCCTGGACCGGGCACGCGACTTCATGCCGGAAGTCGTGTTCCTCGACCTCGGCATGCCGGTCATGGACGGCTACGAGACCGCGGTGGGCCTGCGCGGCATTCCGGGGCTGGAACGGGTCTGGATCGTGGCGCTCAGCGGCTGGAACGACCAGGCGACGCTGGCGCGCACGCGCCTGGCGGGCTTCGACTACCACCTGACCAAGCCGGCCAACTTCGAGATCATCGACAACTTCCTGTACGGCGACTGGACACGCCTGCGGCAATGATCCTTGCACGTTCATCGGGCCGGCTGCGTTGCGGGCGCGCGCCAGTCCTCTATAATGATTCTTTTCGCAAATTCAACGCCACTACGCCATCATGGAACTAGCCAAGTCTTTCGAGCCAGCCGACATCGAACAATTCTGGCGCAGCGAATGGGAACAGCGCGGCTACTTTGCCGCCACCATGGACGCCGGCAAGCCGTCGTTCAGCATCCAGCTGCCGCCCCCGAACGTGACGGGCACCCTGCACATGGGCCACGCCTTCAACCAGACCGTCATGGATGGCCTGACCCGCTACTACCGCATGCGTGGCTTTAACACCGCCTGGATCCCGGGCACCGACCACGCCGGCA
>Ga0308160_10008451_pt1 | contig 10029 bp, 8 predicted proteins | sample PhyFR1_FD_201036 | JGI IMG/M metagenome (GOLD analysis project Ga0308160, IMG submission 201036) | Phyllosphere microbial communities from UC Gill Tract Community Farm, Albany, California, United States - DLSLF.R1 | ecosystem: Host-associated > Plants > Phyllosphere > Unclassified | place: USA...
TCTCGCTCGAAGCCGGCCCGTCGGTGATGTACGACGCCGTGGTGGTGCCGGATGGCGCCGCTGCCGTGACGGCGCTGGCGCGCAATGCGCACGCGCTCGACTTCCTGCGCGAGCAGTACCGCCACTGCAAGCCGATGCTGCTGCTGGGCGCCGGCGCCGATTTGCTGGCGAAAGCCGGCATCGACCAGGTGCTGCCGGACGGCTCGGCCGATCCTGGCCTGCTGGTGGCCGATGCCGCCGGTGCGGATGCGGCGCTGGACGCGTTCAAGGAAGCGCTGGCCGGCCACCGCGCCTTTGTACGCGAGACCGATCCGCCGGCGATCTGAGGCAGGCAGGTCCGCTTTCCCGGGCCGGCAGCGCGGCAGGGAAAGCGGGCTTGTTGTGCCGAGCTGACAGAATCACCGTCTGAACTGGAGCGCCGCGGCGCTCCGTTTTGCGTTGCTGGGGGGAGCGCCATCGCTACGCGTAGCATGGGGTTAGCAACCTACCCCGATCGACGCTGCGGTGCCCCATGGACAGACGCGAAATCCTGCAGTTCATCTTCAACTCGCACCTGAGTTTGTTCAACACGCGCCGCGACCATGAGTGGCGCGTGATCATCAGCGCCATGGTGCTGATGGGTGCGGTCGACGCCACCGTTTTGTCGGTCAAGATCTGCCTCACGGTGCGCCAGCACGACCTGTGGATCTTCGCGCTGTTCCTGCTGTTCTGTTCGATTGCCTGGTACCAGTGGGGCGTACAGGTACGTAACCGCGTCGACCGGATCGCCATGGACCGGGTCCTGCATGTCATGTGCAACGAAATCCAGGAAAGCCCGAACAGCCCGATGCGCGCCGGCATCGACCGCGAAGACGAGCGGGTCGACGGCGCCCGCACCGACATCATCCTGCACTTCACTTATCTATGGGCTTTCATCCCGCAGATGCTGGTGCTGCTGATTGCGGTGCTGCTGTCGGCCTATGTGCCGCAGATCGTCGCGGCCTGCGACGGCACGACACTGCTGCCCGGCCCGCGTGGCTGAAGCAAGCTAGTCGTCCTTGTGCCCGCGGTATTCGAGCCGCCCGTCGCGCAGTTTCAGCCGCTGCACGCCCGGCAAGCCGATCAGATCGCGGTCGTGGCAGGCCATCACCACTGTGCTGCCCTGCTCCAGCAGCGTCGGGATCAGGGCGATCACGCCTTCGCGCGCGCTGCCGTCCAGGTTGGCCGTCGGCTCGTCCAGCAGCAGCAGGCGAGGCTGCAGCACACGGGCGCGCGCCAGCGCCACCCGCTGCTTTTCGCCGCCCGACAGGCGCGCCGGTGCGGTGTCAGCCAGGTAGCCGACGCCGGCCCATTGCATCGCCTCGTCCACTGTTTTTTTCACGACCGCCTTCTTCACACCGCGTGCAACCAGCCCGTAGCCGATGTTGTGCGCCACGCTGGTCGAGAACATGATCGGATGCTGATGCACGTAGACGATGGCTGCGCGCAGCGCCTGCGGGTAAGGCTGCAGGCTGAGGGACCGTCCGTCGAACAGCACGCTGTCCACCTGCGCCGTTTCCAGGCCGCCGAGTATGCGCAGCAGCGTGCTCTTGCCGACGCCGTTGGCGCCGGTCAGCACATAGGCGCTGGCCGCCTCCAGGGTCAGCTCGTCGATATCGAACAGCAGCCGCTCGCCATGGCGTTTGCGCAGGCCGCGCACGGTCAGCAAAGCGTTCACATCCGTCCCCCCGCCGTATGCGCCTCGCCCTGCAGCAGCATCAGCGCGCCGTTCATCACCAGCGCCAGCGTCACCAGCACGATGCCGAGCGCGATCCCCTGCGCGAACTCGCCCTTGCTGGTTTCCAGCGCAATCGCGGTGGTGATCGTGCGCGTCTCGCCCTGGATATTCCCGCCCACCATCAGCGCGCAGCCGACTTCCGAGATCACCCGCCCGAAGCCGCTGATCACGGCCGCCATCACGCCGTAGCGCGCTTCGTGCAGCACGGTGGTCATCGTGCGCCAGCGCGAGGCGCCGAGTGCGCGCGCGGTTTCGGCATAGCGCGGGTCGAGCGCCTGCACCGCCGCCAGCGTGAACGCCAGCAGCACCGGCAGCCCCACCACGAACTGGCCGGCGATGATGCCCGACTGCGAGAACAGCCATTCCAGCGGCCCCAGCGGCCCGCGGCGCGACATCAGCAGATACAGCAGCAGGCCGATCAGAACCGTCGGCAGCGACAGCGCGCACTGCGCCAGCCAGACCGCGATGCGCCGGCCCGGGAAGCGGTGCATGGCGATGGTGTAGCCGAGCAGCACGGCCGGCGGCGTGGCCAGCAGCAGGCCGATCACGCTGGTCTTGATCGAGACCCAGACGATGTGCCAGAGCGCGGCGTCGCCCGAGAACAGCAGCGCGAACGCGTGCTGCGTGGCTTCCCACAGGGTCATCAGCAAGCACTCATGCGCGCACGGGCGGCGGCACGTCCAGCAACTCGGGCTGGAACACCAGCCGCTCCTGGCCCGCCAGCAGCAGGAAGTGGCGCCCGCTGCAGCGCGCCAGCAGCGACATGCCGACCTTCTCCGCCACCATGTGCCCCATCTGCGTCGTGCCCGAGCGCGACAGCAGGAAGGGAATGCCCACCTGCGCGCCCTTGATCACCATCTCCGAAGTCAGGCGGCCGGTCGTATAAAACACCTTGTCGCCGCCTTCCATCCGATCCAGCCACATCAGGCCGGCAATCGCATCGACCGCGTTGTGGCGGCCAACGTCCTCGACAAAATAGAGCAATTCGCCGGTATTCGAGAACAGCGCGCAGCCATGCACCGAGCCGGCCTGTTTATAAATCGATTGCTGGGTGCGGATGGTTTCGACAATCCGGTACACGGTCGATTGCGGCAGGCGCGCATCCGGCGGCAGCACGATCTGGTCGACTTCGTCCATCAGCCCGCCGAACACCGAGCCCTGGCCGCAGCCGGTAGTGACCACCTTTTTCGCGGTGCGCTCTTCCACATCCTGGATGCCGCCGCGCGTGACGACTGCCACCGCATCGACCGACCAGTCCACCTGCACCGACACCACCTCTTCGATCGAGCGCACCAGGCGCTGGTTACGCAGGTAGCCGAGGGTCAGCGCCTCGGGCGCGCCGCCGAGCGTCATCAGGGTCACCAGTTCGCGCTTGTCGACGTACACGGTGAGCGGACGTTCGGCCGGAATGGCCATCGTAGCGCGGCGCCCGCGCTCGTCCAGCGACACCACCTCGTGCGTGAGGCGGGCCTGGGCATTGGACAGCAGCGGGCGGTAAGGCAAGTCGGGACAGTTCATGTTGGCAATTGTGCCACGCCGGCGAGAATCTGGCCGCCACCGTAGCTGCCCTGGCGCGCCGGCTCCCCGCCGGCCACCACCTTCACCGCGCAGTACTTGAATTCGGGGATCTTGCCGTAGGGGTCGAGCGCCGCATTCGTCAGGCGATTGATCGCCGCTTCGTAGTAGCAGAAGGGGACGAAGATCGCGCCCACCGGCGAACTGTCGTCGGCGCGCGCCCACAGCACCACTTCGCCGCGGCGCGAAGCGATGGTAATCGGCGCGCCCGGCTGCACGCCCAGGCGCTGCAAATCGAGCGGATGCACGAGGGCCACCGGATCGGGTTCGATCGCATCGAGCACGCCGGCGCGGCGCGTCATGCTGCCGGTATGCCAGTGCTCGAGCTGGCGGCCGGTGATCAGGACCATCGGGTACTCGGCATCCGGGCGCTCGTCGGCCGGAATGATGTCGGCCGGGACGAAGCGCGCCTTGCCGCCTTCGCGCGGGAAGGATTCCGTGAACACCACCGGCTGGCCCGGTCCCTCTTCCACCGGACACGGATACACCACGGCGCCTTCGCGCTCGAGCCGCTCCCAGGTAATGCCACCGATGCTGGCCATGGTCTTGCGCATTTCGTCGAACACCTCGGACACGTGGCCATAGTCCCAATCCAGGCCAAGCTGCTGCGCCATCTGCTGAATGATCCACAGGTCCGGCTTCGCCTCGCCCGGCGGATCGATGGCTTGCCGGCCCAGCTGCACCAGGCGGTCGGTATTCGTGAACGTGCCGGTCTTTTCGGGGAAGCTCGACGCCGGCAAGATCACATCCGCGAGATAGGCCGTCTCGGTCAGGAAGATGTCCTGCACCACCAGGTGCTCCAGGGCCGCCAGTGCGGCGCGCGCGTGGTTTGCATCGGGGTCGGACATGGCGGGATTTTCGCCCATGATGTACATGCCGCGGATCTGGCCGGCGCAGATGGCGTCCATGATCTCGACCACGGTCAGGCCCGGCCTGGGGTCGAGCGTGGCGTTCCAGGCTTGCTCGAACTTCGCGCGTGCGGCCGGGTTGTCGACGCGGCTGTAATCGGGCAGCATCATCGGGATCAGGCCGGCGTCCGACGCACCCTGCACGTTGTTCTGGCCGCGCAGCGGATGCAGGCCGGTGCCGGGGCGGCCGATCTGGCCGGTCATCAGGCTGAGTGCGATCAGGCAGCGCGCATTATCGGTGCCGTGGATGTGCTGGGAAATGCCCATGCCCCACAGGATCATCGAGCCTTTCGAGGTGGCATACAGGCGCGCGACGTAGCGGATGGTCTCGGCGTCGATGCCGCAGATCGGCGCCATCGCGTCCGGGCTGTAGCCGGCCACGTTCGCTTCCAGTTCGGCATAGCCGACGGTGCGTGCGGCGATGAAGGCCGGGTCGACCAGGCGCTCTTCCACGATCACGTGCATCAGCGCATTCAGCAGGGCGACGTCGGTGTCCGGCTTGAATTGCAGGTAGCGGTGGGCGTGGCGCGCCAGGTCGGAGCGGCGAGGGTCGAGCACGATCAGCCTGGCGCCTGCTTTTACCGCATTCTTGATCCAGGTGGCGGCCACCGGATGGTTCACCGTCGGGTTGGCGCCGATGATCACGATGACCTCGGCGCGCGTGACATCCATCACCGGGTTCGACACCGCACCCGATCCGATCCCTTCCAGCAGCGCCGCCACCGAGGACGCGTGGCAGAGGCGCGTGCAGTGGTCGACGTTGTTGGTGCCGAAGCCGGTGCGCACCAGCTTCTGGAACAGATAGGCTTCCTCGTTGCTGCCCTTGGCCGAGCCGAAGCCGGCCAGGGCCGCGCCGCCGTGGGCATCGCGAATGTGCGCCAGTTTGCCGCCGGCCAGCGCCAGCGCTTCTTCCCAGCTCGCTTCGCGGAATACCTCGTGCACGCGCTCCGGGTCCATCGTGAATTCGCCCGACTTCGGCATGCCTGCGCGCCGGACCAGCGGGGTGGTGAGCCGGTGCGGGTGGTGGGCGTAGTCGAAACCGTAGCGCCCCTTCACGCACAGGCGGCCGTGGTTGGCCGGACCGTCGCGCCCTTCCACGTACAGGATGCGGTTCTCCTTCACGTGGTAAGTCAGCTGGCAGCCGACGCCGCAGTAGGGGCAAACCGAATCGACCTGTTTATCCGGGATGTTCAGCGCCACGCCGCGCGCCGGCATCAGGGCGCCGGTCGGGCAGGCCTGCACGCATTCGCCGCAGGCCACGCAGGTGGAGTCGCCCAGCGGATCGTCCTGGTCGAACACGATCTTCGCGTCCTGGCCGCGGAAGGCCAGGCCGATCACCTCGTTCACCTGCTCGTCGCGGCAGGCGCGCACGCAGCGCGTGCACTGGATGCAGGCATCGAGGTTGACGGTGATGGCGGCGTGGGTGGCATCGAGCTGCGGCTGGCGGCGCGTGGGGGCAAAGCGCGGCTTGCCCACGCCGAGCCGGCCCGCCCACAGGTCCACTTCGTTGTTGCGCGTGTACTGGGCTTCGGCCAGGTCGGACTGCAGCAGTTCGACCACCATTTTTTGCGCGGCGACGGCGCGGGCGCTGTCGGTACTCACCTTCATGCCGGCCGTGGGCTGGCGGCAGCAGGACGGCGCCAGTACGCGCTCGCCCGCGATCTCCACCATGCAGGAACGGCAGTTGCCGACCGCTTCCATGCCGGGCTTGTAGCACAGGTGCGGCAAATCGATGCCTTCGCGCTGCGCCACCTGGATCAGGGTTTCGCCGGGCAGCGCCTCGACGACGCGGCCATCGAGTTCGAAGGCGATGGTTTGTATGGTTGCGTTCATGCCAGCCCCAGTTCGTGAGGAAAGTAGCGAACGACGCAGTCGACCGGATTCGGTGCCGCCTGCCCCAGGCCGCAAATCGAGGCGTCGCGCATCACCTGCGACAGTTCGCCCAGCAGGGCCACATCCCACTGCGGCGCTTCGATCAGCGCCAGCGCTTTCGCCGTACCGGCGCGGCAAGGCGTGCACTGGCCGCAGGACTCGTCCTTGAAAAAGCGCATGGTGTTGCGCGCTGCCGCCACCGCGCTGTCGTGCTGCGACAGCACCACCACCGCCGCCGAACCGATGAAGCAGCCATAAGGCTGCAAGGTGTCGAAGTCGAGCGGGATATCGCCCATGGCCGCCGGCAGGATGCCGCCCGAAGCACCGCCCGGCAGGTAGGCGTAGAAATCGTGACCATCCGCCATGCCGCCGCAGTACTCGGCGATCAGTTCGCGCACCGTGATCCCGGCCGGCGCCAGTTTCACGCCGGGTTCGCGCACGCGGCCCGACACCGAAAACGAGCGCAGCCCGCGCCGCCCATTGCGGCCATGGCTGGCGAACCAGTCGCCGCCACGCTCCAGGATTTCGCGCACCCAAAACAAGGACTCGAAGTTGTGCTCCAGCGTGGGCCGCCCGAACAGGCCGATCTGCGCCACATACGGCGGGCGCAGGCGCGGCATGCCGCGTTTGCCCTCGATCGACTCGATCATGGCCGACTCTTCGCCGCAGATATAGGCGCCGGCGCCGCGGCGCAGGATCAGTTCGGGCATGCGCTGCAGCGGCGGATCGGCGCGCAGCTGGTCCAGCTCCGCCTCGAGCAGCGCGCGGCAGCCGTGGTATTCGTCGCGCAGGTACAGGTAGATGGTCTCGATGCCGACCGCCCAGGCTGCGATCAGCGCGCCCTCGATGAAGCGGTGCGGATCGCGTTCCAGGTAGACGCGGTCCTTGAAGGTGCCCGGCTCGCCTTCGTCGATGTTCACCGCCATCAGGCGCGGGCCGGCTTCGGCGCGCACGATGCGCCACTTGCGCCCGAGCGGAAAGCCGGCGCCGCCCAGGCCGCGCAGGCCGGACGCTTCGAGGATGCCGATCACCGAGTCGACGTCGTGCACGCCGGCCACGCAATCGCGCAGCAGGCGGTAGCCGCCGGCGGCGCGGTAGGCGGCGTAGTCGATGTGGCCGGCGGGCGTGTCCTTGACGATGCCCGCGCCGGCCTTGGCCAGCAGCGTGTCGAGGGTCGCATGCGGCACGGCGTGCTGCCCCACCAGGGCGGCCGGCGCCGCTTCGCAGCGGCCGATGCAGGGCGCGGCCAGTACCCTCACTGCGCGTCCGAGGATGGACGGGAGCTTGTCCAGCAAGGCGGCGGCACCGGCCATCTCGCAGGACAGGCCGGCACAGACGCGCACCGTCAGCGCAGCCGGCGCCGCCTCGCCTTCGCGCACGACCTCGAAGTGGTGATAGAAGGTGGCCACCTCGTAGACCTCGGCCTGGGCCAGGCGCAGCTCCTGGGCCAGCGCGGCCAGGTGGGCACTGGGCAGACAGTTGAAATGGTCTTGCAGCGTGTGCAGGTGCTCGATCAGCAGGTCGCGTTCGCGCGGCGCGTCACCCAGCAAGGCCCGCACCTCGGCCAGGGCTTGCGGATCGACGCGGCGGCCCTTCGGCGCCTCGCGTTTGCGCTGGCGGCTCGCACCTGCCACCGCGATCGGAATGGTGGGGTGGTTCATGGCTTGTCTCTTCCAGTGTGATCGGCCGGCGTGGGCCGTGCATTCTTGCATTGTTCCGGAAAGAGTAGCACGGTGTTTTTGCGAGTGAAACCGCTATTTTTTGTGCATGACGGGTCAGTATCAAGCCTGCGGCCGCGCAAGCCGGCGATCGCCCGCGCCGCTAGATTGGAGGCTTCGCCCGCGCGCGGGTCTGTTTCTGGGAACACCATGATCACGAGATACGTTATTACCCTGGGTGCGCCGACGGGCGCCGGCGGCAAGGTCACCTCGGGGTCGCAGCGCGAAACGATCAACGGCGTGCCGGTGGCGCTCGCCGGCGACAGCTGCGCCTGCCCGGCCTGCCAGTCCGACGGCGTGATCGGACTCGACGGACCACGCCTGAGCCGCACGGTCGATGGCCGGGAAATTGCCTTGAGCGATGATTTGTGCCTCTGCCAGTGCAATCCGCCGCCGCGCCTGATCGCCGCGCAGCGCTTCATGTCGCAAACCATCGACAGCGACTGGTACGCCGGCCAGGCAGCCGCCGCTGCCGCACAGGCGGAGCAGCTGAATGCCGCCGGGCATGCCGCGCGCGATGCGGACAGCTTGCCGCTGGTCTTGATCGACCCGGATACGAACGAACCTTTCAGGAATCGCCCCTACCGCCTGCAACTGCGGGACGGGCTGATCGAAGGCAAGACCGACAGCCAGGGCTGGACCCGGCCTTTGAGCGCCGCCGAACGTGCGGGCGTGGTGACCTGGCATGTGCCGTCCGACGCGGCTTGACGGGGGCCGGCGTCATGCCTGCACGCTACGTTCCTGGGGAAACGAATCCGTGGTTCACCCAGCACAAATACCACGGCATTCCAGTCGACAGGAACATCCCGCCGGTCCAGGAATGCAGGCTGCATCATTGCGTCGGTCCGGCCGCCACGGTGCAAAAGGCGATTGCCGTTCCCATCCTGACTGCCGAGCATTTATGGGGCACATTCCAGGTGGAAGCCGAAGAGGTGATCAAGGTGAACGGCAGCTTCGATGGCAACGAGCGCGAACGCAACCGGCGCATCAATGCGGCCTACGCCAGGCTGTGGCTGGCCGACGACCGTTTCCAGTGGGCCGGACTGGCCGCCTTTGCTTCGAAGCAGGTCGGGTGCGGCCTGCTGCATGCGGCGCAAGCGACCGAGAAGAACCGGCGCGAGCGCGAACTGGTGCAATTGTCGGTGGCGGCGGCTTTTCCCGGTGCCGAGGCCGCCGCCGGCGTGCAGGCCGGCACCGAAGCCGGCGCCGCTTACCTGTACCGCAAACTGGGCTTCGGGAATGCGCACCTGTTTCTCGATACTTATCCGCTGCACCGGTTTTATATGGAGCGCGGCTGGAAGGAATTTAATGACCACCTTGCCAAGCGCCAGAACAGGAAATATCCGGTGTACTGGAATGTGGACAGAGATACGCTTGCTTTCGGGACGCCCTTCAGTGAAATTTCGGTCGGATTTCGTAACATCAATGCGGGGGAGATTGCATCGAGCGTGCGCATCATTGCGCGTCACGAACAGGTAAATATTCTTCAAAGAATCATGTACAACGACCTGGTCCTGCAAAAGCTGCTGTCCCTTAACCAGTACGCGCTTGTTACCGGCATACCGACGGGCAATGCGGCCAGCATCGAGTTGACCTTGTCTGCCCAATGCCAGACGAAGCCGGGCTTCACATCCCTCTTTTCGCGTCACCGATATGCCCGGCTGTGGGAGGCCGAGCAGCGCATGGAATTCGTGCTGCGTGCTGCCACGCAGTTCGAAAAACTCCTGCATGGACCGGAGCGCAACCAGGTAGAAGAATCCATCCGTCAGATCGCTGCCGGCGGAGGTGTGGCATGAAGCGAGGTATCGGTTTGCTTGCCGTGGTCTTGATTGCTGCCACTTGGTGGTGGAACAGGACACCCGAACCCACCACCCTGGTCTTCGCGCTTGGCCAGCGCTTCGAAGACGTGGCCAAAAAATCGAGCTATCCAGTCATGACGCGTTCCAATCTTCCCAGCGAAGATCCGGGCGGCCAGGGCTACGGGGTTACCTGGGTCACCGAACCGGCCGTCATCATCCGTTTCAGCGATCCGAAACACGGTTTCACGCTGCCGCCGACCAAGTTTGCCGCACTTGGTTACGACAAACACGTCGCTGTGTCGCTCTCCACCTCGCCCATGCTGGAAAAACTATCCTTCGACGACGCCGTCGCAGTACTCGAGAATCTGCAAACCCAGTTCAAGGCCGGCGGCTGGGAACCA
>Ga0308160_10008452_pt1 | contig 10028 bp, 7 predicted proteins | sample PhyFR1_FD_201036 | JGI IMG/M metagenome (GOLD analysis project Ga0308160, IMG submission 201036) | Phyllosphere microbial communities from UC Gill Tract Community Farm, Albany, California, United States - DLSLF.R1 | ecosystem: Host-associated > Plants > Phyllosphere > Unclassified | place: USA...
GCTCAATCTCTGCATCTTCTGCTTGCTTATGACCAACATATGTCTATGTAAATAAAATTGAACCCGCAAAATTACAGGGTAATGATGACAAGACTCTTTTCATCGGCTTGTATGGAAGATTGGGTGAGGCGTAGGTGTTCTGGAACAAAATGACTGCCAAGCACAGGTGCATTTTTGGAGTTCGCATGCTTCAACTGGAATTGCAGCTTGTAGACTCTTGGGCAGGTGCTTTTAGGCTGATAGGAAGCTCCGGCGGAGGCCGCCTTTTGTAGTGCCCAAGTGGACATGATCCGGGAGTAGCGAGAGAAGGTAGGTACAGGGTATCTTGGTTAATAACAGATGAAGTCTCTACATACAAGAATACAACAAAGAGAGTAGTAATATAAACAATGTCCTTTGATCACCTCCGCCAGAGGTGCCCTTGGTCAGCATCCCGAACCCCCCTACGCGTCTATGTACACGTCGCTATAACAGGTGCCCATTGCCATCTGGAGGAAGGATAGTCCTGGTCCTATGCATCATATCTTGAATCTCTCAAAGTTCCGGCATTCTGAGTTGGTGGATGGATGGATGGATGGATGGATGGATGGATGGATGGGCACCAATGCTGTCTTTTGAACGCCTGTCACGACACGACTCTAATGAGTCTTCAAACTGCCAAATTGCATCTCTGGTGGAGGTGCATTTGAGTGCAATCTCTAGGTGTCTATTATGTATGGGCTCTCTTGTAGTATATAGCACTCATCCATTATCAACAGTCCTAGATACAGTGGAGTCAGAGCATATCCACAGAACGCCCTGCAGAGGTTGCCATCATCTGATTCATCAACACACCCCAGCAAGGGTGGACTGTTTGGATTTTATGGTGAATCCCTGTAACAGACACCTATTCATCTGCATGGTACTGCATCCATTGTTACATCTATCTAGATACCTGTCAGGCTGATAGGAAGCAATCGTGCGTGATGTCAAGGATCTCTTACGGTCGCGAGCCGCTACGTAAGCAAGCGCAAACAAGACCGGAAACCGGGAATCCGCCGAAGTTTCCGACTTCCCCAAAATTCGTGCGAAAATGCGCGCGTCGGTCGGCCTTTGATCGCCCACAGCCTGAGCAGGCAGGGGGGCCTACTAACCGCCAGAAAGGGCGGAAACTGCACGGCACCCGCAGGCTTTCTTCTGGCCTCAAGTCATCCAGTCAGTCGAGCGGGACGTGAGCGGTGTTTCTCCAAAGATAGGTGGTTGCAGTTGTATTTCGTTGTAGAATTGGTAGGGCGAGAGCTGTCAAGTTGAGGATTCGTCGAACATGCCATAAGATACCTGCATGCGCAACGCCCACTCTTCGCGCGGAAACGCTTATCATGCTGAATATGCGAACGATGGCGAAATCAACTTAGGCATACATTTGGCAACATAGATTTGGACACCCCGTAACTCACTTCTGTCGAGGTCTCCTGCCTTCTAGCTTGCAACCGATTGCTCTCTTGCCACCGGCTGTAGAACAGGAACCCAGTGAAACGTCGGCAAAAGGCACATATAGCGATGCTCAATTTGCAGGAGTCCGAGCAAACATGTCTTGCTCTCAGATCTGTATTATGCTCAACCTAGGCCAGTGTCTTCGACTACCCAGGCGTCCAGGGATAGGTCGATCCGACAGACTCAGCCTGCGGCGGCGGTCGGTGAAGCAGAATATGAAGCTCGATCACCGGCGCTGATCCAGTATCAGTGTCTCAGAGGGTCCGGCCGGATCGCGGGAGGCGCAACACGGCATCAGCTTGCAGTGGGATCTCTCTATGCACTACGGAACCCGCACGTGTAGTAGCTATAGCTGCGAATCTCCGGCGCATTTTCTCTGCTTGTGACCTCTTCTTGTAGGACATGTCCTGCTCGGAGCGCTCCCCTCTGATCCGATACAAATCCCATCACCTTGACCGGAGGATCTCCAAAAAGAGAAGAAGGGTCTGAGAACGGCTGTTCTGAGTCTCCCGTAATCTCACTCAGCCTCGGCTGCGTTTCGACTTGTTTCTTGATCGTGGAAGGGGAGCCCTCCTGTCTCTGATATGTCCGTCAATCCACCATGGAAAGGTCAACGCACCGTCCTTGCCACGCTTACCAGGCGTATACTCCAAAACAGGCGAGATGGCATATTGTTCGCTTGGTGCCATCATCTGCTCGTGCGATGGTCTAGCTGTGATCTATGTCTTGGCCAATCCTCTCAGACCGCAGGGCCTCAATGAAAGCTTTCAGCCTCGCGCAGTGCCTCGGCAACGTCCACCATAGGGCTATCACTCGACATCGATACATCGGTTCAAGACTTGGACGAAGAGGATCAGAATGTGAGGAAGAACGATTGATCTTGATCTGCGGCGGACTTGTGTCGAGGGCAATACCATGCATATCATCAACTTTCGCGACCCTTACGCGCGTCTTACGTCATCTGCAATCGTCAATCAATCTTTCAGACTGTTTACCTATGTCCCCTCGACACAAGCCAAAACCTGAGGACATCTGGAGGCGGAGCCCAACGTCTGCAAGCTGTAACAGCTGCTGGACCAAGGGATACGCTTGAACGGAGACAGCACTAGGTTGACAATGCACATCACAATGAAACGATTACAGAAAAGTATCGCAGAGCCCGAGAAACCATTGATGAATGCCTCCCCTATCCCTCTCGGGCCTAAAGGCGGTGAACCGGATGCTCCCTGCTCTGGCCGCTCTTATCAGTCAATTATGCTTTTTGAGACAGGGTACGACCGGATATCTCACCTAGACGAGCATGCGGGTCGGACGGATGTCTGCTCTCCGAATGCCTTTGGTCGGAACGGTCTGTGAAAAGGGCTCCGCTATCGTTTAAGTGGATTCTGATTGCGCAAAAGGCTTCAAGACTCACGTCAAGCTGGCTTCCATTGCGAGGACTCAGGTCGAAGCTTCAACAGAAGAAGTTATGTGGCGAAGCTAGAGAACAACCCAGCCGCTTCCATCAAGTGTTGTTCTTCCGCTGCAATATGGACCCTCACTTACCAAGTCGGACGCGTAACTTCAACCTCCATCGTCAGTGCGGCCAACCTCCATAGTTGGTGCGAGTCGCAAGGGTATGCAATCTATAAGCAATGGTGATTTTCTCAGCAGTCGATCGTTGTGACGCAGCAATCCAAGCTCCCCGCGGAAAGGGTTTGGGTTTCAGAAGAAGTGACCGAATGGGTATTTGATGAGAACTTGCAGAGTCATCCCAGACACGCCGCCCGTGACTGCCCAGGTGGTATGCCACTACGCCTGGCCTTTTGAGGCACAGAGAGCCAGTATCCAGTCTGGGCTCCGGGCGATCAGCTGAGGTACCGTCTCGCTCAAGCCGAGAGTTCCGCTCCTCCGGCGACACTTGAAAGCAGCGCCGGTGGCGGATGGCGGTCGTACGAAGCATTGCATCGCAAGAGAATCAACCCGAGGGCTTCTTCTTTCCAATCTCGCTCCAGACAGGGTCCACGGAGGAACACTCAGAAAGGGCAACATTGTCGAGCCTTGTTGCGAGCCGATGTCTCGCTCTACAAAAGAATCGGCTCGCCTGTCGCTAGCGCTGTCCCATCCTGCTACCGGTTGGGACTTGGACACCGACGACCAAGCTTGATGGTGGCGGACTTGAAGTCGAAGTCGAAGTCGAAGTCGAAGTCGAAGTCGAAGTCGAAGTCGGAAAGCTGAATGAGAAGAAAGAAAAGGAAAAAGGGAAACAAGAGTAAAGAGAGAGGGAGACAAGAAGGACCAACGACAAGACTTTTCGACCCCTTATATCCTCGTCCAGTCGCGTCGACAGGGTGTTAGGTGGCAAATCCAAGGACGCGTTGGGCGCGGATGCAAGAAGCGACAGGAAGCACATCGACGTCGCTTTCTCACGAGAGAGGTGGAACAGCGAACGAGCGAGCGAGCTCTCATTCGTCCATCTCTCCTTGCTTGCTTGCCTTTGCGCACCGTGGATGGATTGAAGGTTTGTTGATCGCGGTTCAAGCTCTGAAGAGGATGATGTGACGAATCGTATCGGACGGAACGCAATCACAACCTACTCGTGTTACTCAAGTAGTCAAATTCCTCATCACTGAACCATCCAGCCCTTCTCCTTCCTCTCCAAGCACCAAGAAGATCAAAGAACAAATCATGCCCGCTTTCTATCTCGTCTGCGCCAGTCTGGACGCTCAGGACAGGGTCTCGAATCACCTTGCCGACCTCGAGACCATCCTGCCCAAGATGAGTTTGCGTATGCTTTCTCAATTACGAAATGGCCTCAGGATGTCGGTTCCAGAAGCCGAGCGCCTTTTCAGATTCAGGGGCTATCAGCGTGGCTCTATTGAGTATCAACCTTTCAGGTACGTCCGTTTGCGTCGAAACTGAGAGGAGCAAGTCTGAATACTACCTCCTCTACAGACTCACCGCCAAATTCGAGGTTCCGAGGGGGGTTCTCCAAACCCTTTTGTACTCGAACCTTGACGCTTGGCTTGGCAGAGGGTACGTCCTCCGAGACGAGTCGTTGGCGTCGGTTGTTTGCCTTGAACTTTCAGCAAGTCGGCATCAACGCTGGCGTCAAGAGGGAGAGGCAGATTAGTGGAGAATCCAACCCGGGCCAGAACAACAAGAGGCGAGAAGTAGGCCCAAACACCATCTGTAGCTATCTTTGCAGCGCTGATTCGACGTTACATATTACAGCTATCGGCCGTGGCGTTGACCACCGCGACTCCCCGATCTGCCGTTAACAAGGCTCCCGAGTTGAACCCAACGCCAAGGATGAAACCATCGACAAGGGTGAAACCATCGACAAGGGTGAAACCATCGACAAGGGTGAAACCATCGACAAGGGTGAACTCATCGCCAGTGAAACCCCCAACTCTGGAGCTGGCGATACTGTTCCCAAGCAGGATATTCCGGCCGCCAAACAGATGGAGAAGGCTCTAGCCCATGTCGACCAGCTCAGGATCACTCGCTCGGATTTAGAGCGCAAACTCGCCATCGTTGATCGTGATCTAGAAAAGGGGTTGATCGAGATTGAGCGTGTTTCTCGATCGGTCTTTCTTAAATGAGCGTTCCCGCAATCGACACAATAATCTGTTTCGATGCTCATCTACGTAAAGATACAAATTTTGGCGTCGCCAGAGGTGCGGTATGGAAAGCAGTGGGTCGGCGAGCGACGCGAGTTATACTCTGTGCAAGCTGTAGCGATCCCCGTATCGAATAACAACGGACCCAGTTTCCCGTGATGAAGAGGCAGAAATCCTCGTGCTCAACGCAAGACTGCACGCAGGAGAATGCCAGTAGGTGATGATGAGTCTCATCCCCGTTAACATCTACTACGTCTTGTCGCTTGTTGAGTTGCGCGAGCCTGTGGGCTCGATGGTTATTGAGTGAGCGGTCCTCGCTCTCCACCTCGAGATGATCCGGAGTACTTGGCTTGATATTCAAAGGCAATTCCAAGTCGTCAGCTGGTCCTGCCGACATGGAGTCCGCGATGATCAGTTGCCATTGTCCGTCCCTTCTCTTGTCCGCGATAGCGGTCTGCTTCTGCAGCAATATCATGATCTCGTGTCGCCCGAGCACAGCGAAAGCTCCTCGATGCATGGGCCGTTCCGTAGCATCGGTGTTTGTCCATGTGATCGAAGCATCATCATCGACTTGACCGGGAGAGTCTCGTCGTTCGTCAAAGGCTACGTCGACTGTGTTGTAAGTGATCGAGCCTTGGTCGAGGAGTTCTGCCAGCCGACCGTCGCGACTAGCCGCAGAGTTGACCGGACTGGAGGAAGGCGACAACCGGCCAGTTGAAGTTGCTGACACTGCGAAAGTTCGTGAGCCCCTACGAGGCGCCGGCCTCTTCGTAGGCACCGATAGCAAGTGATCTGAAGGTTTGCCGACAGAGCTCTGTCGGGGTGGAGTTGGACACGTACAGTCATCGCGAGCTTCGTTGTGCAACTCAAAACGCAACGTCGACACTTTGTGAACATTCGAGCCGACGATGCAAAGAGCCGTGCTCCTTCTGACCGAACATTGAGGACAGCATGCCGAGGGCATGATCTTAGATGTAAGGTGGTATACCGGTATACTGCCGCAAGACGGCGACATCGGTCCGGTCCACACGCAGGCCGAACTTTCGATCGCGTAAACAGAAAGGAAGCCTTTGCTGTTTCCCAGAGCCACGTAGTCTGCGTCACAAGCTCGGAACACGGTCGCTGAGGTAACGTTCGCCGAGGAAAACGCAGACTTGTAGGCGAAGATCCGTTTCCACTCATCACCATCATCTTTAGTCTTGGTTCGCCAAATGACAGCTTCCGTAGAGCTGCTTATGATGAGAGCATTTGGCATCTCGGCCGATCGAAGGAAGCGACAAAAGACGACCATTCCTGCCGGGTCAATGACCCTGACCCCCTGTCCGGCCTGATCGCTGCAATCTGTAGTCCAAACGGAGCCGTCAGAAAAGATCGCACATGCTTGGAGTTTCACAAGCTCTTCATTGCCTGTTGATGGTCTTGTTTCCTCGACCATAAGATCAACCATTCGCACACCGCTTGGCAACACGAGAGTAGACCGTCCGACCAGGGCGGGCGCATCAGGCGACGAGATATCGAGAAACATGAGGTTTGCGGACCCGTCGGCAAGACAGGCGAATCGACCGTCACCAGTAAGAGCGCCATTTCGGATGTTGCTAGTCGTTAGGGTCGATCGGACGATGTTTGGTAATGTCTTATCTTCAAGAGGGCGGAAAACCATTGCCTGGCCCATTGCAGTGATGGCGAGGGCGATATTACAGTCTTGTGCCGCCGTGGCACGGATGATGTCCGTCTCTGCCGAGACAACAGTTCGCGAAGATACTTGAATTGCCAGCCTAGCTGGAGCGACGGGTTCTGTGTCATCCGGCAGCTCGCTTTCTGCCGCATCTGCTGTGTCAGCAGCCTCGCCCGCATACTTTTTGTTCCGCTGCGCATCCAGTAGATCCGCGTCCTTGAGTAGATATAGCAAGATAAGCCATACGACAAAGGCTGTCAAGCACTGTGGTAGAATGACAATCTTGACAAGTCGGAAGACCGGATCGAATTGGGGTAGCCTCGGCCGAGAAACAGACGGCAAGGAAGCGACGAGCTCGCCTGGAGCCACTGCCTGTCCCAGAGATGGCAAAAGAATGCGGATGCCGGGCAGGATCCGGAAAACCGCTCGCTCTCCGAAGGAAGCATTTTGGAAAACCCCTGTTCCCATCTGGCCAGCAACTGCAGCTGAGACCACATCGACCGGCGACGGGTCCCGTGAGCTATATCTCAAGTGTTCCAGACCAGCGCGCACGTCTCGTGATTCGTTGGCATAGTATAATCCAGTGAGGAGCGTCAGAAGCATGATCAGACTCCCTCCTCGCGCGGTCCTGGCTCTCCAAGCCTTCCTGGCTTGCATGATCCACGTTGAATTCATGTATTCTGAAGTAGCGCTGCCACTGCGACCACGAGAACGTTTGCTGATAGGCTCGCCGTGCCCATGCAAGTTTTCTTTTTCCTCGACTTCGTGGCTTGACTTCTTGGGAAATTCGGATATCTGCCTCAGGAGATCGTCCAATTCCAGCCTCTGACAGTCGATCGAGAGGACCGTCAAGAAGAATGTAATCAACATCCAAAAGTGGACCACGATGAGGATGCTTGCGAAGATGCAAAAATCCCTGACGGGTCGAAGCTTGATGACTCCGCCAATGACGGCCAGGATCCCGATGTCGGATAGCGAGGTAAATAACATACTTGGGCCGACTTTGGCCAGCCCCAAGCCGACACGATCCGGCACTGAGAAGGATACAGGGACGCCGTAGACGGCCTTGACGATGGCCGACATATTCTCGACGCCAACGATGAGGATGACGAAGGGTAATATGTAGTAAGGTACATTGGCCTCGCCGTCGCGGTTTCCTTCCCTGCGGTCACTGAATCCGAGCAATGCCATAACGCTGAATGACATTATGGACGAGCAAGCGAGCTCCACCACTCCTGTGAAAGCGAGTCCAAAGCGAGAATGCACATTCGTAGCGCGAGACAGGAGTACGAGCAAGTATGTGAGAAGGACCGTGTAGAGAACGATGATGGCAGTGGGAATCTCCTCAGCGCGCTCCGATGCGCTAATTCGAGACATGGTTTCTGATATTTTTGGCCTTGCCTGACGTTCAAATTGCATTAGCAACGAAGATTGGAGATTGAAGGGATTTATCAGAGCAACATACGTGTATCGCGACCCGTCGACTAGCGGGGTCTGATCCGCCGACCTTGGTTGAATCCAACAAGATACCGTGAGGTGCTGAAGCAATGGCTCCATGTGCGTTTTGCCACGCAGCCTCGATAGACTCGGAGATCCGGACTGGCAGGTCTCTTCCGAGTACTTTGAGGTACACCACTGCGCTGGATTGTGCAGGGTTACCGGTGGCTAAGCACCCCGATTGACGAGGCGAAACCTCAAGGCAGTCCACGGAAACGATTCCCTCGGTAGATCGCAAGATGTCCATGGCTTGGTTGACGCGCTCAGCGATCCACTCTTCTTCTAGCCTTCGAATCTCTGGTTGACGGCGGTCACCTGCAAAGTTGGTGCTGCCTGGTCGATTCGGCGCCAGAACCTGGTCAACGGTAACCCACGCGATAGGGGCTGCAACGAGTTGGGCGTTTGTCCCCTCGTCTCTATATCCATCGGAGACTTCTTCATATACCCAGTCGCTCAGACTGTCACCCGAAGCATTCTGACTCTGCTCCCAGAAGAAGTTCGGGGTCGATAGCTGTATGGCCGACTGCGAGTAAGGAAAGAAGTTGTCGAGCCATGGCGTGGCCAGAAGGGAGAAAGACTCGTCCCTCGCCGACTCGAGTAGGGTGTCTTTCGGGTGCCGACCTTTCTTGGATGAAGACCTTTTAAATTGGAGAGCCAGTGCGGGATAGAACAAAGTTGTCATAACGAAGCTGTCGATCAGCAACACCCGGATCTGGTCCACCCAGCGGTTGTCAACACAGAACCTCATAATCGGCTAAACGACCCCACCGCAACAAGCACTCACTTGATTTCGAGCAATATGCCGGCCAAACGCCTTGAAGCCCTCGAGCAGCCATGTCCGGGCGAACCTCTTGGTCGTCCGTGGTGTTTTGCGCATTCGCGAGTCGGCTTGTTACGGCTCGGCAGCCACCACCGAAGCTCGAGTCTTTCCCTTTTATTGAAACTGCCTGAATAGACTGACTGAGCTGCTGGGAGAGCTCGATGGCATCTGCATGTATATGTGCACCGGTTTCTTTCCCTTCAGGTGCGTGTTCAGTAATTTTCTATCGTTCCGCTCGATGACCGACGGCACACATTGCCTAAGTGACGTCGAGCGATATCCGGGCTTGAAAGGCTATAGTGTATCTCAGCGACAGCTATGCTACGGCGGGTCGAATACCGTCGGGATATAGCTCTAAACGTATACGCTGAGAGAGCAGAGACGCAAGCTCGGTAATGCCAAGTCGCTATCGCTCGGTCCGTGACAGTTGGCCACGAATTCCAGTTGCTGCAGACCTTGATAGGTTCGCAATTGCACGAAACGTACGATGGACAACGAGGTTTCCGACTTGTCTGGTGCCCCTCCACCGGGCGATCTGGCCGCGTAAGGCGGTCGATGTGCCTAGCGCGGCGCCCGAAGCTGCGATAACCGAAACCTCCCTCTACTCCTCTGGACTCGGACTGCTCAGCGAGTGGTAAGAGTGTCGTTCCCTCAACATCTCCGCCTGTACCATATCGACGACTCAAACTTGACTGAACCTACAGGCCGATCGAATGGAGTGATCTCAAAGGGAAACTGCGACCCATGGTATACCAACCTCGCGAGACCGTAAGAGCACCCGGCTGTAGCCGTCTATCAACAGTTGATATTGATCATTCGGATCCTGTATCAAACCCAGTCTTCCCCCACGATTCTAGTCACCATACAGGAAGTCATTGCTAATCTCTCACTACATTTCTATGAGTACAGTGTTGCAGTCGATCGCTCCATAATGAGAGGACTCATACTCCTAAGCCGGACA
>Ga0308160_10008453_pt1 | contig 10027 bp, 6 predicted proteins | sample PhyFR1_FD_201036 | JGI IMG/M metagenome (GOLD analysis project Ga0308160, IMG submission 201036) | Phyllosphere microbial communities from UC Gill Tract Community Farm, Albany, California, United States - DLSLF.R1 | ecosystem: Host-associated > Plants > Phyllosphere > Unclassified | place: USA...
CCCTCGGCCGTGGTCTTGTCCGGCCCCGCGCCCGGCAGGCCGAGGTTGCGCGGGAAGTACTGGTGGCCGATCGCGCCGCCGGCCGACTTGCTGTCCCATGCAAGCACCCGGCCATCACTGGAGAGGCGCGCGCTGAACCGCGCCAGCGCCGCCGGGCGGTAGACGTCGTGCGCGACGTCGTCCTCGCGCGTCCAGACCAGCTGCACCGGCCGCCCGCGCAAGGCCTTGGCGATGGCCACGGCCTGGATCACGATGTCGGTCTCGAGCCTGCGTCCGAAGCCGCCGCCCAGCAGCATCACCTCGATCGCCACGTCCTCGCGCGCGACGCCCGCCGTCCTGGCCGCCGCATCCACAGCCACGCTCGGCACCTGGGTCGAGGCCCACAACATCACCTTGCCGTCCAGGACGCGGGCGGTGCAGTTGAGCGGTTCCATGGCCGCATGCGCCAGGAAAGGCGCGCGGTACTCGGCCGCGACGCTGCGCGCGGCGCCCGCCACGTCCTGGCTGCCGCTTTCAAAATAGACGTGACCTGATTCCGTGTCGAGCGCGCGCGTGAAACCGTCGAAGATCGCCTGGCTCGACAAGCGGGCGTGCGGTCCCCGCGTGAACTCGACCGGCAAGGCCTGCGCCGCCTGGCGCGCGCGCCACCAGCTGTCCGCCACCACGGCGACGCCGGCCCCGGCACCCGTATGCTCGGGCAGGATTGCGGACAGGTCGACTACGCCATGCACGCCCGGCAACGACTCGACCTTCGACGCATCGAAAGTGGCGACGGCGCCGCCGATCGTCGGACACATGCGCAGGGCCGCATACAGCAGCCCTTGGGGACGGGCATCGATGCCGAAGCGCGCGCTGCCGTCGACTTTATTCGCCGTGTCCAGGCGCGGCAGCGGGCGGCCGATCAGGCGGAATTCGCGTGGGGTCTTCAGGCGCACGTCGTCCGGTCCGATGCCCCGCCCCAGTTCGGCGGCGCGCGCCGCCAGGGTGCCGTAGGGCGCGCGCCGGCCGTCGGGGTGGATCACCATGCCGTCCTCCGTGCGCAGCAAACCGGCGTCGATGCGCCACTGCCCGGCCGCGGCCCGCAGCAGCATCGCGCGCGCGACCGCGCCGGCCTCGCGCATCGGCAGCCACGCATCCTTGACGCTGGTCGAGCCGCCGGTGAACATGATGCCGAGTTCGCGCCCGAGCTTTCCCGCCAGCCACTGGACGCCGCGCTTGACGCTGCCGTCGTCGTCCGGGTGGAAGGGCAGGTTCTCGCGCAGCAGCGTGAGGTTGCCGTAGATCTTGTCGATGGGCGCATGCAGGATGCGCACGGACGCCAGCGGCGCGTCCAGCTCCTCGGCCACCAGCATCGCCAGCGCCGTGTGCACGCCCTGCCCCATCTCGCTGCGCGGCACCACGATGGACACCATGCCGTCGGGTGCGATTGCGACCCAGCCGTTCAACGCCACGGTACCGGCGTCGACCGGGGGCGGATGCGCCGCGCGCAGGCGCTGGCGCGGCGGCAGCACGCCCCACCCGAGCAGCAGCGCGCCGGCCGCCAGGCCGCCGACCAGGAAGCGGCGCCTACGCGGCGCGGGTTTGTTCGTCGTGTCGGCTTCCAGGCCGGTCGTGTCGCGCATCGTCTTGTCGTCCCCATTCTTCGAACAGCTGGTCCGGCGCCATCGGCCGGCCATATAAATAACCCTGCGCGCGCGTGCAGCCGTGGCGCAGCAGGAAGTCGACCTGGTCCTGGTGCTCGACGCCCTCGGCCACCACCGCCAGGTCCATGCTCTTGCCGAGCTGGATGATGGCGATCGCGATCGCCTCGTCGTTGGCATCGCTGGCGGCGCCCGCCGCGATGTCCTGGATGAAGCTGCGGTCGATCTTCAGCGCCTGCACCGGCAGCTGCTTCAGGTAGGCCAGCGACGAGTAGCCGGTGCCGAAATCGTCGATCGCCAGTTCCACGCCCAGCGCGCGCAGGTCGTTAATATACTGCAGGGCGTCGCCGGTATTCATGATGACCGATTCGGTCACCTCCAGCTGCAGGCGCTGCGGCGCCAGGCCGGTCTCCTCGAGCACCCGCGCCACCTCGGGCGCGATGCTGCCGCGGTCGAACTGGCGCCCCGACAGGTTCACCGCCACCTTCGGCACGGCCAGGCCCGCCCGTTCCCAGCGCACCATCTGGCGGCAGGCTTCCTCCAGCACCCAGTGGCCGAGCTGGGCGATGAAGCCGGTATCCTCGGCCAGCGGGATGAAGCGCACCGGCGATACCAGGCCCAGCTCCGCGCTGTGCCAGCGCACCAGCGCCTCGACCCCGACCAGGCGCCCGCTCGGGATGTCGACCTGGGGCTGGAAGGCCAGCCGGAACTCGTCCTTCTCGATCGCGCGCCGCAGCAGGGCCTCCAGGCGCAGGCGCTCCACGCCCTCGCCTTCCATCGACGGCGCATAGAAACGGTAGCCGTTGCGCCCGCGCGCCTTGGCCTGGTACATCGCCACGTCGGCGTGGCGCACCAGGGTGTTCAGCTCCTGCGCATCCTGCGGGAACAGGGCGATGCCGGCGCTGCCGGTGACGAACAGCTCGTAGTCGGCCACCAGCACCGGCCGCTCGAACAGCGCCATCAGCTTGTCGGCCACGGCGCGCGCGCCAGCCTCGCCGTCGACGTCCTCGAGCAGCACGATGAATTCGTCGCCGCCCAGGCGCGCCAGCGTGTCGCCGTCGCGCAGGCAGGCCGACAGCGATGCCGCCACCTGCTTGAGCAACTCGTCGCCGACGTGGTGGCCGAGGGTGTCGTTGACGGTCTTGAAGCGGTCCAGGTCGATGAACATGACGGCCAGCTGGCGAGCGCCGCGCGGCGCGCGCGCCATCGCATGCTGCAGGCGGTCATGGAACAGCAGGCGGTTCGGCAGGCCGGTCAGCGGGTCGTGGTGCGCCAGGTGGTCGAGCTTGTCCTGCGATTCCCTGGCCTTGGTGATGTCCGAGAACACGCATACGTAATGCGTGGCCGCGTCCTGCTCGTCGCGCACGCTGGATACGGTCAGCCATTCCAGGTAGGGTTCGCCGTCGCGCCGCTGGCTCCAGAATTCGCCGCGCCAGAAGCCGTTCTCGCCCAGCGCGCGCCACAGGTCCGCATGCGGGGCCTCGCCCAGGCGCGCGCGCCGCGCGAAATTCGATTCGGTGCCGAGCACTTCCTGCTCCGCGTACCCGGTGATGCGGGTGTAGGCCGGGTTGGTGGCGACGACCCGGCCCTCGACATCGATCACCATCACGCCGTCGGCGATGTGTTCGAGCACGGTGGCCGCCAGGCGCAGCCTTTCCTCGGCCTGGCGGCGCGCGCTGACGTCGGCGAATACCCAGATGCTGCCGGCCTCGGGCTGCAGCACGTCGACGGCGCGGCCGCTCACCATGCCCCAGAACAGGCTGCCGTCGCGGCGCCGGAAACGCGCCTCGTGGCTGTAGTCGCGGCCCGCCACCAGCAGCGGCGCCGCCGTCTCGAGCGCCCGCTCGAACTCGTCCATGTCGGGGAACAGCGCGGCGATCGAGCCGCCCAGCAGCGCCCCGTCCCGGTAGCCGAACAATTCGTCGAAGCGGCGGTTGGCCGAGACGATGCGCCGCTCCTGCACGTGGGCGATGCCGAACATGACGTTGTCCAGCACCGCGCCCTGCTCGGCCAGCAGGGCCTCGATGCGCATCTCGTTGTATTTGCGTTCGCTGATGTCGGCGATGATGCCGTCGACCAGGAAGCCCTCCTCGCCGCCTTCGGCGCCGACCGGCTGGCCGCTTTCCTGCACCCAGCGCTCGATGCCGTGGGCGTCGATGATCCGGTATTCGACCTGGTAGGCGCGGCCGGCCTGCAGCGCTTCCTTGATCGCCTGGTGGTGCAGGCGCCGGTCCTGGGCGCAGATGACGTCGGACCAGCGGTCGGTGCTGGCGTGCATGAAGTGGCGCGCCGGACGGCCGCAGATGTCCTCGATCGCATCGCTGACGAAATCGACGCTGCCGCCCGGACGCGCGCGGAACACGGCGCCCGGCACCTGGGTCACGATGCTGCGGAAGCGCTCCTCGCGCCGGCCGATGTCCTCGAACAGCCCGGCGATGGCGATGCGCATGCGTTCCAGCTGGCGTCCCAGGCGCCCCAGTTCGTCGTGGGTGTCGAGCGCCAGCGGGGTGTCGAAGCGGCCGCGCGACAGGCTGTCCGAAAAGCCCATCAGCATACGCAGCGGCGCCACCAGGCGCCGTTGCAGCAGCAGTACGATCAGCAGCAGCGACACCGCCAGCTGGGCCGCCAGCACCGTCGCATAGCGCCACTGGGTGGCGCGCAATTCCTGCTGGCTGCGGCTGTCGTCCATCTCGACCAGCACGCGGCCGATCACCTGGCCCTGCGCCACCACCTCGCGCGTGGCGCTCAGGACCTGGCCGCCCGGGCCGGCCAGCGCATGGCGGTCGATGAAGTCGCCGTCGGCCTGGGCGCTGACGCGCACGTGCTGCAGCGCCGGGTCGCGCATCAGCGAGTCCACCAGCGGGCGCCCGGCATCCGGATTCATGTTCCACAGCGCTTCCTGCATGCCGAGCGCGAGGATGTCGGCGTTGCGCTGCAGGTCGTCGTGCAAGCCGCGTCGCGACGCCTGCCGCTCCTGCACGCCGAGCAGGAAATAACCGCCGATGGCAGCCGGCAGCGCCAGGCCGCCGAGCACCATCAACAACAGGGCGCCGTACAGGGAGCGGCCGTAGAGGCCGGACAGGCGTGTCGGCAAGGAACGTGGAGTAATTTTGAGCAAAAAACCCGGGACAGGCATGGCGTTAGGCGCGCGGCCCTCCGTGCAGCCGCGTTCGTTAGCTCGTAATAAATGTAGTCATTGGATTATGCACACAACTATTGCTTTGCGTCACTTATTTGTCATCTATGGATAAGTGAATGGTGGTAAGCGTGCGTTCGATACCACGCCGCGCCGCCAGCGGATGGCGCGCGGGCTTGCTATGATGGAAATCTTTACGAAGGAGTCGCCATGAATATTTCGATGTACACCGCCTCGGTGCCGGTGTTCCGCCAGATCCTGGGCAGCCTGGCTGCCCTGCTCGACAAGGCCGAGAGCCACGCCGACCTCAAGAAGATCGATCCGGACGCCCTGCTGCAGGCGCGCCTGTTCCCGGACATGTTCCCGCTGGTGCGCCAGGTGCAGCTGGCGACCGATTTCGCCAAGGGCGCGGCCGCGCGCCTGGCCGGCGTCGAGGTGCCGCGCTACGAGGACGTGGAAAAGGATTTCGCCGGCCTGCAGGCGCGCCTGCAAAAGACCCTCGCCTTCATCGACAGCGTGCCGCGCGAGGCGATCGAAGACAGCTTCGATCGTGAAGTGACCGTGGGCAGCGGCGCCAACCAGCGCCAGTTCACCGGCCTGCCCTACCTGGTGCACTACGCGCTGCCGCAGTTCTACTTCCATGCGACGACGGCATACGACATCCTGCGCCACAACGGGCTGGAGATCGGCAAGAAGGACTTTATCGGCAGCTTCTGAGTATATATATCAGGTATTCCGGCGCGGGTAGCCCTGCGCCAGGATGCGCACCCACACGGCTTCCTTCTGGTCCGCCGTCATCGACACCCAGTGCGCCACCTCGACCACGGTGCGTCCGCAGCCGCGGCAGATGTCGTCGAAGGTGGTCGAGCAGACCGCCACGCACGGCGTGTCCGGGCGCTCTTTGCGCTCGGACACCCGGGTGACCACAGGTTCAGCGTGCGGGACCGACATCGAGCTTGTCCCAGCCTTCATGGCCCAGTTTTTCCATGGTCTCGATATTCTTTTCGAAGATGTCTTCGGCGTCGGGAATCGCTTCCACGGCGCGGTCGATACTGTCCTCGCGCAGCAGTTGCAGGATCGGATACGGCGCGCGGTTGGTGTAGTTCGAGATGTCGTTCGGGTCGGTGTCGGCGAACTGGTAATCCGGATGGAAGTTCGCCACCTGCAGTTCGCCGTCGAGACGCATATCCTCGACCGCGGCGTCGGCCACGTCCAGGAATTCGTTGAAATCCAGGAAGTCGTTCAGCACGAACGGGTGGATCAGCAGCGTCGTGTCGACTTTTTCCGGGTCGGTGTCGGCCAGGTCCTGCAGCTCGTCCATCAGGGTTTCCAGCAGTTCCTCGGGCGTGCGCGCGGGCGAGACCACGTAGCGGACCTGCTCCTTGACATACACCGCCTTCGCGAACGGACAGAGATTCAGGCCGATGACGGCGCGCTCGAGCCAGCGCCGGGTGGCGGCGATGATGGCGTCGTCGTCCGCGTTGAGGTTGGCAGTGCTCATGTAATGCTTTCCAAAAATACAAAAAAGTGCTTGGCGCAGAGAGCGCATTGTACGCGCACTTTGCGTGTGCTCATAGAAGGGCTGGCAAGCCGGCGTACTTTAACAAACACGGCGGCAGCACTGGTATTAGCCGGCGCGATGGACAATTCGGTTACAAAAATACTAACATAAAAAAATGGCACAAATGCTGTTGAGCTAGGGAAATTAGTTATACCCCCGGGGTGTATATCTGGAATTTCAGATCCGTACCAAGCAAAAGAACACAGGATCGCCACATACCCCCTACCAGTTTGCCAGTTACACACGTTTCGTTATCAAAAATAGTTGTCAAAGATTTTTGTAACCGCTCCGACATATTTCTTGACTGACTTGTGGACTGGTCCGTACACTCCGTCTTCACTCGTCAGTTCTGACGTTCCTGGACGCAACACTGGAAAGCCATGTACGAAACGACCCGCACCCAAGCCCTGGCGCTCGCGCTGATCCTCGCCCCCGTCCTCGGCCATGCCGCCGAGAGCGCTTCGAGTCCGCTCGCCTCAAGCAGCGGCGGCAGCGCCGCCCTCGCGAAGACCCAGATCTTCGCCCCCGCCAAAGCCGACGACTACAAGGAGCCGGACCTCTGGGCCCGCATCCGCAGCGGCTACGCCATTCCCGACGTCGACAACAGCCTGGTGGCCAAGCACATCCAGTGGTATTCGAGCCGCCCGGACTACCTGGCGCGCACCTCGGGCCGCGCCTCGCTCTACCTGTACCACGTGGTGCAGGAACTGGAAAAGCGCGGCATGCCGACCGAACTGGCGCTGCTGCCGGTCATCGAATCGGCGTTCAACCCGCAGGCCCTGTCGACCGCCAACGCTTCCGGCCTGTGGCAGTTCGTGCCGGGCACCGGCCGCGACTTCAACCTGCAGCAGAACATGTTCAAGGACGAGCGCCGCGGCGTGCTGGCCTCGACCGACGCCGCCCTGACCTACCTGCAGCGCCTGTACACCATGTTCGGCGACTGGCAGCTGGCCCTGGCCGCCTATAACTGGGGCGAAGGCAATGTCCAGAAGGCGATCCAGAAGAACCGCGCCGCCGGCAAGCCGACCGATTTCGAAAGCCTGGCCGAACTGATGCCGGCCGAGACCCGCAATTACGTGCCCAAGCTGCAGGCGGTCAAGAACATCATCGCCAACCCGGGCCAGTACGGCGTGGCCCTGCCAAACATCGACAACCAGCCCTATTTCACCACCGTCGACAAGACCTCGGACATCGACCTGGCGGTCGCCGCCCAGCTGGCCGAGATGTCGGTCGACGAGTTCAAGGCGCTGAACCCGCAATTCAAGAAGCCCGTCATCGCCGGCGACTCGCAAATCCTGCTGCCCAAGGAAAACGCGGAGAAATTCCACCTGAACCTGGCGCAATGGGGCCACGCGCTGTCGACCTGGACCACGCACAAGATCACTTCGGCCAAGGAAAGCATCGCCTCGCTGGCCCAGAAGTTCGATACCACGCCGGACGTCATCCGCCAGGCCAACAACATCCCGCCGCAGATGCGCCTGAAGGCCGGCTCGACCATCCTGGTGCCGAAGACCAGCGCCAGCGCCGGCAACGACATCACCGAAAACATCATCGAGAATGCCCAGATGATGCTGGAAGCGGATCATGGCGACAGCAAGCGCAAGGGCGGCAAGCTGAGCGGCGTGCAGCGCATCAAGGCTACCGCGGCGCATGCCGTGGCCGAGATCAAGAGCCGCGTCTCGCGCAGCAAGACCAACGCCAACGGCCGCAAGCGCCGCTGAGCGCTTACAAGCAAGGTCACCGCCAGCCCGGCCGTCACAGGCACCTGGGCTGGCCGCACATTTTGCACTCATCGTGCAGACAAACCAAAAGTGATGTATAGTGTCGTTTGTGCGCTGCAAAACGCGTCAGCGAATCATTCGCCGCGGCAGTTCACTGAAGTCGTTAAATAGTCAGCTTCGCAAGCCCGGCATCCCGAAGGATGCCCTTTCATAAGCCCTCCCGCCCTGCGTGCCGCAAGGGGCCCGAACCGCCGATCGAACGGCGTCCGGGATTCCCTGATCAAGGTACCGTCCCGGCGCAAAGCTTTTGTGCCGAAATCTCTTTCGTTTTTGAGTCATTTCGTATTGTTGGCTCGCGTTGCTATTTTGCGTTCCGCAGATCGCGTGAACGCCCACAGTTCTATCGAAAGTAAATCAAACAATGAGTTTTGAAGCATTAGGCTTACACGCGTCCATCGTCAAGGCAGTCACCGAAGCCGGCTACGAAAAGCCGACCCCGGTGCAGGAGCAGGCGGTGCCCGCAGGCATCGCAGGCCGTGACCTGCTGGTGTCGTCGCAAACCGGTTCGGGCAAGACCGCGGCATTCATGCTGCCGGCCCTGAACAAGTTCGCCAACGCCGAACCGGCAGCCGCCGGCCGTACCCCAGCGCAGGAAGCGCAGGCGGCCAAGGCACGCGGCGAACGCGTCCGTTTCAAGCCGGCCCAGCCGAAAATGCTGGTGCTGACCCCGACCCGCGAACTGGCCCTGCAGGTCACCCAGGCCACCGAGCAGTACACCGCGCACATGCGCCGCATCCGCGCCGTGTCGATCCTGGGCGGCATGCCCTACCCGAAGCAGATGCAACTGCTGTCGCGTAACCCGGAAATCCTGGTCGCAACCCCGGGCCGCCTGATCGACCACATGGAGTCGGGCAAGATCGACTTCTCGCAGCTGGAAATCCTGGTCCTGGACGAAGCCGACCGCATGCTGGACATGGGCTTCATCGAAGACATCGAGAAGATCGTCGCCGCGACCCCGGAAACGCGCCAGACCATGCTGTTCTCGGCCACGCTGGATGGCGTCGTCGGCAACATGGCGCGCCGCATCACCAAGGATCCGCAAGTGATCCAGATCGTGAGCGCGACCAACCGCCATGAGAACATCGCGCAGAAGGTGCACTTCGTCGACGACCTGTCGCACAAGAACCGCCTGCTGGACCACCTGCTGCGCGACGAGTCGATGGACCAGGCCGTGGTGTTCACCGCCACCAAGCGTGACGCCGACACCATCGCCGACCGCCTGAACATCGCCGGTTTCGCAGCCGCCGCACTGCACGGCGACATGCACCAGGGCGCGCGCAACCGCACCCTGGACGGCATGCGCCGCGGCCAGGTGCGCGTGCTGGTGGCCACTGACGTCGCCGCCCGCGGCATCGACGTGCCGACCATCACCCACGTGGTGAACTACGACCTGCCGAAGTTCCCGGAGGACTACGTGCACCGCATCGGCCGTACCGGCCGTGCCGGCCGCAACGGCGTCGCGATCTCGCTGGTGAACCACGCGGAAAACATGAACGTGCGCCGCATCGAGCGCTTCACCAAGCAGACCATCCCGGTCGGCGTGGTCGAAGGCTTCGAACCGAAGCGCGCACCGGCCGCGCGTTCGACCACCCGTCCGGGCTGGAAGCCGGGCGACGGCCGCAACGCCGGCAAACCGGGCCAGCGCAGCTTCTCGAAGCCGGCCGGCGCCACCGGCGGCCGTGAAGGCGGCTACAACCGCGATGCCGCGCCGCGCGAAGGCGGCGGCTTCCGTGGCGAAAGCCAGCGCCGCGATGCCGGCCAGGGCGGCTTCCGCAGCGAAGGCGGCCCGCGCCGCGAAGGCAGCGGTGGCGGCTACCGTGGCGCCCACCCGCGCTCGTCGGAAGGCTCGCGCCGCAGCTTTGGCGATCGTTGATCGCCGGTTGCTGAGTTGACATGAGAAAGGCTGCTT
>Ga0308160_10008454_pt1 | contig 10026 bp, 16 predicted proteins | sample PhyFR1_FD_201036 | JGI IMG/M metagenome (GOLD analysis project Ga0308160, IMG submission 201036) | Phyllosphere microbial communities from UC Gill Tract Community Farm, Albany, California, United States - DLSLF.R1 | ecosystem: Host-associated > Plants > Phyllosphere > Unclassified | place: USA...
TCTGGAGCAGGGCGCCCACCCGGTCCACATGACTCATATGTGATTACTCTGCATGGGCGGTCCTGCTTGATTGGTTGCCCTAAGCAATAAGTGATGTTTGAGGTAGATAAGAAATACGCTAAGTCGCATCAGGCACTATCTTCGGGACAGCTGTTATTTACATCCAAACAAGCTCAATTGATGCCGACTCACGTATAATCGGCCAGAAGGCCTGAGCCTCGTCCTACATCTCGAACTTCTCTGGTCGATTGGTATGGAATGCTCCTCCCCTGCGATATCTTTCCCTCTTCGTGACTTGATCAATCTGGTCACACGCAGCTCAGATCCACGTGAGCCAATTATATGCGCCAACCAGCCCCACCACCTCACTGGCCTCAACGCGCGCCTAACTATTGCAGTGACATCCGTGCCGGGTGTGGCCTCGATCTGCTTGCTTCAATCGGTTTTAAGAGTCGGGATCGCAAAATCGATCGATCGTCTCCCGATCGTCGATTCGAGGGGTTCATCGAAGAAGCCCTGACTCGTTCCTGAGATATCCACGCTCCCTTTCCGGAAGCCGATTTCCAGACTCCAGCAATTTTGATTCCTACTGCTTCACGTAATCCAACATGAACTTCCAAGAACCGTCAGGGAGATTCCAGAGGGCAGGGGCGTGTGCAGGGGAGCGCGGGGTGGATGGTCAGAGCCTGTCTTGGCGATGTTGTCGGATTGAGGTACATTCGATCAGGAAACGCTTTCTACAAGTCGGTCGTCATTCTGCTTCTTACGGGAAGGGCAAAGGGCGCAGAAGGGCGGATGTAGAGAAGATGATCAGACGCCCCCGCCCATACGTCAACAGTCCGGCATTACATATTTCAGTCCAAAGAGATTTTTGAATCATCAACTCCTCTTTCCTTTTGGTCACACTTTGAGCCATCATACGAATCATGGGCAAAACCGACCAAACCAACATACCTTTGGGCAACCGCGATGCGCCGTTCATGGATGGCGGTGATCTCGCCCCGGACGTTGTCCCTCCCCCACAGTACAAAGCCAACGGAGACGCCGAGAAGCATACCAATGTGTTGGGCAAGGAGGCGACCGTAGATGTAGCGTCCGAAAGGTCTTTGACGTTCGGGTCTATGATGAAGGGCGACGCCGCTTCCAAGATGACTGTCTTTGAGAGGAAGGCAGCTTTGATCAATGCGTAAGTCATGCTGAGACTGCCCTCATCATCGAAAGCGTTAGCACGCTGACCCCATCAGCGAGATTGATCAAATGGGCATGGGCCGATACCAGATCTGTATCTGGTTCCTATGTGGTTTCGGCTACTTCTTGGATTTATCTTGGTCCCAAGGTATCGGACTTTTGGGAACTTCGATCTTGTGAGCAAATCACATATCACGTGCGAATGAAGAACTGACCTCATTCCAGGCAAGAGATGAGTATCCCAGATAGCAGATCCGGTCTGCTGCCCACCCTCGGTAACGCTGGTCTTGCGTGAGTCATCCCACATACTACCATGTATCGCTGCTGATACCTTCAGTATCGGTGCTTTCGGTTTCGGTTTCGCTGTTGATATTATTGGAAGGAAGTGGGCTTTCAATTTGACATGCCTGATCACTTCTATTTTCGGTACCTTGATCGTGAGTTCGAACTGATGCGCGAGATGCACGAGCTGATCTGTAGGCTGCCCCACGATACAACTACGAAGCCGTCTGCGGACTTTACTTCCTTTCTTGTATCGGTCTTGGCGGAAACATTCCCATCGATGCCCTCATCGCCCTTGAATTTCTACCCCAGAATCGACGAAACTTGGTCTCGCTACTCTCCATGTGGCAACCCATCGGAGTTGTTGCTGCGTCCGGTATCGCTTACGGTACGGTCGCTAAATATCGGTGCGATCCCAACATTCTCGGATGCCAAGACCCGCAGCTGGAACCTGGACAGGCATGCTGTACCACCCAGTCCAATATGGGATGGCGATATCTCGTGATTGTCCTCGGCGGCATGACTCTATTCATCTTTTTCCTTCGATTTGTCGTCTTCAACTTTTACGAATCCCCAAAATTCCTTCTATCCAAGGGGAAGGAGCAGGAGGCGATCGATGTTCTCCACAAGATCGCCAAATTCAACAGGCAACCTCCGCCTGCCCTTACCGTTGCGCACTTCCGAGCTATTGATATCGATGCCGGAATAGACCCCCAAGAAATTGAAGAGTCCCGACCTTTGACTTGGAAGGAGAGTACGATCAAGGCCTGGCTTAACTTCAAAGACAGTCTGATCAAACTTGGCGGTCTTTTCAAAAACCGATTGCAGACTTTCATATTCGTTCTATTGGCAATCACGTACATGGTAAATTCGTTCTCTCTTGCATCCCGCCGAGCCTGACACTCCTAGGGTGATTACTGGTCGTTCAATTTGGCCGGTTACTTCTTGCCCATCATTCTCTACCGAAATAGTGTCAACGATGGCAGGGACAGTGTCAGCGATGTCTACCGACAATACGTATACATCTACCTTCCTGGTATCCTCGGAGCTGTTCTCGCTCTAGTCTTCGTTCAGTTGCCTTTACTCGGTCGAAAATGGTCTCTTGTAGGATCGGCCATCCTTCAGGGTCTTGGTATGGCCATGTACACGCAAGTCAACGACACTGCAGGGTACGTCGGGTTGAACGCATTCGCATACATCATGCAAACGGTCAGTCCCCTTATTTCTCCTTTCAATCCGATCTTGGCTGATTCTGTCCAGCTCTTTAACGCCGTTCTATACGCTTCCGCTCCTGAGCTCTTTGCAACCGCCTACCGAGGTAGTGCTAGTGGTATGCTTTCGGCACTCGGGCGAATCGCAGGTATCGTCGCACCGTTCGCTGGCCAGGCTTACCTTGCCAATGACTCGAGTGGTATGTAGTCCCCGTCACAGTGTATGGCCGTCGCTGATTCATAGGTATTCTCTGGCTCGGAGCTGGTGGTATTTGGCTAGCTGCCATAATGATGGTGTTCTTGCCTGTTGAGATGAGGAAGAGGCAAATGTTCTGAGCCTCTCGGCCGGAAAGAGTTTGCGTAACATAGAAAAACTCTGTAATCGTAACCAGCGTCGATCAGACTACATACACGGGGTGTTCGGGCAATCTGTTGCGATACAGCTATCGAGTCGGCACATGTATTATAATTCGCTTGCCCGGACCATTTTTGTGTTTCGGCTTTCGGCGTTGGGGCGCTTGATTGGCGCTTATCAGATAGAGTGCCAAGCCCACGAATGCAAAAAGACATCCGCTCAAGTCGCGAAACTTTTCCGTTTACGTCCACAGTAAACATCCAAGCACTATGAGTAGCCTACGCTCACCTCTCTCGTATCTCTTTCATCCGCTGACTTCGCTGCTATCGGTGGTCCCGATCTCATACCTTCAATCCGTCAATGTCGACTATTCTGTCCACCGACTGGAGATAACAACCGATACGACACTAGAATGTGGCTTGACTTCCGCCCGCATGATAGGAGGATATGCGCACATCGACAATGGTTCGATGTACTGGTTATACTTTCCAGGCCCAAACAAAGAGGTCAGGGGTTTGACGATACATCATAACGGTGGTCCGGCTAGCTCAATGGATCACCCATTTATCGGTAACCCGTGATCTGATATGAACGATGATATGCTGATGATACAGGAGCCGGACCTTGCCAAATCACTCCAGAGGGAGAGCTGATACAAGCTCCTCATCCTTGGACGGATGTAACCAATCTTCTCATCCTGGATATACCCCTTGGGTCAGGATGGTCGTACACAGACAGTGAAGACCGGATTGCCAATTCTTCGTCTTGGGCCGCAAGTGAGATCGACGACACTCTACAGGTCAGCGTCGATTCGCCATGGGTCAAAGGAGTGCTGACGGGTCTAGCTCTTTCTCCAGCGGTTCCCGAGATTCACCACGTAAGCTGCTACCTCAGTGAGAAGCCAAGCTCATGAGCAGGGAGCCACTAGTGTACCATTCCCTCTCTTATGGAGGGACGTATATACCACATGTCCTCTCGACCATGACCCATCGCAACACCTACGGTGGTTCTGCCCGTATACGTAAAGAAGTGGACCACGTCTTCCTGACAAATCCCTTTTCGGATATCACGACTCACATGTTAGTCCTTGCTATCACGAATCCCGGTTGCTGATAGTAGGCGGTGGTCACACAACTCTTCATGCTTGACTGAACCAGCATTATACCCTCCAGAGGTATGTAAGCGGATGTCGGAGATGTTGCCGGCTTGCGAAGACGCCCTGGATATCGCACTTGAAGAATCGACGGTATCGAATCGAGTTGCAGCAAGGCAAGCATGTGTGTTGCCAGAGGAAGTGAGATATGGTGAGGTACTGGCAAATGGAGCAGACCGCCGGAAACCCAAGGTGAATACGATTCTACCTCAACGACTTGAATGTCTGCTGATGATCAGTGTTCGTCTATGAGCGATTGCTATTGGTGGTGGGATGCTTTGCCCGTCTTTCTCAATAAAGACGAAACAAAGAGACAGGTAAGCTGAAATTGGATCGCCGCCAGGTTCAAACTAAACTGACCCAGAAGCTAGGGGTCAAGGCCGATCTGACGTGGACTTACATGGGTAAACCCGCCGCACGGTTCTTCGAGACTGCCGATAAGTGAGTCAAGTCTTTGTACTCTGTCCAGGATTAAAAGCTGACCGAGATCAGTATGCAGTCCGCTTATCACATGCTCGAGCCAATCGTAGATTCTGGCGTCAAGTTGACCGGTGAGTACTTCGTTATTAGCTATTGACTACGAAGAAGGTACTGAACAACGAAGTCATGAGTGCTTTACCAGATACTGTATGTCCATGGCAAGGAAATCTCGCCTGGGTGGGTGTTTCATGATGTGTCGCTCGCTACCCAGATGCTGACTACGCAAGATGTCCAAACTCCGCTCTTCTCGCCGTGAGGAGTTCCGACGATCACCACTACAGACTCTTCCAGAGCACCTCCCAGCCGGATGGTATCAGGGGGCCGAGGGTTACCAGATGATCGCTGTCGAACATGGTAGTCACCTGGTACGTTACTACCCAAGACCTGAGTAAAATCAGTTTCTGACTGGCAGATCGAGCTCGAACAGCCGGAGCTGATGCAACGTACGATAGGGAGAATGATCCGGGGCCAGCCCATCGTAGGAATATAGAACAAGAACCGGGATAACGGTGTGCATGGATGCCGAGCTCGTGATGTGTGATCAGGCGTCGTCTTGAATGGTCGGCTCGAAATCGAAATCGATAAATTGGGAAAAGTCGATACTTTCAGGTTGTGGCCACATCTCCCAGGTCGCGAACATCTCGGTCGCCCATGCTCCAGGAGCTGAGGGTAGAAGCAGGCCGCTTGAGGTGCCCAGGTGCGATTCTGTCGTCATATGATCGCTGACAGGGTCAAGTGCCGTCGACCGACTGGATGACGAGCTGGCTGCCGGTGTGTCGACTACTGAACACTGAGGAGTCTGAGACAGTCGCTTCTTCCAGTCAGACAAGATCCCTTGTAGGTCCCGGACCAACATCGCCGTCGACTTGCAGATGCCTGCGCCGGTAGGCCTCTTCTCCCCTTCCTGAGTTGCTAAATGGTCCAGCTTGTTGGCACATTCACCCAAGACGATGATATGGGTGTCAACCCTCTCGTGAAGACCGCCCCACCCCTTCAATCGAGCTGCGTTTTGCTGAACTAGGAGATAGGCCGTATGGAGCACTTCAGAAGCCGCAGTCTTGATAGGTGGTGAATATGGGAAACCATCGAGCCGGCAATCTTCAAGAAGGGTGATGGAGTCGGTCAATTGCTTCTCGAGCTCGTCCGCAGTGCCGGCGCCGAATTCAGCCATGAATGCATGGACCTGATTGAGCTGACGGGGCATCTTTAGGTGATCTATGACGCGGTCACCCAATTGAGTCACCTCGGATGGGTCGAAAGTAGCTTGCTCTCGAAAGTGGCTTGCGGCCATGACCGCGAAGAACATTGCCGATTGTTTGACCAGTAGGCGGTGCTTGTGTGATTCAGCGTTGATTAGCATTTCGATGACATCTGAGCATTCCATTTTAGGGTCGGGCAGTGATCGTAGGTTGGCCACGAGCAATCCCTGTAATTTGGCAGATTCTGACTCATAACGACGAACGATAGCGCCCAATCCGCCAAGATCCCGCCAGCAGAGGACCATCCGATGTCGGGCTTGAGTACTCTTTAAAGTTATAAGAAGGTGTACGGTCATGTACAATGCGGGGCGTGGTATAGCATTTCGTTCGAGTATCTTCTCGAGCGTTTCGATAATCGGACGGAACCTGGCCAATGGGTCATGCCGCATGTCGGACTTGCCCAAGATGATGCTCGAGTAGTCATAGGTCATGGAAAGGTGAAGCCATTGCAGTGTCTCTAGTATCCCATCTTCTGAATCCGAGTTCGGATCGTCGATTGTCGACCAAGATTGGTCCAACCCGATTTCGATTGCAGCCCTACGAGCCAGCGAGAGGTAGGAGCTGTCGGTGAGCGAGGCGATTGCGGCGATTGGGCTGTCGACGAGTGCGAGAGGTCGATACTCAGCGAGGAGTTGGAAGAAAGTGACAGTATCTCGATGCGTTGTCGGATGTATCAAAGCCGCCTGGCCGTAATGGTGTAGGGCCGTATGCAATGTCTTGATACCGGCTTTGGACAGTGGTTGGGGTTTTGGGCTCGAGTCGACCGCCAGTATACACAGAAGAGCGTAGAGAGCGATGGTAGCGTGAGCTCCAGCAGGGGTGGGTAGCCGGTTTCGGAGGTTCTGCAGTGTCGGGATATATGGATAATGAAAGCGATGCGAAGCGAGTCTAGGATGATCAGTGATTTCTGTGGGAATGGATATTGGGGTTACTCACTTGGGCTCAAGCAGCTCCTGAGTAGCTGCTGAGATCACCTCTACTAATGATATCGGCCCATTCCAGGCCTCCTTCTGGTTCAGATCCCTTCCAAAGCTTGGTTGATGAGATAGCAACACCGATAAAAACCGGAGTGGGCTCGACAAGGCTTCGCAGACCTCGGCCGCCTGTATCTTCTTTCCAACACCTTCCCCAAATTCAGGCTGTGATAGCAGGAAATGTCGAGTATCGGCGCTTCTGGCTTGAGTGTCGTCCCCATCGAGATTGTCGCTGGGACCAACTGTCGTTCTTGATCCCTCTGACACTCGAGTCGACGATCCAGGCCGTCCGAGCACCGTCTGATCAACGATACAGTCGAATCCATTCTCTCTGCATCGTCGACAGGCTTGATCAGTCGGCTGCGATGTGGTCGAAGGGGCGGTGACTGAGAGAGGCAAGAAGCATTTGATCTTTCTCGCTCGACATCTTGTACAGATCAAAGGCGAATATGGGCCGCGAGCCCGACGTGGAGCCGACATGGAGCGCAACCGGACCGGCTATTTTGGCTAACGTAACGCGTGGTGTAAAGAGCTAGAGAGCTCGTGATGTGATTCTATCGATGTGAGAGGATACGGCGAATCAGTCATCGATATAGAGCTATTGAGAAGATGAAGGACGGTGGTCAATGCTCGGAGTTGTAAACAGTACAAAAGCCAAAGGATGCTTGGCATTTACGTTGACAACTTGCATATCTGGTCATAGCTGCTCTACGGCTAACACCTCACGATTCTCCCCAAACACCAGCCTCAGACCCCCACATGACCCATCTGTACCCTTGTATACCTCATACACAGGCATGTACCTATCCACAAACTTCTCCACTTCTTCATCCGTCATTCCCCTGCCCCCATTTTCTGATTTCATATGGTGTTCCTGCTGCAGCCTCCACTTGTAGACGTAGTCGTAGCTCTTTGGGAAGATTGAGATATGGGTATCGAAGCGATCATTGATCTCACGAGCGAAAGATGTGAGATTCCCGTTGATCTGTTCTAAAGTGGAGAAGGGGTGCTGTTGAGCAGTCCGACCTTGAGCGTGAAGCTCTTTGACCCGGTCAAGCGGCAGCGGAGCGAAGCCTAGAGACCAGCCCTCTAGTATGAATATATCGATAGGTCCGGTAAGCGGTATAGGCGAAGGCGAACGGTCACCAAAGCCAGAATGTTGGGATTTGTCAAAAAAGGGTAGGTCGACCGAGGTTGTTGATTCGTTGATTTTCCGTACCGAGTCCAAGGTAGACGACAAGAGTGATGTGTCATGGGTACCTGGCGGTCCTCGACCTTGCAGCAAAGCGTTGTCTAGGTGATCGTGCGCGACCTTCTTCAGGCCAGAATAGGGCAGGTAGAAGTCTAGGTTGATCAGTCAGAACCCACTTTGTCGGCGACACCAAACTCACCATCCAGTGACGCTACTGCCGTCTTGAGACCCCACTGCGTGAGCAGACCGACTAGAGCAGCTGCGAGAGTGCTTTTGCCTATCGTCAGCAATCGGTCATTGAAAGAACGACTTGCCCGCTCCCTGGGGTCCTTGCATAGATACCATCAGCGGCCGAGCGGTCTTGCCAGCCCCAACCGCCTGGTATCGCTCCTTCAAATGCTTGGCTATGATCTCAGCCTTGTACTCGGTCTTGCTAGTGTCCGTCATAGCAATGATTCATGATACAAATGACATGCATAGCATATGGTCATAACAAGCCTCTCCGGAGATAGGTTGATCCGCAGTTCCGGATTAAGCGGAGTAAGTACGCGTCCACTGATCCTTCTGTCAACTCCCAATATCAAGCCTACCATGTCACTATTGTCACCGCTACTATGGTCGTTCGTCCCTTCTCAGCTCGCTGCTGTTCTGCTCCCATACGCATCTCAAGTCCTGCCAGGTCTGTTTCCCCCCGCACCCAAAGGGACACCGCTGTACGCCAGGAATTACCGCTGGATTTATTCGAGTCTGATCGTTGGATACCTGGCTTGGACCTGGTCTTCTGGGGATGATAGTGATGATTGGTACGCTCTGCTCGGAGTCCCAAGGTGGGCGGATGACGATGCCCTTAAAAAGGCATTTCGAAATCTGTAAGTCAAGTTCAATCAGCATGCTATGGAAGCTAAAACTCGCAGATCAAGGACATATCATCCAGACCGTTCAACAAATACAAGAGATGGAGAGATCTTCATAGTCCTCCGAAGAGCTTACGAGACCTTATCGGAGCCCACCAAACGTTTCGCTTTCGACCGATTTGGACCGGACATCCTCACATGGGGACTAGAGGGGACTAGGCCAGATAGTCGGACTGCAGCAAAACAGGAAGTCGGGATCAGGGATTGGCTAGTGGCAGGTCTGATGAGGTCTGTCGGGTTCTATGTGTTTTCGGGAGGGGTGATGGCTGTACTTGCGGGTGAGTTCTCTGTTCTGACAGAATGATTGGGCTCAATTGACGATCAGTGATTGGACGAGCTCGAGAAGGAGCCTCTGTAGGTTACCTGTAGCATAGCATCGACAGCTGCCTGACGATCAGTACCGCCTCCTACTACTACTGCTCCTCTTGACAGCGGAGCTCACCCTCCTACTAGCTCCCACTCCGGCACCACACACCTCCGCTTTAGCATCAATCCCACCGACTCTTCCCGGACCTCTACACGCAATGCTACAACCCATCCTACGCTTCGTCAACGCTGGCGTCCTTCTTCTCTTCGGATCGTTCACGAGATCACCGCAATTCATTCAGATACGAACCCTGCATCGACTGTTTACGAGTTTGAGTATCGGAATATCCCAACTGGCTGGAGTATGGAGAACGCCGGAGGTGTCTATAGAACAAGCTTTCATGCAGGCTACCATAATGGCTAAGCAGCTCGAGGCAGATTGTGAGTCTTGTTCTCAAAGATGTCGCTAACAGGTAGCGGTTGGAGAATTCCACAGGCAGGTCATGCCTGCACTGCAAGGCGGTAATCCTGCTGGAGCGCAACATCTCCTCAAGCATCACATGCAAGAAGGTAAGACATCTCTCGTATCAACATAAACTTTGTGCTAATCAGGTAGCCCTGGTGAACCGATCATTTTCGCAACATCCAGGCGTTAGACCGGTATGGGCGGCAGCATGTGAGCGGGTCGTGGAGAGGGTAAAACAGGCCAGAG
>Ga0308160_10008455_pt1 | contig 10026 bp, 17 predicted proteins | sample PhyFR1_FD_201036 | JGI IMG/M metagenome (GOLD analysis project Ga0308160, IMG submission 201036) | Phyllosphere microbial communities from UC Gill Tract Community Farm, Albany, California, United States - DLSLF.R1 | ecosystem: Host-associated > Plants > Phyllosphere > Unclassified | place: USA...
GAAGCGCAAGTTGAGACATTCTGATACGAGAAGAGCACGCACATACGTCTACGCCAAGCTTTCGGAAACGGGCTGGGGATGTCACGCAACGATGGATGAAAGCTAAACCACCAAAACAGCTATCGCACAGTCGTTTGATGGAGGTACCCCGCTTCAAACGGTCTGACCGACTGGGCCTCACGAGACGTCTTCTGTAGGCCAGACCGTAGCGCTACTGACGACAAACACGGCAGTCGACAAGACTCAGAGATCATTCCATGCCCGGCGTCATCAGGTTCGACCACACAGTCGGGACGGACGGGTCAGGAAAGCCTGGATGGCTGTCTTCACAGCTCGATGAGCGATTCTAGCATTCCTGTCCTTGCTCGCCGTCGCAATGCATGGACTGCTCACATTCTCGTCAGGTGCAAGTCTATCAAGAGGGGCACTGATTGCGTATTCGATGTTTCGACACTCGGTATGGCAACCGACCATTACGTTGATTTGATGTCTCGTAGGAGTACTTGATTGAGAGCAGTCTCATACATGACCTGAATCCTGACCACACCTGGTGTCACGATTTCTTCTCCATGCTTGACCAACCATGACGGTCTCCTAGTCATGCGCCTTCCTCGCTCGATTGTCCGTGATGGACCATATCGATTCTATTGTTTATCCCATTGAGCCATGTACATCCCATCCGACCCTTTATCAAACACGACAGTTGTCCAAGGCCAAGATCAAGATATCCTCGGCTCCCGTCTCGCTCAATCTATCCATCGTCTCGGCCTGTTTCTTCCGTTCCACCATGGCGCTGACGGCCAACCATCCTTCTCCCGACTCCAACTTGGATACGGTCGCACTTCGCCTTCCGGGGGTGATCGACGTGGCCTCGTGAAGCTTGCTCTCGTGGATGTTGTAGTTGACGAGGACGTATCGCTTGGCAGCGAGGACACCAGCGAATCGCGCTTTGAGGAGGGTGATCAGGTTGGCGAGTTCAGGAGTGAGGCCGTCGTGGGGTTTGCTCGGGGTGATGAGCACGGCTTCCGAGGTCATCAAGGTGGCAATGGCGTGGAGACCAGCAGCTCGCATGGTATCGCCCGATTCTGAGCGTAAGAGCGGTCAGTAGGGCTCCTGGCCAGCGACCAAATGCCGACACAACGACGACTCACCGACCAGATCGACGATTCCGTCGGCCATACCCAAAGCACAAGCAGCCTCCACACTTCCTCCAACGTACTCGATCGTGGTATTCGCTCGATCCTTGCCCTCGCTCGTGGCCTGCACCCGCTCGTCAATTTCCTTGAAATACCGTCCTCCCAAAACTTCGAAACTGGTAGCCACTCGAGAACCAGCAAGCGCCTCGACGGATTGGATGTGTCCGGAGACAGGAACCTGGACTTGAAGAGCACATTTGCCGAAACCGAGGGGAAGGATTTGCTGGATCAATGGTTCGTGGCCGGATTCGGCAATCATGTCCTGGCCTGTAGGTAGAGATAGATGAGGGTTTTCAGAAAGACGGAATTCGTAATAGTCTCATGATCCCCGTGAAGGCTTACCGGTGATACCCAGCGAAACATTACCGAGAGCAACAAACCGAGGGATATCGGCAGCAGGCAAGAAAACGCTGATAGAACGAACTTGCCTTCAGCTCCTGATCATCTTCACTGCAGGCTCAAGCGACCGTGCTTACAGAGCAATGGGAAGGTTCTGTACCAAGGCAACGTCAAGTCGGTGCTGTCTGTTGAACTTTACGTCGGCGCCTGTGATGAAATTGACCCGCTCAGCTCATCAAGTCAAAGCACGTGTTCGAAACAAACTGTTCGGCACTCACCTGCCAAGAGCTCGATGCACTTTTCAAACAGTCGACCTGTAGAATTAGCGACCCCTTCGATATCAGTCCTTGGAACTTGATCCGCCGCAATGTTGTGGAACCAAGCTTACCCTTTTTGGGAATAGCGAACAGCATCCTGTCCTTGAGGCTGTCGACCAACAAGGACATGGCTGATTCGCTCGCAAATCTCGACCTGGGAGGGTTAGCCGAAGGTGTACCCGACGAAGCGGTGGTGGTTCCGTTGACAGAGTTGGACATGGTCGTTTTTGTTGTAGTAGAAAGAGCCAAATCGGACAGGTCCACAGTGTATCGTCGATTCAGAGGTGATTCTTGGGTCTTGGGGACTTTGGTTTGAAATATCAACAACCCAACTTTATGACTTGAGCTTCGCCTACGCGAGCGATGATATCGGAAAGTGAACGCGATCGGGTCTGAATCACGTGACTCGAGCGAGAGATTCCGCAGCTAATGGTTTGACACACCGATAATCTGTAAACATCATCGTCATGGTCATAGAAGAAAAGTCGAAACGTAATTGGGAAACAGCTCGTCGCGACATTGACGTAATTCAAGTCTTTCCATCCTGACCGTCACACCTCGGTCGTTAGCCGTACCATCTGTATCAAGCTTTAGCGATAGAAGACAAGTCGAACGGAGGGAACTCGGTTCCTTCGGCAGGCTGAGGCGTCTTCTTGTTGTTGGGGTGCTGCATCTCCCTATCATGCGTTGGTGAAGCATATGTATGAGTGATCGGCCTCGAGTGCTGGCACAGCGATTCATCACTTACCGGTAGATCGCGGTCAAGACGGACTCCAAGGTGTACTCCCGCCTCCAAGGTTGAAGGGCGACCAGTTTGTTCACATTCACCTGTCCGGTCCATCTGGTTCAGCCTGATATCATACCCGGGCCTTTCTTGACGATCGATCGACTTACCAGTCCCCTTCCGTCTACGCAAGTCAAGTTGACCTTGCTCTCGAACTTGACCAGAGGTGGTGCATCGGGATAAGTCGCATCAGCCAACAAAGTCAACGAGTAGATCCTGTTCTCATGCGCAGTCTGATCACAAAAAGAAGATCGCAAGGTCAGTGCGAGCACGGGCTGAGTAGCTGTTACTACATATGCACTGACATGGGGAGGTCCCAAGATGGTTCCGTTCCACTCCTTCATGTCGTTGTCGTCTGGGTTCTAGCGTTACGAGGTCACAATTCAGTTCAGCAGGACATTATCTTGACGACGCATATAGGGCATATCGATACCGCAACGTCTCAACTTGACAAAGCTCAAAGCCGACTTGGAACTAACCTTGAGACCATAGCTGGTGCTGCTATTCCCAAGACCTTTCTCGCCCTTCTCCAATTCCTCTAGCAAACGGAATGATCTTGGAACTGTTTACGATGAGCGATAATGGTACCGAATAAGATTGCGAGCGTTGGGAGCGAAAATGGATGAGAAGGATTCGTTGGGTCATTGGCACGTTGGACGTATCGAGAACAAGGTAGATAGACGCAAAAGGTGGTCGAGATCAGAGAAATTCGAGCCATCACACGATCTCGGACTCACTTTTGGCCATGATGTCACTGATGATGAACCGATGAAAGCCATGGTTGTCAGTATCGCATCATCTCGTATGCGACCTAGCTGAAAGGCTTACATGTAATGCTTGAGATATCAACAACGAATGATAATCTTGCGTCTAGTCTCGCCTAGGTAGCGATCACCTTCAAGACTATATTCCACTTGTTTGCGTTTGTAACCTCTCCCAGACGATCATCCGACGGAAGCGGACGGTTGCCTCGTCATCCTGAGCTTGACCTGAGTCTTCCGGCAGACCTCGAGATGGAGCATATCCTTCGGCATCTATGCTGTGCAACGCTCCATCCAAAGTTGAGAGAAGGTATACCAGTCGATCTAGGTCACGATCGCTGCAGCACACTGGATACCGATCGAGACCTAGTATCTAGTACGTTGCTGTAAACAATGTTCAAAGCAGCACCTGTGAACCCATACGATGAGCTCGTCGGTCAGTTCCAAACCACGCCCCTTTCACTCGCTCGACTTGTTGGAAGGGAGGCTGACCAATCTCGTCTACTACAGTCAAGGCGACTCACGAGGATCTCTTATCGGAAGACTGGGACACCAACTTGACAATATGCGACAAAGTTCAAGCTGAAGGAGAAGTAGGGTGAGTGCCGGTTACGATGAGCGGATCACCACCGCTGTAACGTCAGCTCTGCGGCGTTCCGGCTGGTCTGTGCTGCACCCGCAATTGCTGATCGATCTTGACCTTGTTCACAGAGCAAAGAACGTCATCACGTCTTTGCTCAAGCGTCTGGTCCATCGTAATCCGAATGTCCAGATCTTTGCCCTTGAAGTATGTTGATCCTACCGATCCTCAGGCAGCCGGGTCATTCGCTGACCTTCCCCTGTACGACTCAGCTTGCCAATTCACTCTATCAGAACTGTGGGAAGCTCTTACACCTAGAGCTCTCTTCTCGAGCATGGACGGGGGCAATGGAACGTCTGATTACGGATCGGACTACCGTCCCTCAAGTCAAGGCGAAGGCGGCGGGATATGTACAGACTTGGTGGAAAGGCCTCAAGGGAGGAGAATCGGAGGGTGTGTTGGGCGATCTCATTGAGAGCCTCAAGACGAAGAGTGAGCTCGAGATCACTCTGATCTGCTAATACATGGTGTACCTAAATTGAATTCGCTATGCTGACCCGCAGACGTACCACTCGAGGCTCCTGTCAAACGAGTGTCGGAAGACGAAGTGTGTTCTAGTTCTTGCTCTCATTATATCCTGAATACACAACCTGACGTATATGCTACGATAGGCCACCAAGCGTGCTCGGGAAGAGGAAGCCGAGCTACAACGAGTCCTGGAACTTTCAAAGCAAGATCAAGGGGGACGTAGCCGACCCGCCCAGGCTGTCGAGGCGAATGGCAGCGGAAGTGGAAGCGGAGCAGGGCCCTCTTCGTCTTCTCAGGCGGTCGCGAGTCGCTCAGGAACCACTCATCAGCCTTACCCGCAACTCGCTCAAGTCAGCGAACCAAGACCTTTTCCTGCTAGGGAACCTACTCCTCCACCGATGCCTACTCGCGCTACTGCTTCCAGGGTCCGAGCGATCTATCCATTCGTGACCCACGAGAAAGGAGAACTCAGCTTTGAGAAGGGCGATGTCATAAAGGTCATTGATCGGATGTATGACGAGTGGTATACAGGGGCTGTCGGCGGACGAATCGGAATCTTCCCCGTCAGCTATGTTGTGAGTCGAATGTGCAATATTGAAATCGCCGACCGCGAGCTTATCGTGTCTATTCCATGCTAGGAACCTCTTGCCGATCCTACAACATCAGAATTGCAGAGGGAAGCACAGGAAGAAGCCAAGATCTTTGCTGCTCAGGGTGATTCTCTTGTCATAATCGTCAATCACTGCGCATTATCACTAAGCAGTGTCACGCTCTCCCGATACAGGCATGATTGTAAATCTACAGAGGATGCTGGATGGTCTCGATCCAACGCGAGGTGACCGTCTCGACGATCCTGAGCTAGAAAGCATGTACCAAAAGGTGGTGGAGTTGCAGCCTCAGATCGTCTCCCTGATGAAGAAGTATGCTGATCAACGAGGTGAGTGCTCGCGAGCCGGGCTACCCCTATATGCAATCGCTGAGCCTGTTGGATCACTGCAGCTGAATTGGAGCACATTCATATGGGGTTTGTCAAGGCCTCTCGACAATACGCGGTGATGACTCAGCCGCAGCACGCTCCTGCTGCTGCCTATGGCCAACCTATGCATGACGGTAAGCCTCTTCTGCTTGTCCCGAGATTGATCTACCGCTAAATCACACATGGCATGACAGCTCACTACGGGCAGGGCGTCCCGTTCCAGCAGCGACAATCGAGTCATGGGTCTCAACAGGTTGCACCAGGATATGCGAATGACGACTTGGCAGCACAACAACAAGCGGAACATGCAGCGGCTTGGAATGCATATTACGCACAGCTCGCGCAGCATCAACAGGCGATGGCCGCGCAGGGGGGAGACGTGCTGAATCAGACCGGTCAACATCAGGCTCAGCCTCAACCTCAATCGGATCAACACCTCCAACAGCAGCACCAGGAACAGCAACAACAACAGCACTATCAGCAGCAGCAGCAGCAGCAGCAGCAGCAGCAGGTCGACCAAAACCAACGAGATCAGCCTGGTGAAGAACAGAGCCAGGCTGAGAGGGAGAAGATTGCTGCCGCTTGGCAAGCGTATTATGCTGCTCAAGCTCAGGCTCAAGCTCACATGCAGGCTTCCCAAAGCGGCGGAGGCGTTCCCGCCAATCACGTGCCCCAATCAGCCCCGACCGCTCAGAATCAGGGGTCACAACGAGCGCCGTTCTATCAACAGCACGATCAGAGTGCCTCGTCCCCCTACTTGCAGGCCGATAATCACGGGAACAACCCAGCGTCTACCACGAATCTGCCTTTAAGCAGGTCTCCAGAGCCAGCTGCTCAGCCGCTTCTTACCAACTTTGCCACCCCAGGCGAAGCGCATCACTCGAGAGACCCCAGAGCTGCTGGGAATGAGTTCCTGCCAAACCCATACAGTCCTGTTGAATCGGGGCCATCGGCTCCAGCGTTCTCGGCCCCGCAACAGCAACATAGTCAACACGGCTCCACTCCCGCGCCCCATCAACTGCTTGACACCCCTCCACCTGTCGCTCCCAAACCTACCGGCCAGAATTCCCAAGACTCCAGCAACGCGAACTTTGCCGCGCAACCTGCTGCACCTTATCTTCAACCAGCCGGCCCAGGCTTCGACCGGTCCTTCCAGGGGCAACAGAATGAAATTGCACCACCCTTGCAACCAGTTGCATCGAGCCCGTATCTTCATCCAGCTTCGCACCAAGCCCATCACAGTCAGAGCAGTGTGTCGCAGCATCCCGGATATGGATCACCTTTACCTCCAGCCCCAGCTCATGATCTCGAACGCGTGATGAGTAATCTGTCTGTAGGGTCCGGCCCGCAGGCTCCTCCAGGGGCAAGGTTTACATAAGAAGGTGCTCAAGATTTGAACTATTGTATATTAGACGACGGTCATCTTCGATACATGACAAACTTATCAATACCTCGATTCGGTACTTGAACTTGGGGCACCGCAACGTCATTGCTAGCTTGCTAGGCGACGTCTACTCTCGGTCTCACGGTCGCCGCCATGTTTGCTTCCGAAGCTCGGCCGGGGTGGATATCGTCTTGGCATGCCTTGACATGATTTATCACCATGGCCATTCGTTGCAATCAAATTCGATGATATGGAAACCATCATACCCACGACCCCGAGACCCTGACCCAGCTGAGCTGTAAGGTTGGATTTAAGCTCAGGGACTGTCTCTCACCTGACCGCTCGACGCGATTGACTTGACCTTATCGCAATCTCTGCCCCGATACACGATCTCGGCTAGGTGCTCAAGCCTCGGCCATCGACCCGTGACGATGTCAACCCATCGCTTCTCTACCCGCCTGCCGACAGTAAAGCTGGTCTTTCCTATCACCTTGCTCGCCTGTACTTTGCTTCTGGAAGGCTGGACTGGTTACTTTACAGATCTCGCCCACTCTTTTCGATGGGATACCTCGATCCAGGTAGACGGGCGAGATTTCATTAAAGCTCACGCGAATCTTGCAACTCCAATCGACTTGGAATTCACCTCGCCTAAACGGGAACCACCTGACACGAGGAACGTATCATTTTGGACTATTGGCGAGCCTTCTCAGAGGCTCGAAACTACAGAACTAGATATCCCTCCAAGGGAGGGCGCATTCGACACGGCTTTTAACCCAGCCTTGCTGAGATTGCCCCCAGGTTCAGGCTGGACGGTTGCCGTGGTAGCCCGAGGTCCTCGCTGGGAGAACAAGGACTTGTATGTGGAGCAAGTCGAGAAGTATGCTCAAGTTGAGACTCTGCTGGCGTGAGTGTCTCCTTCTCCCTCGCAAACTCATAGGGTCGTCGCAGCTGCGTGACAACAAAGCTCATCGAGCCCAGCCACTTTTGATCAGGTTTGGAGCCGATATCTCTGCCTCAGGGAAACTGATTCCCTTGACTCCCGCCGTCTACCTCGATTTCCCCAACCCTATCGGTCCAAATTGCGGATTCTGGACATACGTGACCGGAGCGGAGGATCCTCGACTTTATTGGAGCGAAGACATGCGACCCATGCTGAGCTACATCATCCCCAACCCAAGGGAGGGTTATTGTAGAGGACCGGCCTTGTGGGAGGATCTCAGACTAGCTTGGCCCGCATTGGGCGAGGCGTTGCGAAACGTCAAGGCGATTCCATCTACCGAAGGACGGACGCTTCAGAGCTCAAATATCCTGTATGACAAGGCGGCGTCAACGTAAGCATCCATTATGAAGGGCTGTCGCTAAATCTCGTCGAGTTCTTCTTTGATCCAAGCTTGCCTCCTCAACAGCGAGAAAAATTGGATGTTCCTTTATCCTGGAGCAGTGCCAAATCCGTCGAATCGCTGGCCACACTTTCACTATGGTCTCATCCCACCGACCCAGTTAATCCCAAACTTGGAACCCACGCAGGGAGAACTGATAGATTACCGTTCGGAACGCGATGTTCCAGACCTTGCAAGCCGTGACCCCGCCAAAAGCCTATGTATCGGCGAGAACCATCCTCATAACCATGCCGGCGCTTTCCACGGGGCGACACCCTTTTATCGAATGACCCTGTGTCCGAGGGGAACATGCGCACCTACCGACCAAAATACGGTATTCATCGCAGCTTCTCACATCAAGAAGCCCAGACCCAATGGCTTGGAATATGGCCGGTCAGTTGGCTTCCGATTCGAGTGACGTGAGGTGGTAGTCGGGCTGATGAAGCCTTCACCTCCGCGCTTGATCGCAGCTTCTTTGCCACGTTGAACGTAACGGAGCCTTGGGACCTAGTATCGGTTGGCCCCGAAATCCGTTTCAGTCAGTAGCTCGTCTTCTTGCCAGAACGATAGCGATTGCAGCTGAACGAGAAAGTTGAAATCTTTTGCTTCTGCTGCTAATAGATGGATTAAGCGACAACCACGTTGTATTTGCCCTGTCGCTTACATTCCTTCCCTCTCCAGACGCGATGCTTTCCAATAGACACACCTCGCACCTCACTCCATCTCACGGGTTCATCGACGACTCGGTCATAGTCAGCTTTGGGATCGACGATCGTGAAATGACGACGTCGATCATCAACGCAGTCGACATGATCAGTGGACACAAGATGTGTGACGAACCTTCGACGTGGACCGGATCTTTTTAAGCTGTACTTAGGGTAGATGTAGACTTGTATCAGGGGTGTTCTCGATTCTAGTTCGAAAATAAGAGGCACGTGGATTCGCGTCAGCCTTGAAACATTGATCAAGTTGCCTGAATTTGTGACTGCCTCCCGGAGGAGACTGTGGCGAGTATAAATGACTTACCATGTGCCAAAACCATTCAAGCCGGTCATGGCGCACATTCGTGCAACATCTGCCACGCATGGGGAAGGGAAGACGTGGCTGTTAAGCAGGTTGTGGGTGTAACTTTCCCAGCTGGTCCAGTCAAAGTCGCTACGCTGCTGCACTGAGCGATCTCGGAAAGGGCAGATGCTCAGCTACGGTCAGCGCGAAAGCTGAGAGTCTTGGCTCGGTTCTTTTCAGAATCGCCATCGTCAACGCAAGCCGAAGGCAGGCGATCGCGCCTTGGCTGGGAAAATTTACTAGTAAAGGCTGAGCTAATGCTTTCGCTGGGTTCGCGCTCGATTAAGACGATCGTTGAAGGTCGTTGATGCGCTTCAGTTTCAGCTGCGACGTGCGCGTCATGGTAACTCGGCGGTGATTACTGCCGGGATCTTTGCTCCACTCCAATAATTACAGCCTCCCGCCCGGGATTCGACCAGATGTACAACTTTTCCATACGTGCATGGACTTCGTATCGATGAACGCACTGGTTTGGGGACGGCACAACGGATCAGCTTCAACAGGCGTAAAGGGATTGGGAGGTTCCGACTGATTGAGTACAGTCGCCTTGTTCGCGCCAATCAGACCCGCTCCGTCAGGGTTTTCGAAACAATGAGCCTGTAGTGCTGGCAGCCTGAGAGGCATGTGGATGGGTCCCTGCACAGACGAGTCTTTGTCCCGCCAAGGCTCGGGTGTGCGTTTCACTTTTTCGCCACGATTCGGATAAACAACATAAAC
>Ga0308160_10008457_pt1 | contig 10025 bp, 12 predicted proteins | sample PhyFR1_FD_201036 | JGI IMG/M metagenome (GOLD analysis project Ga0308160, IMG submission 201036) | Phyllosphere microbial communities from UC Gill Tract Community Farm, Albany, California, United States - DLSLF.R1 | ecosystem: Host-associated > Plants > Phyllosphere > Unclassified | place: USA...
CATCCTTCGCCACGGTTTAGATCTTCCCATGCACCCAAGTCCCCCACCACCCTCCATATGGTCGACACGATCGATCGGCAAGGCGTAGAGACTATGCTGTGACGCATCACTCACTCAAGCTAGGCGCTCATCCAATCCTTATCGTTGACGACTTCAACTTCCTAACCCTTCGCCCGGCGCACGACCCGTCGGTAGCCCTCGTTTCGCCTGATCATCGTCGTATACGCCATTTATCAACACCCAGCATTCCAACACAGGTATCGACGAATCCACTGCCCATCAGGAGGCGACTCTTCCTCGACGTGTTCACAAGTGGGATGCTCGTCGATAGCCCTCGTTTTCGTCTGCTCATCGCCGCATACGCCATTCATCAACACCCAGCATTCCAACACAGGTATCGACGAATCCACTGCCCATCAGGAGCCGATTGTTCCTCGACGTGTTCACAAGTGAGATGCTGGTCGATGGGCAGCTTATGGCTCGGACACTTACGGACCGATCGTTCATCGACCTGCGGTGGGAATTTCGACCCCTCGAGGCCGGCGCATTTATCAACGAACGCGGATACTTCGGCGGGTAATGGCGAGCTGGCCCATCGGTACCCACCTTGATCTGCGACGATCGATGCCGGCGACGATGGACTGACTGTAGCGATCCGAACGTCCTCTTCTTCCCTCCCGCCTTTCATCAACGCGCCTCCCCGTTCCCCGTCATCACGAGCCGCTTCCTCGCCGCTCACTCGCTATAGTTGGCGAAAAACTCGGTCATCAGCGGGACGGCTCTTCCGCGGTGAGCTCCTTCACTGTCAGCTTCGCGGTGAACAATACAATCACGCCGGATGGCCATGCGTTAACGGCCGACGTCCATCGCGAGAAGTCAGGGGCTCTCCGTTCACACAGATGCATCGTGACACTGGGGATCTACGACGTGCACAGTAGGGGTACGATCCTCTAGAAAGACCAGCCGAGTCGCTGTTCTAATCAAATCTAGTTCGTTCGCTCAACCCTTCGGTCGCCTATGCAATCATTGTTGAAAGAGAACCAACCTGTTGACGCTCGATGACCATCAAGCTACCTTCCCAGCTTCCCTCGATCTCCCCTGTCCGTCTGACCGCGATCCGTCGGGGTGGTCAGGAGAAGATTCGCTCTGACAGCCACGGCGTTTCTTAGGTATGCGCCAGAATGACAGACAGTGTCCGGTCGAACCGATGGCGCACGGTGTTAAGCAATGGCGTACGGTATCGAGCATCGAGACGAGTAGTAGTCGACCAACCAATCACCCAAAGAGTCGAGGAAGAACGGTCCTGCCACCCGACTCATGGCGCTCTACCGAACAGCTCTGCGAATATCTGATCGTAGTCCAGCACGTCGGAAGGGACCTCTAGACCCGCTACGTCACCGGTGTTCCAGACTGTCGACCCCGTCGCCGTCACCGTCCACTTCTCCAGCATGTCAGGCGTGAACGCCGCGCGATAACGTTTTGCCAAGGATCGCATCGTCTCTGAAGTCCAATCGGCGAGTTTCCCTGCATAGCGCCATCGTCGCTCTATGCGGCCCAACGCAGTGTTACAGCTGTCCATGTGTCGTATCCAGCGAGTCGACTGTAGATGCCGACTTCCCTCCGTCTCGAACGCGTAGACAACTGCTAGCTGCAGTATGCCGAATGTGCACCAGATGGGGTACATGAGGTCCGAGCTTAAACAACAGTCCATCTCCGAGAGTCGGTCGACGATATCGCTTATAGCGCAGCTATCTTCCAGGACCCGGTCGAGCGCTTGTTCGCTGTTATCGGTCGCGCGAGACGTGCGGGGGAGAAGTGGACGATTGATCAATATCCGGACGTAATGAAAGTGAATGGCGAGGGAGGCGTTATGCAGCGAGAGACTATCCGCCGTATGCGTGATGGGCGGTCCCGGTGCCACCTGGAGAAAAGACGGTAGAGCGAATTTCCAGGCGTCTGTCATCGCGAGTAACTTCTTGACGTCTTCGGTAGTGCCAGCGTGGACGCCGTATAGCTTGTCTAATGTCTGTCCGATGATGCGGTCGAGTACGAGCTTCTGGGCAAAGGCCGAGGTTCGAGCGTCGGCTTGGAAGACGAGCGGGAGATCATAGTCGAATTCGCCTTCGCGCAGGACAGGTCGTCGACCGCTGGATACGCAATGAAGCATGTCGAGGTGGTATAAACACCAGAAGGCTCGCTTGGCCGCAAGCATTTCGGAGCTTTCTTCGTGGGAAACGCGAACGTGTATGCCTAGCTCTTGGCTGGCTCGCAGCTGAGATCCAGCGAGAAGCCATGCGAGATGAGGCGAGGCGGTGCCGTGGAGCCATGTGCATTTCAGAACTGTAATCTGTAGCGAAGTGGTGTCAGGGATCTCCGTCCAAATGTCCGCCTTTGTTTGATAGAGCGCTTGCGCTGCGAGAAAGTGCGCCGCTCCAGCCGAGCAAGGGTCTTTGTAACACAGAACATCGGGATGATCGACGAATCGCGCAGCGTTGGCAAAGACGAGCCAACATACCGCCGCGAATGAGCAATCCCGAGCGTGCAATCCGCTCGCAAGCTGAGCTCGAAACGCCAATTCGTCCAATAGCGGTAGATGTGTGTCGATGCGGTTAAAATACGAGTCGACGAGTTGGTTCTCCAAGGAGGGATCTGGCCAAGTTGCCCTGTTTTGGGCAAAGGGCGCGGTCACATCCCACGGCGGGTGTGACCAAAATCGCGGCCTCATGGACGATTTCACGTGCGACAAGAATTCGACATCCCGCGCTCCACGAATCTCATCGATTGCCAGATAGACATGATGCTGCGAGCTCGAGCCGTGGTATCGAAATGGGAAATCCGTGACTTCGAGTCTGTTCATGGCGAGCTTTATACGTTCTGAAACGCCAGGATCGTTGGACGGCGTGATGTGATCTTCGCTCGACGTCGGAGTCGGCGGGACGGTTCGTGGCCTCTTGGAGGGATTGGGTGTGATTGCAGCGGGGGATATTTCCGGTGAGGGGACGATATGCTGTTCACGATTGGCCTATATGTCAGTACCGCCATCACAAACACTCACCAAGCGAGCCTCCTCCATCTCCTTGACCTGCGACTCGAGCTTCTGAACGTAGGCCTTTGACGGTCCTCGCGGCCGGGAGGAGATGTTGAAGCTACACACTTCACCAAAAGCAGCACAGTATGTGCATACTGATATCAGCAATGACGCCAGATGCAAGCCGCGCACTCACTTGGGCCTGAGTCTGGGTGATCCTCTGCGTTCGGGAGTTTGAGCGAAGAGCACTTTCGTTTTGCTTGACGGCACCTATCACACGCGCGGGCTGCGCTTTGTAGCAGATTCATGGTGGATAGTATTTTGACCATTCGCTGTGCGCATCCTAGAGATGTGTCGTCGTAATGACCATATCGGTGACAGGATCACCGACGCCCCAAGTATAGAGCTGTTACCGTAAGGTCGATCGGGATGGATCCACTGCCGCTTGTAAAGGCGCTACAGCTTGGAGTGATTGCGTCGGAGGCGTGTGATCGAGCGCTGCTAGCACGCTTGTCGGACCGCAGACCTTGGTAAGATTGAAACCCGGATGTCGTCCTAGATCTGCTTGGCAAGATCTTGCTATAGTTGATCCGGTGCGTGGAGCGGCGGCCGCCGGATAACGACAAGGAAGCGGCCGCCGCGGCCTCCGTGGCACCTCGACCGGAGCGTTATATGGCGGGACATCTTTTTGACGTTTCGTCTGACCAGGAAGCTTCGAGGTATAAAACGGTCGCGATGAAGCTCAAGGCCACTCCATCTTCCAAGAACTTCCCATCGGTTCCCTCCCCACAATGCCATCTGCTCGAAAGGAACTCCTCATCGCCAATGTCATTCATCTCGTTCAGCTCCTCTTGGCGAGTGCCGTGCTTGGTATAGGCATTTACAAGATGTTCTTCGGGAAGAAGAGCTCGTCAGATACCACGGGAAGATGGGCACTCAGCGTGGTATGTCCAGTCGAACATACCCACATCGACTAACTCTAGGCCGCCAAGTCACTTATCATCATAAGTTATCAATTGTTGTCAGAGAACATCCCCGCGTTGCACCGATTCGCTAGCTTGAAGGCTTTCTTGATACTGGACCTCGTCGAAGTTGGGTTTTGGATCGCCGCCATCGTCCTCACTGTGATGGGAATGGTCCGCATGTGCGTGGGCATCAGCTGCACTCTAAGCGGAGTCGTGATCGGACTCGCCGCCGTGTTGGCGTAAGTCAAAGCAATCTATCCTCACTCACGATTCAGCCTGCTGGGCCTGCCACTCGTCTGGATCGCATACAAGCACTGGAAGTACCACAAAGTCCATGGCGTGCGAAAGGAGGAAGCGGAAAGCAACGGCAGCGCCGCTTCGCTGAAGATGCAGCCTATCGGAGTCAAGGTTGTGTGATGGCGCCTTGTCGTGTGCATAGTCTGCATGGCCTACCAGTATGTAGAGTCGCTTCAGGTTTCTCGCATTCTATGCACACTCCTGATCGAGAGAATGAGTAGAACTGAGGTGACAAGGGACGATTGGCGGCGCGCACCTGTTCGTCAGCCTAGAAAAGCCAGTTTGAACGGAATGTGGGAAACGAAGAAGCCCTAACGAGCTGACAATGCTTACCTCAAGTCGTGTGTCCTAGACGAAAGTCGGCTGTCACAGCGCCAGGCCCGTCAGCGAGTGAGATGACGGTATGCGGCGTTGTTCAGCCGATCTGGTCTGTTGGCTTCGAGACGATTAAATGAGTGCGGGCGATGAACCTCATAGGTGAGGGGTTCAGCGTCCTGCTCACGTCTTGGCAGTCGGAACGTCGCCGGTCCCGATCGATAGCTGTGCCAGGTAGCGGGATAAGCGTTTACCTTCGCGGTCGAGCTGCCATCAGATCGCCCTTGGTAATCTACGCGGGTTCAGTCAGAGGCGAGACGGCGTCGTGAGATAGCGCACCAGATAGAAGTACACTGACGGTGTCGGCCACCTTGATTGTCTTATATTCCCCGACGGCTGCGATCCAGCCGCCGATCAGGGAGGAGACATGCCACTTTCTCCTAACCTTCTAACCTCCTAACCGTCTTACGCACCTCGGTATCCGCGCGTAACACCCCTTTATCGGTTTGCATGATTCCAGGACGAGGAGTGTTGCGGGCTGGATGAGTCGACTTGGGCGAAGGTTATGATGTGAAGAGACGGGCCGACAGAGCGAGGATGGGGGTTCATGTCGTTTAGATCCGGACGATTGCAGGCGGCCGCGGGACCGGGTTGGCCGAAAGAGTGAGCTGCGCCGTGGTGCCCCTGTACGTGAGCGAGTCGAGGTGTATGTCAACTGAGATGTGGCTCACCTCCAGATTCGCACGAGTCGGATGCGCAGTCGGAGATGGCCAAAACTCACGCGTGAACAAGAGCACGCATATCCTCGCTCCTCCCGTCGCAACTGCCGAGCTCGCTTCGAAATCTGGCACCACTTTCCGCCATGGCATTTGCAAACCGGGACATCGTGTACGAGCGGACCGAGAGAGGAGGTTGGTCGTGGAGGACGTCGACGTCGTTTTGAGCAGGGGGTAGAGCGGTACTCCGAGGCTGAGGCTAGGATATATCACAAGGCCTATCACTGCTGTCAGAGAGTTGCCCATACGGCCAAATCCTCGGAAGACTTACTGTCAAACGTCTCGCTGCGGACCTCGCTGAGTATGGCCGGTCGGGAGCGAGTCAGAAGCTGTGACGGGACATCAGTATCAAAATGAGCAAGAGTGGCCGATAGGGGTCGTGTAGCTCTTGGCGATTCAGCACCAGAACGCGTGGCATAGATGTGCGGCAGGCAGACAGACCCGGCGACCGGGCAGTCGGGGCCAAAGGGTGAAGAGAACCCAGGAAAAGGTGCCGGTTTCTTGCGAAGCAAAGTCATCACCGGTCCATGGCATCGGTGCTAGTGCTGGTGCCAAATAGCACGCCGTTAGCTCAGAGCCCCATCAGTTGCGGATGCGAGCGGATCATTGAGCAGCGAGATGAAATGACATAACGAGGGGTGAAGGTAGAGAAGAGAAAGCGGTTGCGAGGAATAAACGGTCTTGGCCGATTGTTGTCGTTCTTCTCAACCATGATGAGCTCGTATACTTACTCCAGCCTTGGCCTCTAATTCACGCATGGCAGCTGGCACTTCGCTTTGGACAATCGACAGAGCATCCTGACATTGGATGCATCGATACGGGCAGTCATTACTGGCTCCTTCGCGACGGGTTGGCCTATCCCTCCACTCCGCTCTTCCCTGCTAAGATCGATCAAGCAGAGCTCGATTCCGTGTCCCACCCCATACCAAGCGCGAGGCGTTCACTAGCGTGAGCGATTTACGTGCTCAGGTCCGAGGGTCTGCCGTTCTCGAAGCCAACTTACGGCCAGACGCAACCCGCCATCTACGGACCGCTGTCGTGTACACCGCCTCGCCGCTATCAGCCAGTCGGAGCTCGTCGGATCGTCGGAACACAGACGGAATCTACAGCCAAGCCAACCGGCGGACTATGGCCGGACGATCGAGAGCCAGCTGGAACCCCCTCCGACCGCCAAGACCGACCCGGATGCTTCCGAGGTTTCCGGTGGCTGGAGTCAGATCTCTTCTTGGCGTTCTTTGTCGGAATCTTCCACCCCGCCCAATGTGTCGATATCGATCGTTCTCACGTGGGGGGCAGCTCCCCGCCAGGGCTGTGCATACCCCGGCTGGCTTGGCTTTGGGGCTCGGGAACATTTGATCGACGGGCGTCTCGACGGGCGTCTTGGATCTCTTGGCGCGGATTGGGGTATAAAGTCGTGCGCTCAGCGACTGATATCCTCATCAAACTCCACGCACCGCTTCATCCACACACACAATGCTCTTCTCCCTCCTCTCCGCCGCACTCCTCTCCACTTCCGCTCTCGCTTGCGCGGACCACAACTACCACAACCAAAAACGAGCCGAAGCTGGCAAGTCGGCATGGGCGTACGAGGCGTCTTACGACTGGGGACGGTTGTCACCCGACTACGTGCTTTGTCAAGACGGCACACAGCAGGCTCCAATCCCGCTCCGTCTTGACCAGGGATTGTCGCTCAGCCATATCCTCCACTTTGACCGATACGACTACAACCAGTCTGGCACGTTTAAGAACTGGGGCTACGGCCCGGCAATGACTTTCGAGCACGAAGAGGGCAACTACACCTCCCTCCCGGCGTTCACCTTTGAAGACAACGGCAAAAACGAAACGGTCTACATGTCTGGCTGGCACATCCACGCCCCGGGAGACCACACCGTGCAGGGAGCGAGGTCGAAAGCAGAGATGCACTTTGTCCACGTCACGCCGCAAGGCAACCCCCGCGCCGTGCTCGCCTTCCGGATCGATCCTGGAAACGCGCCGTCCAGCTTTTTCGCCGCCCTGCCAGAGATGATCTCCTACCGCGACCTCAACACGACCGTCGAGACGTACAACAACCCCATGCACGCGGTCAACGAGGTGAACAAGTTTTCCGAGTTCTGGACATATCGAGGTGGGTCGCTTGATTTGGTCGTGGGCATCGCTGACGAATAGGAAGTCTCACCTCGCCCCCATGTACCGAGGGGATCCGATTCTTCATGGCGCGACAAATCCTGTTCACCAGCGTGCAGCAGATGCGCGACTTGCTCCGTGTCAGTCACTACTCTGCGCGGGCGGAGCAGCAGGTCTGGCAACATCAGATCAACGTTTAGAGCGATAGATTGGTAGAGTCCATGCATAGTCAGTTTGTCCCGGGATGGGGTTGTGTCAATTCAACAAAAGGAGCGTCGGATGAAGGTCGAACGGCCGGTCGGATTGAAAACTCGGAACAACGTAACGATGACGACGACGTCGGCTCCAATAGACCTCGACGACTGTTTTGCGATACCACAACCCGTTTTCACCACCACTCTCCCACCATGTCCACCTCGTACAAGCCCCAGCACACCGAGTTCACCCACCCGTCCCACCTGAACACCCTCCCGACGCCCAGCTTCGAATTCCTGTTCCACCTAGAATGCGACATGGAGTCGTTCACCCCGATCGGCAAGGGGCCGTACGGGAACCGAATGAACGTGATTTTCAGTACGTCCCGCTGTCCACCCACTTGAGGCGCCGCGCTGATAATAGAGGGCGGTAAATTCGAAGGGCCAAAGCTGCGCGGGGAGATCTTGCCCGGCGGAGGAGACTGGGAAATCGTCCAGGAAGACAGCACGGCGTATCTCGACACGCGATACAATCTGCGTACTCACGACGGCGCGACCATCTACCTCCAGACGAAAGGCGTCAGGAAGGGGCCAAAGGAGATTCTGGACAAGCTCGGCGACGATACCGATATCAAGGCGGACCAGTACAGGTGGGTCCGGTGTTGCGCGCCGGCTGACCAGCAGTATGCGTCTGAGCTGTTTCTTTGAAACCGGAGACGAGCGATATCGATGGCTCAACGAGATGGTTGTGATTGCCTCTTCCGCGCGATGCGGGACGCAGGGTGGGTAAGGTAGTAGCGGCGCTGATGGCAGTGGTCTACGATGCGTACATCGTCGGTTAGGCCAACAGGACGAAGGGTATTGCGCGGCAGTATACGTGATGCATATAATCAGGTCGACGCCAGGCTGGGAACTGACATAATTGCAACGTCAGTTGACGCGTTCCCTCGTCGGAAGACCGGCCGATTCGCCGACAGGACGACCATCGCCGGCAAGGCTGACCCGCCGGTCTAGACTGACAAGACAGCCGCGGCACCTTGTCGCGATATGAGGCGCGAAGAAGGCCGCGCTGGGCGTCGAGGTAGCGATCTGCTTGACTCCCAGCGTCACGGCGGAGGGGTGTCCATGGGGCTGTCTCGAAGAGATACAGTCGACGCGTGACTCGACAACAACGATCCCGAGCTCGTACAGACTAAGTCGGGGTGTCTGCTGATCAGCCGCTACAGTTTATTCAACAAAACTCACAGCATAACCCCCGCATACGGGCCAAAGTGCTCCAACTCATTATACTTTCTCAGCCGGTGCAGAACTTTGAGCCATCCTCGGCCAGAATCGAATCGACCCGAGCAGTCCTGATGTCAGTGAAACATCCCGGAACACACACCCACCCTGCAGTCTTGTTCCCGGCAGACCTGGTATTTCGCGCCGTCTTTCGAGATGAAGATCTCGTTCTTCGGATGGCGGTAGCCCATCGATTTCGGCGGGATCCGGCATACGACGTCTTTGTAATTGACGATCCGCCACGCTGAGAGTCCGTCCTGAGGGTGAGCTGGGTCGCGGGCGGGTGAGCTGGGTCGCGGTCGTGACATACCATCGAATCGACATGATCAGCCCATGCGGCGTTCCCGATTCTTGGCGTCCCGTACCCTTTGATTTCAATCGACACTTCGTGCGGTAAGATTGAACGGAGCCATACCCCGCAGAGGAATGCCATCGCCGCGCCTGAGATCAGCGGGAATAGCCACGAGCCAGCCGACATACCCAACGAATACCCCGCGAGCACGACGTGCTTGGCGCCTTTGGCGACTTCTTGAAGAACTTTGACCCGGAGCGGATCTCGCATTCGTCGAAAACAATCCCGAAACCCGCGATGAAGGAGCATGTTCTTACCGCCAGATCCCGGGATATCCACCTCAATAACAGTCGAGAGGCGTAGATCGAGGCTGCAGCCGATGGATGAGGACTTTTTCAAGTCGGTACCGGCTATCGCGACGAGACATTTGTCGCCGGGAAGGGACGCGATGAGGTCTGGCGTCAATCCACGGGAAACGTCACATCACTCACATCGAGGCACATCGCCGCCGTTTCCACCGGTACGCAGTCGTATAGGCCGCTCGACGAACTCGCACGCTGAGGTTGGCTGGAGGGATTTGGGACCCGGCGACTCGACCTACCGGGACACGTCCACGCCTGTACCTTCTTCGGCGACCCAAAGGCGATTCTGCGGTCAAAGTCGAGCGTCGCTTGTACTTACGAGATGAAGTACCCCGGATCTCTCCACGCTTCAATCTCCTGGACCGATAGAAACCGGGTCGGCGGGTGGAGG
>Ga0308160_10008458_pt1 | contig 10023 bp, 12 predicted proteins | sample PhyFR1_FD_201036 | JGI IMG/M metagenome (GOLD analysis project Ga0308160, IMG submission 201036) | Phyllosphere microbial communities from UC Gill Tract Community Farm, Albany, California, United States - DLSLF.R1 | ecosystem: Host-associated > Plants > Phyllosphere > Unclassified | place: USA...
ACAATTTGCCTCTTTTGCGGACAGTGCCGAGCTTTGGACGTTGGTTTCTGGGAAAGGTTTCGATGGGGAGATCCTCGATACTATCGCTCAAGAGATTGTAAATGCTGTTGGGACGGTCGGGGGGTGTCTAGAGAGCCCTAAAGTGTATCAAGTGAGTCAGCTAGAGGGGTCATGGTATGGGTGGAGCTGACCATCAGGCACTAGTCTCGTCCCTTCTGCTCAAGGTCGACCCCAACACCCTCGGACCTGCGCTTCCGCCTCGTTCCCGATCACGACAGCAGATTGAGCAAGCACGTGAAGGTGTCTTGGCGCATATCAGGCGGAGGTGGACTCAGATACGTGATGCTGGGGGATTTCACAATCTTGAGAATTGGGCACTGAAAGAGATCAGCGACGGTACGGCTCGTCCTCGAGGTATAGTGTTCTGAGCTAATCCCAGAAATCGAGGTTGGCGTAAATGAACTACTCGGTCCATCCGCTCTCGCACCTCTGGCACGGACTCGTTTGGCACCACCGGGAATACCACGTACAACTTCTCGAGTCATGTCATTATCCGATGCCGCCAGTGTCCGTTCCACCGCTTCCACCTCTACACACCAATCCACTACCTCTCGCCCATCTACATTACGGCCCGAGCATGTTACAGCCGAGCCACCAGGCTTGAGACGACTACGATTAAGTAGTTCCGCCTCTACAGCCTCTTTGACCAGTGCTAGATCAGTACGTTCTGTTTCTGGACCTACTACTGCCCCATTACCTGGGACGGCTAGTGCTAGAAGCCCGACTGCCGCTAGAGATGGACCAAGGGTCAATATCGGCGCAGCTAGGGCTAGGGATGATACTAGTCCCACCCCATCTACTAGACAGGGTAGGCAAATGAGTGGGCCAATACGTCCATTGATGACTCGCCCACCTGTGGCATCGTCGGCTGCATCAGTCACTTCCGTCCGGACCACACGAACAGCCGCATCGGGTCTTCCTCGATCAACCACCAGTCCAAAATCACCGACCAAAATGGCTGCCGCCCAAGCTACCAGAAAACCTGTAGCTCGTCCAAGTAACGCAGCAGCTGGCCCTTCCCGACCCAAATCACCGACCCCATCAATTGCCCCTTCGATACGTAGAACAGCACGACCAAAATCCCCTGCCGCCTCAACCGTCTCGGTTCGATTTCGACCTGGTCCCTCACGCCCTAAATCCCCTACTCCCTCCATTGCGCCTTCTGTACGCAAGACGACGGCGAGACCCAAGTCGCCAGTCCCATCCACCACCTCTGTCCGGTCTAGGCTACCATCCACGACTTCGACAATTAATAAAGCGCAACCAAGCGTTGGCGGTATCCGGAACCGACAACCTTCTACGCTCTCTCAAGCTTCGACTGCTCCTAAAATGCCTACCATCCCGGCCAAGACTATTCCTGCCGCTCGTCCGGCTATCGGATCGACAGTGAGGAGTAGAGCAGCTGCTATCAATGCTCAGAACAGCGCAGCGGCGGCTAAATCCGATCCGAAATCCGCTACCAAGGCGGCAGAGGCATCCAAATCCACTGCAGGCCCGAGTACCTTGAGGACAAGATCGACATCAGTCTCTTCTGTCGCGTCTGTCGCCAGCAGGCGGTCTATTGGTAACAAAGCCACAAGCAGACTTGCGGTTCCTACTGAACCTGTACCTGTCCGAAATCGGGCTGTATCCAGTACCACCGTTGGGTCGAGTAAACCCCAAACACCCACTGTTCGACGAAAGACTTCGACTTCAACATTGCGCAATCAGGTCTCGGACGATACACCTAAATCTACTCTTGCGGTCAAATCGCCACTTGTACCAAGTACAGCCAAGCCTCGGCCTACAGCGACCCGACCGTTCCCGTCTCAGATCAAGGGTGCTCCGTCCAGCAGTGCGCTTCTTTCCGCTACCAGAGCTCCACCGGCATCGGAACCCCTCGCTACACAAGGTCTGAGGTCGCCCTCAGGTTCTACGGATGAGACGGCCGAGGCTATTACTCCTCGACTGGATATAATTGGTCTCGAACCAGCTATCAGGCGAGAAGGATCCGATGTGACGGATCCTACTTCCAATCCCGGTCCAACGAAAGAACAGCTACAAGCTCAATCCCTTCCCCCGGTCAATCGACCGCCACAAGCGACTCGAAAGACCAGTCAGACGAGTACAAGAAGTACCGCATCCAGTTTCCGCCCTCATCCCGCTTCCGCATTCGACCCGCCTCGACGCGAGATTATACCGGCCTCACTGTCTGCTTTGCAGATTACTGATGGGTCCGCGCCATTTACTGGACCTGGGGTCGCATTGAGGCAAGGTATAGGATGTATTGTGAGCTTGGAAAAGAAGAGGGCGAGGTTCAGGGCTATGATCAAGTATATTGGTCTTCTAAAAGATGTAAGTCCCATCTCCTCTCCGTATATATGGCTAATGGCTAGTCCACCGGACCTTGGATCGGTATCGAGACGGATGACCTTGATCGATTCGGCGTAAATACCTTGGCTACCGGTTCGAAGGACGGTACACACTACTTTCACCTCTCCCCACCACCATTCGTACCCGATACGAACCGTACAGCCCGTCAACGAAAGTTGGACTTGATCCGCCAATCACTCGGAAAACGAGCTTCGGTCTTTATTGGAAATACCAGCTCGGGTCTTGGTATACCCAAATTCAACGGAGGTCCCGGTACGAAAGGACGTACCTCGCCATTTGCAGGTGAACATGCTGCTGGGCACTTTGAAAGGCCAAGGGCATTATTCATCAGGCCACATGAAGTGGTCTTTGTGCTAGGTGCGGAATGATGGCCGGGATACCGAAATGAGACGAGGGGTAACGGAACGATGTTGACGAACCTAATTTATAATGTTTCTTGTATTACTGCTGTATATACACTGTCTGATTTGACAGTCTGTAGTGACTGGTCTACTTTTACGATATTTTTGATGCATATAACGTTTTCCATGTACTCTATAGGATGACTCACTATCTGTTACCCCGCATTTTCTGATCGGCAGATTACGAGATAACCGGTCCACGAACTAACTCTCTACTTCTAACTCATATATGATATGGATATGGACAACGCCCAGCAGTGGACCGCTATAGGGTATGCCAGACTGTCTAGCTAGCACTGACGCATAGTCAAACGTCAAATCAATTGATCCTGTACCATCCCTCCTCCCACGCTCTCTCTGTTCAGCCGCATACCTCCCTTTCCATCGCTGGCCCATCTCGCCCAACACAGCCTCTGTTACTACCATACATCCCACCGACCCCAGATAACGAGGATAGTCTCCGATCAACATGCCCTACATGCTCTCAACCGCTTCCTTCGGACAGGGCACAACCTTGCCCCTCTCCCTTTCAAACACCTCGAGGAGAAATGAGGACTCGAGGATATTTCCAAATCCTAGAAGACGCCCATGAGATGTCAAGACCGCCTTCTCCATCCATGTCGAGGAGATTTGAACGCACACCTACCCCAGCTCAGGAGGATGACGACGTACTGGATGAAATGCATTTACCAGCTAAAGGGTATTATGGAGAGTATTTCAGGGAGGAACGTAAATTGGGAATGGGAGCTGAGGGGAGTGTGTTCCTAGCTACTCATATCATTAGTGGGAATGTCCTTGGTATGTCTCCTTTTCATGGGTATTGCTGATGAGATAGGAACGTATGCGGTCAAGAAGATAGCTGTGGGAAGGAGTAAAGCTTATCTCGTCAAGATGTTACGTGAAGTCAAGCTCCTCGAGGCTCTCAGACATCCGAATATCATCCCATATCATCATTCCTGGGTGGATGTCACCACTTTCTCAAGGTGAGCATAACCATCTCTCTGTCGCGAATTCACTGATCTGATGAAAGTTTCGGAGAACCGATTACAGCTTTACACGTACTGATGATGTACGCAACCGCCGGTAACCTCGATACCTACCTCATCACACGTGCCCACTCCCCGAATCCAACTGCATCAGATCTGACAGCGAGTGGTCTGGCGGATGGCGACTCGCTGGGTCAATTACCAAGAGCTGAACGAATCAAGGCATTCAAGCAACGCCGCCAGAGTAGCGTTGGAGCTACCGGGGCTAGGAAGAAAAGAGAAGAGACTAGAGGTGTATTACTGCTCGGAGTGGAGGAGATCGGGAAACTGTTTGGAGATGTCGTTGAAGGCTTGGCTTTCCTCGTAAGCTAATCCTGAGCTGGTCCCGAAAGCTGATGGTCAAGCATGCGAATTCGATACTACACCTCGACCTCAAATGCTCGAATGTCCTACTTCACTGGGAAGATGGGAAGCTCATGTAAGTCTTACTCATTAGTTTTACTGATGAGCAGTCCTAAAGCCCTGTTGTCCGATTTCGGAACGAGCGAAGAGATGCTGAAGGGCAAGCGTGAAAGAACGGGGCATACTGGTACAATGGCATATATGGTGCGTAGGCTCACTCTTCTTTGCTGAGAGATAGGCTCCGGAGACGCTCGTTACCGACATTGAAGGAAACTGGCGCCCTTCAGACTCTCATGCTGATATGTGGTCATTGGGTGAGTTTCCTAAGTAGCCACACTGACAGGCAGGGTTGATCTTGTACAAGCTGCTTTACCTCCAACTGCCATTCCCTGATACTGAAGACTACGAGTCACTACTGCAGTCAATCATCGCTTACCCCGGGTTGGTCCCATCATCATATTGTAGGCCAAGTTAGCACTGACTCGACCAGCTTCGTTCCCACAGCAGCTTTGTATGCTGCATGTGAGAGGCGACATATTCCCCGCGAACTGCTTGTCCTATTGTCAAAACTCATCAATGTGGATCCCAACCTCCGTCCGACGGCGGAAAGAGTCAGGACAACTCTACGAGGACTGGTCAGTGATATTTCTGAAGGTCAGCTGGGCCAAGAACTGAGAAAGTAGGAGAGTCAAGCTCGATCAGCTTCCAATTCCAATACGTCAACTAAAGCGGGTCTTGTGGCCAAAGTCCAGAAGCTCAGCCAGGGGATGGTATCATATATCAGTTCACCGCCCCCAGAAGGAAACACAATTTTCGTCCAGGTAAGTCATCGGCTCCCTTTTAAGCAGCCATTGCTGACATGCACAGCCCTACCGCCTTCCGTCCGGTCTTAGCTCTCCCGTTCAGCCAGTATTGGCGCTTCCCTCCCCACCTCTCGAAACGCCTTTTCACTCCGGACAGCTTCACAGAAGTGTCGAACATATACAGACAACGCCACGGAGAAGCAAGGTAATGGAAAGTAGGATCAGATTCCTGATGGCCGCTGCAAAGGTGAGTCTGACTGGGCAAATAAAATTGACAATCAGATCCTCTTACTTCAAGTTGGAACATATTTCGATACGCGCCTCAAGATCCTCCTTATTGTTTTAACGCTGGTTGAGATCAAGTGGGATGAGTGGTCGATCACTATCCCCACGACAATGATCTTCACGGCCATGGCCGTTGGGCAATATGTGATGGGGGACTCGAAGTAGGATATGTGATATGTGACAACCGGGACCGTGGTGCTGTATAGACCACAATAACGAAGCGTAAAGACTAGATAGATAGGCTACGAATGATGACATGCAATAGTAGTTCACGCAGCCTCTATCATCCCACCTGTCTCGCTCGAAAAGCGACAGCGCTCGACAGCCAAATTTGCCATTTGCCGGGCGAGATCATTCATCTGCGTGCGTTCATCTCATGTCGAGGCGAATGTACACTTAAGAAGGAGGCTTTGTAGCTTCTCTTATGGCGGAGCTCCCCGAAACCATGGCGGTGGGCGGACAGGAGGGATCTCTCAGTAATTCAGAGCGGAATCACCAACAAGGAGGGGTCATCCCAATATCATGTTCTTCCCTTGCGAAGATGGGACCACCACACTGTGAAAGAAAAGCTCAAGGCGCTCCACAGGTAAACAGGCAAAGTGGTTCCTCATACTGGATGGCTGATAGTAATACATGCATGCACCGACAAGATAACACTTTCAACCACCTAAGCCGACTTGGCAGCCTCAACCTGCTTCACCAGCTCTGGCACAACATCAAACAAATCGGCCACTAGCCCAACATCAGCCACCTGGAAAATAGGAGCATCAGCATCCTTGTTGATAGCGACAATCAATTTCGATTCCTTCATTCCTGCCAAGTGCTGGATTGCACCAGAGATACCGACGGCGACGTATAGCTCGGGAGCGACGACTTTACCGGTCTGACCGACTTGGAGGGAGTTGTCTGCGTATCCGGCATCTACTGCTGCTCGGGAAGCACCAACCGCTGGAGGTCAGTATGTTACTAGATAAGGGAGGACGAGACGTACCGGCTCCGAGGACATCGGCTAGAGGGTCTAGGACTTTGTTGAAGTTCTCCAGACTCTTCAACGCTCGTCCACCAGACACTACTCTCCCTGCAGACGATAGATCGGGTCTCGACGATACTGTCAATTCTTCTGAGATGTATTTAGTCGAGGCTGATAGTCAGCTTGGTCGTTTCCTCATCATCTAAAGCAGCTGTAAACTCACTGTCTGCACTGGTAGCATCGACCTCCTCCACTGAAGCGGATCCTCCTCCAACAGCAGCCTTGTCAAAAGCGGTCGTACGAACAGTGATGACCTTGATCTTGTCCTTTGGCGAAGACTTGACTTTAAGAATAGCATTTCCAGCATAGATTGGACGGGTGAAAGTATCTCCTGATCCTTCTAGGGCGATGATATCGGCGATCTAGTATTAGCAACATACTCGACGTTGGTAGGAAAATTGCTCACCATAGAGACGTCCAAGGTACCGGCTACTCGGGGAAAGACGTTCTTGGCAACAGCGGTGTGGGCAGCGAAAAGGTGAGTAATTTCCTTGGAGGGCAGGAAGTTGGCAATGAATGGTGTGAGGTCTGATCGTTAGCCGTGTCCTCACCAGAGATAAGTCCTACTCACTCTCAGCTAGGGAGTGGGAGTAAGCGTCCGAAGAAGCCGTGTAGATCTTGCTTAATCCATCGATCCTGCCCGTCAGCTGGCTCACTTTGACCAAAGCTAAACTCACTTCTTGACTTCCTCCAAAACACTATCGACATCGCTCTTAGCACCGACTACAAGCCCGGAGGTCTATATATCAGCGATCAAACAGCCAAAGAAAGTAGGCGACGTACCTCTCCATCGACCTTCTGAGCAGCAGTCACCGCGTGTAAACTCGAATCATTGAGTTTACCGCCCTTGTGCTCAAGGAAGACGAGGGAAGAAGCTAATCTTCGCTGTGCTAGCGATAGGTGTGCTGTGCGTGCGATGCGTAATGGTTGCCTTAGTAGCATTGTATATGATGTATAGTAAAGAGTGAGTGAGTTGCTCACGATCAATTGATCCGCCCGGTTGATCTCAGTACCGGGTCTTATAACGCCGATCATCATCAGTTGGTTCATTGTGGCATTCAACTCTAGACACTGTACTACCTATCTATGCTATGCATTATGCACTCATGGGATAACGACAAGACCAGATTCTGACCTCAAGGGCTCATTTGAACATGGCATCAGGCTCGAAAGGGTTGTATAAATGCGCATTGGCGCGTCATTCCGACGGGGGATGGACAATCAAGCCTCTCCCGTTGCTTTTGGCGGACCCAGCTGGTTCGATTCCCAGTAACCTTCTAGAGCCTCGGAAGATCGGACTCGAACTGTTTGTGTCACGGCAGAGATCAAGAATCGTACCACTTGTCGAAAGCTGCGTCGGTCATGGCCTGCTGAAGCTAGAAGAGGACGTGTGGCAGGTGCTGACTACACGAGTGGATGAGGTTCAAATGGCTTATATGCATGAATGCTGCCATGGGGCAGGCCTGAGGCACTCCTTTCTCTCTATCGCACCCGTAGTATAGCGTACAGAGAGCGAGACTGAAATGTGTTGCAAAGGAGAGGCTGCTAGACAGACGCCTGAACGGAATTTGTCAACTGTCAATCTACTTTCAGCACATTTCATTATTCTCAACTAGCATTTCCATCACTTCGCATATCTGTACAAGCTAGCTAGATTGCCCCATCCGAGAACCTCGACTTCGAAACCGCAGAACTGAGGTCTTGTCGCGCTTCAGATAGCTCAGTCGAGGAGCGACGGTCGGTCTTCGACATAGTTCATTTCGCAGCCAAAACAGAGAGATAGAAGGCAACATGGTGAATAAGCTGGCTGCGGTCACTTCGGCCACTCTCAGAAATGGAGAGACTGTCTATGTGAATGGTAAGTCAACTCATTGATATCATATGCAAAAGCTAAACGACCAGATCACGTCTATGTATCCCCTCCCTGGTCGGATAGAGATAGTGAGCCAAATCCCTTAACCTGACTGATGGGAAGGTACACCGTACACCGTTTGCAGAATTATCGAGTTTCTGCCTGCATCGACTTCACCTAGGAAGGGGCAGAAGCCAGCAGAGCTTCAAGTCCGCTTATCGCTCTATTACAGGCCCTCCGACGTAAGTTGTCCCTCCTGTACAAAGATTACGATTGACCCTTTCAGATATCAGGTCGAAATGTTTCCGACTTTCGATTATTGATGGCAGCCATCCATACCGATACTCAACCACTATCCAATGTCCGAGGCAAATGCTACGTTAGACATAAGGATCGCATCGACGATCTGATCAAGTGGAAGAAGCTGCCCGACCATTTCTATTTTGTAAAGTACTTTGATCCCTACATCAAGCGAGAGTTTGAGGTCATTCGCACAGAAACCGTCAACAACAGTAGGTGATAAATGTGGAGCTCAAAGCTGATATTAGTCCCCACGCATATCAAAGATGTGCTGCTGGAGCGGTACGAGTACCTACTCACCGAGAGGGAAATGGTGGCCGACTTGACCGATAATTTCCGAACTTGCTGCGTCTGCGAAACATGGGCTTCCAGCCAAGAATCCGTTCGATGCGAGTAAGTCTACAACAATCGTCGTCTCTGACGCCAGGGCTTGCAAGAACAATTACCACATGACATGCTTGAATCCTCCATTATTGGCCAAACCTGCCAAGGGGTATTCATGGATCTGTTTACCCTGTACCATGCAACGGCACAAGGATGTTCAGGACAAAAAGTATTTGTACCAACCGAACGTCACTGTGCCTAAACCCAAAGCGCCTGGGAAGAAGAAGGACAAGACAGCCGTCAACTCGAGTAGACCAGATAGAACACATAGAGGATGGCCATGGCGTTACTTTGGGTAAGTGAAATCACTTTCTCGGTGCTGAAAGAAGGCTATACACCAATGCGGAAGATGCGCTCGACCCAGACGATCTCATTTTCCCAAGAGCTGCAACGAGAACAGGAATCAAGTTTCAGGCAAATGTCCTGTCTTGGGAGGAACAGCAGGCTGCTGAAGAGCGACATAGGCTCGGCGAAAGTGAATCAGGTCCATCAAGGCATATTGCCAGTGAGTTATATTCAGCGGTCCAGACTGACGACAGTGGAGAGAGGACATGATGCAGGAGAGAAAAATCACGACTCAACAACAGACGTCTGGAGTGTTCCATCTGATGATCGTGAGTATCGACAGCTACAATTAGCTGAAGCTGACAAGCAGTCGTATTGTACATGGACGAGGTGTATGCCATGCCGCTAGACACACCGCCATATGACCTCGCGCGAATCAATCTTGCCCTTCGGCTCTACAAAAGTTTTGGCCGGGAAGCTGCTTTGACTAAGATGCGCAATTCGCGTCCGGCAGACTTTGATCCCATCATTGTAAGTCCATCACATTGAGCCCTCTGACGTACAAGTTTTCGGAATACGATACAAGCACTTTTGAGGACCAGCTCGAGCGTAATGGAGGGCTTGACACTCAGGAAACGGGGAAACTTCTAGAGAAGCGCCCGTCAACAGTATTACGGTACTCGTATATATGGAAGAACAGGCAACTCAAGGCTGAGAATGAAGCGATCCGACAACATCGTAAAGTCAATACTGCCCATGCAAGGCAGAACAAGACACTCGGTGCACCTTCCCTTGGTCGCATACGAGCTCGAGAAGGATCGGAAGACTCGGAAGCGGCGGAGGGATCATTGTTTGGTGATGA
>Ga0308160_10008459_pt1 | contig 10023 bp, 10 predicted proteins | sample PhyFR1_FD_201036 | JGI IMG/M metagenome (GOLD analysis project Ga0308160, IMG submission 201036) | Phyllosphere microbial communities from UC Gill Tract Community Farm, Albany, California, United States - DLSLF.R1 | ecosystem: Host-associated > Plants > Phyllosphere > Unclassified | place: USA...
ACCACTTCCTTGAAGGTGGGCAGCATCCCGGCGTGATGGGCGGCGAATCCGCGGAGCAACCCGTCGCGCCAGCTCCAGAAACCGAGGACGTCGAGGTCATCCGGCGGAATGTCGTGGCCGGCCTCATCGACGCGTTCGGCGATGATCCGCTGTTCCTTTTCGGTGGTCAGCCACAAACCGGAAGCAACACACTGGGCCACTGCGGCGTCGCAGCCGGCCCTGGAAAAGATGAACGTGATGGCGGGCAGCAGGTCCATCCGGTCCAGGCTGGCGATGACCTGGGGACGGCTGGCCCGCCGCACGCCCGTTTGTTCGGCAGGGCGCGCCGGCCGGTCGTTGCCCCGCCGGCCGCGCTGCACGCGGCCGGGCCGGCTCCGGAAACCCTGTTGACCTTCGTTGCGGGCCACGGTCAGGAGTTCCGGGTTGACGTCGAAGCCGCGGTTCGTGTCTTTGTTCCGGTTTTTGCCGCTGACGTTTTGGGGCTGTTCATCCTCAGCAGCATCGACCGCAGGGGCGATTTCGTCGAAGGTGGTTTCCCCGGCGAACAGGTCCATGATCCGCCGGCCCACCATGACGTGTTGCCAGAGGGGAACCGGCCGGTGTTCGGAGACGATGATGTCCGTGTCACCGCGGACAGTGTCCAGCCAGGCCCCGAACTCCTCAGCGTTGGACACCGTGGCGCTGAGGGATACCACTTGCACCTCGCTTGGCAGGTGGATGATGACTTCTTCCCACACGGCGCCGCGGAACCTGTCGGCCAAATAGTGCACTTCGTCCATGACGACGTACCCCAGGTCGTCCAGGGTGGCGGAATCGGCGTAGAGCATGTTGCGGAGGACTTCGGTGGTCATGACCACCACGGAAGCCTCGCCGTTGATGCTGGTGTCGCCGGTCAGCAGGCCGACATTTTCGGCCCCGTACTTCTCGCCGAGTTCGCTGAATTTCTGGTTGCTGAGCGCTTTGATGGGGGTGGTGTAAAAGGCCTTGAGGCCACGCTTGAGTGCCAGGTAGATGGCGAATTCCCCGACGATGGTCTTACCTGCACCCGTCGGAGCGGCCACCAGGACGCCCTTGCCCCCTTCAAGGGACCGGCACGCCTGCCGCTGGAAGTCGTCGAGTTCGAAGTCGAGGGTCTGGATGAAGGCACCGAGGTCCGTGGCGGCCTCCGCGCGCCGCTCCGCGCTGGCCCGGTACCTTTCGGCGGGTGAGGGTTCTTCGACATCGTCACCCGGCCCCGGCGAGAACGGTCCGCTGGTGGTTGGGCCTGTGGAGAACGGCCCGGTATTGGAGGACATACACCAAGCCTAATGGGAGCTTAGAGGTTCCCCAGTTCACTGCTGGGGGTTGCGACGTCTGCGGTGGCTTCCGTTTCGGCAGCTACCTTCGACTCGCGGCGCGCACGGCGTTTGTCGTTCATGAGGCAGACGCCGATCGCTGCGAAGAACAGCACCAGCAATGGCCCCGCGAGCATGAACATGGAAATGGCATCGGCGCCGGGCGCCGCGATGGCCGCCAGCACGAAGACCAGGAAGACTGTGATGCGCCAGGCTTTGAGGATGGTGCGTCCGGACAGGATGCCGGCCATGTTGACGCCCACCAGTACGACGGGCACCAGGAAAGCTATACCCAGGACCAGGACCATGCGCGTAACGAACTCGATGTAGGTCCGCGCGTCAATGACGCTGGATGAGCCTTCGGGTGTGAACTGTGTCAGCGCATGGACCACCTGGGGTACCACCAGCCAACCGGCCCAGATCCCGGCAAGGAACAGCGGAACCGCCGCAGCCATATAGCCCAGCGTGTAGCGGCGCTCCTTCGACGTCAGGCCCGGGGTGATGAAAGCCCACAGCTGGTAGATCCAGATGGGGCTGGAGATGACCACACCGATGAGGAGCGACATCTGGAGCTTGAAGTCGAACGGCGACGCGATGCTGCCGAAGTTGATAGCGGCGAGCCCGCCGGTCTGATCGGAAATGCGGTTGACGGGCTCTGCCAGGGCCTTCAGCAGCGGATCGTAAAGTATCCAGCCGCCGATGCCCCCGATGACGACACCGATCGCCGACTTGATCAGCCGGTTCTTCAGCTCCTTGAGGTGGTCCCAGAGGGACATCCGCCCCTCGGGGTTGGCTTTACGGGCCCGCTTCAGTGCCACTGGGGTTTAGGCGCGGTTCGACGGCGGAACGTCAGTGCCGTCGGTCGGCTCTCCCGGCTTCGCCTTGGGGTGGTTCACGATGGTTCCCTCCACCGGGCCGGAGGCGTCGGTGGACTCGGTTTTGCCGTCGTTCTTCATTTCCTTGACCTCGGACTTGATGATCCGCATGGACTGGCCAAGGCTGCGCGCCATGGCAGGGAGTTTGGGCGCGGCAAAGAGAAGCAGTGCAACGACGATGATAATGACGATGGGCCAGGGGCCATCAAAGAGTCTTCCCATGGGAAATCCTTTCCTCTAAAAACATCCTACTTCTATGTGAAGTCGAGATCTGTGAGAGCCTGCGGCTGGCCCCGGTCCTTCTTGCGCTGCACTCGCCGAAGGCGGCGTTCTTCCCGGCGGGAGGACTTGGATGCCTCGTAATCATGTCGCATGTCGGCTGGCGAGGCAAAAACGGCAGAGCCCGCGGCCGGACGGCCCATGCTGTCCTGTCGATCCTGGTGATCAGCCCCGTGGAGCGGGCCAACGTGGCCCAACTTGTCGCCGGCGGCACCCAGGTCCTTGACCGTGGCCATGAACTTACGGAACAGGCGAACGCCCAGCACAAAATAGAAGAGGAGTGACACGGCAACCAACGCCACCCATAACAGGATCCAGAACCACCAAGGCATGCTGAGAAGTCTAGCCGCCGTACCTTGCCAGGGCGGCTTCCAGCCAGTCCCGGGCCGTGTCAGCAAGCCCGGCAGGTTCGAGGATCCGGACCGCTCCCCCGTGCTGGGCCACGAACATTGGCAGCCAGCCGGTGCTTCCGAACCGTATCTCCGCCACGAGTCCGCCGTCGGGAAGGTCCGCCGTGCGGTCCGCGTAGTAATCCTCCGCCAGGCCCCGGCCCTGCCTGGTGAGCTGCACGGTGACCGTTGTGTCGTCGTCGTTCGGCGTAAAGAGCTTGGCCGGTACACCCTCCGCGGGCGTCCTGTTCCCTGCCACGCGGTTCCCGTTCGGGTGGACATCCTGCACCCGGTCCAGCCGGAAGTTCCGCAACCCGTTGACCCGGTGGCAGAACGCCTCGAAATACCAGGTGTTATCCAGCGAATAGAGCCGGAGCGGGTCGACGTCGCGCTCGGACACGGCGTCCCGCTGCGGCGACAGGTACGTGAGATGGAGTTGTGCACGCGAGGCGATGGCCTCCCTCACCGTTGCGTGGGTTGTTGCGTCGCCGGGTGCAACTTCCGGGCCGGACAGGGAAGCGGCGCGCAGGCCCTCCTCCCCTGCCGCCGCCAGCAGCTTCAGCGTCACCGATTCCAGGGCACCCCCTTCGGCGACGTCCGGCAGCCCGTTCAGCGTTTCGAGGCCGGTGAGGAGCGCGCAGGCTTCCTCCACGGTGAAGCGAACCGGCTTCTTCAGGTCCAGGTCCTGGGTGATGAAGACATGGTCGTCTTCCCACTGGATGTCCAGCAGGTCATCGGGGTAGCCCTCGGGCAGGCCCGAACAGATGAGGATCCGCAGGTCATCCTCGAGTTCACCGCGGCTCACCCCGAAGTGCTCAGCGACGTCCTGGATGTGCAGGCCCTGGTTGTGGACCAGGAACGGGACCAGCTGGAGCATGCGTTTGAGCTGGTCCTCCGAGGTGCCTTTGCGCACCTTGCGTACGGGGGCGGCCGGGAAAGCATACTCAGGGGCAGGTGCGGCACTGAACGCGGCTGCGGCTCGCAACCTGCGCTCCACGGCCCGGACCAGTTCAGCGGGGGCGACCGGCAGCGCGTCGGGACCGTAGGACGCAAGCTCCTCGGCCAGGACTTCCGGGTCGCGGAAGTCAAGGCTAAGGCGTTCGTGGCCTTCGGCAGCTGCCCGGGCGGCGGGCTCCTGTTCGGCTCCGGCGTCCTTTGCCCGGCCCCTCAGCGCCAGCAGGCGTCCTTTCCGGACATCCACGACGGCGGTGCGGAGCGGCAGTTCCGGCAGGCGGGCAAGCTCCAGCCGGATGTTGAAGTCGGCAGGCGGCTCGAAGGACTCTTTCGGGAGCGTCGTGACGGGACCCGTGAAACGCGATAGGCGGAAGTGCCGGGGCTCCTGCCGTGCCCGGTCATACCCCATCAGGTACCACTGCCCGAAGCGGCTCCCCAGGCCCCACGGTTCAACGGTGCGGACTTCTTCCCTGCCGGTGGTGCCGGCCAGGTAGGGGAAGGTCACGGCGTGCCGGGAGTGCATGGCCGCCACGAGGTCGTCGAATGCCTGGCCTGCCGGCCTGATGCGGGGCTGGACGCCCGAGGGAAGTTCGACGTCGGCCATCCGCCCGGACGCCTGGAGCTTGCGGAGCGCGCTCTGGGCAGCGGTGCCGAGGGCTGCGCGTTCCCAGAGCTGGGATGCCAGCAGCAGGACTGTCCACTCTTCCGGACCGAGTTCGACGTCGGGAAGCCGGTTGGATTCCTTGCCGATCCGGTAGCGGGTGGTGGCGGGGTCGTCCTCGCTCCAGCCAAGGTCCGTCAGGGTTTCAACGTCGAAGCCGAACTGGCGCAAATCATTCTTGTCCCGTTCGAACATCCGGCCAAATGCGACGTCGTTACCGGACTCGTCGTGGTAGACCTTCTGCCTCAGTTCGCTGCGGCGAAGCCCGTAACGGGTGTTGAGCAAGGCGATCAGGAGGTTCAGGAGGCGCTCAGTTCGGGATAGGGACACCCTGTGTACGTTACTAAAGTCCGTGCCCGAACGCAGAAAGCGCGGCAGCCCGCGGGACTGATGTCCTGCGTGCTGCCGCGCTTCAGACGGCGGAGCTGCGCCGTGCGTCTCCGGCCCGGTCTAGCGGACTCCGACCAGGTCCACGACGAAGATCAGGGCCTCGTTGGGGGCGATCGCCCCACCGGCGCCACGGGAGCCATAGGCCAGTTCCGAGGGGATTTCGAGGCGGCGGCGGCCGCCCACTTTCATGCCCAGCAGGCCCTGGTCCCATCCCTGGATGACCTGGCCGACGCCGACGCGGAAGTCCAGCGGCGCGCCGCGGCCCCAGGAGGCGTCAAACTCTTCGCCGGTGGACCAGGCAACGCCCACGTAATGGGTGGAGACGGTGTCGCCGGCTTTGGCTTCGCGGCCGTCACCCTCGATGAGGTCGGTGATCACGAGTTCGGTGGGAACATCGCCCTGGGGGAAGTCGATTTCAGGCTTAGTGCGGTCGAACTCCCGCTGTCCAAATGACATGCTTGCTCCTTTGATCTGTGCTGTGAAGATGCTGGTGTTAATTCCGCGGACTGGCCGCGGCCCGTCTGTAAGTGTGGCTACTTGGCGCCGAGGATGTCCACTACGAAGACAAGATCGCCCTTGGCTTCGCCTTGTCCGGCGTCACCGTAGGCCAGGTCCTTGGGGATCACCAGGAGGACCCGGGAGCCCACCGTCTTGCCGGCGAGGCCCTCGGTCCAGCCTTTAATGACCTGGTTCAGCCCAAAGCTGGCCGGTTCGCCGCGGTCGAAGCTGGAGTCGAACTTGGTGCCGCCCACCAGGTTGACGCCCACGTAGTTGACGGTCAGGGTGTCAGTCTCCTTGACGGTCGCCCCGGTGCCCTTGATGAGGTCCTGGGAGACCAGTGCGGTGGGGGCTGCTGCGCCTTCAACGTTGATTTCCGGTTTGCCGTCTTTTTCCGTCACGGTGGGCAGGCCTGCCGGCGGGGTGACGGTTTCGCCCTGGGGCTTGTCCAGTGCGGGAGTCGCGTCAGCGGCGGAGAGCACCTTGATGATCAGCAGCTGGGTGGGGCTGGCCGGGGTGCTCGGCGCCGGGGTGGCTCCGGTTGACGGGCTGGGGCTGGCCGCGGGGGCACTCTTCTGTCCCGGCACGGCCAGTGCAATGCTGGAGCCGACCTTCGCGCCCACGAACGCGTTGTAAATGACGGCGCTGTTGGTTTTGAGGTCGTCGTTGAGTTCGAGGGGTTCGGGCTCGCTGGGGAAGGTGTCTTCCAGTGTGGAGCCGTCTGCACCGTTGAGGGCGAGGACCGAGATGTTGGCGATCTGGTTTGCCTTCACGGTGTCACCGGTTCCCTCAGCGACAACCTTGACCGTGGGCTCAGCCACTTCGAACGGTTTGGGGAAGTCCACGCCCGGGGCTTTTTTGTCCCCGTTGTCGGTCAGCTTAAGGGTGTCGAACTTGGCAGTGTCGCCAGCGGACTGGCTGGTGGGTTCCGGCTCGGCGGTCGAGCCTCCGCAGGCGGTGAGCAGCAGCAGGCCGGGCAGGAGGATTGCTAGTAGACGGCGCACGTAAAGAACTTTCGTCGGGGCAGGGTGGACGCGATGTTCCGCATGGCAGCGGACAGCATCGCTGCGGGCCCGTTAAAAGGGCCTTATCCAGAATAGCCCGTGAAGCTGGGTGTCAGCCCATAGAGTCCAGGAGGGCATCAACCCGGTCGTCCACGCTCCTGAACGGGTCCTTGCACAGGATGGTCTGGTGGGCACGGTCGTTGAGCTTCAGATGGACCCAGTCCACCGTGTAGTCACGTCCCAGTTCCTGGGCCCGGCGGACAAAGTCGCCGCGGAGTTTGGCCCGGGTGGTCTGCGGCGGTGCGTCCACGGCGTCCTTGATGACGGTGTCGTCCACCAGGCGGCGGACGGCTCCGCGGGACTGCAGCAAATAGTACAGGCCCCGGCTCCGCGAGATGTCGTGGTAGGTGAGGTCCAGCTGGGCAATTCGCGGCGCATCCAGGCCCAGCCCGTGGCGTTCGCGGTAGCTGTCCATGAGCTTTTTCTTGATGGCCCAGTCAATTTCGGTGTCGATGCTGCGTGTGTCTCCGCTTTCGATGGCCTTGAGGGTGCGTTCCCACAAGTCCAGGATCAGCGGTACGTGGGGGTTGTGGGCACCATGTTCCCGCACGAAGGCGGTGACCTTCGTCAGATACTCCTGCTGGATTTCCAGTGCAGTCAGTTGACGGCCGTTGGCCAGCCTGACCAGCGCGCGGCCACTGAGGTCGTGGGAGATTTCGCGGATGCTGCGGATGGGGTTTTCCATCCGCATGTCCCGCATGATGACGCCGGCCTCGATCATCCGCAGGACCAGGTCGACAGTGCCCACCTTCATCAGGGCGGTGGTCTCCGACATGTTGGAATCGCCCACGATGACGTGCAACCGGCGGTAGAACTCGGCATCGGCGTGCGGCTCGTCCCGGGTGTTGATGATGGGGCGCGACCTGGTGGTGGCGGAGGATACGCCTTCCCAGATGTGGTCCGCCCGCTGGGAAAAAGCGTAGGTTGCCCCGTGCGGTGTCTTGAGGATCTTGCCGGCCCCGGCGATGAGCTGGCGGGTGACGAGGAACGGGATCAGGATTTCGGCGAGCCGGGAGAACTCACCCCGCCTCGGAATCAGGTAGTTCTCGTGGCTGCCGTAGGAATTTCCGGCGGAGTCGGTGTTGTTCTTGAACAGGTAGACAGTGCCATTGAAGCCCTCGGCGGCGAGGCGTGCCTGGGCTTCGTCCACGAGGTCGTCCAAAATGAGTTCGCCGGCCCGGTCGTGTGCGATGAGCTGGGCAAGATCGTCGCACTCGGCAGTGGCGTACTCGGGGTGGGATCCGACGTCCAGGTAGAGCCGGGAACCGTTCGTGAGGAATACGTTGGACGAACGGCCCCAGCTCACAACCTTGCGGAACAGGTAGCGGGCTACCTCCTCCGGGGCAAGAGGCCTCGAATCGGGGCTTGAATACGAGATTCCGAATTCTGTTTCGATGCCGAAGATTCTCTTGTCCATCTCTCCTCCTACGCCAGCAATGCAGTGATGTCTGCGTCGTTGAGCCTGCGGAAGGCACGGCGGGCGCCGCGGACTTCCTCCGAGTGCCGGTCAAGGACCGCCACTTCAATCGCGCGTGCCGGGACGGGCTTGGCGGTTTCTTCGGCCTCGGGTGCGGGAGCGAGGCCGTTGAGGGCGAGGCGGACGGCGTCCGGGAACCCCAGTGACGCCCGCCAGCCCTGGTCAATGGCTGAGGCGACGCGGTCTGCCTGGCCGCCCATCACCACGAAGCTGTGTTCGTCGGCGATGGAGCCGTCGAACGTCAGGCGGTAAAGGTGGTCCTCAGCCTGCGTGGCACCTACCTCGGCCACGGCCAGTTCCACTTCGAACGGCTTCTGTTCGGCCGTAAACACGGCGCCAAGGCTTTGGGCGTACACGCTGGCAAGTCCGCGGGCGGTGACATCCTCGCGGTCGTACGAGTAGCCGCGGACATCCGCATAGCGCACTCCGGCCTGGCGCAGGCTTTCGAACTCGTTGTATTTGCCGACGGCGGCGAAGGCGATCTTGTCGTAGATCTCACCGATTTTGTGGAGTGAGGGAGAGGGGTTTTCAGCTACCAGGGCGATACCGTCTTCGCAGCTGATCACCACCACTGACTTTCCCCGCGCGATGCCCTTCCGTGCGAAGTCCGCACGGTCCTTCATCAGCTGTTCGGGAGAGACATAGAACTGCTGCGTCATATCAGGCCTCCCGTCCGGCAATGGTGCGGGCCTCGATGACGCTCAGTGAGGCAGCGGCGAGTTGTTCATCCGCCACGCGGCGGGTGCCGGTGTTGTCCACCGTGTACACCACAGGCCAGAGCCTGCGCACGGTATCCGGGCCTCCTGTGGCGGAGTCGTCATCTGCGGCGTCAAACAGCGCCTCGATGGCAACGGAGACGGCTTCCTCTGCGGAGAGGTTGGGGCGCCAAAGTTTTTTGAGGGCTCCACGGGCGAAGACCGACCCGGAACCCACCGTGTGATGTTCGTGTTCTTCGTACCGGCCGCCGGTCACGTCGTACGAGAACAGCCTGCCGACACCGGCGCTGGTATCGAAGCCGGCGAAAAGGGGTACTACAGCCAAACCCTGAAGGGCCAGGGGAAGGTTCCCGCGGATCATCGCCCCCAGCCTGTTTGCCTTGCCTTCAAGGCTGAGGAGGGTCCCTTCGATTTTTTCGTAATGTTCCAGTTCCACCTGGAACAGCCGCGTCAGGTCAATGGCGATGCCCGCGGTGCCGGCGATGCCCAGGACGGAGTACCGGTCAGCCGGAAACACTTTCTCGATGTGCCTGCTGGCAATGACGTTGCCCATGGTGGCCCGCCGGTCCCCTGCCATCAACACGCCGCCGTTGTAGCTCATGGCCACGATGGTGGTGGCATGGGGCACCTGGAGCGGGGCGGCGGCCGTTGCGCCGCCCTGCCCTGAGCGGTTGAACGGCAGAAGCTCCGGCCGGTCGCGCTGAAGGTGTTCGGTGAATGACGAGGTGGCGTTCGCGGCTACCTTGTTGGCGGTTGATTCCTGCACTCATGCACTCCTAAAACGTGGTGTTCAACGTCGGTACAGATTCCGGCCGTCCGCGGCTTCCGCCATCATCCGGGTCCGGGTTACTGGCCGCCCTTTTGGACGAAAGCCCGGACGAATTCCTCGGCGTTCGATTCAAGGACGCCGTCGATTTCGTCGAGCAGGTCGTCCACGCCTTCGGTCGATGCCGAGGCCTGCGCCTCCGGGGGTGCGGGCGGTGCCTCGGGAATGTCTTCGTCGACCTGGCTGTCGCGTGATTGCGGCTGCTGCTGCTCCTGGCCTGCCATTGCTATCCCTTCCCTTTTGTTGCCGGCGGATCCGGCCGATCCACCAATATATGCCCATCCTGCCACGCCCCGGGGCGTCCCGTGCGGTTTACGCCGCAGGCGGAGCGGTGTTGTGTCCCAGCAGTTCACCGAGGAACGGACCGGCCTCGCGGTAGCGCTCAAACAGGGCCCCCGTCAGGGCCTTTGTACCGCGAAGGGGCTCGCGGGTAGGCACCCGCTGCAGCCGTCCGTAGCCAGGAACATCGAAGATGACGGAGTCCCAGCTGGCGCCCACTACGTCTTTGCCGAAGCTGCTGATGCATTTGCCGCGGAAGAACGCCCGGGTGTCAGCGGGCG
>Ga0308160_10008460_pt1 | contig 10021 bp, 12 predicted proteins | sample PhyFR1_FD_201036 | JGI IMG/M metagenome (GOLD analysis project Ga0308160, IMG submission 201036) | Phyllosphere microbial communities from UC Gill Tract Community Farm, Albany, California, United States - DLSLF.R1 | ecosystem: Host-associated > Plants > Phyllosphere > Unclassified | place: USA...
ATGCGGATCATCATGACCACGAGAGGGGCGCACGGCGTACAAGCCCAGTCGGATACGTCCGCGCGCAGCGAAGGCGTGCGTGGCGTCACCTGATCCCGGTCAACCCCGAGATGCACGCCCCCGTCTGATAGTTGGCCCCCGGGGAAGTCGGGCGGGGAAGTATCATGATCGCGCGAGAGAGATAGCAAACACCACGCGCTACTTTACGCAATCTGACTCGCTTGGGCCCTCCCCTACTTCCAATCGGTCCTCCGGTTAAACCGTGCCACCCGGCACTCATGACCTGTTTCACGTTCCCACCTTCTAGAGGGTTTAGCCTGATCTTTCGCTCGTGTCCGAATCAGATGATGAGACGCGAGACGCTAAGAGGGTGGTTGGCCGGTCGCTACGAAAGTACGAGGTCGTAGGGCACGAAGACAGGCAAATGCTTGTAGTACTGGTGTGCGAACCATCCCGCATGCACATCATTCAAAGACAGATCATCGGTCTGACAAATCCCAAGACAGCTCTTCCTCTTCTCACACCCACAACTGAACTCACCTCCGTTCGGTTATTCTTATACATGATCAAACCCAACCTCTAACCTCAAAACCAACAGACTGACCGTCCCACTCACGCCTGCGTTCCCAATCCCACTCCCATTACCCCGATCACATACCCATCGTTCTGCTTCGTTTTCGTCCTATCGTGTATCATCTGGCTAAAGGGGTTATAAAATACGTCCCAAGGCGCTGCGACAATGAAACCTGTTGGCTCAGAGAAACACTTCATACGAAGCACGAAAAGCGCTTATGAACGCTACCACAGTTATGATACGAAACAGCTCGCAAAACGAAAACACTCTCCGAATCGTCCTCAGCATCTGCTCAGAACGGGATTCAACGTTCATCCGGTTGCTCGTCAGACGAGGATAAGGGTTCACATGTACTTTCCTGCGCTTCTGCTAGCCTGTTTGACCGATCGACTTTGGTTCGTCCGTTCGGCTCTTGTAATCGTCCCGATAGAAACTACAAGGGGTGACGACAGTTAAACCCTGATACTCTGCGATCCGATCCTCATACGGTAAAGACCCAATACACTGTCGATCCCGTCATCCCATCTCGACATGCTTCCAGGACGCAAGCTTTACCTCATAATCGACGATCACTTGACCTTCGGAGGTTTAGATACGAGGCCGATTCTAGGGAGTCCGGGTGTAAATTATGGCATGTGGCAGGCTTTCGAGCGACCGTTCATGATGACAAACAAGCCACCAACAACCCCGAAACCGATCCTCAATGCAACTCCCGGCACCTCTCTCGCTCTCCCTATTCATCCCCCTCCTCATCCTCATCCTCGTCGCACAAATCCGCCCGACCCAAACTCTTCCAAACGTATTGTTCCATCGCATACCAATCCGGCCGGAAGGGAGCTTCGTACCAGCTACACCATGATTCACAAGACAGGAAGAGTCAGTTGGGTCATGCTCAAAATCGAGAACAGTGTAAGATGCAGGCGAAGCGAAATTAAAGGAGATGGGAAAGGACGGAGGACGGGATTGAAGGACGTTCGGGATGGGCGATTCAAAAAAGGAGAACATAGCGCAGATGTTTTCCGGATGGATGGGTCCATCGATGGACGAAACGAGGCGGCGAGATAGCGTTGCATCCTACGGGATCGTCCCGCCCAAAGGTTTTTGTGAAAGCGATCCCCTCTGTTTCGCGTCGCTTTTGCTTTGTCCTAAGTATACCACCAGTGGACAGCTTTAGAGGCCTTGTTCGGTGCTTCTTGACAATATGAGAACGGATGACCCGAGTGTGCCGTCCGCATGACATCTGGCGGCGGTTCCAAATTTATCCTTGGCTTTAGCTGCTCTGCCGTGGCCTCGACCTTCTCATCATATCCGTGACCATCTCGCTCTATGATGCTCGCCCTCCGGTCAAGTTTCCCTACTCAAGGGCTCATGCTTCCCGAGCATCCCGTCTCCCAGTTGTAGGCGTCTCCGCGCCACGCCTCCTCGGTCCCCTGAGGTGACACGACAATCCAAAGCTCAATGGGCCCATCCACACCCACTCACTGATTGACCGCGACACACAAACCCTCTTCCCCGTCCTCCTGTCTAACATCATGCCACCACCCAGCGGGCAGATACAACCATTCCCCAGCGTTCACCACGATCGTCATCGGTCTCAAAGGTGATGAGCCGTTCGTCCCACTCGGATCGGGTAGACAAGTCGGATCGATCGTCGTCCATGGAACACCTTTGGCGGTCGCTGGCGTTGGAGGGTCAGGGACGAGGACGAACTCAGTTCTCGACGTCGACGAGGATGGGCTGGAATGATCGGAACTGTGCGTTCTCGTATACGTCGCCGTGGGATAAAATGTAGCTGTTTCGGGACCCCGAGCGTGGAAGTTCAGCCTGTGGTTCTGGTGACGAGCCTGTGTCCGCACGTACGATTCAACAAGAACCCTTCAACCGGGCTGAGCAAAGTAAATGTCTTGCTCCCGCTCAGTACTTGATAGAGATTGTCATAAGGGTCTGCAATGCGAACCACGAACAGAAAGCAAGATCACTCCTTGTTCATACGCACACAGTGATATAGAAGGAAAGAGGACAGCAATGGGCACACTTGTGGCCCACTTACCTTTGTGTAGCGTCGTCACGCTCTTCTTGGTTCCGACCCAGATATTCACCGCATCCGGCTCCTTCCCTAAACACCCACGAAGAACAACAACCAGTCGTATCAATCCTCGGCCTTTCCATCTTCTGCTCTTAACTCACCTAAAGCCTGCATTACTTTTGGACCCTTCAAAACCCATTCTTGAAACTTCGCAAGCTCAGGCGGATCTTCCTCCTCCTCGTCCTCTGCTTGATCATCTCGATAACGGTCCCACACATTGCCGTTTTGAGATTGAAGGTAACATACTTCAAGGTCCTCTGGGTCGTCTTTTCATTGTAATAGGCGGCATTTTGTCGTCAGCTTCTTATCTGGGATGGACACATCGGATGAGTCCCAGACCTCGCTGAAGCTCACCGAGTTTAGCGAACAATTCGGCCATGGTCATCTTCTCTGTCAGAGGCATGGCGAAGAAGCTCTTCTTAGTCCGTTCATCGTACTGGACCGAATCTGCAAGTCTATCAACCAAATATGCACCCATTCGGTCAGTACTGTGACGACCTTCGCATAGGGGTGCTTGGGGACGAAATCATGAGCACTCACCCATTCGGCGTAACGGCGATCGAGACCCGTTGGTCCTGTAAGACCTTTGATAATCCTTCCCGACACCAGAACTTGAACCCATCCATATTCCTATCCTCTGAAGGGCCGGAACGTGCTGCCCCATCTTAAGAACATCCCAAGCATAGTGTATTAGCTCCGACCATCAGCTTCCCGCCGAGCCCGTGATCTGCTCACCTGCTGAACCATTCATCCCCATGATCAACCTCGGTCGAGCCTCCATCAACACCCTCATCATAGCCAACTGATCATCATCTTTAATAAAATCATGCCGTACGTCGTAATGCTCCACTCGATCTGTTCTGGGTCGACAGGATCGGCCAGGGGTCGTATCAGAAGGGTTGTGCGAGCTATACGAGGGGGTGATCCATACCGTGGTAATCGTTGACGAGCTTGACCGCTCGGTCGTACGCTTCGGAGTCCATGATGAATCCGGGGGCGATCTTGCCGGAGGAAGCGAACGTGTATGTAGTCTCAAGGTCAGATCAAGACTAGGCACCGGTATCGGATGTAGAGACATGTCTAGGTAGACAGAGACAGCTCATAACGATCATTCCAATACCATTCGTCATACCAAAAAGAGTTGCTTCCCTAGACCGCCCGAGCTTAAATTTCAGCGCGATTCCCGATTCTTTGACTTTGTCAACAAGCAATTAGACCAAGGACATCGGTCAACAGATCAACTAATGGCACGGCAACGAGAGCGGCTGGTTCGACGCGCAACATAAGACCAACGAGGTTTGAAGCTTCGTCGCTGCGAAATCTCACTGCGATGCTGACGCACACATACATGCCTTGGTCATAGCGAAATGCGACCGACAATGGATCACCCCTTGGAAGCTCTACGACCGCTCTACGACCAGCATTTCAATATGTGCATAACCGGCGCCCGCAATCCCTCTCAAGGTCGCTCCTCTACATGGGCAACAACCCCTTGGCGTCCTTCCTCTCCCTCTTCCTCCCACCACGTCCTAACAAACCTCTGGCTAGACCGAGACCCGTCACATGCATATCCCTCATCAAATCCTCTACGTCTCGTCGTCCTGCATGAGCGATCGAGGTGGGTTTGTTGATTCTAGACGAGACGAAGAAGGTGTTAACGGAATATTAAAGTGTAAAGAAGGTATTGGCGGGAGGGAAACTTACGACGATGGTCGGAACGCTGGTCGGGTAGGTTCGCTCGAAGAGAGCTTTTGTAGTGTCGTAGGAGCCACCGCCAATTTGTGCTGTGTAAATCGCCCAAATAAACAACATCAGAACTCGACTCTCTCCCTTCCAGTCGGGAACGCAAACTACCTCCATTCCTCAGACTCACCGCATGCTCCACCGCCTTTCTCACAAACGCCTCCTTGCTCTCCTCATCCCGATACTTCAAAACCCTCCCCAACGTCTTCTTCGTAATCCCCCTCAACCCTACCCCACCCACAACACCCGCACCCGCAGCACCACCGACCAACCCTCTAACAGCACCAACCACCTCCCCCACTCCTTTACCCGCCAACCCAACCTCCCTGCCCACCGCCCTCGCGCACATCTCCTCCCCTACATCCTTTTGTCCGTCAACGAGACAGACCACCGCTTTAGGAGCATTATCACCCGGTCGACGTCCGAATTTGGTTATCCGGGTGTAACCGCCTGGACGAGAGGCGTACCGTGTCGAGAGGGTTTGAAATAGTTTCGGTAGAAGGGTTGTAGGCGGGGTGAATTGTTCGGGATTTGAAGGTGGGGTGGAGGGGGTTGAGGAGGACGAGGTGGAGCTTGAGGCGAGGAGAGGGGTGGCATAGTGGTGTGCGGGCTGTATTGTGGAGTAGAGCGTCGTCGTCAGTCCACGGCAAGATAATCGGGTTGTAGCACATCAAGTGATTCCGACTTACAAACAAGATCGCCTGAGCTGATCTCCAAGCAGGTTCCGTTCCCTTTTTCCCCAACGTGATGATCTACAGTCCCAGTCAATCGGACCAACGAGCATAAAGAAACAGAGCAAGAAATACCAAACATCCAAGCGATAGTCAGCTCGAGTTGCGATCCCGATCGGTGGGGTGTCCCAACATGTAGACTAAGGATTATGAGATTTGTCGCGGCGACCCACCTTTTCAGCCATTCGAGCAGCTTCTTTTGCTTTTGGTAACGTAGTCTGGATTTGTTCGTGGTGTAACAACGCCGAGACCAAGTTCCTATGATGAGTTTCAGGGTCGCCGATGGATAGATCAGTACATTGTATGAAGATGACTTGGATCATGTCACGTTGAGGCTAACCTCAGAAGAGCTTGTCGATGAGACGATGTTCGACTCAGTTTTCTGAACTTGATACCGTGCTTCATTGTGGAAGATTCGCGACTATTGTAGGTGGGTTTGTCTGTCTAGACCGAATGGGCTGCGACCTCTTGCAACAGGAGCAGTAGTATTCTTTCAACGACCAACGACGTCTTGATCCCAACTTGTCTTCTTTGAACTTGTTGAAGTTAGTTATAAGCCGAGCCTTGTTGTGCGCGCGTGAGAAAGCGACATTTTGGGCGCGAGAGAGCGATCGACGACGAGAGCGAGAGCGAGAGCGAGAACTCGAACGAATGAGACAAACGATCGATCTCGACCTCGTGAACAACTTTGAAAGAATGTGGTCATCATACACTCGTTCTGTTCAACCACCGCCACTGCAATCCAATTCCTACCCAAAAGCTACCACACATCACATACTCTCATCACAATGCTCCGAGCTCTCCTCCCTACCCTCCGAACGGCTCTTCCCCGACCCATGGTCGCCCGTACCGCGGCCATCGCTTTCCCTGCCCGACCTCAAGCCGTCAGGTTCTACGCTGCCAGTGCCGGACTCTCCAAGGATGACATCACCAAGCGAGTGATGGATGTTTTGAAGGAGTTTGAAAAGGTCGATGGAGTCAAGGTGAGCCTGCGCATCGTGCGAGTCAAGGGTGGAGAAAGAGGTAGGGGACGGTTGTGAGGAGGACGCTCGGTCGATCTGGCGTCATCGTAATAGCGGCCATATTACGTGCGCTCGGATTGGGCAATAACGTTCTTACAACCTCCTTCTCCGGCCCACATCTCCTTGACCACCCAAAGGCTCGACCATATCTATAATCACAAGCTAACTATAACCCCTCGCTCGCTTTCCATCCACCCCAACTCCCACGTCTACAGCTCTCCCCCACCTCATCATTCACCACCGACCTCGGACTAGACTCCCTCGACGCCGTAGAAGTAGTCATGGCCATTGAAGAAGAGTTTGCAATCGAGATCCCTGACGAGGAGGCTGATGCGATTACGAGCGTTGGGCAGGGTGAGTTTGATTGTTTCGTCGCGGTCTGCTTTTTTGGGGACGCCGTCTGTGAGACCAGGGGAGGGGGGGATAAAGATAGAGCTTGAGATGGGACAAGGCAAGGACGCTACGGAGAGGATTGTCAGGCTAGTCGGCTCTGTGTTCAAAACGAGGGTGGAGCTAGTCGCCCAAGTCCATGATCGGGACGTCAACCATCCGGACCGACTCTAAAACGGTCTAGGACGTTTTTCCCCTCCAATCTCGCAACGACTTTTCCCCTCATCCTCATGTCGAATGGCGGAATACCTGCTCTCGATCCATTGCATGACAAGTGATACTGACTCGTCCCCATGTTCTGTCTACATCGTTTCTTGAACCCTTTAGCTATCGAGTACATTGCCAAGGTCAGTCTCTTAATAGGATCCGCTCCTTGAAGATTATGCCGATCGCTGATGTTCTTACTCGCACCTGGTACGACTCTTCTTCGTTGGTCCTTCTTTGTTGTGCGATAACAGACCCCCGAGGGTAAGTTTGTCTTGCCAAATCTTCAATCTTTGAAGGCAGTCATAAGACTAATGGCCTCCATCCCGTTAACAGCTCATTAAGCACTTTTCATGTGGTCCAATTGCGGATCGGCCGACGACATCGTATCGGGAAGAGGAGGAAATTACATGAGAATGACAGACGAGAAATGATTATTGATGAAATTGTTTAACCAACGTTCTTGGTTGCCTGGGATCAGGATTGAAGTTGCATTCCCTCGGTCTCCACGAAGACCTCACTTCTCCGTGATCTTTCTGAAGCTTCGAGTGTTTACATTTGCTGATGAGCAGGGCGCCCCCGTTTGACCTTATGGATCTCCATCGGAGATGACCTCAAGTCGTTGAGACCTACGCTGCCTCTGTACGTACTTCGGTATTATCCTCCCACACGTCAACGACCTTTTGCGTCCTCAAGAGGGACGACACGTTCAGCCGAGAGTCAGAAACGAATGAAAGGCACTTTGAATTCGAAACCCGCGAAACGCGTTTCACAAAAGGAACGGATGGCGGACGATCGGGTGTGGGATCAAAGGAGGGTTTCTTGTGACCCCCCGTAAGCTTCGGACTTGTGTCGGATGCCTGGATACTGAGAGATGGATATCCACACTATCTGCGGATCTGCTTCAGGCGAAAGGCTCTGCTCATGGTTTGGCTGCGCCGACTTTAGATTGCAGGTCTGAGCCTAGTTACTTTCTCCTGCTCCACATCCCCATTCCACCAGTTCTCTTTCGACCGACAAATCCATCCAGTTCCGAATACCATCCAACATTAGTTTCGTTCATCGAGAGACTCGTTTACAACTCTGACACCTTCCGAAGTGTATATCCGAAGCTACAAACCCCAGCATGGCACCTGTAGATCCTACCCAGACGTCGCGAGGGACTGCTGCTGCCCTGATCTCAGATGAGGAGTTAACGAGTACAACGAGTACAACGAGGATAGCCCCATTATCTGCTCCGCCCACCGAGACGCCCTCAAGTATAACAAAATCTGTCGAGACAGAAAGAGTAACAGTGGAGAAATTGGCTACGGAGGTGGTGACGACTACCGGTGAGAAATCGTCTGCCTCTTCCAGTATACTCGAACCGACACCCACTCCGGCACCGATACCAAAGCAAACGTCGGACGGCAGTTTCTCGTGGTCGATTGAACCTTTGCCTACCACCGCGTCAGCTGCGGGAAACGGCACCGACTTTACGGATGAAGTGAAGAACGTAGCAGAAATCTGCGTCGATTCGGTGAGCGCCTGCAAGGAAGCCTATGACAAAAAGCCCATCGCTGTCCTCGGTACGCCAATTGCTGTTCGAGCAGACCCACATGTTCCCGGCTTTCGCGATTGAAGCTCATCTGACTTCCTCGTTCCATTCAGGCGCTGTCGCTGGAGCGGTTATCTTCCTGGCCATCATGTACTGGATCCTCGCTTCCCTTTTGAGAAAGCGTAGGGAAAAGAAAGACTCCGTCGGCTGAAAGTCCAAGCCGAAAGATTGGTATGGGAGCTTATGCACTGAACCGCTGGATCGTCAATGAAGGGCATCGACACTAGACATGCCATACAGTAGCTAGCGCAATGGCTGGGGTGGAAAGTTGTAACACGACATTGCGTCATGTGATACGACCGAGCTGATCTGGATCCAGAATGTTTACCAATTACAATTATGAAGTCTATCTATTTATGGGACGATCCGACTACTCTATGTTTTAAGCTCATCTAAGGTTAAAAGATCCATTGTCTATTCAGGTTTACTCGAGTCGGTACTTCCTGAGCTTGAGGGTCTGAGCTTCCGATCGTTCACATCGATCTCCCCCGGGTCCTCCCGAAACGACCTCGAACCCGGCGACGCATGACGAAACAGCACATCGGCCGGCATTACAAGCGACGTTGGCGACATTGGTCTGTTGGAAGGAGTTTATCGATTAGCGCGAGGTCACGTTTCACAAGATTACAACAAAAGCTTACGATGGCAGTGCAGTCTTGGGAAGTGGTGTTGACAGAGGTGGTGAAAGAAAGGGGATCGGCAGTAGCACACCCTCCACCTATACATATAGAAGATCATATCAGTCAGAGTCGGTCGGTTGAATCTATATGAACCTATCGGAACTTACAGTGTTCAAGGTCAGCGCTGGTGTTAACGCAGTCATAGATGGGAGCCTTGGCAGATCCCCCAATGAAGCACTTCTCGGTACCTGCAAGATGGAACACATGAGCACCGAGACCAGACCAAGATCAGACTACCATCCATTTACCGGTAGGACACTGAGTGTCACGCTTCCAACCGTGAGATCCATACGATCCTCCGTCTTGGTAAGCAGGCTTTTGAGGCTTGCCGGAAACACAGACTTCTCCCGCCATCAAACATGAGTCGCCACACCAAGATTCACAAGCTGAAGGACAGAGGAAATGAATGTCAGTATGACTAGAATTATGTTTACTCATCAAGAAGACGATGTTTACCTTGATCGCAACATCCTCCCTGCCACTCGATAATGTCGGGACGATTGGCGGCAGGGACAATGCACATGTCATCAATCCAGATCTAAGCAGGTGAGAGCGCGTCGAAAGATCAGCACAAATACGTAACTGGAGCTCAGAACCCAACGGCTCACAGTTCGCTTTTCAAGTCCCTGGCTTCGGACGACATCGCTAACATCTCGTTTGGCGCCAGCCTTGCCGTAGTAAGGAATACACTTGCAGACCGAGGGGATGATAAGTTTCTCCTCGTAGCACTTCCAGAAGGGGATGGAAAGGTCCACGCCAAAGACTTGGCCAGGGTCGATGATATCGAAGGTGGGTGTAGGGGAGGCGGAGACAGAAGGAACCATGCTGGCCATCAAGGCGATGAAAGGGAGCGAGCGGATGATGGAAAACATTTCGATTAAGTTGAAGAATGAAAGGGCGCCGAAGGTTAAAAGTGAGAGTTGCTGAGGCGATGATGAGAAAGAGACTAGCAGGAACAGTTGACTATGAGATCAAGACTTAATGGAGGGAAGAA
>Ga0308160_10008463_pt1 | contig 10020 bp, 9 predicted proteins | sample PhyFR1_FD_201036 | JGI IMG/M metagenome (GOLD analysis project Ga0308160, IMG submission 201036) | Phyllosphere microbial communities from UC Gill Tract Community Farm, Albany, California, United States - DLSLF.R1 | ecosystem: Host-associated > Plants > Phyllosphere > Unclassified | place: USA...
TTCGAGGATATCAAGGTGAATCTGTAGAGTCACAGAAAGGAGTATGGCACCACTACGACTCACTTCACTACTACGAATCGGAGCCCTCGCCTTCTCTGCACTCTTTGTGCTCCACTTCCTGGCCTCGTTCTCCTCTCAACCCGCCCCTTCCTCGCCGTACTACGATAGAACAAGATTGGAACCTTCAGATGGTTGGGGAGAGCGTTTAGGGTTGGATCATTACGCTCATTTCGAAGAGGGTTTGAAGGGAAGTCTCGGAAATGGATTGGGTAAATTAGCAGAAGGTGTAGGTAAATTGAGTGGTGGTTTAGGATTCAGTGGGAAGACTACAAAGCTAGGTAGTCTGTATGAGGTGAGTTCCCTTCACTTCTTTCTGAGGAGATTCTCGAAATTTCCGTTCTTCGAAGGGCAAGCGAATTCTGAGACGGTTTCTCCTCGCAACAGCTCATTCAAACCTCGAATCCATCTCCACGACCAGCGTACTACGATGCGCGAACCTCGATGGACCGCCTCAAGTTGACTTCGACTCGAGTTCTCGGACATGGTCAATCTGGCAGTTCAACAACGACGAGTTCCGACGACGATGAACAATCTTTCGCAAGTCGGCAACGGCGGCATATTCTCGTCACTGGAGGATTCGGATCGATCGGAAAGCAGGTCGTTCGAGACTTGCTCTTGAGCAGTCGAACTACGAGCAAAACGGGAGAAGATGTTTGGGGAGCGAGTGGAGGTTCAGCGAGTGGGATCATGGATGAGTTATCCTGGGAGAAGGACGCTCTCATCACCATTCTCGACACGACAGACCGAACTTCAGAACTCAACTTCCTCTTACAATCTGCACCTCTCGATAAACCCGGTCGAACGAAACTCAAAGGAACGGATCCTCGCACTCAAGCATTCTCGGCGAGTGAGAGAAGCGTCGAGAGCTTCCGTCGAATGGGCAAATTGAGGGTTGTCGTCGGAGATATCAGAGATTCGGACCTCGTCAAAGAGCTTCTCTCGCCAACCGGAAACACGATCACGGAAGTCTCGGCAGAGCAACAAGCTGCTGCTCTTCTCAACGCAAAACTAGGACCTGTCAAACAGAAGGGACACCAAACGAAGACGACTTTGATCCCTCCGGTGACCGGAATCGTTCATCTCGCAAGCTACGACCCTCAAGCTTGCAGGCTCAACCCGGTCGATTGTTTGAATGTCGAGAAGGAAGGTATGAAAGCGATCTTGGCTGCGCTGGAAAGGGAAGGAATGGAGAAGTTGAGCGGAGGAAAGGGAGAGAAAGCTTTAGTTGCGGATCGACCATGGCTTGTCGTACCGAGAAGGGGGGATCGATGGGATGAGGTGAGTACTCTTTTGATGTATCCCTCGTATGGATCACTGACTCCACGCTTTACAGGCTTCCGTATCGACGAATTCGAATGCAACTGCACCCTCGATTCTCGCATCTGAGGATCTCGTCAAAACTTTCACTGAGAAGTTCCCTCTCCATTCCCTCCTCCTCCAACTACCTTCTTACAACTCAATCATCGGCGATCCTTACGCTCCTCGGTTCGACATCGTTCCTAACATCGTTCAATCAGCTCTCGCTCACCTCCCGATTACCATCTACCCCTCGACCACTCAGGTCGAACCTTTCCTCGCTGTCGACGACGCTTCAACCGCTGTCATTCAGAGCGCAAGAATGCTCGACGTAGCTTACGGCAAGGAGTACCTTCGACCTCTCGGTTTCGTAGCAGAAGTCAGCGTTGTCGGACCTCCCCCTTCTTCGACCAAGTTTACCCCTCTCTCCGACGTCGCTCATACTGCACTCGCTCTGACTCTCTCCCAGTCTCCCTTCGCCGAAATCCTCGTTCACCACGATCCCGCCGCGACTGCTTCAAACCCTCAATTCCACAACAGTGAAACGGCGATTCGCAAAACAGCTAGCAAAGTTCTCGGCTTCACCCCTTCTACCAGCGTCGAAACCGTACTCAAAGCTTACATCACCTCGCTCCTCAAGCTTCACTCGTACAACCTCTCGTCAAAGATCAACGTCGCCTGCTCCTCCCCTCCCTCGATTCCGGTTCTCGAAGAAGGAGTCCTCTCTCTCGCCGGGTGCAACACTCAGCTTCTCACTCTCATCGAAGGTGCTTATTACACCCTCGGATGCTCGCAAGGTCTCGAAGGTCCTCATCTCGAACCACTCGCAATCGTGCCCGCTGTCCCTTACAAGGAGGGGGTTCGAGGAGTCGAAATCTTTGCCGAACGAGGTCTCGAAGGAAAGGTCGACATTCAGATGAGATGTCCTGTCGTCGGAAAGGATGGAAAGCTGGTACCGGGGAAGAGTGAAGTTGTTATGTGGGCCGACACTCCGGATGGAGGAGAGTTCGCCGAATCTTCGAAACCTGGTGCTCATCCAATCGCCGAATGGTATACTGTCGAGTTCGTTCAACGAGATGCGAGGAGTTTCACCTTGACTCTACCGCCGACCGAAGGAGTTCCTGAAGGACAAGAGCCGAAACGGAGGCTCACCCTCAAAGATCCGACCAGTGCGAGTCGTCAAATGCTCTTCCAACCCGTCGGAGACGATGCAAGAGCTTTGTTATGGAAGTTCAATCCGATCTGTTGCGCAGCGGCGGAAAGGAGAAAGGATGTTTGGGATTTCTTCAAGGAAGATCGTGAGTTCTGCTCTCATCTTCCCTCGCTTCGCATCGACTTGACTGACAACGCTTCGCCTCCTTAGCCCTTCTCACCTCGCAAGTGACCTACCCTTCCGAAGATGGGCGAACAACTCTCGCTGCCTCGACTCTCGCAACGAAACGATGTGGAGACCTTCGAGCCGAACACGATCAGATTGTCAAACTGGAGAAAAACATCAAGACTTTCGGTCCCAAGTCGTGTCGATCGACCTACGGAGACGTCAACGCCTGGGCTCCGAAGGATCTTCCAACTTGCGCCTTCGACTGCTCGGCTCCTCTCCCCTGCGTCGCTTCCGAGACCTGCAAGTGTACGCGAGATCGATGTGGTGACTCGCGATCGAATGGACCCTTCCCGTCGACTGCCTTTACCGAGCAAAAGTCTTTCCCGATTCTCGACAAGAAACCGCAACTTTCCCTCACCGAACGAGTCAATTCTGTTACATGGGATTCCCTCATTCTCCCTGGAGCGAAGGATGCTTTCCGCCTAGGTGTCGATGCTCTTCCTAAAGCTCACGTCGTCGAGATCCCCGAAACTATCGACAATCATCTCAAGAGTGCCGCTTGCTACGACATCGAAAAGTCACCTCTTCCTTTCATGGGTGATCACTTCCTCGTTGAAGCACTCCGGAATCGGAGTGTACCTCTCAACAAGGCAGAATTCGTCATGATTCCCTACTACCAGGTTCGCAAGAACTCGTTCATTTGGCTTTCTTTTGCTTTTTCTGACTCTGACTTGTCGATTATAGGGCTGCACCTTCAACTACCTTCAAGAGAACACGTTCAAGAAGCTCGCCGACACCGTTAGCTACGCAGAGCGCTCAATCGCTGCTGCTTCTCAGATCACGGCAGATCAAATCGTCGTACCCTTCACTCACGATTTCGGATCTTGCACGGGATGGTGGCCGAAGCTAGGAGATGTACTCGGTCACTCTCCTCCTTCGCCGATGAATCAAGCTGTAGCTTGGCAGGTAAGCATTGTTCTTCGATTGGTCGTTCGAGAAGATTACTCATTTTCGCTTCTTTCGTAGGTGAACGGCGATCACAACACTCGGTGCATCAAGCCCGATCGAGACGTCGTCATTCCTGCTGTTACGAAGCATACGAAGGCTTTGTTCGAGACGTTTAAAGACACGATGGATATCGCCTCTGTCAACTCTCGCAAGCATTTGGCTTTCTTCGCTGGAGGAGTTCGAGGATTCGGAGCAATCGCACGAACGAAGATTGGATGTGGCCGTACAGGACAAGATGCCGAGAGTCAGATTCTCTACCAACAGTTCTCTCCTGGTCAGCGATACCTTGGAACGCTCAACTCGGCTAAATTCTGCTTGTTACCTCGAGGAATTCCTGCCTGGTGAGTCTTCGCTTCCTCACGTTCCTCTTCTTACGTTATTGAGTATCGTTTCTCTCGCAGGACTACTCGAACTTTCGAAGCAATCTACGCTGGTTGCATTCCAGCTTTCATCGTCGATCGAAATCTCTTCCCTTTCCAAGATATCCTCGACTACTCTCGCTTTTCGGTCACCATCCCAGAGAACGAAGCTCACCGAATCGACGAGATCCTCTCCGCCTATACTCCAGAGCAACTCGACTCTCTACAAGCGAACTTGGTGAAAGTTAGAGATGCTTTTCTCTTCGATCACGGCGACGAGTGGAACCGGAAAGGACCTTTATTCTTCAGTCTCGTATCAATGGCAATGAGGCTGCCATTGAAGTATCCTCAAATTGGGTCATGTGTAGCTTAAATGGGGGAAAAACAGGGTCGTTTGTTGTATTTAGTTCTCTTTTGTCGCATACCCTCGCATTTCTTCTCCTTCATTCTAGATTTCTCAAGGCAATTCTATATTATTTGAGCCATCTCAGAGTATCGTACTAAAGCCTAAAGTTGAACTCTCGCTCCAAAACATCTCTAATAGGCCTCGTTTCGAACACGATCCATTCTATGTCGTACTCTGGTCCCTTGATCCCTTCTTTCGAGTACAACTTCGCCAGCTTCTTTCCCTCTGGATGTGTTGGAGCGTGTTGGTCGATCGCAGGAATGCCATGACAGAGAGTTCTTCTTGCACCGTTCGGTAGGAGGAGAGAAACGAGGAAGATGTTCGCCCAAGGTGCAGTCGGATGATTCGAGTTGAAGAAGTCGCCCATGATGAGGTCTTCCGGACTGAGAGAAGCGATTGAGCAATGAATCTATAAGAGACTGCATCAGTTCCGACTACGAAATCAATCAAAAAGGAACGACTTACGCAAGGCGTCCAATATCCTGGGCCGTCGCTCGCGACTCGATGATCCTTGATCTCGACACCAGCCTCGACGACTCGTCGGTAGAGGGTGAATCCATCAGGAGGATCTGCATAAAGCGTCACCTCACCCATCGGCATTTTTTCGAACTTGATGAGGAAGGATTCGCTTTTCGAGAGTGAGGGAGCAGTGGCGCCATCCTGGAAGGGAAGCAAGACTGCAGATCCACCGCCGCCAAACCCCACGTCTAAAAAGTATCTTTGTTCAGATCCAGGATAGTCGACCAACAACGCCGAATGCGTGGTACAACTCCACAAAGTCCCATCGACCGGGTCTCTCCCGCGATGCAAGAAGACGCGAGCGGGGATTTCTGAAACTCGGAAGCCGAAACCTAGAGCGGGAAGGGGGAATGAGCGGTTGGAGGGAAGGCGATGAGCGATTCGAGAAAAAGCCAATGAGCGATTTGAGCAATACTTGAGAGAAATTTGAGCGAGCTTGAACGTACCTCTCAAGAGAGCTGTACAAGACTGATTCAGAGCGAAGCAGTACCCTCCTCCACCCATAGGTAAGCCATTCTTCCCCGTCTTCTGTTTCCCATCTTTATCCTTTCCGACGATTCTCTCAAAATTTCCCCGGCCTAATTCCATACCTCTTCCATTTCTCCATGTAATCGGTCCCTCTGCATCCCAGTCGCTCACGTGAATGGCACTAGAGTCGTATGGAATGGTGAGATGATGTTGAACCAGAATGAGGGAGAGTAGTTCGAGCGATGGTGGACTGTGAGCTAGTGCGGGATCGATTCCTAACCTCTTGAGGTATAGCTGAGTATCCTCTAGGTTCAGGGCGGCGAGTACCGGCGGATTGGAAGACGAGAAGTAAATCGATTCCGTGGGGCGCTGAAAGGTTGCGCTGGGCATGAGAGTAGCTTGCTGAGACAACTGAAAGGTGCTTGAGTATTCTCGGAGTGCAAGAAGAGCCGAAAGTGAAGAGGTTGAGTCAAAGCGAGCGATAAGAGATCAAGGAGAGAATCGCTCGTTTCGCGAGTCAAACTTGATTCTTTTCATCTCGCAACTGAGAGCTGGCGATACGAAGCCATTGCACGAACTATGGAGACTCTATATACTACTGTAATCAATCCGATTTTTTCCTTTCCTTTTTCCGTCTTGACCTCGTTTCTAAGTTCCTTCATCATCCTTGACTCTCCTTTCTATAGCTTCACCTTCTCGCGCGACGACGACGAAGACGACGAGTGGGACTTCTTCGACGAGTAAGTAACGTTCTTGCTTTGTCCGAGTCCCATAACCTCTGCGATCTTGTGAGCGATCTCGGGACTGTTGAGTACACCTCTGAAACACTCGCTTCCTGCGCCGTAAGCGTAAACGAGGACATCGGTGAGCTTGACACAGAAAGGAGGTCAGGTTTGAGCAAGATTAAAAGTTAAGCTTGGGAAGAGACGAACCGAATGCACGCCCTGGTCGTTCTCGACAGGCAAGTTTCCAGTCGTGAGGAAGCCAGTAGGGGAATCGGCTTCGTTGGCAGAGTAGGTGCCGTCTTCGTTCTCAATTGCGAGTTTGCGAGTCGAGTTGTGAACGCGGAAGTCGTTGTACTTGTCCGGGGATGCGGCCAAACCCCATGCAGCCTGATTTCAAACGATCAGCTCAGTATAGCGAGGGCGAGAGAGAAGAGAGAGACGAGGGCCTACAGTGTATCGGGGATCCCAGGTAGCTGGGAATCCATCTTCAGTCGCTTGAATCGATGCGTTTTGAGGGTTCTGATCGCGCCTCACTTGGTAGCCACTCAAGCCTGACTCTTGGTCTGCTTACATGAATCGTGTCAGTACGATCAGGTAGAGCGAGTAAAAGGAATCGAGAAGCCGAGAGATGGAGGAACAGAAGCGACGACTTACAAGTTCCGATAGCCCTTCTCTTACCTGCGTTCGACTCTTGCATCGACATGTAGGCCTATATATGGTGGTAAGTTAGAACGTCAGAGGTCGAGAGGTACTAATTCGAATCGGGAAAATCGACGACTTACGGTGTCTCTGCGAAAAAAGAAAGGTGTAAAGTTAGCGAGCTGTCAACGATGCCACGAAGGGAGAGAAAGACGGCGACTTACACGCTTCCAAATACATCGAAGCCATGCGTATCTAGCGGAGGCGGGATATTAGTTCGAGGTAGAAGCAGCGGAAGAGAAGGGAAAGAGCGTATCCATGATCGGCGGTCGCAACGACAAGCGTATCTTCATCGATTCCAAGCTATACACGTACTCGAGGATTGTCAGTAAGAGTAAGAGAAGCAGAGAGGAAGAGAGGGGAGCTTACCTTCTTCAAGTGAGCGAGAACCGTCTTGATTGTGTTGTCGAACTCGAGCAATTCACCCATAGCTCGCTCCATGTCGGCAGCGTGCATAGCCTTGTCGATTGAGGCAGCTTCGATCATAGTCATGAAGGGTACATCCTTGTCTTGAGATCTCTTGTGAAGAATGTCGATCGCTTTGATAGCCATTTCCTTCAAACCAGGCGAGTCGGTGTTGGGCGCAGTGAAAGTTTGATTCTCGGTGTTGTAAGCGGCGAACGAAGGCTTCTGAAGGTTGTCCTGGAAGACGTGACGATCCAACCAAGTAGGCATAGTCGAAGTCGAGAAGAGACCGAGCGCACGCTCGTCGTTTCCGATTTCGTTGAGCGTTGTGTTTGAGTGAACAAAGTTGTATCCTCGATCTTGCCACTTCTTGATCTGACTGACGTTACCGTTCGACTCGCGAGGAAGCCAGTCACTTCCTCCTCCGGCGAAGAGAACATCTGGGCCATCCCTGTCGTCGAAAGATCGTGAGTTTCGAGATAGAAAGCGATACGATCGAGCCGAGACGAAAAATGCCGACTTACCAGTGAGTCCAGGAGTGGTTCGCACTGATACCGTCCAAGTATTGAGAGATGATGAAGTCGCTTTGACTGCGTTGCGAAGTGTGAGTGCAAACTGCTGCTAAAGTAGCATCCGACGAGTAGGCGGTCGAGACCTGAGGAAGAAGGACAGACAGGAATGAGATCAAGAGCTCCTCGCAAGAGAGCGAAAGAAACGAAAACTCACGATTCCGATTTGAGCTCCGTAAATTCTGCGACCTTGTTCGAAGACCGATTCGAATCTCGGGTTGTTGAAGGCGTCGCCGGTCGAGTCTGTGTAGACGTTGAGGGCATTGACGGTGCTCTTCTGTCCCGCCATGAGAGCAGTCTTGATTCGGAGTTTTCGATCGCGATCAGTTGGGAACACTTCACCTCGATTACGAAGATAAACTCACAGCAGAGTTGGCCGAGTCGGTGATGAACGAGTCGAGAGAGTGGGCTGAGAACGACAGAATCAGCTCGGAGGGCGATACGAGAACGAGGGAAAATGCTCACTCATTTGGATTCCCAAAGCATCGGGCGTATCCAAAGCCATTCGTGTCTGATACTTGCCGTTGATAGTCTTGTGTCCGATCATTCGAGCAGCAGTGACCATCGTCGGAGCCATACCATCACCAATCATCAGAATCACATTCTTCGCCTTGCGTTTCTTAGGAATGTCGAGCACAGTCCACTTGGCTACGTTCTTCATTCCGTTGTTGTAGGTGAGTTTGACGAAGTAGTCTCCAGGTTCGTAAAGCGCGACCTGCAAACGAAGAAAAGTCAGAATCGTCGTGAGAACGAGCGAACGAAGATGATCTGTCTGTGCTCACATGCCTCCAATCTTGAGAGAGGACGTTCACGAAAGTCGCCGTGTTATTATCCTGATAGAAGAGATCCTCATAATAGGTAAAGTTGTAAGAATCCACAGCTGGCTTGTCGAGTTTGAAGTACTCGGAAACCGATTTCGCGTCGGAACCGTCCTCCTTGCGACCAATGACGACGGAGAAGTCAGGTGAAGGAACACCATCGTTGTAAGGTCTCGTTCCGTTGAGCTTTAAATTCCAAGGGAGATGTCAGTTCTCGCTGGAGATGATGCGAAAATTGAGAAACGTTTCCTACAGGAGCTTGAACTTCGATACGGATATCGAATGCTTGACCTGCTACGAAATCGACCTGACTAGGAGGGTAGATGCAACCTAAGCCAGGGCAGGCGGCGCTCCGACGAAAAGTTTGAGCGGAGGTCGATGCGAAGAGAGCAGTTCCGACGACTGCGAAAAGTGAGATACGCTGTTTGTTGACGCCCATCGTTGCTTGGAGTTGGCGAGATCTCAACAGATCAAGGAGGTGTGGTGTGGGAGGAGCAGAGAAGAAGTTTCGGATGAGAAAGAGGGGTGGAAGACGAGGAGAGGCGAAATGAAATTGATTCAAAGTCAAAGTCAAACCAATCCGCTCGTTAGGTCATGATAGGCATCTCTTGGCCCATACGGCGTTCATTCCAAACGTTCGAGAATCGCAGAAGACAACGTGTGGTGAAACTTTCCGATGCAGAATTTCCAAATCAAATTGAGCCGTACTGAAGGGAGGGGATTACGAAGCTAGCTCTTTTAGCGTACAATAGAAACGAGGGTGCCCAGCGAAGTTCAGGCTGATACAGGTCGAGGAAAGTGCGAGGGAAAAGGGAGAGGGAGAAAGAAGTCACTCGCGCACGTTCCTCCGTTCCTCGAAGAAAAGCTCAATTTTCTCACCGCATGTCGGGAGAAAAGTCAACGTTTCGCACCCCTCCACGCGGCTCAGAATAGCACGGCGTATTCGAACGATGGAGATAGAGTTCCCTCGACGAGGCTCTCGCACGAAAGCACGAAGAGAAACGTTCGAAAGCATGAATAATAGAGCAATTCCCTTTGTACACGTGCAAAAAAGAAGTAGGAGGTCGTAAGAGAGTAGAGAAGCCGAGTAGTACAAGCGGAACGGAACAGGGGATATGCAAAGCTAGAGTAAAGACGAGTCGAAGGGGAGGGGAAAAAGGTATAAATCGTCGTCGATTCGCAGAGGAGCATTATTTAAATGGTGTAGTAGTAGTTCGAAGGAGAGGAGAGGATTAGAAGGTATGGTTGAGGACTGTGATGAGAAGCATGAATAAGCTTGCGAAGTAAATAAGCGAAGAGGAGAGCGACTTACAATCGTCTTTCGGTTTCTTCGCTGGGATAGGATCTTCCCTTCGCGCGGATCCTAC
>Ga0308160_10008464_pt1 | contig 10019 bp, 15 predicted proteins | sample PhyFR1_FD_201036 | JGI IMG/M metagenome (GOLD analysis project Ga0308160, IMG submission 201036) | Phyllosphere microbial communities from UC Gill Tract Community Farm, Albany, California, United States - DLSLF.R1 | ecosystem: Host-associated > Plants > Phyllosphere > Unclassified | place: USA...
CTTCATTAGCTGAGTAGTGCGGAGCGACTCACTTCCATCAACGACGGCTACCGAGGCGGTATCATTTGGCATGGGCAGATGAGCAGCGTATGTATCCCAGACGAAATGTCGGGCTTGAATGCAGTCTGGCGTCAGCTGGTCCTTGTGTTCCGGCTTACTTTGCTCAACAAGGTATAGGGTCATGGGTTGTTCTGGGTGCCACATGACATTGCTGAATCGACCAGATTGCGAGGTCGGGTACAGCTCTTGCTTGAGATAGTAGTGGTAGTTCTTCATTGACCACAGTTGTACTAGGTCGTAAGCCTTTGTGTATTGATCCAAGAAGACACTCACCGACATCCTCCTGATCACGACCAATCCAGATAGCCAATATCTCCGAGTCCGAGTTCCAACGCAATCCCTTGACTTTGCCATCTTTCCAATCGCCCATACCCTCCCTCAGCTCAAATCCACCATGTCTCAATCCATTTCTCTCTAGCATCGCAACCTCCCACCGTCCCTCTTTTCCAGGTGCTCCACCTTCATATCCATACCTCACCAAACTCGAGATCAGATTCCCAGACGGCCTCCAATCCACCGCGCCCTCGAGTCCAGGTAGATTTTCAGAGGTAGCTGATAGTTTGGGAATGAATCCCGAACTGGCTTCTCGGGAATATATACGGACTTGACGCCTCGCATCGGTGGAGGAGGGGTAATAGTCGAGTGAAGATACCGCGAAGTATGATGCGTCCCCTCGAAAGGTGATTATTGGTAGACCGTCGTCGGTAGGGTGGGAATGATGTAGTGTAGGTGCTGAAATGTCTCGTGCGGCTTTACCGACTGATCCGTGGAATTGTGTCGATTTGGATCCCCAGCCGACATTGATGAATTTGTCTAGATGTCAGCTTGATTTGCAAGGTCGAGCTTACCCTCTCCGAAGTCCTCTGTGCGTAGAGGCTCCTCGTGCAATGTATCCAGCCGCCTCGTCATACAGACTACCATATCCTCGCCTGCTCGTCAGCCTCGTAGCGTATGGATTGAAATTCACATACCAGTGATCAAGATCAGATGTTCCTCGTCTGGCGACCAAGCAGCAGCCTGGATCCCACTATCAATACTTCCAATCACCTCAATCTGGTGGTCAGTTTCCATGTGCGCTAGGAGAGCAAGATATGCTTACAGGCCCCACACCTCCATCTGGTCCCTCCAGCTGGACGGTAGCGATATCCCCTCCGAACAGGAGGATCACCAGACTCCTGTCGTCCGAAAAGTAATGAATATCCACCACTTGACCCAGGTGGCCAGGGACAGGGAAAGGGCTGACCACCGGGGAGGTGAATGATCCTAGCGCCTAAAGATATCAGCTGAGCTTAATCGATGTATCATGTAAGCATACCTCATGCTGAGCAACATTCACTCCGGTCCCGTATTTGACCAAGCTGATCTCGACGCCATCTCCTACACTCTCAATAGTCGCATAGGCATCATGCGTCTCGGGGTCGAATGCACATTTAGTGATCCTTGAACTATTACCCGTATCCGGACGGGCGAGAATGGACAGAGCAGTCGGTGTCAAGCTCCGCATTGTTTGTATATGTCTAACGAAATCAAGTGACGAATTGAGCCAAAATTATGGCTCATGGTGGAGGAGGGTAAAGAGGAGGCGGCGTACTCCGCCTCCGCCAACGGGTCTTGAACGCTCATCCAGGTGGATAGATAGCATCATATAAGGGCAATATGGGAGTCAAGGCAGTGTGAGTCTAGCTACGTGGGCGAAGCTAGACTGCGGCTGACGATACATAGGCAGGACTTGTACCTCGACCCGTCCATCCGGGTGCGTCCGCCGTCTAGCATTGAGGCCGTTGCTGATTATATAGGACTGGGTCCTGATTCCAATTACGATGATCATGGTATGCATGCCTACAACAGAGACAGGGATTCGGAAGCTGACCGAAAGGTCCTAGTTGGCCTACTGCGGCACTATGTTACGGTCCTGATGAACTCTGCGCCCAAAAAACAACCCTCCGCTGCGGTCCGCGAACAGTCAGTCCACCTGCATCCCTAGGTCCGACTCTGCTAATATGTAGACGCGCAATGCAGCGAGCGATAGTCCTACGGTCATCAGCACCTTTCTCACCGCTTCCTCCTTCGACCTACCTATCGTTTTCAAAGCAATTCACCCAGAACCTAGATTCGGGAGATTACCTCAAACCCAAACCTGAATCGCAAGAGGGTGCACCACCTAACCCGTTCGAGGGGGGGCAGATGGATGGGATGATGGATGGAATGAAGAAGCAGGCCGTCATGATGTGAGTCGATTACTCGAGGAGTGACTGACGTGCAGGGTACCGAATATGGTATTGATGCAGTACATCTCTGCCTTTTTCTCTGGGTTCATCCTCAGTGCGTGTTTTCGCGTCCGACTGGAATGAGCTGATGATAGTCCGACTTCCCTTCCCTCTCACTCTCGGATTCAAGTCGCTCCTCGCTCGGGATCTCGCCATGCCTGATCTGGATGTCCGTTGGGTCTCGTAAGTTCAGTCCATGATCCGGCCGCTCACCCACAGTGCTCTCTCCTGGTACTTTCTCAATCTCTTCGGTCTAAACGGGGTATTCAAGCTCATCCTCGGAGCGGATAACGGTACGTAAATCATAACCGGTAACGCTAATATCCAGCTGCGGTAGATACACGAGATGCAACTTCAACAGCCATGCTTTCCGGGGCGGGAATGAACCCCATGGGTCCGCAGCAGGATATGGTTAAGCCCTTCAAAGCAGAAGTCGAGAATTTGGCGCTGGCAGAGGGATTGTACCGATGGGCAGGAGAGGGCGTTGAAGAACGTGTTTTGGCAAAATGGGGTAAAGGACTTGCCAAGTGAGCCGATCGAATTTCCCACGCAAGATGCATCGTATGATACCTGGAAACCGGGCGTGTTCCGGTCGCTTATGTGATCTGGAAGAGGGCGCCGGTCGGGTGAGTGGGTGTTACCACTTTCTGGGGCGAGGGCAAGGGCGGGGGTGGGGTAATTCGTGTGTGATCCCGCTCCACAATCCCGTTCGATCAAATTTGTGGTCCGTGCTCAATTTCACACGCTGCTACTCCCTTTCGATCTTTCCGATCTAGGCATACTTGACTTGATCCGGTAGCGCTCGTTCGATAAACAAGTTGGCAGACTACCGTCGATCTAGTCGGGCACACGGACATGTTTGCTGCGATATGGACGTGCATAAGGGGTTGTAACAGAGCTAAACATTCACTAATTGCCTAGCTGACAGCCGAAACTATGGTTCAACCAACGCCTAGATGTCGATCACACAACACTCAGCTACCCTTGATCGATCTCCCTTTGGCATGGGGGAACCGATTAACTATGTTTCTCTACACAACTCCGCCCCTCTTACCCTTCAGGATGACATGAGATTCAGCGTCATCGGCAAAACACGACATTGAAACATGACGAGCGTTGACCAACACCTGACCCCCTCTGATATCTATAAGAACCCCTCTACTCATCTCGTTTCTCTTCTTCATCAACTCACTTTCATACATTCACTTCCACACTTCCACTACTTCAAACCAACCCAACCAAACCAAACAACACAATCACAATGCGATTCACTTCCATCCTACTCGCTCTCCCCTTTGTCGCTTCGGTCTTTGCTGCTCCCGTTAGCAACGCCGTCTCTGAACTCGAGGCTCGAACTTACGCTCCTCAATGTCCTACCCAGTACTCTGAGGTCCTCTCCATCGTCACCGAGTTGCAGACCTCCATCGTAAGTCTTTCTTTCTTCCTTTCTTCCCTTTCGTCCCTTCTTTGATCACCTTCCTCAATCCAACATCAACTTTCAACCCTGTGCCCTTGCTGACAACCAGCACGCCATCAAGAAGCCCACCTACGCTTCTACCGAAGTCGAGGTCCAAGCTTGTCTCGAGGCCGTCGTCTCCGCCTTTGACAAGTGCGGCAAGTCCCTCGGTATCGAGCTCTCTCTCGACCTCGACATCGATCTCCAGATCCAGTCTATCGATTGGTAAGTCTCCTCTCTCCTCCTTTCTGGTACATATACTAATGTACAGCACCAAGGGTCAGAAGGATGTCGTCGCCGGCATCTTTGTCGACGTTGTCAAAGTTGTCAAGGTTATCATCGGTGGTGTCGACAAAAAGATCTGCAAGAAGACCGCTATCGTATGTCCCTCCCAATGAGCTCGACTGACAGACCAGGATCTCCTCCTCAAAAAAATTGACCACGCCATCCACATTGTCCTCAAAGTCGTCGACTGTCTCCTCGTCGGTGTCCTCGACCTCGTCACCTCCCTCCTCCTCGTTCTCGGCATCAAGCTCAACAACCTCCTCGGTTGTCTCCTTGGCAGTGAGTTCTTTCTTGTCAAGTCGTCACACAGCTAACTCCCAGGCCTCTTCGGTTGGTGTTAAGCACCGCGCTGAACGCTCCTTTTCCTTTCTCAGTTTAGACTCCGTATATAGCTGGTCCTTCTACTTAATGTAGCGTAGTCTCTTTTCAGTCCTCCTTCATGAATCCTATCGTCCTTTACTTGTTTTGCGACGCAGTATTGCCTTCCTGAAGGACTATAGGGTGGTGGTTCACAGACTGCATGCGCTGACCACCCTGGTACCCTCACGAAGGAACGAGCGATTTGATGAGGATATGTGGTCTGTGCGAAAAGCATTAGTACGTAAAATTAGTGGAATAAGGTCACCTGAACTAGTCTTCAAGGTAGCGGTGCTTCTACTTTTTCAAGCTAACAATCTAGATCCCCGGTCATCCGGTGTCGCTAGAAAGTGTGCCCAGTCTTGCTGGTGAGCCTGACCATGGGTGTGGATCCGCATCTCGCTCAGACATGTCAAGCTGCTCGTCCGTCAGTGTCTCCCGGCTTGTGCCCGCGAAGGTCATGCCCGTCAGGAGCTAATCTCAGTAAACAAATGATCGTCAAGCCATGCATTCGAGCTGAACAAGAGTATCTGTTCTTTTAAAGGGATATCGTGATGAACATCTAGAGCTCGTCCTTGCTGGCATCGGGCTGAATGTCAGCTTAGTTCATTTCTGTTGCCAATGATCAACCCACCCTAAGAGCTCGGACGGTCTTTCCGGCCCTCCAGATCTCCTGGTTGTCAATCTCGTCAAGCTCCTTCTGGAGATCGGCTCGGTAGGTCTTTCGAGAGTTGAATTCGAGAGATCGTCGAGTCTCGGATCCATCCTTGACGGACTTGTAAAGAGCCTCAAAGACGGGAAGGTTAGCCCTGGACATCAGCTTTTGCACGTTGTTGCCTGTGATGACCTACTCCTTGAACTTGGGGGCCCAGTCGAGAGCACCTCGTCGAGCGGTGGTGGAACAGGCGTTGTACATGTAGTCCATACCGTATTTACCGATCAAGGGGAAGAGTGACTGGGTAGCCTCCTCGACAGTCTCGTTGAAAGCCTCAGAGGGAGAGTGGCCGTTCTTTCGGAGAACCTCGTACTGCTACATCAGCTTTGTTCACGTTCAAGGGTCAAGCAAGCTTACCTGGGCGAGGAACATTCCTTGGATACCACCCATGAGGACACCTCGCTCACCGTAGAGGTCAGAGAAGACCTCTTTCTCAAACGTGGTCTCGTAAAGGTAACCGGATCCGACGGCGATACCGAGGGCGATGGCCTTCTCCTTGGCCTGACCGGTGACATCCTGCCAGACGGCGATGGAAGAGTTGATACCTCGTCCCTCGAGGAAGAGAGTTCGGACAGTTCGTCCAGATCCCTTGGGGGCGACGAGGATAACGTCGACGTCCTTGGGTGGGACAACGTGGGTCTGCAGGTCAGTAAAGTCCAAGCTCTAACATAGGATAAACTTACGTCGTCCTTGTAGACAACGGAGAAACCGTGGGCAAAGTAGAGGGTCTTTCCCTTGGTGATAAGGGGAGCGATCTCGGGCCAGGTGGAAGATTGAGCGGCATCAGAAAGCAAGTTCATGATGATGGTACCCTTCTCGATAGCCTCGGGGATATCAAAGAGGGTCTCTCCGGGGACCCAACCGTCCTCCTGAGCCTGCTTCCAGGACTCTCCACCCTTTCGGACACCGACAATGACCTTGACACCTTGGTCTCGGGCGTTGAGGGATTGACCGTGACCTTGAGATCCGTAACCGATCATGGCAAGGGTGTCGTTCTTGAAGAAGCTGTTTATTAGCCTGGCTCTCGGACCGCAAAACAACAGCAAACTCACTCTTGTAGTTTGTCTAGGGGCCAGTCGGCTCGCTCGTAGACGACCTCCTTGCTACCAGCAAAGTCGAGGGTCTTGACACCTCGAGTAGCCTGAAATCAGCTCAAGGTCCCAACAATCAAACAGTCCGACTCACTCCGAGTCGGGAAGCCATCATGGCGGCAGGAGCCTGTCGAGAGAGAAGAGAGTAGCTCCTCTGTGCGACCTGCTTGGAAGCCTTGGGGGCGGCAGCCTTGACGGCCTGCCTAAGAGTCTGAGAAGATGCTCTTGAGAAGGACATTATGTGTATGAAGTAGAGTGTTGAAAGAGGGATGCAGCGTCGAATGGAGTTTGCCCCGTTTCGCTTGCAGCTGTCTGGCCTACTTTTTCCCTAGATACGACTCGACCATCCAGTTGGACCAATCTGCCACGGCCGAATTTGGCCCGATCAGTTTCGGACAAATGATCACGTGCTTAATTGGGGGGAGCACCTTGCGGGGGTCGATTAAGGGCATCTCTACTTGTCGCGAACGAGTACAACGGAATTATCATTCCATATCACCGCGCAATCATGTCTGACCCAACGATCAAAGGTCTAGGTGCTGCTCCTACAAAGTACGATGGATCGCCACTGCGAATCGCAATCATCCATGCGAGGTGGAATGATGTAATCATCAATGCGCTGGTCGAAGGATGTATCAACAAGTTGAAGGAGCAGGGTGTCAAGTCGGAGAACATTGTCGTCAAGAGTGTTCCCGGTAGTTACGAGCTTCCATTTGCTTGCAAGCAGTAAGCTACGCGACACGTGTGACAAGCAGCAGCTGATTGATAGATTGATTTCCGGTGCTCAGACACAATCCGCCAATAATGCCCCATCCATGCTTCCTTCCACCACCAACCTTCTGTCCCTTATCGACAACGACAAGCCCAAAACCCCAACTCCCGAATCGCAGTCGAAATCCAAGTCTGGCTCGACATCAGCTTTCTCCGCAGTCATCGCTATCGGCTGTCTACTAAAGGGATCAACAATGCATTTCGAGTATATTTGCGATACCGTCTCGCATGGCTTGATGAGGGTTCAGCTGGATACGGGAACACCAGTCATCTTTGGTGTTCTGACTTGTTTGACGGAAGATCAGGCCTTGGAGAGGGCCGGTGTTGGAAGGAAGGGTGATAAAGGACATAGTGAGTCTTGCTACTTGGGCGCAAACAGCAGGATGCTAATGATACAGACCACGGAGAGGATTGGGCGGCGGCAGCAGTCGAGCTAGCCTCGCAGTGTGACGAGTGGTCAAAGGGACAAATCTAGAAGTATACAACAGCATGAACAGATCTAGCAGGTACTCGCGATGTGCTGGATCCACCACAACTGACACTATCAACATAACTCGCCTTTGGTCCCTTAACATACCATTGATCTAAGCTGTATCTCCTGACTACAATTGATACGCATCCTCCAGATACATCCTACCAAGACGATCACAGAGGGTCGCGATCGATTTTGCCTGTAGCCAAAAGCTGCTTCTGTGTCGCTCGTGCCGTGCGACAAGTGATGATGACCGACCTGTTGGCGCTCGTCATATCGGTTACAGACTCGGGTGTATCGATGATGTGGACATAGACCCCAGCGAGTAGCCCAGCCACATCCCCAAGTTTCATCGGCAAAGAGTAGCCAAGCTCTGGGAAGTGAAGTACAGTCGGGTGACCAAGACATGACAAGATGGTGTAGAAGTCACCTAGATACATTCAGTCTTATCCTCTCAGCGGTGGGTGGAGACTTGCTACGATCCTCCTCAGCGATGCGCCAGTCTGTTTCTTGACGCAAGGACAAAACACGCATCATCGTCCCCATTCCTCCCATTCGAAACATTTTTGCCTGAGCACCGACTTTGCAGGGTCGGAATTTGAGGTATTGATGACATTTCTTGTACCGCTTCGTTGCCCTAAAATATCCCTTCCGTGCTCGTTTCTCCTCTTTCAATGTGAACAGTCGAGACACTCTTCGATGATTCCGAGACATGGCTCGACCGATGGGCGGATCCAGCTTGGAAAGTAAAGATCTTGCTTTGCGACCAAAGATCTCGTCGTACGATTCGATGAACTTGCGTTCTTTGAGAGTCCGGTCTTTCAGTTTTGTCTTGTGAACGGAGCGAGCCCTCGACGAGCGTAGGCTAGGGGCAGCGGAATACGAACGATGACCGAGAGGTAGACCCCTCAACCGGTCCTCTAGACGTTCGAGCTGATCAGGCTTGATCACTCCAGTCAACCTAAAAGCAGCCCAGCGGGGTGTAGAGGGTCCTGCATAATCCGGGTTCAGTATTGCGTGATACCCACTACCAGGTAGCGTGAGTTGTTCTCGGTTCGATCGAGCTCGGTGGACTTCAAGTTGGAAACCCTTGGGAGGGTTGAATGGGAGTTCCTCGAGGGCTTTTGATCGTTTATGTTGACGTCTCGCTTTGTATCTTTCAGCTCTGCGATTTGGCTTTGTGGTCTCGTCCTCTTCACCGGTTCGCGGCTTTGTCATATTGTTGACTCTGTCTTCCTGGGATGATGATAATGTGAGTCGTGACGATCCAAGTTCCGCACGAGTATGGGATGGGACACACGTGGAGGAGCTCGGACTTGTTCGCTTCTTCATCAATTTGGGAATCGCAATGCGTGATAGATACCGACAGAGTGAGACAACGTCATCTGCTGATCGTCGCGGCAAGTATGTGGAATGATGCAAACTATCAATTTGACCCAAAATGATAATATATCCCATGCTATATGGCCGACTCCATTTGCTTCCTTGATCCGACTACTCCTCCAGGCCGACATACTTATGTCGCCAGTACAACATAGGTTTACCCACACCCTGTTGCCCATCTTCGACCGACAACACCCGACATATGAACAGTTCGCTCCCTGGATGACTACCTTCCGCACCGACATTATCCAGCTCGCATCCTCCACATACATCTCGAAGAGGTATTGAAGTGACGACTTCACATCGTAATTTGCCGATACTGCCCACTAGAGCAGGTGGATCCGTTCCATCCCAAGTTTCCGGCGTTGCGAATGTACTCGATTGATCCGCTTGTGCTGTCGACAAAGCCCTAGCGATAGGCTCGTTTGACTTGGCGAGTAGGGATACAGTCAGCTCAGGCCCCGGTGATGAGGGCTGTGGTGATGTCAGGCGAGATATCGACGCTAACAGGTCGAGGGCTGGTTGAGGGAGAGGTATTGGAATTGGTAATTTCGATGGATTGGGTAACGTCGATGCTAATTGTTGTAATGCAGCTGGGATCTGTGCTGGTTTAGGCGGTGGCCGTAGGTAGTCCGCCATTCTCGAGGGTAGCCGGACGGAGAATGCGACGAGTGGATGAGGGTGTAATGTGAGGGATGTGAAGGATGATAAGGTCGTTCCGTGATACCTGGACTTGGATCCGGATGCTTCTGGTACCCGTGTCACTGCGACAGCTACTGGCTATTAGGTCAGCTACTAGATGTACCGATCAAGAGAAGACTCGCCTGAGGTACATTCCGCATGACCTGCCGGAGCTGATTCGACACATCCGGGTCCGCTTGTCTTGATCCGGATGAGAGGGCTCGCCTGGCGATTGCAGAATTGGCGGCCGTGCTACATTCCCCTAGCTTAACAATCTGCTGTCGAGCATGGCGTAGCGATGTCATCTAAGCCTCTTCCTGCTCGCTGTAGGGAACGATTGACGATGAGGAGTGAGTTGAGTGACGCGAAAACAAAGTTCATTCATCAACAGATCCGAAGTTTCTCCGATCGACGTCAACGTCCAGATGGAGACATGGCGAGAGTGTCTCTACCACACAGCCATGAGAAAAGGAGCAGGTAT
>Ga0308160_10008467_pt1 | contig 10018 bp, 12 predicted proteins | sample PhyFR1_FD_201036 | JGI IMG/M metagenome (GOLD analysis project Ga0308160, IMG submission 201036) | Phyllosphere microbial communities from UC Gill Tract Community Farm, Albany, California, United States - DLSLF.R1 | ecosystem: Host-associated > Plants > Phyllosphere > Unclassified | place: USA...
ACGTGTTTCCAGGGTTTCCGGCGAGTGGCTCGAGGTTGCGCAGGGGCAGGTGGTGCCAAGGTGGATCCCGAACGTGTCGTTAGGCCCGTCGACACCGGCGCAGGGGTCATCGTTGTCATGACCACGGAACGATCCAATCCGATATCGCTGATCTCGCTATCCGAACTGGTCTCGGTGAGCATCTTCCCACTCGTCTGACAAGGCCCATCCTGAGCGTTCACTCGTCGACGCTTTGACCCGTTCGATCCTTCCTCCACTAGTCCTAACTCGCCCTCGCCTCTTCTCTTCTCTCCTCTCGACACACCGGTAGTGGCCGAGATCGGCCGAAGGTCCAACATCGATGGCTGTTGCCCCGAACTCGACCCCGCCTCTTCCCGATGATGATGAGCTGCATGCTGAGCCGCATGATGCACATGACCCGGATGATGGTGATGATGATGATGATGCAAACTCCCCCCTACCCCGTGCCCTGACCCTAGAACCTCATCCCCTCTCCCTTGTTCTTCCATCCTCAACCTCCTCCGCTCGAGCAAAGGTAACCCCCACCCACACCTCGTACATTTCCTCTCGATATGTTGCCCACACATCCTCCTCCAGAGAAGATCATCATCCGCCAATTCTCTCCACCCTCGGCTAACTTGTGCTGCTTTGCCAAGAGAGATGGCATCCAAGAACCCCAAGACCTTTAACGAGACTTCCTTGGGGAAGAGCGAGAATGGGTCTACGCGGATGATCTGGGAGAGGGATTCGGAGAGGTGTGAGAGTTGGGAGAAGCAACACATGGTCAGGATGCCTTCGAGGATGATTTTTCGTTTGGGATGAGGAGAGGAGGAGAAGGTGGACCAGAGGGAGGTGATGGCCGCTCGTTCGGACATGGGGAGGGCGTCGAGGGACTGGCCGAGCGAAGCGAGGCGGTGGGTGAGCGTGAGAGAGAAGAACGGACGGACGAACACAATCAGCTCTCAAGAACATCACAACACCCACTCAACCGGAACCTCAACGAGACTCCCATCTCACCTGCTGAAGCTTCCCATTAATCCCCTGATCCGCCATACTCTGATGCCTCACACACAAGGTCCTACTACTTTCGTTTCCTACTGCTGCGGCTGCTGCGGATACGCTCGACGATGTGGTTGCGGTGGCGGTTGTGGCTACTATAGATCTTAGTAGGGCGTCTGGTTGTTGTGGTTGTAAGGTTTGCCCTGAATCGCCTCGAGAGTTCGAAGTTGTATTCGATTTGGATTTCAATTCGACGTCGTGGATGGATGACTCTGAAGATCCAATATCATTCATCCCTTTTCCCAGATCACCCTCGGTCGGGGTAGATAATCTGGGCGTCAACTGTTGTTCTTGGTGGTCGATACCATGCCCGAGGATCATTGAGCTTGAACTTGAACTCGGAATGAGAGGTTTTGGAGCATGATATACGTCCGTTGGTGGTTGGAGGTGATGGTGATGCAGGGAAGAGATGGGGTTGGATGAGGATGAGGCGAGAGGGAGAGTAGGGATGATGTTCGTTGTTGTGTGGTTGGGGTTTGTAGGGGGTTGATTAAGGATCTTGGAGAGCTCGGAGGCGGTGAGGAGGCGGTACCCTGGCGAGACGGGTCTGGGTGGGGTCTTCGTCGTCGTCGTGGTTGCCGTCTTGGTCGTTGTGGATGGGGAAGTGGAAGGTAACATGACGAGCCTCCCTTTGACTCTTCTCTGTCTATTATAAAGACCGAGGTGAGACGCTATGAGTGATAGCCAAGTCTAGTTATTGGTCGTCGGTGGCGCAAACGAGGAGATGAATGTCGTGCTCGACGACCATAAACTAGGGCGGAGCGAGGATTTGTTCCGAGATCTCTCACGAGGCCTGGGGAAGCGTGGCGTGCGTGTCGTTACAAGCTGCTATATCTAAATACTGTGTTGATCCCGTGAATGACCAGTGATTGTTCGTGATCGATGGCGAGACACCATTACCCTCGCTGACTTGACCCTCATTCCCTGCGTTATCAAGCTCGCTCGCACTCTCTAGGCGACGACCGAGCTGGGTGGTTAACCCTTTGACCACCATTTGATTAATTTACGCGTCGCCCGCTTGTCTAGCGAATTCCTAATCTTGATCATCATCAACCCCCCGCCACCCGCCTGTGTCATCGGAATACGACATCCTCAAGGGGGACCCCAAGCTAACCCCACCACTTCCGAATCTCCCCAGATCCCTAATCACGGACTAGGTAGATCCAGAGTCGATCGAAGGATGTGAGCTCATGCTCGTGACAACCCTTTTGAACAGAGACAAGATCTCGCCATCGATGTCGCCATCCCCTCCAGCTCGCGCGACCGCCCCGGCTCCTATTTCACGCCTCGGCTTTATTTGGGGGCGTACGGCATATTACGAGGTTACTAGTGATCGCGTGATGATCTTGGAATGAAGCCGGTTTGATCCCGATGACCCCGTCGGGGGAGGCGCAGAGCCAGATCTCGATGTTTCAAGCTGCATCAAATCAGCAAATCGATGGTCTCCTCGTGTCTTGATGTTGCCTATGCAGGTAAGGAGGATGATTCGCCAAGATCATCTCTAGTCCTGCCAGAGAATGGCTTCGGTAAACCTCGAGTTCATGCTCACGATCCGAGCGGTACGAGTTACTACCATCCGAATTACAAAGGAACAAGCTCTAGACTGTCCCGGTTCAGAGTTATGGACGACAAGTAACAAAAGAGACCCAAAACAAATTACAGAGAGCGAAAGAAAAAAACCGATGACCTTCCATACTATGCCCATCCTCCTCACATAACCTTCTCGCTTACACCCTCCGATCGTTATCTTTCCATCACGATCCGATTCAAGTTGAACATCACCTTGATACCATCGCTCAATCCAACCTAATACGTCGCACAAAGATCAATGATGCTCCTAGCCCTCGAAACACGTTCAGAAGATCGGACGGCTCGGGTGATGGTCGGAGGGGGGTTGTTGCTGTTATCGTCCTTGTTCTTGTCGTTTTTGTTGGCTTGCTTCGAGGTTGAGGTGGTCAGTTTTCGAGGAAGTACGGGAGGCTGGGGTTGCACACTGAGGGACGAGGCTCGAGGTGGGGTAGGTTGATGAGCTACTTCTTGCTCGGGTTGAGAGATCTGGGGAGTTTTGGCTGGAGGTTGGGCTGTGGGGTTTGCTTGTTCTATATCGTGGGAGTGTGCGGCAGTAGCCGGAGGAGTTTCACCTTGGGTCCTGTCGGCTTTCATTTTGGATGTGGGCTGGAGTGCCGTTTTCGTCGATCTAGACTGAGCTAGGGCTTGTTTGCCTTTTCGAGCTCGGCTTTGACGATGGGGTTCGATTTGTTCAGCTTGCGCGGGTGTGGAATCGTCGAGACCTCTCGGAGTGAAATCTTGGATCTCTTCTTCATCCCCTGGGGGGTTGTCGGTCAAAGTACCGACATGCGAGGATTTGGGACTCGGAGTAGGGAATAATCGACGACGGGTCTTGCTGTTCGAATCTTGTCGAGGATCGATTGATTTGGTGAATAGAGCTTTCGAAGGGTTTGACTGTGACAGGCCGGCATTTTGAAGGGTTTGGATCGAGGCTCGGTTGGTATGTGAAGAATCGAAATGCATTGATTCTTGAGACGAAGGGAAGGATGTCGGTTGATGTAACGTCTGAGCTGACTCTTCTTGCGTTTGCTCTTCTTGCGTCTCGTCTTCCCTGATCGATCCTAATCCTATCGGCTGAGCCCTAGTGAATCAAACACATACCAGATGAGGTTTTGTTCAAAGTCAAGCCGAGCGGAAAGAGATGAAATGGTCATTGTAGACTTACTGGGTCAAGAACTCTTTGTCTGATTGCTTGAATTGGTATTGGGGTCCACCGGTCCAATTTTTAAAGGCCGTCACGATCTGCACATCACGTCGTCATCGCAGCCAACAGAATCAGCCAGTCGATAACCTTGTGGGCGCTTGTATTTCCAGGCCATGAAGACTGCATAGACTGAGAGCCAAGACTCACTTTGCGGTCAATCCCGAACTGTTCTTTCTCAATTCTCCCGCCAGGGGCAAACCATACACGAAGCTTGTTCGAGCGAGTGATATCATTGATAAATTGCCATCCTTTCGCTGGGAGAAGATAGAACAGTCTCATCAGCCGGGCATATGTACGACCAAGCAACTAGGTGACTGACGTGATTTCAATGGGTCGGACCCCTTCGGGGCAGTCTTCTTGTCGGGTGACTTTTTCCTGTGTGATTTGGGGTTCGGGTCGACCTTTGCCCGATCGGTATCCGCGAGGATCGGTACCAGGAAACCTTCGGTTACCATACGTTTGATGAGTAAGTTGATATCCTGCGAATGGCAGAAGCAATTCAGGTTCGCTTGGGTTTGTTGCTCTTTCTTTGGATTCCCTCGAGACCATACCTGCAGACCACAGCCTGAATGCAATAAGGTAGATGAGGATCGGATCTTAGTGTATGTGAGGTAGCACTCCAGACTCACCTAATCGCTTCGAAAAAGAAATTTCACCCGTGATCTCTCCTTCAGTGTATCCAACCCACAGAGCACGCCTCATCAAGGCGATTCCGGATAGGTACAAGCCGACTCGCTCAATCCGCGCGTCTGTGGCGTTACCCGTCAGGCGCAAGAGGCATTCGAGACAGTAGTAGGTTTCAGGCAAATTCTTAGGCTCAAGGTGACTGTGAGTCATAAAGAAAAGTGTAAGCAGCAAATGACAAACCGGGAAAGCTGCTTGTGACATACCCAGTGCATGGTAAATGGAGCCACCGTGAGCAATCTTCACAGGCTACCATGGTCAAATCCTCTTTGGCGTCACCGCAAACACACGCCGATGGACGCGTCTGGCGACTTTCGGCTGATTTCTTTGCCTTGGTAGGCTGATCAACACTTTGTGAGGCTTGTTGCTTCCTGGTTGATCGCTTTGGAGGCAAGCTTTCGGAGATCGTTGCCGACGCCTTCTGTTGATATACGGTAGCGAGGGGACGATCATCCTGCGAAAATGAGGCGATTGAATCGGCGTCGTCGACTGTGCCTTTCACAATCTCCATCGATCCTGGTTGGACTGAGCAATCCCCTAAACTCTGGTTGTCAAATAGTAATGACAAACTCGCGTTACTTACTGGAGTCTTGTCGCTTTGCTACCATGTTCAGTCCGGACGACATTTGAGTAACAACTGAGATATGGATGAGTCCGGGCTACCAAGCTGCGAGGCGATCGACATAGCTCACCCGGATCTTCTTTAAGCATATCTATGTCTTCATCCTCGACGCCCTCGAATACCGGGCCTTCCTGAATATCCACCTCCATCGATTCCACCTCGACTTGCAGGTGTGACAAACCGTTGGCGTCCATCTCTCCTCCTGCTAATACAGCTTGCATGGCAGCAAGGTCGTAGGGCGAACAAATCTCCGCGTTCTCGCCCTTGGAGACAAAAGTCGGAGAAAGTGCTCCATCCTATGAAGGAGTGTCAGTTCCGAAGCGGGAACGAAATCCAGCCAAGCGCGACTCTGCTCACAGTCTCAGTGCTAGTGGTACAAGTGCTCTTCACAGGAGGTTTCTCCGGCCGAGCAAAGACTACGGTTTGGCCTGATGGCATAGATTCCGTATTTGATTGTGTCGTAGTCTTTGCGGAAGGCTGCGTTCCTTTGGAACTAGATTTCCTACCCTTCTTAGCCGGTTTCGGCTTCTTCTTGATCAGTCTAAGTGTCCCGTCCGGTTCCAAAAGACCTTTGGGGTGATACTCGGTGGTTGGCCGCTGACTTGCGCTCATTTCCTCATCCAACTCGCCTTCTGCATCGCGGTAGCTCGGGTCGATGTCATCTCGTTCGTCAGCGTCCTGCAAGCGAAGAACGCACGAATCAGCATCTCAAGCTGTCTCTTGTGTGGAGGAGTGTAATCAAGTCCTCGCCTGTTCAGCTGACTGTAAACGATCATCAGGACCAATTAGCTCCGTCCTTGGGATGTTCTACGAGCGATGTACCCATATCACCCTCCTCTTGGCCGCATCTTCCCTCTGCATCTCGTCTTCCAGCTCACGCCTTCTCTTCTCCCCGACCTTTATTAAGTCAGCTCGCTCAGTTGCTGTGCCGAATGGTAACGCTTCTTCTTCCATGATGTCAAGAGGCTGAGGTATGTGTTTGACTATGGAAGTCATCTTGACGGACATCCTATGAAGGTCAACTTCAATGATCCGACATTTTCGAAAACTTTTTGAATTGACTGACGAATGGAACCCAGTCTCGAGATATCCGAAAGCAAATCGATCGGGTTCGATCGTCTCGTCATGACTTCCGAAGTACCAATTCTTATTGCGTTCGGCTAGCGGGACGAAGTGAGGCGGTTCGTAGCTGCGGTGGACCGAATTGTTGGAGTACAACGGTCAGGGTATCGGCACTTGTGTATTGCTTACTCTTCCGGGGCCGTCTCGTTGTACACCAGCTTCATTGTGCCGAACCTCTTCGCTAGGAGACCGAACATGCACAGTAAGCCAAAAAGATTCCCTCCACACCTCAACCTAAATCCATTCTCACCTGGAATCTCTTTCAAGAAGTCACAACTACTGTTCAACGACCTCAACAATGCCCTAATCATCCGCTTGACTTCGCCGATTGTCCTAAGTCGCAGTGCTGGGGCAGCAGCCGCTGCCGCTGATTCACTAGCGGGCACAGCAGGATTCCGAGTGTCGATACCAGATTCGACTAGCCCCATGGCGGAGAGACCATCAGAGATGGTCATTTGAGGAGTCGGGATGGATGTTCCAGGTATCAGAGGATAATGGAATGAGATGGTCAAAGCTTCGATAAGGCTGAGAGTGATGTAAGGGATCAGCCTGGCTCGGGCCCGAACGTAGGGCTCGAATCGGCTTACTTTTCAGGTTCATCCGGATCCTATAGCCAATCGAGCTTTTCATCAGCCTTGTATTTGTTGGATTCACGAAGGCAGCGGATGACAACGGAAAGGAGGACTCACCACATATATCCCAAAAACGCAAGTCTTCAGGTATGATCTCTCGACCGCGTGCATTATCCCGTCCTAGACACACCAATAAAGGCGATCTGAGCTCATCATCCGGAAGCTCCGCGAACGATTGTGATCGTGATGGAGTAGGAGTGCTGGGGGACTGACCATCCAGTTCATGATCTTATCCGCTTCCGCTCTACGACAAGTCCGCGAGATCAGCTCTTGGCGATTTTAGAAATAGCAAAGTAATCAATGATGAGATTTGTGAACTCACGAACAACCCCTGACTAATCTCTTGGTCTTGATCCCCTTGGCGCTCGATTGACTAGATGTTGCAGCTCCTTGCGATTCCATGGAGGCAAGGGAAGCAGCCGAAAGAGCCCCGACCGAATCGTCCTCATAGTTGTCTTCCGGAAGAAGCCCACTTACCGATCGAACGATGAGAAGCGTCATTGTCAGATCATTCTGGTGGACAAGGAGGAAGGTGGTTTGTGTCTCCCGACTCACCGGAGATAAGTGATACATCCAAAAGTAGCCTCCAACATCGTCTTGACGATCAAAAGACTCTGGTTCTTGGTCATCAACGCCAAATCAGTGTTGGTTTGGACTTGCACTTGTGCTTGAGTGGTGCTTGTAGTCGAGGTCTTTGAGGTGGTCGGAGCTGTGGTTGTTGCAGCGGCACTAAGGGCTGAGGTTTTAGTGACAGAAGCAGGAGTGAAGATAGTTGTACCGGTATCCGCTGTTGTAGAGGTTGCGACGACGGAGGGAAGGAGCGTAGTGTTCAGGGGCTTGAATATCAGACCGGGTGCTGCCGTAGAAGGCTTTTGTTTTGGTGGACGGGTTTTCTATGTTTTTTCATGTGTTCGATGCGAGTTGTCAAATGGGTCAGTCGGTCGATCGGGAATATGGGGGTCAAAGGATAGGAGATAGGATAGGGGTCCTTTGGATAGGTTGTTCGATGCGTGATGGGGGTTCGTAGACTTACCTGAGCTGTGCCTGCCATCTTGCGTTTCTTGGATTCTTCTAGCTTGCCAGGGTATTCCGGGAGAAGGATGGGCGGTGAGTATGACCTGGTCCGAGTTGGAAGTGGGGTGATTTACCTAGTCAGTTGAAATCCGTGATCAGAAAGTTGCGAAATCGGCGACTCAGTGCGGTCTCGGGTATGAAGCTACGCTGAGATCCCTATTTCTTCGTCACTTGGACTCGGTATCTTCTAGCTATATCTACGATCTCTGAGATTCGAAACGATTACGAATCCCAAACTGATGAAGAAAATAGTAGTCGAATGAAAGGCAAGACGATCGAGTCGACGTCGAGTCGTCGTTGACCTCCCTTTGGCTTTTGCTCTCTAGCTCGACGCGCTTTGAAACGCTACACACCAGCCTCCACCCCTGGATTTACCCCCGTGTCTACTACCGGATTCAGATTGTTCTGCGCGGACATCTTGTTGGAATCGTTGTCCGCTGGATAATGCCGTCATCATTACGTCAAAAGCAGCGTGCGTCCTCGGAAGCTAACTCAAGAAATTCGCTCGGAGAGGGTTCAAGTGGATGATGTCGAGAAATTCAGAACCGTGATTGTTACAAACCAGGTCAACGCACGACTTGGCAATTGCCAGCTGTCACGCAGACACTCCTAGCTATCATCCTTGAACTATCGAGCCCGCTCAATCCTCGAGCAAACCCTCGCCATGCCGACCTACCATACCTTCCTTACCCCCTCTCTCACCCCGAATGCGGTCCTCGACATCTCACTTCCAACGCATTGGAACCCATCTTCGTCGGGAGGAAATAAATCCGTAGCCGATAAATCGATCGTCAGGCAGTTTGAGCTTGGTACGTGGAAAGAAGAAGCTCCGTTGGGATCGATAAGGAAGTTGGCTGTCAGGGAAGGCATTGTAAGTCTGGCTTCGGCGATTCATTTTCTCAGGGACAATTAGGGTTGATATCCGGTTGCTCATGATCGAACAGGTCGCCTTGGCGGACTCCACGAACCGGATAACGCTCGCCGAGCTCCCAAAACCACCTAAAGCGCCTACCCTTCCGTCTGACGGTGTGGTGGATGAGACCAAACCTGCTGTCAACGCCGAGGAAGAGGATGATGATGACGATGACGAAGATCTGAAGATTGTCGATCAGTTCAAGGTCAAGGGGAAGAAGAAGGGCGATAATTGGGTTGGGTTGGAGATGGTTGACAGGTCAGTGCATAGAGTTCTCCATACTCCTGCTGCTACCGACCTGTGTGGCCCGCTGACAGACTGTATTTCACGACACAGCGGGATCTTGTCAACCACCTCGTCCGGACTCCTCACCCTCAACCCTCACTCCTCATCCACCACCACCACCACCAAAACCGCCAAACTCCCCTCCGGACTCAAAGTCGCTCAATCCCTAGGATCTAGCGGGGAAAAGGTCGTCGTAGCGGGTAAAGAAGTGGATGTTTCGATTTATGATACGGAGAGGGTTTTCGCAGCTGGTCATGACGGAGCGGATGGAGTGAGTGGGGCGGGCGGGAAGAGGAAGAAGGGGGAGATGGAAGTTGGTGAGATTTGGAGGGCCAAGGCGGTGAGTCCCGTTCGATGTAGCCTGACAAGTGGACGAGAGAGTGCTTCTTGGAAAGCTGATTATCGACGGAACCCCCGCACAGCTTCCGAACAATCACCTCAATCTCCGAGTTCCTATTCATCATCTCTGTATGACCCTCCTCCCATCTTCTCCCGGCGAATCCAATTCGACTACAACGTCCATCGTGACGGGTACGAAATCGGGTCATGTGAGACGGTATGATACGAGACAGAGGAAACCGGTCGATGGATGGAAGGTTGCTAGGGAAGGAGGAATCGGGGCTGTTTCAGCCGGAGAGAACGAACAGTGAGTCGAGGGGTGGTTCGATAACACGACAGGAACGCTGACACGAGCGATAATGATGATGATGGAGCACAGTGAGCTGTTTTTTGCGGATACATCTAGTTTCCTCGGCTCGATGGACTTGAGAACAGGCAAACTCCTCTACGCCTACGCCGCTCAAACGTCCACCCCACACGTCCTCTTCCCCTTACCTAGCAACCCCACCTCTTCC
>Ga0308160_10008468_pt1 | contig 10018 bp, 10 predicted proteins | sample PhyFR1_FD_201036 | JGI IMG/M metagenome (GOLD analysis project Ga0308160, IMG submission 201036) | Phyllosphere microbial communities from UC Gill Tract Community Farm, Albany, California, United States - DLSLF.R1 | ecosystem: Host-associated > Plants > Phyllosphere > Unclassified | place: USA...
TCAAGTTGAAAGCAGGTATGGCTTGATATCCTATCGAGACTAGTATCTAGTCTATGGGCAGCTGTACGAGCGGTTTGTGGAGGTTACTAAGGTTCACTAAGGCGAAGTGTAGATCTGCTGAATGATAGAGGATATGATGACGATGTCCAAGACGCATGAATGCAAGGATGATGATGAACCATCTCCTTGTCGCCACGCAACAAGGTTGCTGATCCTCCAACAGACGCGTTGCGCACCGTACACAGCGCAATCGCCGTAATGAGCTCGCTGCTGGTGATTGTTGATCCGCCCCGTTGTTGATGATGTCACCTGATACGGTCACGTGATTTGTGTTTTGCTCATAATTCCGGACTAGCTGTTTGTCAGCTACTTTGACCGAGTCAATTGAAGACTGAGTAAATGCCATGCTATTGAGATCCGAGGTTCAATTTGCTGAACTTGTCTTACAGGCTGGTGTCACGATAGGTCGAGGATCACAGTCAAAATAGAGAGATCAAGAGCAAAGAGACCTTGTTTCCCGAAGCGTACCTCTCTCTCTGGCTCTCGCGTCGGAAGCGGATTAGAAAAGCGGACGCAAAGTGACTCATAGGCGTGGATAGGTCCTGGCCGGGGCGAAGCACGACATTCGACGCGAGCACTGCACTAGTTGTCCTTCCCGAGAGGATCTCGCTCTCTTCGCTGCAACTATCATCTACATTTTTTAACACTGAGCATGAACTTCCTGCAAAGACTGAATCTTCAACAATCGAAAGCAAGACGACCCTGGATCCTCAGCCGTCGCGGTCACTCACCTCCTCGACAACGATCATCCTCGCTCGTATATCGCGTAAAACCCAACAACCTCCGCCTGCTCTTCGACCTCTCAACCCAGACCTCGCTCGTATAACCCGACCATCTTCGTGCTCTCGAGTGAGGATCAAAATATTTCTACGCCCTCTGACCCCGAGCTGGTGCTGATATTCTCGTCGGTTCTTCGTCAAGAATTCGAAATCGGTATTTTTCTCTGTCGATCGTCACAAGTCGAGCTGCAGCGGCAGTGAGGAGCGAGACATCTCCCGAACCGACGAACGAAGGCGCAGGGAACAAGACCTGTGAGTTTTCAGCTTTCTGGAAGATCTATATAATCCCACTGATACAGCCCATCCGCCCTCGTCGAGCTCTCAGACCTACCCCTGAAGAAATGCCAGCCAAACCATCCCGCTACAGAGAACCACCCATGTCCCCTGACGCATCGTACTCTCAATCGACCCTCTGCGTCCACGCGGATGATGCTCTGAACACCCCTGCTCCGTCCACCAAGGGAAGGATCACGGATGTCGCTCCTGCCTTGCACGTTAGCACGACATTTAGGTTTCCCGAAGATCCGGACGATTTGAAGGAGGCCAAGGATGTGGATGTGAGTGATCGTGGTCATCAGTACTCGGCATTTTCTTGATAATGCGAATGCGTGACTGACTGACTAGACATTGTCGACCTCAGCTCTTCACTCACGACACCCACGTCTATTCTCGAGAGACCACTCCTAATACCACTCGACTAGAAGCCATCTTGTCCTCCATCACCAACGGCCGAGCACTCTGCTACTCGACCGGTCTCTCAGCCTTGTTCGCCGCCTACACCCACCTACGACCTAACAAGATCTCCATCGGTGGAGGATATCACGGCACGCATGGAGTCATCGCCATTCATAATCGAATGTACGGGGTACAGAAGCTCCCCTTGGATTGCCCAGAGGAAGAATTGGGGGAAGGGGATGTAATTCATATTGAAACACCGTTCAACCCGACGGGGGAGGTGTTTGATTTGACTTATTACGCTGAGAAGGCTCATCGACGAGGAGCGATCTTGGTTGTCGATGCGACATTTGCTCCTCCTGGACTGCAAGGTGAGTATAGGAGTGCAAATCGCTGTCATCGGCTCAGACAGAGCGGTGCTAATCTGCATCACAATTCACCCTACTCAAAGACCCTTTCAAACACGGAGCCGATATCGTCATGCACTCCGGGACGAAATACTTTGGTGGCCACTCTGACCTCCTCTGCGGAGTTCTCGTCACTCAATCTGAAGAACGCCACAAGGCGCTCTGGAACGACCGAATGGACCTGGGTAGCGTGATGGGTAACATGGAATCCTGGTTGACCGTCCGATCACTCCGAACGCTCGAGCTTCGAGTCACTAGGCAGTCGTCAAACGCTCAAACGTTGATTGACTGGTTGGACGCTGCCAAGAACAACACCTTTGAATCCAAGTCGGAACAGAACGAGGAGGACGTCAAATTGGTTTCGTCCCTCGTGACGGACATGTTCCACGCTTCGCTCCAAGCCAAAGACCCTAAGAAGGATTGGATCAAGAAACAGATGCCTAATGGGTACGGACCCGTCTTTGCCATCCACCTCGCCACACCTGAACTCGCTCGCCGATTCCCTTCCTACCTCGAACTATTCCACCACGCTACCTCGTTAGGAGGCGTGGAGAGTCTGGTCGAATGGAGGGCGATGAGCGATGATACGATCGATAGGAGGTTGGTCAGGATTAGCGTTGGGGTGGAGCATCCCGATGATCTGGTGCAAGATGTCAGGCAGGCTCTGCGCAAGCTCGACAGCTGGCGGAAGCAACAGGAAGGAAAGTAAGGGAGTCGATGTTTATGAGGTCTTTGTATCCTGATGGTAGGTCCGATATTCACGGAATGGCTTTTAGCTGTGATATAATGCAGTGTGTCCCGCCGCTCTGCTTGGACCAGCGCAAAAGCGTTTCCTGCCGTCCATCGAATGCGTGCACGATGGGTTTCGCTGTGCCACTCCGAAATGACCGCATGGCGGGGACGCTGGCGAAATATCGCTCAGGCCTACCTACCAAGCAGTAGGAGAAGTGTCCACACAGAAACTAATTATCGCGGTCACTCAAGCCTAGCATCAATTATCCGTATTCTAATATTTGACACGTCATTCGCTTGATCTCGCTATAAGCTATGAGCACGGTCGAGAATAAATATGGTCATCTCCAGCTCTACAGCTACTGGTCCATTGTATATGGCCCCAGTACCCAAGGTCAGAGCACACTACGGGTCTGCATCCTACCTTTGAGCTGAGCTACGATGGTTCGCGAAACAGTCGATGAAGGCGACAGCCTGTAAACTGTAAGAACGTGTAAATGAAGTCCCAAGTCGTCCCAAAGCGCGTCTTCGCGTGTTAGCCCGGCTGCAGTTGTACAGAGCGGATGATGCTGAGATGGATGTTCGATTCAACTTCTACTTCTGACATTATCTACTTGCTCATCGCAATTGGAGCAGAACTGGTTGCATCGATTTTGGCAAAACCACCCATATACGCTTTAGCCAGGGTATCGCTCAGAGGACCTTCATTCTCGTCCTAGCCGCCCTGCATCACGCTCGCTTTCGAACACGCATGCACACAACCCAAGGTTGAGCCTTCATTTCGGCTGGGATCGTCTCGAAGCATTGCTACTCGGCGAAGGGGCTCTGGCAAGCGCAGCTCACGCAGGGAATCAACGTCATGGACGGTCAGCACCAGCTTGACGGCACCGTGCCGTCCCAATCTACCCCCCGGCTTAACGACGTTTCGTTAAGTCTGAACGGCGAGCAAGACAACAATCCGGGGTCAACCTCATCTTTCATGAGCGTGAACTATGCTGGTGCCTCCCCGGCCACGGACCAGAGGTCGAATCTCGTTCTTCAGCAGCCGAACTTTGGATCCCCTGCATTAGGTCAACAGCAATTCCCTGGCTATGGTCAAGGTCAGACCCAGAACCAGGATTCGGTACCAACAAACGCTTCCAACGACATCAATCCCATCCTCAACCCTTCCAATCCTGTCAACCGTGTTCAGCCGCACCCGGATACTCCATTACCTCCAGCTGTACAGGCTCAGTTCTACAATCGTTTCGGTGCTCAACCCCCTCAAACGCATGGACAGCTGCAAGCCTTCCTGAGGCATGCTGCTCAGGTTGCTCATCAAGCCAGAGTCAATGCCCAAGCTCGTGGAGTGAATGTCGCAAATTCGCCAGTCGGAATGAGCCCGGGTGCGGGCATGACAGGTATGCCGGGGATGCCAGGGTATCCTGCCATAGCTCAGATGAACAACCAAGCCAATTCCCCTGCGACGAGCCAAGTGGGACTTGCTTCAACGCCAACGACTGTGCCGATGTCGCTCATGGGACAGAACCAATATTCTAGTCCCGGTCCCGGCCCAAACACCACCTCGTCGCCAAACATAACTACTATTCCCCAGTCTTCCTCCACTTCAGGCCACAATACCCCGCAGGCCAATGCCATTGACGTTCCGAAGACTCCTCTAACTGCTTTGAACTCCGACTTCGGCCAAGGGTCAGGGCCTGTGCAACGGCCTGGATTCCAGGCGTCTAATACTCCTGATCGACGTGATGCAGGAACTCCCTCAAGCTCGGTGGGAGGTATCGGAGGACTTGGAAACAGAGCTTCCGTAGGCCTCGAGGTCGATTTAAATGAGACGCGAGACAAGGGTTCACGTGAGTCTACTCGGATATGTCGCGATATACCAGGACCTCCATATTGATCATTGCGAAAACAGCATCAGCTCGTTCAGAAGACCGCGTAAATAGCTCTGTCGACCAGCCCATATTCCGCCCGCGCCTATTGTCCGGTTCGGATACGTCGAATCTGCACGCAGCCTTGGCAGGAGTAGTGAAATCACCTGGGTCGTCGAGCGGGGTCGGAATGTTACTGCCCTCCGATCGTTTGGCAGGTACGACGCAGATCGATGGCTTGGGTAGGATACCTGCTGGTGTGGATAGAGAGGCGATCAAAAAACAAGTAAGCGGTTATTTCTCGAATTGTGCCAAGATCTGTTCTCCGCTGACTCCGCATGATGATGGCGCTCTCAGATGCAAGCTTTGAGAGAGTCTCAGAATCGGAGGAGTTCGTTGAGCAACCAGCCGATAACGGCAATGTCTCCTGGATACAACCCTGGCCCTATGCCTCCCATCGGAGTCATTGCATCGAGTCCACATAGTCAACATGGCCAACAAATGCCAGCAAGCAGTCCCGCGCCGCCATCAGAAGTAGTCACAAAGAAGCCGGAACCTGAACCGGAGACATCTAAGGATTCCGCTCTGAGAATGGAAGCCTCGGAGCAGGCTGCTCCGAAGCCCCACGAGAACACCGAACTTCACACAGAACGCAGACCAGGTGAGTTCCCAATAACTTCGGATGGCCTGGTTTCGGTCCCGTCATGTTGATGTCCATTGCAACAGGTACAGCCGAGAACAACCCCAGCACTCCCAATGCAACCAGCGGTGCCACTCCAGGTCTCGCCCAACGACGTCCGACACATCCCAATCAGGCAGCTTTCGCCATGCATTTCCTGAACAGCCTACGTCAATTCGTGCATGTCAAGAATATTCCTGTGCCGCCAAATTTGTTCGTCAACGAAGCAGCGGATCCGGCTGTCCCAGGGTCCGCTCCAACACCTCCCGGAGCCATAGATGTCTTTGGCAAAAAGATTGAGTTGTTCAGGTTGTATTTCACCGTCATTCAGATGGGCGGCTTCAACAAGGCATGTTCCGGAGTTTTGGTTACTCGACTTTTCCGTGGACTGACTTTTGGTCGTTGTGTCTAGGTCGGAACGATCAATGGCTGGTCAAGGTTGGCGACAGCCTGGGGGCTCCCTCCAGCATTTCCAAGCCCATGGACCCTGTTTCCTATCGCATCGCAGTCTACGCAACCCGCAACACCGGGAGAAACTACGAGTCCGGCAGATATGCTCTCGAACGTATATCAAGCGTTCTTACTAGACTTCGAGGAGCAATCGAGGCACAGCCAAGCTGCGCAGGCTGCAAAGAATCAACAACAGCAGGTTCAACAGCAGCAACAACAGCAACAGACCCAAGGCCCGGGCGCCATTGACCCTCCATCCACATCCGGTGAGACTTCCGTTCAGACTCGACAAACGTCGCCTCAAGCGAAGACGGACAATGTCTCACAAGAGCAGGTCAATACCCCGAGTGCTATTCTCTCTGCCTCGGCGCCAAATACTCTTGACCCTCAGCAAGACTCAGAACAGAAGGCATCTATCTTCAATCGAACGGAACCCACGCAAGATGTCAAAGACAACCAGAAAGGCGCTGATTCAAAGCAAACTACGATTCCTCGTCCAGCATCGCGAGCAGATTCTCTTTCCTCTCAGGTCGGTTCGACTTCGTCCATACACAACAGTCGGGCAGAAGCAGAATTACTGGCACAGCGTCAGCGAATGTTGTTGCAGGCGCAAACGAAAGCTATGCTACAGGGCATGCCTGCATCGGCATTCCCCGGGCCGTATGGAGGTAGCCCAGGTCCTTCTACTGCTGGCCCATCGTCGGAAAAGGTGTCTCTGAATGGCTCAATACCAGACGGTGAAGTACGCAATAAAGACGATCAGGAGCCACAGGCGGGTGGAGGTAAGGACGCTCGCTTTTCGCACTGGGACCGCCTGACTAAATATCTGATTTATCTCTCCATTCTTAACCTCCGTGATTCAACAGGTGAAAAGAGAAAGGTAGGCTGCATTTAATCCTCAATCGGTATCGGACCAGGGTGAACTGACTCGAATCCATATCTCAGTTGGAGAACGAACCAGAAACTCCGGTGGTCCGGGAGGAGACGCCAGAGCCATTACCAAAACGAATCCGTTACAAGATTGAGTATCGACCGTACAAGCGGATAGCGGACACATACGGCGGATGGGATGTTGAGAGCATTGCCAAAGTCCATCAGGAGAATCAAGCAGCCCGCGAAGCTCTTATGGTGGAAGATCTGGGCCGTGTGGATATCGAGTCGTTGTGCATGAGTATACGGTCAAGGATACCTTCCGAGTTGTCTTACGCGCTCACGGTCCTTGGCATGCTATCTATGCCTGGGAAAGGCGACGATAAAGGCGGATTGGGGTTAGGACATTGCGACGACCTACTGGATGATCTGGTAGATCTGATCGAGGATGAGACATTCGGAGAAAACGGGTGGAAGGCATGGGCGCAAGCGCTGGAGGGGGACGCGGCTGAGCACGGGCACCTTGCCTCTGATCGTCTCGAAGCAGGTATCGCGACTCATAGCGAGATGCTTGTCTCGGCGCAGGTGGACGATCTGACTGCGATGATAGATGCCGATGGACAGGATCATCCTTCTTCGCGGCGAGCCGAGCTGGTGCTACTCGTCGTGGGCTTGCTTCGCAACTTCTCCCTGATGGCCGACAATTACAGCATAATGACACAGCATGGCCGGTTCGTAGAGATCATGATCCGTGTCTGCGACGTGCGTTTGACGCTCCCGACCCCGACGGAGCCTTCAAAGAGCTCCAATGGCGCGGTGACCCTGAAACGGTCGGAACATCTCCGGTTACGAGAGGACGTCCTCGACATCTTTCATGGGCTGTCTTCGAACTTGATTCTGACAGTGCTACCTTTGGACGCTGTCGGACTGATGATGGAACTCGCCTTGTCTCATCTCAAAGATTCGCAGACAGAGTCCGTTAGCGATAGGCTCTTTCGCGGACGTGGGGAGCTCAAGGTTTTACCTGATCGAGCAATCCTCGCCCTTGAAGTCCTCACGCAGACGTCCTGCGCAGATCAGAATCGGCGAATTCTCCGCCAGCTCGATGGACGGATCGTCACCGATGCTTTCCTCACATGCCTCAAATATCTTGCATTCGATGCTGAGGACGCGAAAACACTGGCGTACAAACCTGCCATGGTGGAAGTCCAGGTCAAGCTGGCTTTTTGCCTCTACAACTTGGCATTCGTTGGTTCCCTTGCGGTCCGCGCTCGGATTCGCGAGACCGTGGGAGTTCTTCCCGTTCTCGGTACGAGTATTCACCTGCTCAGTCGCGCACCACCAGCGCATCCGTACGCGCTCATAGTACGGTGCCTAAGCGAGACACTCGAAGTCTTGAATGGACCCGACGAGCTCATGGGCGAACGACGTCAGTTGACATTCGGATCACAAGCCAGCGCAAGAGGTTTGAAGGGGTGGAACGATTCGCAGGAAACGATGGAGCAAGGTATCCTCGCGGCTTACGAGGATCGCCTCTTGATCGACTATCTCGCCGTCGGCCAGGCGGCGGGCAGATTAGATCAGACGACATTCGGGGCGATCTCGAGGGCGGTCTGGGCTCTGTGAGGCAAGAAACTGCGAAGGGTGCGACGGGGAGAAGGATGTCTTATTTTGGGTTCCGGGCCAAGAGCCAGACCATAGCCAGCAGGATTGATGGACGGGCAAAGCATTATGAAATGGTCCGACGGAATCTGTAACGATTAGAGTGGCTGCAAATAATATAATCGCAGCATCGACTTGAGCCTTTGTCGCTCTAAGTACAGCAAGGCATCTTGATCGACTGATTTGACGGACAGCTACCTCAATACAAAGGTACGAATCTGTCATTGGGCCGTGGCCTATGAGCGACACATAACTTTTTTTACAAATTCGCCAATCCACGCTCCAAAGCCTCGTAAGGCGATTTCTTAGGAGCGTACAACTCCAGGATCTCGGGACTGGTAGGCGAAGCCTTCAAAGATGTTTCCCCTCTCCACCCGGTCCTTGGTGCCAAGCCGAGCGAGTGTAGTACGTTCTTCGGGGTATCAGTTGCGTAGTCCAACCACGACCTATCGCGGAAGATGACATTTTCCACCTTTACTCCAGCGTATTTCTCAACACGCTCGACCAGTCCCCGGCCGGTGACATCTTCAGGACCGACAACAACATATTTCTTGCTGTTGTGGGGAGCGGTATTTTCTTGCATCAAAAGCTTGGCGGCGATTATCCCTACTTCGGATCCCTCGACCACAGCTACCGCGGCATTTTCATCCGACATCAGCTTCAAGGGCTCCTGTTTCCCGGTTTCCTTGAAAGTCTTGGCCCATGCGATGCATCCAGGGATGGTGTACGCTGTGAATACATTCGGCTGTAGGCTGGTCCAAGCGAGTTCTGCGAACTCGGGTGTGCTGAGCATCGCCTCGACTGCCCAGTGGTTCCTCCCGTAGAATACAGGGGTATTGGGCCCAACATTCGCCCTAGTAGTCGAGATTCTGACAACGTACTTGACGCCTGCCTCAAGGGCATTAGTCAAGAAGAGCGACTCGTCGGTGAAATGAGAGACACCATTGTGAGAGGCGATGAAGATCCTCTCGACGTCATGCTCTTTGAGCCAATCAGCGTCGATCATGGTCCAGTCCTTCTCGACCATCTCGATGTGGTTGAGCTTGGAGAGTTTCTGCGCGACACTGCTTTTAGAGCTCCGGGTCAAGGCGATGACACGGTATTGAGCGAATGCAGTCGAAGAGAGCTCTTGCGAGAGAGTCTCTGTTACACCTTGTCCAGTGTTACCGGTAGATCCAACAACGAGGATAGTAGGGCTCATGATGTAGGTTTTGAATGTGGCGTACGGTTTTGTTGCGATGTGCAAGACTGCTTGTGCTTGATGGTAGGTAGAACATCGAAAGGAAGATGTACCAGATTAGTTCGTCCGCCTTATTGCTCACCTATATATACCCGGAGTCACTTGATCTTGCTTGATAATCTAGCAAACGAGATGGCGCGTTGCAGTGAACGTCTGGACAGGTGACAACATTGAACGTCTCTATAATCATTCAAGAGCTTATGCACCTGAATGCTGACTATCGACCCCGGACCTCGCCGGGACCGGCACGGAAATTCGGAAGCGAATGGGTTCGGAAGCGAATGCAAAGTTACGTACGCATTCTGGGTATTGCCGGCCTGCAACAACGCATATACACTTTTGAGCGAAAGGCGTAAATCACAAAAGCGGGCATGAGCACGCACAGGGAAAAGTCAGGGGTACGGGACGCTGCCCGCACGATTATCGATCAGACAATCTCGTCGGATAGATGATGCATCTGCCACCGAAGCAAGGAAAGATGCTGATCGACCCCGGTTTTTCGCTGAACGAGTTCACGTTGTGGGCTCTGCCGATATTGGATCCGCATTTGCAGCCCGTCTCGAGCCCATTTGGATTCGATGGTAGCGCGCGATTTT
>Ga0308160_10008470_pt1 | contig 10017 bp, 7 predicted proteins | sample PhyFR1_FD_201036 | JGI IMG/M metagenome (GOLD analysis project Ga0308160, IMG submission 201036) | Phyllosphere microbial communities from UC Gill Tract Community Farm, Albany, California, United States - DLSLF.R1 | ecosystem: Host-associated > Plants > Phyllosphere > Unclassified | place: USA...
CGCTGGCCCTTCCACAGGCACCAACTTGTGGGGTGTCTGGCAGCTGGTCGCCCGGATGGTGGCCGAAGGACGCAAAGGCAGCATCGTTTCACTCATGTGCGACGGCGGCGACCGTTATGTTGGCAGCCATTACGACGCCGGGTGGCTCGCGGCCCATGGCCTGGATCCGGCTCCACACGAGAAAGTGCTGGACCGGTTCCACGACACAGGAGTGTGGCCCGGCTAGACCTCTACCGACTCCCGGGGCGCGAGCCGTGTGTAGCTGGTGCCGTACCGTGCACCGATCCGCGTTACATGGCCCTCGACGACGCCACGCCCGAGTTCGTTGAGCAGGCCGTCGTGGACCGGGAAGGCCCTGGGGGCGCGGACGGAAATGACGAAGTCCACAACCTCGCCGATCTTGGACCACGGGGCGTGGATGGGGACCAGCAGTGTTTTGACTTCGATCCCGTCCGGGACCACGAAGGAGTCTCCGGGGTGGAACACGTTGTCGTCCACAAGGTAGCCGATATTTGCCACCACCGGGATCTGGGCATGAATGAGGGCGTGCTGTCCGCCGAAAGTCCGGATGCTGAAACCGGCGACGTCAAAGGATGAACCGGGGTCGACGGAGTGCACGCGGTCGGCGATGTCACTTTCTTCCTGCAGTGCGGCAGCTACCCTGGCCGGCGCATGGACCACCAGGTCAGGATTGCTCCGCAAAGCTTTGATGACCTCCGGGCTGTCGAGGTGGTCGTTGTGCTCGTGCGTTACCAGCACGGCGTCAGCTCCGTTCAACGCTTCGGCGGATTCGGAGAACGTCCCGGGATCAATCACCAGGACTTTTCCTTCCTTCTCCAACCGGACACAGGCGTGGGTGTACTTGGTGAGCATCATGAGGCCAGCCTAGGGGCGGCCGCTGAGAGTTTCCAAGCAGCCGCTGCTGGTAAAATCGAAGTTTGCCAGCATCCCCACGGAAATGAGCCTTTTCATGCCACACGGCACCAATTCCGCCACTACGGGCCCGGCCGGGCCGGTCACCGGCGGCGTCAAGGAGCAGCGCGTCACCAAGCAGCGCTTGGCCGTGAGTGCAGCGTTGGACGAATTGGATGACTTCGTCAGCACCCAGGAGCTGTACCGCCTGATGCAGAACAAGGGCATTTCGGTGTCCTTGGCTACCGCCTACCGCATTCTCCAGTCCCTGGCCGATGATGGCCTCATCGACGTCCTCCGAAATGGTGAGGGTGAGGCCGTCTACCGTCGTTGTGCCGTCACAGGCCACCACCACCACCTTCTGTGCCGGAACTGCGGCAAGGCCGTCGAGGTGGAGGCCCCCGCCGTCGAGACCTGGGCAGCACGCACGGCTACTGAACACGGCTTCACCGAAGTAGCCCACACAGTGGAGATCTTTGGTCTGTGCCCCGAGTGCACCGCCAAAAAGGCCGCAGGAAAACTCTAGAGAGCCCCGGCCGGCTGGTCCCGCGTGACCCGGCCGTTCAGGCCGCGGTTGCTCCGCACCCGGCCAATAATCCGGCACACCACGTAAATCAGGAAAGACAACGTCGTCACATACGGGCTGATGGGGATGCGGCTGCCGAGGGCCAGCAGAATGCCGCCCACAGTGGCCGTCAACGCGAAGGCTACACTCAGGACCACCACCAGCTTGGGTGAGGTGGTCACACGCAACGCCGCCGCTGCCGGCGTAATCAGCAGCGCGAGGACAAGCAGCGCACCGACTATCTGGATGGACAGGGCAACACTGATGCCCAGCAGCACCATGAAGCCGATCGCCAGGCCGCGCACGGGAACACCCCGGGCTTCAGCCATTTCCGGGTCTACGCTGGCAAAGCTCAGGGGACGCCAGATGGCGAGCAAGGCGATCATCACTACCACCGCGGTTCCCGCCAACGCCTGCAGCTGAACGGTATCCACCGAGACAATCTGTCCGGTCAGCAGTCCGAACTTGTTGGCAGCCCGGCCTTCATACAGTGCCAGGAACAGAATTCCCAGACCCAAGCCAAATGGCATGATGACGCCGATGATTGAGTTCTTGTCCCGCGCCCTGACACCCATGAAGCCGAGCAGGACGGCGGCCGCCACCGAACCGATCAGGGAACCGAAGATGATATCGGCTCCGATCAGAAGCGCGAAGGCCGCCCCGGCAAAGGAGAGCTCGGAGATGCCGTGGACGGCGAAGGCCAAATCCCGTTTCATCACGAACGTCCCAACCAGACCGCCCAGGAGTCCCAGTACGGCACCGGCCCAGAGCGAGTTCTGGACGAGGACCAGCAGTTCGCCGTAGTTCTCGAAGTTGAAGATGGTCTGCAGAATGGTGTCCAGATCCACTTAGAGGTCCTCCCCTGCACTTGCGTGGGCGTCGTCATGGAAGTGCGTGGTGGCGTCCGGCAGACCGACGACGACGATCCTCCCGTTGGTGTGGATGACCTCCACATGGCTGTCGTACAGTTCGGACAAGACTTCCGTAGTCATGACCTCCTGCGGCGTTCCGACCCGGAACTGGCCACCGGCCAGATAGAGCACGCGGTCCACGTAGTCGATCACGGGATTGATTTCGTGCGTCACGAAGACCACGGCGCTGTTCCGCTCGTGGCATTGCTGGTTGATCAACGAGCTGACGCCCTGCTGGTGGTGAAGATCAAGGGAGAGAAGAGGCTCGTCGCAGAGCAGGACCTGCGGTTCAGTGGCCAGCGCCTGGGCAACCCTCAGCCGTTGCTGTTCGCCTCCGGAGAGCTGCCCGACCGGCACCTTGGCGTAGTCCGACGCTCCTACCAGTTCCAACAACTCGTCGATGCGCTGGTTGACCTTGCCGGACGACAACCGGATACCCCAGCGATGTCCGTCGATGCCCAGGCCCACCAGGTCCCGTGCGCGCAAGGGTGTATCCGGCGCGAAGGACTTCTGCTGCGGAATGTAGCCGATCCGCTTGCTGCCCCGTTCCACCGGATGCCCACCCAGGGACACGGTTCCGGAGTGCAGTTCCTGCAATCCCAGGAGGACCTTGAGGAAGCTGGTCTTGCCGCTCCCGTTCGGGCCGAGGACGGCGAAGAACTCTCCCGGGTTGATGTCGAGGTCGAGGTCCCTCCAGAGTGTCCTCTTGCCGAACTGCAGGCTGGCTCCGCGGAGGCTCACTACGGGTGTCAAAGGTTGTCCTCGATCCATACGCTGCTGTGAACGTAGTTTGCTGGGGGCCGCTGCCTGGCGTCCGGGTGGGGGCGCTACCGGCGGCGGTGGCGGCAGGCAAAAGGCCCCGCAGCCATCCTGAACATCTTAGGACGCCAGCGGGGCCCTTAACCGCATTGCCGGAGCCGGAAACGCCTACTTCTTCAGTGCGGATGAAACCGATTCCACATTGTCGGTCATCCATTGGACATAGTCCTTGCCCTCGGGCAGCGTTTCAGTGAAATTCAAAACCGGCACGCCGGCAGCCTCGGCTGCCCGTTTGACAGTTTCGGTCTGAGGACCGGCAGTCTGCTCGTTATAGGCCAGGAAACGGACCGAACCAGCACTGAGAAGATCAGTGGTTTCCTTCATGACGGCGGGCGGAACGTCCGTGCCCTCTTCTACGGCAGCGCTGTAGGCTTCCGGGGTCTTGTTCTCAAGTCCCGCAGCTTCCAGGAGGTACAGCGGCACAGGCTCCGTGATCGCCACGGGAGCGTGCCCGTCCGCAGCCTTCACGGCGTCGAGCTTTCCGGTCAGTTCAGTGAGCTTGGCTTTGAAGGCGTCTGCGTTGCCCGTAAAGGTCGCGGCCGAGTCCGCGTCCAGGCTGCCGAGCTTGCTTGCCACGGCATCGGCGAGCTTGCCCATGGCGTCCAGGTTGTACCAAACGTGCTCGTTGAACTCGCCGTGGTTATGCGTGTGGCCGTCCTCGGAGTGGGCCTCTTCGCTGTGGCTTTCCCCTTCGGGGGCGAGCCCTGAAATTTCGACGGCGCTGATCATGTTCTCATGGCCGATTTTGGTTTCATCGGCAATTTTGTGCAGGAATTCGTCATAGCCCCCGCCGTTCTCCACCACGAGCTTGGCTTTGGAGATCACCAGCTTGTCCTGGGCGCTGGCCTCATAGGAATGAGGATCCTGGCTGGTCTTGGTGATGATGGAGTTGACGTTCACCTTGTCTCCACCGGCTGCTTTCACAATGTCGCCGTAGACGTTGGTGGATGTGACAACTTCGATGGCCCCGGAAGCCGAAGGACTGTTTGCTCCGGCCGTTCCGGCGCAGGAGGACAGCAGGAGCGCGGCCAGTCCTGCGGAAGCGGCTACGGACAGGCGGGCGGCGTAACGACGCACGTAAACCTCGGATCTACTCAAAATGAGAATCAAACACAATTACTGGGCAGATCCCAGTGTAGCCCTAATTGGGAATGATTCCTATTTAGCGAAAGGCGGGCATCGATTGAAAAATCGATGCCCGCCCGCACTCCAAGCTCTCAGGCGGTTATGCCTGGGCTTGTTGACCACCGAAGCGTCGAATGCCTGTCGCCTGGGTGGCATCGCGGATTTCGCCGACCAGCTGCTCGATGACGTCTTCAAGGAACAAGACGCCCTGGGTGTCTCCACCGGCGCCAACAACACGGGCCAAGTGCGAGCCGGTGCGCTGCATGACGGACATGGCCTGCTCGATCTCGTCGTCCGGTGACAGGTTGGCCAAGGACCGGATGCGCCCCTCGGCAATGGGGTGCCTGCGACCCTCGTCCGGGATGGACAGGATGTCCTTCACGTGCAGGTATCCGGCCAGTTCGCCGTCGTCGTCCACCATCGGGAAACGGGAGAAGCCGGTACGGCTGACCGCTTTTTCCAGGTCGACGGGCGTGGAGGCCGTCTTGAGCACCACCAGCTTGTCCAGGGGCACCATGATGTGGGACGCCGTGTGCTCCGAGAACTCCAAAGCACCGCTGAGCAATCCGGTCTCATCGTCCACCAGGCCGTGCCGGGTGGATTCCTGGACAATCGACTGCACTTCCTCAAGCGTGAACGACGAAGACACTTCGTCCTTCGGTTCGATTTTCATCAACCTCAGGATGTGGTTCGCCAACCAGTTGAGGGACCAGATGACCGGGTTAACCACGCGGGCGATGAACATCAAAGGTGGCGCCAGCAGGAGGGCCGCCTTGTCCGCAACGGAAACCGAGATGTTCTTGGGGACCATCTCACCGAACGTGACATGCAGGAACGTGACGAACAGCAACGCGATCACGAAAGCGGAGATATCCGCCAGTTCGACCGGTACGCCCAGCAGTTCGAGCGGCTCCGCCAGGAGATGGTGAATGGCAGGCTCGGCAACCTGGAGGATCAGGAGCGAGCAGACGGTAATGCCCAACTGCGCACACGCCAGCATCAGCGACACATTCTCCATGGCGCGCAATGTTGTCTGCGCCCGCTTGGAGCCGGCCTCGGCCAGGGGTTCGATCTGGCTGCGGCGTGCCGACATGACGGCGAATTCGGCACCGACAAAGAAGGCATTGCCGATCAAAAGGACGACAAGCCAGACAATTCCTACCCAGTCACTCATACGGCACCTGCCTCGTGGTGGTTGGATCCGGCGTCGGCCTGCTCGTCATCACGGACTACGTGGTGGAAGCAGATCCTGTCGATTCTGCGGCCATCCATCCTGGTGACTGTCAGGGTGCCTCCCGGCGTTTCCACGACATCCCCCACCTTGGCTATCCGGCCAAGCTGGCTCATGACGTAACCGCCCACGGTTTCATAGGCAGACTCGTCGGGAACGGTGAGATTCGGGATCTGTTCCGACACTTCATCCGGCCGCAGCAGGCCCGGAAAATACCAGTCGCCTGTCGCGCTCTGCAGGACGCCGGGCCGGACTTTATCGTGCTCGTCAGCGACCTCTCCAACGATTTCTTCGACCAGGTCTTCAAGGGTGGCAATGCCCGCCGTGCCGCCGTACTCGTCAAGCACGACGGCGAGTTGCAGGTTGCCTTCGCGCAGTTCAGACAGGAGGGCATCAAGGTGGATGGTCTCAGGGACCTGAAGGACATCGGTCATGATGGCACCGGCCTGGAGCTTGGCCCGACGTTCAGCGGGTACGGCCACAGCCTTTTTGACATGGACCACGCCGCGGATATCGTCCGTGGAATCGCCAATGACGGGGAAACGGGAATATCCGGTACGCCTCGCGGCGTCAAGGATGTCAGTCACCGGCTGGTCGGCGTCGATGGTCTCCATGCGGATCCGGGGCGTCATGACGTCCGCCGCGGTCCTTCCGGAGAAGTTCAAAGTACGGGCCACAAAGTTGGCCGTACCGGCATCCAACGTCCCGAGTTCGGCCGACCGGCGCACCAAGGATGCGAGCTCAGCAGGTGTCCGGGCTCCCGAGATCTCCTCCTTGGCCTCCAGGCCAAACAGGTTCAGGACCTTGTTGGAGAACCCGTTCAGCACCACGATGGCCGGCTTGAAGACGGCAGTGAACATCAGTTGGGGTCGGGCAAGCCGCTTCCCAAGCGGGAAGGCGAGGGCGATGGCCATGTTCTTGGGGACCAATTCGCCCAGAAGCATCGACAGCAGCGTGGCGAAGGCCATGGCCACAATCAGGGCAACGGAGTGCACGACCTCGCTCGGGAGGCCCAGCAGGCCGAGCGGCCCGAGGAGCAACTGCCCGACAGAAGGTTCCATGACGAAACCAGTCAGCAGCGTGGTCAGTGTGATGCCCAGCTGGCAACTGGAGAGCTGGGTGGAGAGCGACTTGAGGCACTTCAGCAACGGAGCCGCAGCGTGGTCGCCATTGTCAACAGCGCGCTGGACGCTTGCCTGGTCGAGGGCCACCAGGGAGAACTCAACAGCTACAAAGAAGCCGGTCCCGAGGATGAGGGCAAAACCGGCGAGAAGAAGAATCCATTCCACTTAGCGCATCCCTCCAAGGGCAGGCGCGTGCAATGGGGATAAGGCCTTCGGCTCGGGGAATCGCCCCGGCGGAGGCTGGTCGGGTGCAGCGGACGCATGGTCTGCGGCACCACCGGCAGTGAACGCCGGCGCGTGATGGGCATGTGAACGGGTATTGCCGGCTCGACGGGCACGCTGTGCGGAGTTGCCAGATTGGCTCCCCCGACAGTTCCCAGGCCGGCACCTAGATTTACTGTCCATAAGACTTTCAGTCTACAGTCCGGCAACCGTGGTCTCCCTCAGGAGGGCCAACTTCGCAACAAAAAAGCAGAGCCACGCCACTAAGTCAGCCGCAACATGATTTAGGTCACCACTATTGGCAGTTAACCAACGATCCTAACTAGACTGTCAGGGGTCTGAGTTCGCGGGACCCGGACCCTGTCCCATCGTTGCGGAAAAGCAACTTTGGCCAGCGGGAAAACAACACTCATGGAAGAGGCGTATTTCAAGTGCCAGAGCAGCCCAGCCACCGTCTACCAGAGGAATTTGGCGGAAACGAGTGGCTCGTTGACGAACTGTACGAGCGGTACCAACAGGACAAGAACTCGGTGGACACCAAATGGTGGCCGCTCTTCGAATCCTTTGCTTCCGCTGACGGCACTTCTTCCAACGGAACCTCTGCAGCCCCATCAGCTGCCAATCCCCCTACCCAAGTACTTCCCGTCGTAGCTCCGGCTGCAGCGGCACCGGCACCGGCGCCGGCGGCCCCCGCAGCAGCGCCGGCCGCCGCCCCCGCGGCTCCGGCCGCACCCGCTCCGGCGAAAAAAGCACCTGCCACGGTTGCCCGGGACGGAGCAAAGAAGCCCGCCGCCGGCACCGCTGCACAGCCGATCCCTGCCCAGCTGCCCAAGAGCAACAAGGCCCCCACAGCGCCGGAAGAGGACGTGGTTTCCGTCCTCCGCGGCCCGGCCAAGGCCATCGCCACCAACATGGTCACCAGCCTCGAAGTGCCTACCGCTACCAGCGTCCGGGCTGTTCCGGCCAAGTTGCTCATCGACAACCGCGTCGTCATCAACTCCAACCTTGCCCGTGCCCGCGGTGGCAAGGTCTCCTTCACCCACCTCATCGGTTACGCCGTTGTCCGTGCGCTGTCCCAGTTCCCGTCAATGAACGTCTACTACGACGAAATTGACGGCAAGCCGAGCGCCGTGCAGCCCGCGCACGTCAACTTCGGCATCGCAATCGACATGCCCAAGCCCGACGGCACCCGCCTGCTGATGGTTCCAAACATCAAGAAGGCCGAGACCATGGACTTCGCGGAGTTCTGGCACACCTACGAGGACCTGATCAAGCGTGCCCGCAACGGCAAGCTCACGGCTGACGACCACGCAGGAACCACGGTCTCGCTGACCAACCCCGGCGGCATCGGCACCGTGCACTCGGTCCCGCGCTTGTCCAAGGGCCAGGCGGCCATCATCGGCGTCGGCGCTCTTGACTACCCGGCCGAGTTCCAGGGCGCCAGCGAGAAGATCATCGCCCAGAACGCCATCAGCAAGATCCTCACCCTGACCTCCACCTACGACCACCGGGTCATCCAGGGCGCAGGCAGCGGCGAATTCCTCAAGCTCGTCCACCAGCTCCTCCTCGGCGCGCAGAACTTCTACGACGAGATCTTTGAAGCCCTGCGCATTCCCTACGAACCCGTTCGTTGGAGCCCGGACCTGCAGGTGGATCCCGCGGACGAGATCAACAAGGTTGCCCGCATCCAGCAGCTGATCCACTCCTACCGCGTGCGCGGCCACCTCATGGCTGACACCGATCCGCTGGAGTACGTGCAGCGCAAGCACCCTGACCTTGACGTCCTGACGTATGGACTCACCCTGTGGGACCTCGACCGCGAGTGGCCTACCGGTGGCTTCGGTGGCAAGCCGCAGCTTAAGTTCCGCGACATCCTCGGCGTGCTCCGCGATGCTTACTGCCGCACCACAGGCATCGAGTACATGCACATCCAGGAACCGGCCGAACGCAAGTGGTTCCAGGACCAGCTTGAGCACCCATACTCCAAGCCGAGCCGCGAAGAGCAGCTGCGCATTGTCTCCAAGCTCAACGCTGCAGAGGCCTTCGAGACCTTCCTGCAGACCAAGTTCGTCGGCCAGAAGCGGTTCTCCCTCGAAGGTGGCGAGTCCCTGATTCCGCTGTTGGACGCCGTCATTTCGGACGCCGCTGACGACGGACTGGATGAAGTTGCCATCGGCATGGCCCACCGTGGCCGCCTCAACGTGCTGACCAACATCGCTGGCAAGACCTACGCACAGGTCTTCCGCGAATTCGAAGGCACCCAGGATCCCCGCTCCGTCCAGGGCTCCGGCGACGTCAAGTACCACTTGGGAACCGAAGGTACCTTCACCTCGGACAACGGCAAGCAGACCAAGGTCTACCTCGCCGCCAACCCGTCGCACCTTGAAGCCGTCGACTCGGTGCTTGAGGGCATCGTCCGCGCCAAGCAGGACCGCCTGGACCAGGGCGAGTCCTTCCCGGTGCTGCCCATCATGGTCCACGGTGACGCCGCATTTGCCGGCCAGGGGGTGGTTGCGGAAACCCTGAACCTCTCGCAGCTCCGCGGTTACCGTACCGGCGGTACCATCCACGTGATCGTCAACAACCAGGTCGGCTTCACCACTGCGCCGTCCTCTTCACGTTCCTCCACGTACTCCACCGACGTCGCGAAGATGATCCAGGCACCGGTGTTCCACGTGAATGGCGATGACCCCGAAGCCGTGGTGCGCGTTGCTCAGCTCGCCTACGAGTTCCGCCAGCGCTTCCACAAGGACGTCGTCATCGACATGGTCTGCTACCGCCGTCGCGGCCACAACGAAGGCGACGACCCCTCGATGACCCAGCCGCTCATGTACAACCTGATCGAAGCCAAGCGCTCCGTCCGCAAGCTGTACACAGAGTCGCTCATCGGCCGTGGGGACATCACCGAAGAAGAAGCAGAGCAGCTGCTCCGCGACTACCAGGAGCGCCTGGAGCGGGTCTTCGCCGAGACCCACGCCGCGCAGACGTCCCCGATCCCGATCATCACCGCGGACTCCGCGGCCGTTTCGGACATCGAGCGTCCCATTGCCCAGCAGGCGGACTTCGGGACCAATGCCCCCACGTCGACCGCGATTTCCGCTGAGACTC
>Ga0308160_10008471_pt1 | contig 10017 bp, 18 predicted proteins | sample PhyFR1_FD_201036 | JGI IMG/M metagenome (GOLD analysis project Ga0308160, IMG submission 201036) | Phyllosphere microbial communities from UC Gill Tract Community Farm, Albany, California, United States - DLSLF.R1 | ecosystem: Host-associated > Plants > Phyllosphere > Unclassified | place: USA...
GTCTCCTTGACGCCGGGCGGCGGCCCGCTCACGCCGGCGGTCGGCGCGAGTCGGGCAGCGTCGGCGGCGGCCGAGGCGGCCTGGGCCGCCGTGGTGCGCTCGCGCTCGAGCGAGAGGCGCGCGCGGAGCTTGGCCTCGCGCGCGGCGGGCGAGTCGTCGGCGATGGGCGGCGAGGGTGGGACGGTGCGGGCGGGGAGGGCGAGGCCCGACGTGGGCGGGTGGAGGGGGACAGGGTGTGCGAGGGCGGGAGACGCTGAAGAGGTGGTCGAGGCGGGAGCGCGCATTGTCGATGCGCCGGTGCCCTCGAGGGCGAACGAGTCGGACTGCTGCTGCGGGTCGACCGACGAGATGATCATCTGGACGTCGCCGTCGTCGTCGGCGTTCTCGTAGTCGGGCAGGGTCGGCTCAGAACCAGTACCGACGGGTGCGACTTGTGCAGACTCGACGGCGGGGAGACGCTGCTGCTGAGCTGGCGGGCTCGAGACGAGGACGATGGTTTCTTGAGCGACTCGGGCGGGAAGTGCAGCGAGAGGGGCGCCAGGACCAGGTGCGACGGCGCTCGGGCCCGAAGGGCGGACCTCTGCTTGATGCGAGTCGTGTGCGAGCTGCACGACCTCGGTCGACGTGGAGCCTGGTCGCGCGAAGGCTTGGTGCGGGTGCTCGACCTGCTCGGTCTTGACGGCGTGCGAGCCGGGCTCGTAGAAGTGGATCTCGGGCGGGCCTTCCGGCTCGACGATGACGACGGACGAGTCTGGCGAGTCGACGGCGAGCGGGGAGCGTGCGTCCGAATCCTTGTCGGTGCCCGAGACGGCGGCGAGGCGCTCGGCGGAGAGGGGCAAGGGGCCCGAGTCGGTGCTGTCGGTGTGGTCGGCCTGGTCGGGGTGGAGCGAGTGCTGGTGCGCCGAGTGGTCCGGGTACGACGAGGACGAGGGAGGAGGAGGAGGGAGAGGGCGGCCGGCGTCGTCACTCGGCGGGAGGAAGTCGGCGCTCGTGGCCTCCATGGCGGCGTCGCGGTACGGTAGGGGGACGAGCTGGTTGGGGACCCTGTAGAGCGGGTGCTGTCCTGCGAGGATCGAGTCGCGCAAGGTGCGCAACCGGGCGAGGTCGTCGAGGGCGAGGGTGCTGGCCAGAGACGGCTCGACGAAGCTCACGGGCGACGACGAGGACGACGACGGTGCGGCAAAGTCTGGCGAGGTTGAAGGAAAAGTGTCGGTGCGGGCGAGCTGCATCCGCAGTCGCAGGTGGGACGACGGGTGGTGCGACGAGGGCGAGAGGGGAGCAGCAGGCGCGCGCGCGGAGCGGGGACGAGGAGGAGGGGGAGCGCTCCCGAGGTGCAGCCATCGCCTGTGCGAGGTTGCTTTCGGTGAGAGAGTTGCTCTGGCTGACTGTCCCGGTGCATTGCGCGTCCCAGTCTACGCTACAGAGGCCGAGGAGAGACTGTGCCCCAGCGGGGCCGAGGGACTTGGCCGTGGCGAGGACGAGCGCGCGTCTCGCCTTCGCCGCCTCGAGACCAAGGCCCGCGCTCGGCGGCCGCGCCAACCCTCCTCTTGCTCCCCCGGTTGTGCGATCTCTCGTCAAGGTACACCTCTTTTCCCCCGGCACTGCACTCGCCTCGAAGCTCGTCCGCTGACCCTCCCCGCCCGTCCTCGAACCATCCCTCTCGACCGCCTCGTCCCCCCTCGGCTCGCCTCCAAAACTTCCTCGCCGCCTCGCTCCTCGCCTCCGCCTCGCCTCGCCTGCACCTGTGCACCCCCGGCACCTCCGTCTTCGTCCCGACCACGACCTGCACGCGCGCGCGCCCGACCCGCACAGATGCCCAAGATCTACAAGCCCGGCAAGGTCGCTCTGGTCCTCTCTGGCCGCTACGCCGGCCGCAAGGTCGTCGTCATCCGCCAGTCGGACGAGGGCACCAAGGTGCGTCCTGGATCCGCTTTCGAGCAGTCTCCTGAGCCGTGGAGCGAGCCTGCGGGCGAGAGCTGACCTCCCCCGCCTCGCTCGTCCTCCCCCTCTCGCAGGAGCGTCCTTACCCGCACGCGATCGTCGCGGGTGTTGACCGCTACCCCCGCAAGGTGACCAAGGGCATGGGCAAGAAGCGCATCGAGAAGCGCTCCAAGGTGCGTCCCTCCTCGACCGCCGCCGCCGCCCGCTCCGCTACGAGAGCCTCGAGCTCACTCTCCTCTCGTCCCCGCCTTCCCTCCTTCCCCTCGACCTCGCCTGCCCTTGCCGCACCCGCCAAACTGCACTACATCCACCTCTCGACTCACCAACTCGCCGCATCCGACTGCGCTGCGCTCCCTCACCCCTTCTCCCTCCCGCCCGCGCCGCACCACCACGACACGCTTCCGCCCACCTCTAGGTCAAGCCCTTCATCAAGGTGAATACGACGCTCTTCGCGTGCGCGTCGTGTCGAGGTGGGCGAGCTGTGTCGCGAGGACGAGGAGCGAGCGGCGTGAGCGTCAGCGGGACGGCGAGGGAGTTGGCTCGAGCCGATGGACCGGCTGGATGTCGGCGTCCGGGCGAGGCCGTCGACATGGCCGTCGATGGACTCAAGAGGGCGGACAAGTGAGGTGCAGGGGCTCGCCGCAGTTGGTCGAGCGAGGAGGGGATGGATTACGAGGTGTCGCCGCCGAGGCCGACGACTGCAGCTTGCCGCACGCCAAGGACTGTACGCTGACGCCTTCCCCTTGCTCTCTTTCCCTCTTCCTCGCCCTCGTCGCCTCGCCTCGCCTCGCCCCACACCCGCAGTCGGTCAACTACAACCACCTCCTCCCGACCCGTTACGCTCTCGAGCTCGAGGGCCTCAAGGGCGTCGTTGCCCCGGAGACGTTCAAGGAGCCCTCGAGCCGCGAGGACGCCAAGAAGCAGGTCAAGAAGCTCTTCGAGGAGCGTTACCTCCAGGGCAAGAACCGGTGGTTCTTCTCGGCTGTGCGTCCCGCTCTCTCCCTCTTTGCGACGGCCGACTTGTCGGACCTTGAGGAACCTGTTGCTGACCTCGCTCCCCTCCTTCTTCTGCGCGCTCACAGCTCCGCTTCTAAGCGCATCACCCTGCGCTTTCGGAATCGGCGAGTTCGCGGAGAGGTCGGTCGGCGGGACGACGACGATGGCGCGACGGAGCCGGGCGGGCGTCTGTTCCTCCTTGTACCCTGGCTCTGTTGAGAGGTTTCAGGAGTAATGGACTCCGAACCAACCACAGCCTCGACGTCGTCGCAGCGAGAGAGCTTCGCTTCCCTTGCTCTCCTCGCTCGCTCGGCCGCTCGGACCTCGAGAGCTGCTGCAGCTCGACCTCTTTCTGCGTCGACAGCCTGCGCGCAGCGCTCGCGCGAGCCGTTGAACGTGAGAGAGGCGGGCGGGCGAGCCTCGCTGCGCTGGCCTCGCTCGTCGCCAAGTCCTCGCTCGGCCCTCGCCCTTCCCCTCCCGAGTCGCTCTGCTCGCTTTCTCGAGGCTCACCGCCGCGCCTGCGCATGCCGTGCCCCCTCGACGTGCACGAACGATGCGGCAGCGTGGGGGAGAGGCAGCAAAACAGAAGGCGTTCTCGTGCCTCGCTCGCAGCTCTCGACGAGGAGGACGAAGAGGTCCGAGTTGAGGAGGAGCACGGACTAGATTTCAGGGTTCAACGCCTATAACTGACTAGGCGGCGTCATAGAGAGCGCACGAGATCTATCTACAGAGCAGGTCTCGAGCGAGAGAGAGAGAGAACGAGAGGGGAGGGGGAGGGGAGGGTCTATGATCTAGTAGAGGTAGATGCGCGCCTCGAACGCCTCGAGCTCGCGGTTGGCGCCGTCCTTGGCGAGCGTCGACAGGAGCAGGCTCGAGTCCTTGCCCTCAAGCTCGGCGGGGACGGTGAACGGCTGCTTGTCGGCCGTAAAGTTGAGCGCGACGAGGGCCGTGCGCGAGCCGTCGTGCGCCGCCTTGGTGTAGACGACCGTCTCCTCGCCGGCCGGGTCGTGCAGCTTGAAGCGGCCCGTGACGAAGACGTCGGCGTGCTGCTTGCGCAGGCGCAGCATCGAGCGGTAAAAGTTGAGCGTGCTCTTGGCGTCGCCGTCCTGCGCCGCGACGTTGAGGCCCTCGGCGTACGAGTCCATGACGCGGTACCAGGGCTTCTTGCCCGGCGCGAGGTCCTTGGAGAAGCCGGCGTGCTCGGTGTTGTCCCACTGCATCGGCGTGCGCGCATGGTCGCGCGCCGTGAGCTGGATGCCCGCCCGACCGCGCTCGAGGAGGGCCGGGTCCTTGGTCGCCTCGGCGTCGGCCTTGAGCTCCTTCCACGTGTTGATCGTGTTGACGTCGAGGTACCTGTTGAGTGGGGGGAGGAGAGAGGGTCAGCGCGCTCGAGGACGGGCGTGAGCGAGGAGCGAGAGAGAGGACGAGACGCACTCCTCGTCGATGTCCCAGGCCTTGGGCGCGTTGATCATGCCGATCTCCTCTGCAGGAAGGTCAAGTCGGGGTCAGGACGATGCTGCAGAGCGAGAAGAGAGAGGTGAAGAGGACGAAGACGCACGGCCCTGGTAGATGATGATCGAGCCCGAGAGCGTGAGGAGGTAGGTCGAGAGGAGCTTGGACGACGCAAGACGGTGCTCGGGGGCGTCCGATGCGAAGCGGCTGACGGAGCGAGCCTGCGAGAGTGGAGAGGGAGGAGGGAGATGGTCGAGGGGAAGGAGAGGAAGAAAGGGGGGGTGGGAGGGGAGGTGGTGGGGAAGGGTCAGTCTTCTCCGTTCGGAACGCCGTTGACTGAAGGCAGAGGGAAGGGAGCGCACCTGGTCGTGGTTCTCGAGGTAGCTGAGGGCGTGCGCCTTGTGCTCGGGGTCGGCGAGCTGTTGGGCGAAGGCGGTGAGGCGCTTGAACTCGGAGAGCTTCCACTCCTTGGCCATGAGCGGGTACTTCGTGCTACCGCCATGATCGGTATCCATCAGGTCGAAGAGGATAGTGCAGTCGAGCGCCTCGCTGTCGGTGCTGACGTACTCGAGGATCTTGTCGAGCGACGGCGTGTTCGGGCACTCGCCGATGGTAAAGCAGCTGCGCGCGTAGGAGGGAGGAGGTCAGCCGAGCGCTCGACCCCGACAAGCTGTTGTAGAGAAGGAGGACTGGTCGAGAAGGAGGGAGAAGGTAGAGGAGAAAGGAGGGAAGGAGGGAGGGAAAGAAGGAAGGAAAGAGGGGGAGGAGGGGGAGGTGGAGCGAGGCTTGGGTGAAGAGGGTCGACGCACTCGTACTTGCTGAACGCCTCCTTGCGCATCTCGCGCAGGAACTCGCGCAGGCGCGGGCCGTTCGAGAAGTAGTGGCCGGCGGGCTGCCACGGCGTGTCGGGCGCGACGACCTTGGCGTCCGGGAAGTCGAGATATTTGGAGTACTGCAGGAGCGTCGAGCGGGTGTCAGCGAGCCGCTCGAGACGGAGGCGAAGGAGGAGGCGGAGGAGCGGAAGGAGGGGAGGGGGGAAGGAGGAAGGGCGGCGGGGGAGGGGCGGAGCGAGCCTGTCGAAGGCGAGGGAGCGGGAGTGAAGCTGGACGAGGACGCACCATGTTGACCGTGTCGATACGGAAGCCATCCACACCTCGGTCGAGCCAGAACTTGATCGCCTTGTCGAAGAGGGCGGACCTGACCTCGGGGTTCTCCCAGTTGAAGTCGGGCTGCTCGGGGACGAAGTAGTGCAGGTAGTACTCCTGCGTGAGCTCGTCCCACTCCCAGACGCTGCCGCCGAAGCATGCGCGCCAGTTGTTGGGCGGGTGGCGGACTGCGCGCAGAGAGGAGGTCGGCGAGAACGTCAGCTCGAGGTTGCAGCCTCTCGGTGCTCGAGGAACCGGACGCACCGCCGTCGACCATGCGGGGCGGGCGCCAGATGAACCAGTCGCGCTTGGGGTTCTCCTTGGACGAGCGGCTCTCCTTGAACCAGTCGTCTGCGAGAGGGAGGAGCGAGGAGGAGGAGGAGGCGGAGGAGGAGAGGCCGGTGGTCAGCTTCTGCCTGCCTGCCTCGGGACGTCGAGCAAGAGGAGGTGGACGCACGTTGGTCAGAGCAGTGATTGATGACGAGGTCGAAAAGCACCTTCATGCCGCGAGCGTGCACGGCCTCGATGAGCTCGAGGCAGTCGTCCATGGTGCCGAACGGCTCGTGGATGTCGTTGTAGTCGGAGATGTCGTAGCCCTCGTCGACGCGCGGCGACTTGTAGTCTGCAGGAGCTCGAGCATAGTCAGCTTTGAGATCGGCGGGGAGGCGAGAGCGAGTGGGAGAGAAGGTCGAGCGGGAGGGGGGACGAGGAGGAGGAGGAGGTCGGCTCACGAGGGCACAGCCAGATCCCATCGACGCCGAGCGACTTGATGTAGTCGAGCTTGTTGATGATGCCGCGCAGGTCGCCAACGCCGTCGCCGTTGCTGTCGTCCTTGTAGCTCGACGGGTAGATCTGGTAGAGGTTGACGCCCTCCTTCCACCACGAGGGCGGCTGCTTGGCGGTGACGGGCGCGTTGACCATGCTGCCGAGTTGGACTGGGACGTGTAGAGGCAAAGGCGAGAGGGCCACGAGCGGCTGGGCGAGCTCGTCGCTCCTCATCTCCTCGTCGAGCTCCCCCCACCGGTCGTGCGCCCAGCCGGAGCGGTGTGGTCGCGCCGCCGGCTTGTCGATGTGGCCAGCATTTCACCGGGCGCAGCAGTGCAGCTAAAAGCCCGGCAAGAGGTCGGGTGGGGGAGAGGGCCAGCTCTCGAGAAGCTTGGGCGCGACGTGGCTCAAGGGGCGCGCGCGCTCCCCACTTTCGCCAGCCCGAGGGGAGCGTGCGCGCGCAGAGCAGCGCTCCGTACGCGTGCTGGATCAGCTCACAGCGAACCTTGTCCCCACGGCGCTAAGCTCTGTCCCAGCCGTGCTAGCTCCACGGTTCCGCGCGGCCAGGGCCAAGTCGAGCCGTCGGGCGGAGCGGACGCCGGACTGCCGGCCGACGACGCGCGCCGCCGAGCGATCTTGCTGAGCGTTTTGTGTGGGTCGAGGACGCTCTTTCCTTGCCGGATCGTGGGACTGAGCGCTGCGACCCTTCGACCCGACCGAGAAATCGACACCACCCGCGCGCGTCGATCTTTCCCTCCTCCTCGCCGCAGCTTCTCGAGGTGCTCGCAGCGATGCTCGAGCTGTTTCGGGAAAGCTTGGGTCTCCACGGTACGCGCAGACGGACCCCCAACAATCTTGATCTGGTCCCCCGCGCCGTTCTCTGCCCACGCACCGACCCTTCAGGTCGCCCGTCCGCGGCCGTCCCTCGTCGGCGCTGCTCGACGGCTCGTACCTGCTCGCACAGTCGCTCGACGCTCTCTTTCTCTTCACGCTCGCTCGACTATCTTCCTCCGCGACATCGACTACCGCCCGCCGACACCCAGCTCGCTATGGACACGAAGCACGCCGACGAGGTCGACTACCTCGACAACACGGTCAAGGCCGACGAGGGCGTCGCCAATGCCGTCAAGAACCAGCTCGACGACTACGACGCTGTCGTCGAGGAGGCCAAGCTCGCCACCGCCGCTCAGCACAGCCTCACCCTGCGCGAGGGCTTCCGCCGCTACCCCGCCGCCATGGCTTGGAGCGTCCTCCTCAGCTCAGCACTGTGCGTCCTGGCCCGCTCGTCCTCGTCGTCTGCACACGCTGACGTTATGCTCGACCTGCAGCATCATGAACGGCTTCGACATCGTCCTCATGGTGCGTCGCCGCCCTTCCGTCTCCTCCTCCTCCTCCTCGACGACGAGCTGACCTCTCCTCTTTGCGCTCACAGGGTAGCTTCTTCGGCATGCCTCAGTTCACGAGGAAGTACGGCGTTCAGCTTCCGAGCGGCGCCTACACGATCACGGCCGCCTGGCAGGCCGGCCTCAGCAACGGCGCCAAGTGCGGCGAGATCATCGGCCTGGCGTTCAACGGGTGGGCGGTCGAGCGCTTTGGTTGCCGTCGCTCCATGATGGTCGCAGTGCGTCGCCTCGTCCCCTCCCCCTTTGACGCTCGCCGGGTCCGCTCTGACGGCATGGGCTCGTGCGCCGACGAGAGGCCCGTGCGCTCGAGGCGACGTTCGCTGACCCGCTCCCTCCCTCCTGCACCGCACAGCTCCTCTACACCGTCGCCGTCATCTTCATCCCCGTCTTCGCTCAGAACATCGAGACGCTCCTCGTCGGCCAGATCCTCTCGGGCGTGCGTTCACCTCCTCGGCTCGACTTGAGAAGGTCGACTTCGAAAGCTGACCTCGTTCCTCCTCTCCCTCCTGCCTCTCCCTCGTGCGTGTACATGCCGCGCAGTGCGCCTGGGTGCGTCTCGGTGCCCCTCGAAGCACCAGAGGAGGAGACTGACTTGCCTTTTGCCTTTTCCCTCCTCCTCATCCTCCCCCTCCGCCTCTTTCCCCCTGCAGGGTTGCTTCGAAACGATGACCTGCACGTACGCTGCCGACATCATGCCCGTCCAGCTCCGTCCTGTACGTCCATCCTGTACTCGATGCGCTCGGCCGAACACGAAGCTGACGCCGTTCGAGCACCGCAGTACCTCACTGCCTACGTCGTGAGTCCGCTTCCAGCTGTTCTCGCTCCCGCTCTCGTTCTCCCTCGTGCTGACGCAGCTCGCAGAATATGTGTTGGGTCCTGGGTCAACTGATCGCCTCGGGCGTGCTGCGCGGCGTCCTGTCGATCGACGGAGATTGGGCCTACAGGCTGCCTTTCGCCATGCAGTGTGCGCTTCTCTCCTCCTTTCTTCCTCGTGCTTCACCCTGAACCTGCACTGACTCGCCGAGCCTGCAGGGATCTGGCCGATCCCCATCGCGATCGGCTGCTTCTTCGCGCCCGAGTCGCCCTGGTGGCTCGTGCGCAAAGGTCGGACCGACCTCGCCCGCAAGAACATCGCCCGCCTTCTGACGAACCCGACAGACGAGGAGGTCGACAACCAGCTCGCCATGATCGTGCACACGGATGCGATGGAGAAGAGCGTGTCGGCCGGCACCCGTTACATCGACTGCTTCCGAGGCGTCGACCGCCGCCGCACCGAGATCGCGACGGGCGTGTGGATCATCCAGACGACCTGCGGCTCATCTATGAGTGCGTCGTCTCCTTCTCTACGCTCTGCGCAACGCTGTGGAGCGGTTAGCTGACCGCGCTCAACCTGCGACGCAGTGGGACTCTCGACCTTCTTCCTCATCCAGGCCGGCCTTTCCACCGACTCGGCCTTCACCCTCTCGATCGGCCAGTACGCCATGGGCATCGTCGGCACCGCCTCAAGCTGGTTCCTCATGCGCTACATCGGTCGCCGAACGCTCTACTTCTGGGGCCTCGTCGTCCTGGCCTGCGTCCTCGTCCTCATCGGCGTCATGGGCTGCATCAACAGCACCGGTGCCCAGTGCGTCCCTCCTTCTACAAGTCCCGTTGAGCTGGGTGGCGAGCTGTATTTGGACTGTGAGGTCGCAGAGGAGCTAAATCGTCTTCTGCAACCTCCAGGTGGGGCGTTGGGGCGCTTCTGCTCGTCTACACCTTCATATATGACGCGTCTGAAGGGCCTGTGTGCTACACATTGGTGTCTGTACGTTCCTGTCCCTTTTGGGAGGGTCTGGGGCCGAGTTCCTGCCGTGAAGGCGTCGAGAACCACGTCTCGCGCGCGTTCCCGGACCTCCAGGGCCCGCCCGGGCCCCTCGGTGGCGCTTCGCCTTTTCCGACAGGGCGCTGACGTTCTTTTGCATGCGATTCTGGTGCGCAGGAGATTCCCTCGGCCCGCCTGCGCCCCAAGACAGTCGTGTAAGCCTGGCTCGAGCCTCGCGCTTTGACCTCTCGTAGACGACGCTGACGGCCCGCCCTGATCCCTGCAGCATCGCACGCATCGCCTACAACGCCATGAGCATCGTGACGGGCATTATCGTGCGGCTCGCTCCCTTGTCTTTGCACGACCGAGGCTCGAGCAAAACTGACCTTCTCAACTCGGCTTCGCCTCCTCGCAGATGCCGTACATGCTCAACACCGACGAGCTCAACTGGGGCGCCAAGATGGGCTTCTTCTGGGCGGGCCTGTGCGGTATCTGCGCCGTCTACACTTATTTC
>Ga0308160_10008472_pt1 | contig 10016 bp, 7 predicted proteins | sample PhyFR1_FD_201036 | JGI IMG/M metagenome (GOLD analysis project Ga0308160, IMG submission 201036) | Phyllosphere microbial communities from UC Gill Tract Community Farm, Albany, California, United States - DLSLF.R1 | ecosystem: Host-associated > Plants > Phyllosphere > Unclassified | place: USA...
GTCGGTGATTTCCACCTTGTGGTGCAGCTCATACTTTTCCTGCAGGCCACGCAGGATGGCGATGGTCGCCTCCACGCTCGGCTCGTCGACCAGGATCTTCTGGAAGCGGCGCTCGAGCGCGGCATCCTTCTCGACGTACTTGCGGTACTCGTCGAGCGTGGTCGCGCCGACGCAATGCAGCTCGCCGCGCGCCAGCGCCGGCTTCAGCATGTTGCCCGCGTCCATCGCGCCTTCGGCCTTGCCGGCCCCGACCATGGTGTGGATCTCGTCGATGAAGACGATGGTCTGGCCTTCATCCTGCGCCAGCTCCTTCAGCACGGATTTCAGGCGTTCCTCGAACTCGCCGCGGAACTTGGCACCCGCCAGCAGCGCCGCCATGTCGAGCGAGAGCACACGCTTGCCTTTCAGCGAATCCGGCACCTCGCCATTGACGATGCGCTGGGCCAGCCCTTCCACGATGGCAGTCTTGCCTACGCCCGGTTCGCCGATCAGCACCGGATTGTTCTTGCTGCGGCGCTGCAGCACCTGGATCGCGCGGCGGATCTCGTCGTCGCGGCCGATCACCGGGTCGAGCTTGCCCATGCGGGCGCGCTCGGTCAGGTCGAGCGTGTATTTCTTCAGCGCTTCGCGGTTGCCTTCGGCATCCTGCGAATTCACGGATTCGCCGCCGCGCACGGCCTGGATCGCGGATTCCAGCGCCTTCTTGGTCAGGCCGTGTTCGCGCGCCAGGCGGCCGGCGTCGGACTTGTCGTCGCTAAGGCCCAACAGGATCATCTCGCTGGACAGGAACTGGTCGCCGCGGCGCTGGGACTCCCTGTCGGCCAGGTTCAGCAGGCCGACCAGTTCGCGTCCGACCTGCACGTCGCCGCCGGTGCCCGAGACTTTCGGCAGGCGCTCGATCGCATTGCGCAGCGCGCTCCCGAGGCTGCCCACGTTGACGCCGGCGCGTTGCAGCAGCGAACGCGCGCCGCCATCGTCCTGGTTCAACAGCGCGCTCAGCAGGTGCGCCGGTTCGATGTACTGGTTATCGTTGCCGACCGCCAGGCTCTGGGCATCCGCCAGGGCTTCCTGGAGCTTGGTCGTCAATTTATCTTGCCGCATATTTTTGCCCCTAGTAATTAAAGTTAGTTTTCAGGATGGAACTAAATTTAGGGCCATGCGGCGCGTTTTCAAGATGTGAAAACTTGAGTTTTGCTTAACCCTGGCTTAGGCTCGGCTAGAATATGATGGTGACCCAATCGAAAGACTCCTTGGAACCGCGCTTCTCGTCCAGCCACCTGCTGCGCTACCTCGCCAAATGGCTGCCCCTGTCGCTGCTGATCGGGCTGCTGGCCGGTTCCGCCTCCGCCCTGCTCCTGGCCGCCCTCGACTGGGCCACCTCCACCCGCCTCGCCCACGGCTGGCTGGTCTGGCTGCTGCCGCTGGCCGGCTTCGCGGCCGGCTGGCTCTACCTGGGTTACGGACGCGAGGTCGAGGCCGGCAACAACCTGCTGATCGACCAGATCCACGAGCCGGATAAAGTCATTCCGCTGCGCATGGCGCCGCTGGTGCTGGGCGGCACCGTGCTGTCGCACCTGTGCGGCGCCTCGGTCGGACGCGAAGGCACTGCCGTGCAGATGGGCGGCGCACTCGCCGACCAGCTGACCCATGTGTTCAGACTGCGGCACGAAGACCGGCGCACGCTGCTGACGGCCGCCATCGGCGCCGGCTTTGCCTCGGTGTTCGGCACGCCGCTGGCGGGCACGGTGTTCGCGCTGGAAGTGCTGGCGCTCGGACGCCTGCGTTCGAACGCCCTGTTCGCCTGCCTGGTGGCCGCCGTCGCCGCCGACCGCGTCTGCCTGCTGTGGGGCGCGCATCATACGCATTATGCGATCGGCGCGATCCCGCCGCCGGCGCCGTGGCCGCTGCTGGCGGTGGGTATGGCCGGCATCGCCTTCGGCCTGGCCGGCCGGCTGTTTGCCGATTGCAGCCATGCGCTGGGCGCCTGGGTCAAGCGCAAGGTGGCCTACGCGCCGCTGCGTCCGCTGCTGGGCGGCATTGCGATTGCGCTGGCGGCTGCGCTGCTGCCGATCGATCATTACCTGGGCCTGGGCATCCCGACCATCCAGGCCGCCTTCGTGCAGCCGCTGGCGCCCTGGGATTTCGCCGGCAAGCTGGTCCTGACCGTGGCCTCGCTCGGCAGCGGCTTCAAGGGCGGCGAAGTGACGCCGCTGTTCTACATCGGCGCCACGCTCGGCAATGCGCTGGCGCCGCTGCTGCAGTTGCCGCTCGGCCTGCTGGCCGGCCTCGGCTTCGTCGCCGTGTTCGCGGGCGCGGCCAACACGCCGCTGGCCTCGACCCTGATGGCGATCGAAATGTTCGGCGGCGAGATCGGCGTGTATGCCGCCCTCGCCTGCGTGCTCAGCTACCTGTTTTCCGGACACACCGGCATTTACCATTCGCAGCGTCTCGGACGGGGCAAATTCGGCCGCACCCACCCGGCGCCGGAACACCTGCGTCTGGGCGAACTCGACGCCTGGCAGCGCCGCGCCCGCAACGGCGACGCGGATCGCGGCTGAGGACGCAACACTGTGCTGCCGCGCCACCCCAGCTGTTCATAAACTGAACACTACCCGCAGCGCATGGTGTTCAGTTTCCGCACCTTTTGCGACGCATCGCCCTGCTTTACCCGTTGTGCATGCCCGGGCACGCTTATTGCGCTCGTTGGATGCATCGGCCCGCTGTGCCGATGCCAAGCCCCCACAACGAGGAGATAGCGATGAAGAAAGTGCTTGCGATGAGCTTGCTTGCCGCTGCCGGTGCCACCACCCAGCCGGCCTGGGCGGTCGATATCAAGGCCGGCGACTGGAACGTCAATGTCGGCGGCAACGTCAACGCCTACTACACGCTGGTGCGCTGCAAGGGCGGCTTCGACGGCGGCCTGGCGCTGGCCGGCCCCACCATCGGCTGCGGCGGCGAAGACCGCCGCACCACGGTCGGCAACGGCCTGCTGCCGAGCGGCCTGGTCACCACCGCCACCACCAGCCAGGGCGGCTACGACGTCAAGGCGCAGATCGGCATCATGGTGGCCGCCGCCACCGACAGCGCCATCACCCAGAACAGCACGGTCGACGTGCGCCAGGCCTTCTTCAGCTTCGGCAATGCCCAGATCGGCACGGTCAAGCTCGGCCGCGACTACGGCATCTTCGGCGACAACATCATCCTCGCCGACATGACCCTGCTCGGCACCGGCGCCCCGTCCCAGGCAACCCAGCGCGGCCGCGTCGCCCTCGGCCACATCGGCGCCGGCTACGCCTATGCCGGCCAGTACGGGCAAGTCGTGTACACCACGCCCAAGGTGCTGCCCTACGGCCTGGTGCTCGACTTCGGCCTGATGAGCCCTGTGGACGACACGCCGATCGTCGCCCCGGCGCGCTATACGTCGCGGTCGACGCCGCAGGTGCAGGCCCAGCTCAGCGGCACCTACGGCCCGCTGAAGGGCTGGCTGGGCGCCAAGACCCAGCATTTCGAAGCGGTCGGCAACACCGCCGGCAACCTGCGCATGAACGCCTTCGAACTGGGCGCGCAGCTCGACTACGGCCCCGCCAACTTCCTCGCCAACGTCCAGCGCGGCAGAGGGCTGGGCATCCTGTCGGACGCCGACCAGGGCAACGTCCGCACCACCCATTACCTGCTGCAGGCCACCTATAAAACCGACGACAAGCTGAAGCTCGGCATCAACTACGGCCAGAGCCGCAACAACGACGACGCCGTCACCACCGGCGGCCTGAAATCGAATTCCAACGTGACCCTCGGCGCCTATTACTCGCTGAACACCGCGATCACGCTGGTGGGTGAGCTGGGGCGCACGCGCTCGAAGGGATTTTCCGGGGCGTCGAGCCACATGAACGGGATTTCGCTGGGGGGCATCATCCTGTTCTGAGCTACACTCGCGGGTTCACCATGCATTCGAGCACACCATGACGAGTCGATCCAGCGGCGGCCTTGTATATTCCACTGAAAGCGGACGCATGTGTCCCGATTGCCGCCAGCCGATCGCGGCATGTGAGTGCAAGGCCCAGGCCAGGGCCGCGCCGCCGGGCGACGGCATCGTGCGCGTGTCGCGCCAGACGAAGGGACGCGGCGGCAAGGCCGTCACGCTGGTCAAGGGCCTGGCGCTGGATGCCGCCGCGCTGGCGGCGCTGGGCAAGCAGCTGCGCACGGCCTGCGGCGCCGGCGGTACCGTGAAGGATGGCGTGATCGAAATCCAGGGCGATCACTGCGACGTGGTGCTGGCCGCGCTCAAGAAGCATGGGCATGACGCGAAGCGGGCCGGCGGTTAATCAGCCCACCGCCCACTTGGCCTTGGCCGTATCGTCGCTGCTGCGCGCATCGACCCAGCGCGCGCCGTTCGGCGTCTGTTCCTTCTTCCAGAACGGCGCATCGGTCTTCAGGTAATCCATGATGAACTCGCAGGCGGCGAAGGCTTCGCCACGGTGCGCCGCGCTTGCCGCCACCAGCACGATCTGCTCCTGCGGCTTCATCGGACCGATCCGGTGCACCACCAGGGCGCCGTACAGCGGCCAGCGCGCGCGCGCCTGCTCGACGATGTCTTCGAGCGAGCGTTCGGTCATGCCGGGATAGTGTTCGAGTTCGAGTTCGGCCACCTGGTCGCCATCGTTCATGTCGCGCACCGTACCGACGAAGCTGACCACCGCGCCGATGCGCGGGTCGCCCGCGCGCAGGCGTGCGACTTCAGCGCCCAGGTCGAAATCATCGGCCTGTACGCGTACCTCAGTGAACACACCCTTCATTTGCCCTCCTTGGCCAGGCGCATCGACAACTGCTCGATACGGGTAGCGGTGCGGGCATCGGCCAGCGCCGGCAGCGCCAGCAGTGCGCGCAGCTGGGCTGCGGGCGTGGCGCTGGTGCCGTTCTTCTGCCCCGACTTGAGCGAGGATTGCAGCACCTCGACCTGCAGTTTGAGGCGCTCGCGCGCGAATTCCGGGCCGCTGTCGATGCCGGCGCCGATTTCCATGCGCAGCAGGTCGTGCAGCAGGATGTCGCGGTTGCGTTCCAGCAGCCGGGCGTAGGCGGCGCGGTCGCCGCCAAAGGCCTGCACGGCGGCGTCGAAGCGGCCGCGCAGCGTGCGCTCGAGTTCGGCATCGAGGGCCGGCAAGGCGCTCCAGCGCGCTTCCCAGTCGGCGCCGTCGTCCTCACCCGCGCCGGCAACCGCCTGCTCGAGTTCCTGCACCAGGCGCAGCTTGTCGCGCAGCTGATTAGCCTGGGCCACGCCGGCGGCGCGGCGCACCTGGTCGGCGTGCTGCTGGACCAGCGCAACGGCGGCGTGGTAGCGCTTTTCGACGCGGGCTTCGTGGGCGCGCGGTACCGGGCCGATGGCCTGCCACTCGGCTTGCGCCTCGCGCAGCAGCTTGCCCATCGTGGCCGGCGTCGCATCCGGCGCGGCCGCTTCCAGGCGCGCGCTGATGGCTTCCTTGGCGGCTTCGTGGGCGCGGCGCTCGATGTCGGCCTCGTGCATGCTTTCCTTGCGGCGCTGGAACACTTCGTCGCAGACGGCACGGAAGCGCTGCCACAGTGCCTGCTCGCTCTTGCGTTCGAGCGGCAGTGCGCGCGCGTGTTCCTGCCAGCGCTGCTGCAGCGCGCGCATGGTGTCGATCGCGTGGCGGTCGTGCGGGTCGATGGCGGCGGCTTCCTCGATGATCGCTTCGCGCTCGGCCATCTCGCCCTTGCGCTGCTCTTCGAGCGGCGCCTGCATCACGTTCAGGGCGTCGGTGAACAAACCGTCGAGGCGCTTCTTTTCCTTGCGGTCGATCGCGCCCAGGTGGCTCCAGCCGAGACGCAGGCGCTGCACCGTGCCGGCCACATGTTTCCAGTCGGCTTCGCCCGACTGCAGGCGCGCGATCTCGGCGCGTGCTTCCTCGACCAGCTTTTCGGCGCGCGCCGCGTTGGCGTGGCGCTCGTCGGCCAGCTGGCGGAAGTGGGCCGCGGCCGGCGCGTAGGCGGCGCTGCAGGCGGCGTCGAAACGTTCCCACAGGCTTTTCGGGGCGGCGCCGGACAGGCTGTCGAGGGCTTTCCAGCGCTCGCGCATGCTGCCGACCTTCTTGGCCAGCTCGCTCATCGCCAGGTTCTGGGTGGCCAGCGTTTCCACGTTCTTGATGAGTTCTTCGCGCGAGACGTTGCCGCCCCAGCGTGCCCAGTCGGACAGGCGCTTGAGTTCGGCGCGCACGTGGGCCAGGCGGTCGGACTGGGCCGGCGTCAGGCGCATGCCTTTTTCGCGCGCGTCCTTCAGCGTCTTGTCGAGTTCGGCCGCGGTGCCGAGCGAACCCTGCTGCAGTGCGGCTTCCATCGCATCCATGGTGTCGAGGAAATGCTGGTCCGCGCCTTTCGGCTTGCGCGGCTCGCTGCGGGCTTCGCCTCGCGCTTCGGCGGGTGCGCCGGCCTCGGGCGCCGGCCTGGTTTCCTTCGGCTTGCGCGGCTCGGGCTGCGGCAGGCTGGCCAGCACGGCCTCGAAACGGCGCTGCAGCTCGGCCGCCTGCGCGCGGGTGTCCTCGCGCTCCTGCGGCAGGGCCGGCAAGGCTTTCCACTCCTTGCGCAGGGTGTCGGCGTCCAGTTCGGCCACCGGTTTGCCTCCCTGCAGTTCGAGGAAGGCGCTGCGCGCCGCCAGCGCGCTCTGCCCGGCTTCGATCGCGTGCAGGCTGGCCAGCAGTTTCTGGTGCTCGACGCCGAATTCGGCGCCCAGCCCGCGCGGCAGCGAGGCGTGTTCGGGCGCCTGCAGGGCTGCCGCCTGTTCCTGGGCCAGCACCTCGAGGCGGGCGGCCAGTTCGGCCGCCGGCAAGCTGCCCGCGGCGACGCCGGCCGACAACTGGCGCAGCGCGGCCAGGCGGTCGATCATGGCGCGCTGCAGCTGCACTTGGGCTTCGAGACGCTGGCCGAGGGCGGCACGCACGCTCTGGAACTCTTCCTGCAGCTCGGGCGCGGCAATGACCGCCCATTTGCGGTCGAGATCGGCAACGTGGTTAGGCGTCAGCAACTCGTCCTTCAGCAGCGATCGGGCGCTCTCGAGGGCGGCCTCCGCGCGCCGGTGCTCGGCTTCGTGGTGACGGTGGGCATCGAGGCGCGATTGCATCAGCTTGGCGACGCGGCGGTCGGTATTGCGCATCGCCGTGTGCACGCGCTCGAGGGCTGCCGGGCTGTGGACGAACTCGGCGGCGGTGAGCCGCAGTTCGGAGAATTCGCATTGCAGAATGAATTCCACCGCGGCAGCCTCGTCGCCCTGGACCTGGCTCAGTTTCTCGGCCTGCTGCGCGCGCGCGGCGGTGGCGGAAGACGAAGCAGCAGCACCCGACTGGGCGGCAGCGCCCGGCGCAGCGGCGCCCGAAGCGGACGGCTGCGGCCCCTGTCCGGCCGGCTTGTCGCCGGACTTGTTATCGCCCGGCCGCTTGAATAGGAACTCGAACATGATGAAATCGCACTTCCAAAATCGCCATCATAGCAAGAAACCTGATGGCTTCGCGCCACTCGGCTGGCGTGTGCGAACAACACGTCGGCGACTTACGTACGGATTAGTGGACAACCGACAAGGGCGTGACGTGGCGCGCCTGGCCATGGCTGTCGTGGCCGAGCAGCCCCGGCGTGGCGTATTGCCGCTCCGGCACATTGCGCCGCTCGCGCGCGTAGGCGTCGTGGGCCAGCATCTGGTTGGCGATCGCGAACCAGGCGGTGTCGCCGACCACGCTGCGCGCCAGCGGAAACAGTTCGTGCTCTTCGCGCTCGAGGCGGTGGCGCAGCGCCGCCACGCAGCGCTCAACGGCATCGCAGAAGCGTTCGCGCAGGACCGGGCGGTCGGGCTGGGCGACGCAGGCCTCGGCCACGTAGATCGCTTCGGCGGCGTTGCGGCTGAGCTGGTCGAGCTCGTGCAGCAGGCCGTCGGCGGCGCCGGTATGGCGGCGCAGCGCCGGCACCAGGAACTTGTCCAGCTTGCGCCAGTGGCAGCTGTCGTAGATCTGGCGCAGGCTCGCGCACAGCTGTGCAGCCCGGCCCAGGGCCAGGGTGTTGGTATCGCCCGGCAGCGCATGCAAGTCCTCGACCAGCGATTGCAAGGCAGCGCGCACTTTGGTCTGTTCGACCGACAAGGCAACGAGGGTATAAGTCGACGTCAGCATTCTGTCTCCGCTCAGTCGTCTCTCCAAACGCAGCGCCGCCGCACGGTGGGCCGGCACGGGGAACTGAATGGGAAGCGTTGATTTTGGCCAAGCCGGACTTTGTCGTTGATTTCTTGTCATCGGCCTGAAGAAGTACCAAGTTTAAGGAGGGGCGCCAGGGCGGCGTTTGATCTATATCAAACCCATGCCCCTGCCCGGCCGCACGTCAGCGTCGCGTCAGGCTGCTGCCGACGTCGCCTGCACACTCGTCCGTACAGGGTGTTGCCCGGCCGGCGCGGCCCGGTCTAGCGCGGCCCGTAACAACGGTGCAAAAGCGACAGGTTCGGCGTGTACGAGCGTCACTTGCGCACAAGCATGCCAGCGGGCGCAGCGGGCGACTGCCGCCGCGATATCGTCGGCCAGGCGGGCGCTGATGCGTATGCCCGGCTCCAGCGCCAGCGCCTTCAGTTCGAACACGCCGGCCTTGCGGTGCGCCTTGGCATCGACGCGGCCGACCAGCGCGCCGCGGCGCAGGATCGGCAGCGTGAAATAGCCGTAGCGGCGCTTGTCCGCCGGTGTGTAGCATTCCAGGCGGTAATCGAAATCGAACAGTTCGAGAGCGCGCTTGCGGTCCCAGACGATCGGATCGAATGGCGACAGCAGGCTGGTCGCGCTCGCCGCCAGCGTGCCGGCCGCGGCCTGCTCCAGCAGCGGCGCATGGTCCGGGTGCACATATACCGGTTCGCGCCAACCATCCACCTTTGCGCGCAGCAGTTCTCCCGCCGCATGCAATGCCGCCAGGTCGACGTGCGGCGGCCTGGTGCGGTGATAGTCGGCGATCCAGCCGGCCTTGGCCAGCCCGAGTGCCTTGACCGTGCGCAGGGCGAACTCGCGCCGCACGGTTTCCATCGGCGGCATGCGGCTGTCGTCCCAGCCCGGCAGCACGCGCTCGGCCAGGTCGTAGATGCGATGGAAGTTCTGGCGCCGCGCGATCATCAGCACGCCGGCCGTGAACAGGACTTCGAGCGAGCGCTTTTCCGGCTTCCAGGCCCACCAGCCGCCGGCCTGGCCGTCGCTTTTGCCAACATCAGGTTCGAAATCGGCCGAGCGCATAGGACCGTGCGCACGGATGTGCGACAGCACCCGCTCGACCACGTCCGGATGATCGCGCAGGAACCCCGCCGAATACTTCCAGCCGAGCGAACCGGGATCGATCATGCGGTGCCGGTACAGGCCGTAATCCTCGATCGGAATGAAGCAGGCCTCGTGCGCCCAGTACTCGAACAGTTTCCCTTCTTCAAGCAGGGCATCGAGCCAGCACGGATCGTAGTCGCCCAGGCGGCTCCACAGCACCAGGTAGGGGCTGCGCGCGACCACGCTGATGGTGTCGATCTGTAGCACCCCCATGCGCCGGATCGCGGCCAGCACGTCGCCCTTGCTGGCGCGGGCGCGGCGGGTCTGCGACATCCCCTGGGCAGCCAGGTGCAGGGCACGCGCGGCGCCTATCGTCAGGACGGTTTCAGTCATTGATAAATATCCAATGCACGATTGTAATGAGCATTTTGACACTGTCGCGCATTCGCTGGACAACTTTTTACAGCGGCTTCCGGTCTGCGCTATAGTAAGCGGCTCATCCACGCTCCAGACTCGTTCCTTCCACCCCATGCGGCTGCTGCACACCTCCGACTGGCACCTCGGCCAGACCCTGCACAATTTCGACCGGACCTGGGAACACCAGCGCTTCCTCGACTGGCTGCTCGACACCCTCGTGGCCGAGGACATCGATGCGCTGCTGATCGCGGGCGACATCTTCGACAACGCGAATCCGTCGGCGGCCTCGCAGCGCCAGCTGTATCATTTCCTGCAGCAGGCGCG
>Ga0308160_10008474_pt1 | contig 10015 bp, 14 predicted proteins | sample PhyFR1_FD_201036 | JGI IMG/M metagenome (GOLD analysis project Ga0308160, IMG submission 201036) | Phyllosphere microbial communities from UC Gill Tract Community Farm, Albany, California, United States - DLSLF.R1 | ecosystem: Host-associated > Plants > Phyllosphere > Unclassified | place: USA...
ACAGCTACTGTTCAGCGATCTGCATACCAAAACCGGGAAGACTGACCTGTTCGGCTACTACGATCATCAACAAGGCGCCCAGCGCTTGTACAACCCAGTAGTATAGTGACGTGGGGAATGATTTTGCATAATATGTCGTTAGGATTAGGTGGTTGAAGTTTAACGTTAATGCAAAGTCGAGGATATGTGTCGGTCTTCTGACCAGGTAGTATAGTGGCAAGATACTGGATCTCAGCTTCTAGCCCTGTTGGCATAGTCACCCTCTTCGCCCGCCGGCCCAGCCTACTCACTCGATAGCACAAGCAATCAACCAAGCAACTCCAATCGTCCACCCTCTCTTCTCATCAACCCCATAATCCCAAAGATCGTCATCGACCATCTCCCCAATATCCCTATCTTCCGCAACGCTCCCCACCTGTTTCCCACCCGACCAAGCACCTCCGAAAGGGATCCTGAAAGATGTCGGAGCGGTGGAACGAGCTGCCATTTCACGCCAATCCATCACGTGACCTACTGTCGTTGGACCTCCAGAGTAGTGCAGAAGGGCTGGGGAGGTGAATGATGCGAGAAGGGCGGGTAGGAGGAGGGAGAGGGTGAGGTAGTGAATTGTCTGAATTGACATGATCTGAGTTGTTAGGTGTGTTCTTTTACGGTGTGGGTGGCTGACCTGGCAGATGATCCTGGGATGTCAGCTCAAATCTCAGTGAGACACAGCCGGGCTGAGCTTACAGTACCGGATCCCATCCTTGTACCCTCATCTCGACCTTCTGTTGGCTGTCGAGTGCTCATCATGACAAAAGGCATCATTCACCCCCTTACATGTCGAGGCGGAGCGGAGTTCTACTCAATCTCCGCCTTCCAACCTGACCATGCCTTGAATGACGATCAACTTTCTGCCAGACCATACTCACTGTATATCACCTTCCACACTCCATCAGCAAAGAGCCCGAGTACGCTTCGATCAACAGAGACGTCATCGATTGCAAGAGTTTATGCGCTAGAACAGCTCTTGGCCTCACAAACGACCCATGACTAGGCGCTAGCGATTTACGACACAATGGCGACAAACGGGAAACCGAGATTGGGTACGCCAGTCACACCCTCTACACCGACAGTAGCGACCCAGCCAAACCGGAATATCCCACCTCAACAATCTCAACCACCTAGTATACCGCCACCACCTCCAATGATTCCTACATCACTCCTTCAGCCAAATGAGCAGAGATTGCTCTTCACCTCTCTTTTTGGGTTGCTGGAAGTAAGCTAGGTGTTTTGGAACGAGACTTCAGCTGATGACAGATCTTCAAAGTATGGGATATCCTCGCACCCTATTTCTCGAATCCAGAACCAACATGGTCAAATGCACTTCGCCTAGCCGGCCCATACTCTGCAGCCGCCTGGACGATATTCGAGCTTCTTATTATCCTTTCGGTCGGTTTCCTGCGTATACCGCAATTATCCCCTTCAATCTCGATACCGAATATCATAAAGATTGCTGGATTGCTGGTGGCCTGGAATGCGGTCTGTTGGATCGTTAGTACCCCGGGAGCTGCTTTCGAGTTGTTGAGAGTGGACTTGATTGGACCTCCTAGTCTTGGTGGAGCTAGTCTTTGGGGCCTGGTAAAGAGTGTTGGATGGCAGGAGAAACCCCATCTGGGCGGAAAACATCAGATCAGATTGCTCCCTTATAGGTAATTTGAGGTGGTTCTGGGAAGAAAACGTAAGCTGATGTTGCAGTACCGCTACGCTCAACCCCCTTTCGCTTTCATTCTGCATTCCGCCCGACTCGCCCCAGCCCCTCTATATCCCCATCATATTCAACAACTCGGTTCCAGACCAAGTCTCATACTTTATGCGATCCCTCGAGACCGGACACACAGAGACCAAGACTGTATCTGGGTCATCCCTCCGCCGTTCAACCAACAGCGACAAGCAGCTCGAACTCACGGATGACGAGGAGAACGAATCTGGCCAAGCCAATACGGACCCACTGTCCGCCATGGTCCTACGTACGACGCAGGGTCAGGAAGTAGCCAAGATGCCATCCGTCAAACCTGCCGACTCACTCGCTCTGGTTCCCCAACAACTCGCTTCATCCCAGAACATCCTATTCATCACGGTCGACAAACCAAGCTTGATCTCGCTCAAGTCGGTAGTCGACAAACGGGGTGATCGATTCCAAATCACACCTCATAAGGAAGCTGTCGTCATTGAATGTCCTACCGGTGGCCACTTTGTGAATGAGGACAAGGGCAAGATGATCAAGAAGGGCGACAAGATCCAGCCTGCCGAACAGAGATGTGTGGGAGATGAAGAAGTGGCTCAATTCCAAGCGAGAGGAGTCGGGTCGCTCAAGGTCGCTTGGACAAAGTCTGGTTCTGCCAAAGAACCTAAATCGTCTGGGGTGATTGAAGGGATCGAGGATGATATCGAGACGGTGGACACCCTCGGCTTGGTCAGGCGGGACAAAGTCTCGAAAACGCATACGGTACCCCTTCGCCTCGTCCACGATAAACCTGGAATCTACACTGTAGCACTGACAAGCATCACGGACTCACTTCACAATACGTATTCGCCATCTGGTCATTCCGCTCAAAAGGTATACAATGTCATGCCAAAGATGACTGCAAACCTTCAATGTTCTTCGCCTTATCAGCTACTGGTCAATAAGACGATCAGTATCCCCATCATCATCAATGGCGCTGGCAATCCCGATCCCAACTTTGTCAAAGAAATCACCTATTCCTTCAGGTCGTTGGAGGGTTCAGTTTTCACACATTCGATGAAGTTGAGCAAGAAGAACGAACTCATCACTGTCTCTGAGCCAGGGACTTATACGCTCCAGGACTTCACTGGACAATGTAGTGGAGGCGTCATTGAGCCTTCGAGCTGTAGAGTCCAATTGATCTCGCCGCCGGCTCTCGACATGACCGTTATCACCTTGAATGAAGGGTGAGTGATTTCGTTGTCCCACAGCTGACTGTCAGTGCGATGGATATCGGTGTCAACGCTGTCTTTGAATTCACTGGTACACCACCATTCAGGGTACACTGGACCGAGCAGAGGAAAGGATCTAGACTTGTTGAGCAGTCGAGGAAGTTTGATGCTCATCACGGAGAAGTCATCTTGCAGCCGGAACAAGAGGGACAATACACCTATGTAAGTGCATCAAGGCCGATGTAGGTCAGAGCTGATCCCAGACATTCAACGCTGTCAGCGACAAGCACTACTCGGACATAAAGCTCGACGAGGAACCGATTCAACAGACCGTTCACCCACTTGCGAACGTCGATATTCCAGGTCTACGTAATGGTATTACTCGTCGAAAGCTCTACTCGTGCTCGGGTAATAACATCGATATCGACCTCGAAGCGAAAGGCAATCCACCTCTATCGCTCAATTACCTCCTCTCGTACGGTTCCAAGTTCGAAAACAAGACGGTCGAGATTACAGCTGGTCGTTCGAAACTGGGGTTGGTCGTGCCTAAAGAACTCAACTCGGAGAGTGGCGCTTCTGGAAAGTTGTCGGTCACTCTACTATCGATCCAGGATGGGGATGGCCGAGTGCGAAAGTTGCCCGCACCCACTGTCGAAGTCGATATTCATCGTCAGAAGCCTACTGTCCGCTTCGCCAAGGCAGGCAGGGTGGTCATAACCGAGGGTGAATCCGCCCAAGCACCACTCCGCCTGACAGGTGATGCACCCTGGGAAGTTGTCTACACATTAAACGGCGGTAAACCGAAGAAGGTATCGCTCAGGGACGCAAACAATCACCTCACGCTCAATGATGCGGGGATGTACCGCCTCGTCGAGGTCAAGGACGCTAATTGCCCCGGTGTTGTTTCCAAGGATGATACCTTCGAAATCGCCTTCAAGCCCAGGCCAAAGGTCGAGATTGTCAGCAACAGTGCTATCTCGCAAGCTGGTAATGTGTATCGACACAGGGGCTTCTGTACAGGCGGAGAGGATCAGGTCGCTCTGCGTTTCAATGGTAAGCTAGTTGGAGTTGGATATGACAAAGCTGATCTTCAGGACAAGCACCATTTGAAGCTACGTACCGATACACTACCGCGGGACATACCAGTCGACATAGCCTCAAATCGGCCCAAGAGACTGGTATCCTGCACTTGCACACTGAACCTGGACAACATCGATACGACTTTACCGAACTCAAAGATGCCAATTATGCCAATAACCCAATACAATTGTCGGTCGAACACGACGTATATTCCCGACCTTCTGTATCGTTTATCAGAACCAACTCGAAACCCCTATGTCTCGACCAGACACTCAAGTCAGATGCCAAGATCAGGCTAGAGGGCAAAGCCCCATTCACCATCAATCTCGCTGTTCGTAAACCCGCTTCGACCAAGGTCGTCTCGCACACCGTCACTACCAACGAGAAAGAGTGGACCATGGATTTACCGATCGTCGTCAATGAGATCGGACGATATGAAGTTTCGATCGTCTCAATGTCGGATATCTCGGACTGTGATCAGATAGTCTATGAGAGTGATCAGCTGTCGACGACTGTGGAGGTGGTCGAATCAGCTAGGATTGTACCTGTTTCGCAGAACAAGGATCTATGTGTGGGAGATACATTGGACTTTTTGTTACAGGGCAAAGCACCATGGACTATCGAGTACGTCACCAGCTATCCCGTGTCCATGATCTAACCAGCCTAGGTATGAATGGCTCAAGAAGAAACATACTGTCACCTCTTCCGCTTCTAGGTTCTCTCGGTATGCGGAATCTCCTGGTAATTTCTCAATTCACTCGGTCGCCCTCAAGGACAATCAGGTCAGTACATCTTGAAGCGTGGTATTCATTACTGACGACGCAGTGCAAACGTAAAGTTGATGATCTGTTGCGTACTGTACACCCTTTACCCTCGGTCCGTATACAAGAAGGCCTAGTCCATCTTCGAGAAGGTACGTTTGCAATCGCCAGTTCCTCGTCTAATGCTGACTAAACAGGCGACGACCCAGCATCATTCAGTGTCCAATTCACCGGCACTCCGCCATTCACATTCACGTATACCCGTTCTCAACTCGTCGGATCACGTACAAAGATCCTCGATACGCAAACAGTAACCGATATCATGGAATCGGAATATACAATCTCATCCTCCCTAGAGGGGGATTATGAAGTAACGAGCGTTTCGGATAAATGGTGTAGGTATCCACCATTGACTAAAGGTAGGAATGAAGTTTAGTGCAGGTAATTAGACTGGAGTGCATGCAAAAAGCAAGCGTGCGCCGTACTCGACGTGGAACATTTCATAGACTTCGTGGACAAAACGATTTGCACAACGGTAGAGCGGGGTGATCAGAGGGTCTCCGGAATTGCCGAGATCTCTTCCCTGTGCCTGAGCGTTGCTGATTGGAAAAGTGAGTCGAAAGGTGACATAGCCGACGACCCGCGAGGTTGCGGGCGTCCATGTGCCATATATCTACAGGCGGCCAGCGAGAGATTATAAAGAGGTCAGCCCACGATGTCGACTACTCAGACAGCCCAGCATGAGGAGATAGAGCTCCAATCGCCAAACATGACCCCATCGACATCCAAGACTTTCGACCTCTCGGGCCCGACTCCCGCACAATCCACTACGAACTTGCAGTCTGGCTCCAAGGGTGATCGACCACGGAACACGTCAGAAAGTCCGGAGAGGGGACCTGATGATGAGCCCACAGAGGGTGCTGTGGAGGTAGCGCCTGAAGGGGGATATGGATGGGTGGTCGTTGGGGCATGTAGCGTCTGCATGTGAGTTGGACTGAGAAGGGGACTTGGTGTTTTGTCCACCCACGGAGACTCAATGAGAGGATATACTGACATTAGGTTTTTCTTTTCCGGATCGTCCTATTCTTTCGGTGTCATACAAGCAGCACTAGTCCGTGAGGGGCTCGCTCCGCCATCAACACTCGCATTCGTCGGCTCACTGGCCGTAGCCTGTCTATCGGTTTTCGCTATCCCCAATTCGAAATTGATCAGGAAGTATGGTGGAAAGAACGTCCTTCTTGTCGGGGCTATCGTCAAGGGTCTAGGGGAGATCTCAGCTTCATTCGCAGTCAAGAATGTCGCTGCTTTATTCGTCACCTATGGAGTGGTTACTGGTGTTGGATATAGTATGATCTACTTGGTGAGTCAGCTTGCTCATGTCTAGCTGACATTGGTAGCCAGCAGCTATTCTGCCAAACCAATACTTTGTCAGGAAGAAGGGTCTGGCAAATGGGATAGTCAACGCCAGTGGTGGTCTCGGCGGCGGTGTCATCGCTCTTGTGCTCGGATACCTACTCGACAAAGTCGGGGTCGCTTGGTGTTTACGGATCTTGGGATTGTTGACTCTGTCATGTATGATACCTGCTGTGCTTTTTGTGAAAGAGAGGCCGGGAAGGAAGAGTCAAGCTACGATTGAATGGTACGCCTTTTTCTCCTCAGAACCAGGAGAGTTCCTTCTGATATCCTAGGCGACTGTTCAAGGATCTGCGATTCGCAACCATCTTTGTCGCTTCGGCTATAGCGACTTTCCCACTTATGGTGCCTCCATTCTTTCTTCCGCTTTACGGTGCCGAATTCGGCTTGACCACTCTATCCTCAGCAGCATTGGTTTCGGGATTCAACCTATCTTCAGCTCTTGGTCGAGTCCTATTTGGCCAGCTCGCAGACTACATCGGTCCAGTGAACGCCTTGATCTTGGCGATGATCAGTAATGGATTCGCTCTACTGGTCTTGTGGCCAGTCAGTATGTCTTTGGCGCCACTGATCATCTTCGTCATCGTCTCTGGTATCTCAGCCGGTAAGTCTGCTCGACAATAGTAACGGGTGAGCTAATGGTCAGGGGCATTCTTTTCGCTCATGCCGACTACCGTGGCCTCATTGACGGACCCGGCGATTATGGCTTCCGGCTTCGGTCTCCTAGTGACGGGTTGGGGAGCGGGATACCTCCTCGGTCCACCCATTGCTGGGTACCTCCTACAAGCTACCGGAGGGACGGAAGCCGGTATCGCCGCTTATCGGCCAGCTATGTTTTATTCGGGAAGTATCACTATCGCGAGTGTCTTGATGATCATTGGGATGAAGTACAAGACTACCAAGAGTCTGCGGAAAAAGATGTAGACAGCACCGATGACATGTCAATGCATGGCATAGTGTCACAATAATGATGACTGTGTCTGAGCATGACTGTGTCTGACCTTATAGGTTGGGTGTTGCTGTGTCGTCATAGGTCACCTAAACCCCACCGTCATACAATCGGGTTCATCCTGCGGGTACGAGGGGCGTAAAAACGTTTTGATCGATCTTGATCAAAGCCGGATACTCGTTCTGCAAGTCAGCTCACTGGATCATGCCAGATAGAGATCAGTGTTGCTCACTTGACGCAGGTCCTGGCACTGGTCACCAAGAATTGCAAAGACCTCCTTCAGCTGAGCCTGTAAATCCGACCGCCATTTCGCATCTGCGCTGTCATTTATTCCTCGATCCCGTAGATTGACAGCGAGGATACTGCAGACATGAAGGATCTGTCCTCGCCAACGCGATATACGTCCTGTCGGCTCGATTGTCTTCATCACAAGCTTGAGAGCTGTTAGGTTGGCGATAAAATGTTCTGCGACGGCCGGTGAGGGGGTATATTGGAGTGGTCCAAGTAACGACGGAACGATTACCTAGTACATTAGCTGTAGCCTTCGAAGGGAGTATGTGAGCTTGCCTTCAACCACCTGACGATACCGACTTCCATGACATCGCACATCAGACCTAGTTGACGAGCGATGTTGATCAAGACCGGTCTGCCCTCAAGACCGGGAGGGGCATAGGTCCAACCTTTCACAAATGACTTGTCGAAGATCTCGCTCAACTTTTCGGCTCGCTTGACACCAGTCGTCGTCTTCGCCACGAGATCCAGTGCCAGCGGAAGGGCATGCGGTAATGGCGGATTGGCATGTAGTGATAGCGTGTGTATAGCCGAGTCGAGCAGTAATCGATCCAGTCCCATTCGCTTCGTCAGATCAGTCGGGAAGCGTCCAACCCATCCTCGTAGTATCCAACATCCTCTTCCTCTCCATGCCGGCTCGAAGTCGTCCATCAAAGTCAATGTTGGGGGTAGGATCAATCCAATTTTCGGCTCTAGCATGTCGTCTGGTAATTGGGCAATAGCCCACGAGAGGGTATTATAACATCCCCATGCCGATGGCGCTTTGAAAGGTTGATGAGATGTATCGTGGAAATCTTGATGAGCGTCCGGACCGCCGGCCGGACGAGATAGGGCTCTTGAATTTGCTGGATTGATCGAGGGATGGGGATTCGAAAAGAGTTTGCGAATGGGGTGTTCGAGGAGGTAGACGGCGATAGCTGTACGGTCCATGTGCTCTCCGATACCTATTATTAGAAATATCAGTCAAAAGCGACTTACGATGTATGCGATCTCGTATCGTTGCCGAAGTGAATGGATCTTCACCATACAGCCGGGTTATGCCATATACTATCTCCCCTTGTTCTTCCAATTCCAGCATATCCCACCCTGATCCTCGAAGTTGAATCTCAATCTGATCCAGTGTAATCAGTGCATGCGACTGGTAGATCGTCATGGCTTCGTCCGCTGAATGGTCAGGCATGTCTACTTGGTTGCACTCACGTATATCACCACTCATGAAGCTCGTCAATAATTCTTCAGGCAGAGCGAGCCGGGCGGGGAGCTCCTTGAGCACCACCGAAAGGCTTGGACCCGATCTCGATGGCCCAGCTTCATTGTTTTCTATCTCTTCGATGAGGGGCATGTCGTGTGAGGTGCTAAAGAGTAAGGAGTCAGTCGACAAAGTCATTCAGTACAAAGCAGAGCTATATGGATACCCCGCATCTCCGCACCTATACCCCGCATCCCACTAGAATGCTGAGCTTTGACCTTGCAGACCGGTATTCCATTCATAAACAACCCTTTTCCCTTCCCCTAAGCCATGTATATCTTGTCATTGTATCTACCACCAGCAGACAGCTAGGTCTGGGCTTCTTGTGTATCTTGTCTATCTTGTCTTGAAACTTGAAGCTTGATATGTGGGGCAATTCAGGACAAGACGGCGACTTGTGGTGTGCGAAATATCTCCGTGATAAAGTCAGTCAGGTTCCTGTCTAAAGTCCTGTCAGTACTGAATAAATAGTACGCCCTATTGAGTTGGTGTCCGAGACTCAAGTTGCCGAGCGGAATACCGAGGGACTATATACACGAAGCGACCGACGATATCACTCTTGGCAACATTGGCCAATACGTCTTCCTACTCATCAACGACTATCCTGAATTCTTTCTCAAAGTCGTTGACGAGTGGCTCGAATATGTCGAGAGGGATGCAGAAGAGAGGAGGCTTGAAGATGCACGGTTTGGAACCGTATACCAAAGTCGACTGCGGCTCCAATCGCAGCTCAATTCCCGGTTCAGATTTGAACAAATGGTCAAGGGAGCTCTCGAGAACGCCCGGAAGGCTGTACAGGAGCTGAGCTTGGCTGAAAAAGGGTGGTATCTGTATGATGAAGCTGGACGGTTCAAGGCAGATAGGGACTGGGCGATAAGGCATGAAGAAGTGGAAGCGGATGATTCGGACGGTAAGTCGCCCGGATGGAATTGTGCTGACTGGTCAGAGGAATGGGACATGCGAGATATATCTCCATCACCAGCATTTCGCCCTCCGACCCCCATATCGAAGCCTGTATCTCCGCTCAAGCGTACCAGTAATGCCGGCGAAGACAGCGAGAGCGCCAAGAGACGCCGCAATAGCTCACCTCATACGCCTACCCGTTCGCCCCCGACCCGCTCTCAGGTCGGATCTGCTTATAGCGTACCAAGAAGTCCGGGTGTGAACCCTTTGCCGACTTTCGGCTCGTTCACGTTCAGGCAAAGCCCTACGCCTCAAGAGTCTTCCATGATACCAAGACCCTCCCTGGTCATTTCGTCGACGTCTTCGCGGTCCAACCATATCTTGACGCCTTCCACCCCTCCCACGCCACCGGAATTCGATATATCAGACTTG
>Ga0308160_10008475_pt1 | contig 10014 bp, 7 predicted proteins | sample PhyFR1_FD_201036 | JGI IMG/M metagenome (GOLD analysis project Ga0308160, IMG submission 201036) | Phyllosphere microbial communities from UC Gill Tract Community Farm, Albany, California, United States - DLSLF.R1 | ecosystem: Host-associated > Plants > Phyllosphere > Unclassified | place: USA...
CGAAGAGCTGCGCAACACGCCGTTCGCCTCGCCGATGGTGCCGGGCATCGATGCCGGCAAGGCGCCGATCAACTGGTACGAGGCGACGTCGCAAGCATTTGCCGTGTTCCTGCCGGTGAAGTCGGTAGGCGTGATGGGCGATGGCCGTACCTATGAATATGTGGTGGCCCTGCGTGCGGTGCAGACGCTGGACTTCATGACGGCGCAGTGGGCGCATCTGCCGCATGAGTTGCTGGGCAAGGTGTCGAACCGGATCATCAATGAAGTGCGCGGGATTAATCGCGTTGTTTATGATATTTCGGGGAAGCCGCCGGCGACGATTGAGTGGGAGTGAGTTTCCTTATGGAAACTTCGCCTATGTGGTTTTGAAAAAGGCTCGCTTCGGCGAGCTTTTTTTAGGTTAAGCGATCCAACGAGGGTACCCTTAAACCCGCTCAAGATTGGTATCTGATCCGATCAATGCTGGACGAAGCGGGATAGTTGCTATCGAAGCTCGCGGCCTAAGCCAGCTTGCCTGAGTAAAGTCTGTCATGGCGGTAACGGCCTTTGCAGTGGCCAGCAGTTACGGTGACAGATCGCATCCCATCTCTCACCGCAAGCATTCGCAGATCAAGTTCCACAGCGGTCGTCATCCCCGAGTGTCGGACTCACACCAACGTGGCGCGCCACACGCTGAGCCTCTGGGGCCACTATCGCTGGATCAGCACCGGAAGACCGGCGCCGGCCTGTATGTGCAGGGATCCCGCTTCGCCGACGAAGCCAATACCACCACCTTGCCCGGCTATGCCCACCTTGACCTGACGCGGACCTGGGTGAGCAGGGTGGCCGATCTTGGTGAGGTCGAGGTGCGACTGGTCTTGCGCAACGCGCTGGACTAGGGCTATTTCGTGTCCAGCCACCTGCACGTGTCGCGCTGGATCACGCCGGCGCAAGGGCTCAATGCAAGCCTGACTGCGAACGATCGGTTCTGACCGGATCACCATACGAAGAGCGCATTATGAAACAAACGGCAAACCAATGCCGTGTCCGCAAACCTGGCATGACCGGGTGACTTTTGTTGCGACATCTGTTGCGCGACATCGCGTTTCGCGGCCGTGCCGACCTGCTCGACCATGTCGACCTGGTCTTCATCCCAGTCCTGAACGCGGACGGGCTCGAGAATGCCAGTAAGCCCAAGCGGCGCAGTCGAGTCATGAGGGCTCCTTTGTTTCGTCGGTCAATATCTCAAACAAGTCGAGTCGCATTGATTTGCAACTAAGTTGCAATAACATTGTCGGCGAAAACCGCGCTTACCGTAATGACGCTGCCAATCGTGCGCAGCAACCCGGCATCCCATGCGCTGACCTGGAAAGATATTGAAAAACATCAATATCGATATTGATATTTCATTCTCATAAAGATAGACTGTCGTTTTTTCAACGCGAGAGTCAGTTATGCTGGAAGCAATCGGCCTCACCAAGCGGTACGGCGCCAACACCGCCCTCGACCGTCTCGACCTGCGTATCGAGCCCGGCGACATCTATTGTCTGTTGGGCGCCAACGGCGCTGGCAAGACTACCACCATCAACCTGTTCCTGAATTTCATCGACCCGAGCGAGGGCAGGGCGCTGATCAACGGCATGGACGTAACCCGCTCGCCGCTGCGCACGAAGCAGGAGGTCGCGTACATCCCCGAGCAGGTCAACCTGTACCCGACGCTGTCCGGCCTTGAAAACCTGCGCTACTTCTCGGGGCTGGCGCTGGGCCGCGAGTTGCCGCGCGAACGCCTGCTCGGCCTGATGGAGGAGGTGGGGCTCGACCCGGCCGTCGCCGACCGCCGCGTCGGCGGCTACTCGAAAGGCATGCGCCAGAAGGTGTGGATCGCAGTGGCGCTGGCCAAGCAGGCGCGCGCGCTGCTGTTGGACGAGCCGACGTCGGGCCTCGATCCGCGTGCGGCCAACGAGTTTTCCAACCTGCTGACGCGCGCCAGTGCGAACGGCGTGGCGATCCTGACCACCACCCACGACCTGTTCCATGCGCGCCATACCGGCACCCGGATCGGCATCATGAAGCAGGGATGCCTGGTCGAGAACCTGGAAAGCCGGGCGATCAGCGACCTCGAATTGCAGACCATCTACCTGCGCCACATGGGAGGCGCGGCATGATCTGGATGATCGCACGCCGCGACCTGCTCGAACGCTGGCGCGACGGCCGCCTGTTGTGGGCGGGCGGCATGATCCTCGTGCTGCTGCTGACCGCCCTGGCGATCGGCTACGAGCACCGCCAGCAGGCGCGCGCCGAGCAGCGCGCCGCCCAGAGCGCGGATTACGCCGACTGGCTGAAGCAGGGCCGGCGCCACCCGCACGATGCCGCGCACCAGGGCATGCATGCGTTCAAGCCGGAAGCGGCGCTGGCGCTGATCGATCCCGGCATCAATCCCTATATCGGCAGCACGGTGTGGCTGCAGGCGCACCGCCAGAGCGAAGTCATGTTCCGCCCGGCCCAGGACGCAACGAGCCTGCAGCGTTTCGGCGAATTGTCGACCGGCTGGATCCTGCAGGTGCTGGGGCCCTTGCTGGTGATCGTCCTCGGTTTCAATGCCTTTGCCGGCGAGCGCGAACAGGGCATTCTGCGCCAGGCCGTCAGCCTGGGCATTCCGACCCGCTCGATGTTGTGGGGGAAGGCGATCGCGTTGGGGGCCAGCCTGCTGGGCCTTCTTGCGCCGGCGGCGCTGCTGGCCTGCGTCGCCGCAGTGCTGGCAGCCGATGCCGGCACCAGGCTGGACACGTGGTTGCGCTTCGGCCTGCTGGCCTTTGGCTACGCGCTCTACCTGGGCATATTCGTGTTCCTGACCCTTGGCGTGTCGGCCGCGGCGTCGACTTCGCGCGTGGCGATCACGGTGCTGCTGGCGCTCTGGATCGGCAATGCCGTGATCGCGCCGCGCGTGATGGCCGAACTGGCGCGCCGCACCCACCCGACGCCGACCCGTCTTGAATTCAATCATGCGCTGGACGCCAACCTGAAGGCTACCTCTGACCGGCTGTGGATGGCCAACTTCGGCACCACCGAGCGCTGGGGCCGCGATGTTCCGCTGGACAAATGGGGCAAGGCGCTGCAGTTCGACGACCATTCCAGCTACAAGGTGTTCGACCGTCATTTCGGCGGATTGTGGGATACATGGGAGCACCAGCAGGCGCTGCAGGAATGGAGCGGCGTACTGCTGCCGATGCTGGCAGTGCGTGCACTGTCGATGGATGCAGCCGGTACCGATTTCGGACACCACCGCAATTTCACCGATGCCGCCGAACGGCACCGGCGCCTGATCCAGGACATCGTCAGCGAAGACCTGGTGAAGCATGCGGACCCCCTGGGCGGGCAGCATTTCGCCTACCAATCCGGCCCCGAACTGTGGAAACGCATCCCGGCTTTCAATTACCACCCGCCGGCGGCGGCCTGGGCGCTGCAGCGCAGTTGGCGCAGCCTGCTGGCCCTGTGCGCAGCCCTGGGCCTGGCCTTTGCGTTCGCATGGCGCGCCGCCTCGCGGCAACGGGCTTACTGAGGACATCATGAACAAACTTCTTCAATTCCGCCGCCTGCGCATGGTCATGGCCGAGGAACTGCGCCTGCTGGCCGCCGACCGCAGCTTCTGGGTGGTAAGCCTGATCTTCCTGGTGCTGATCGGTTATGCGCTGTCGAATGGCTTGCACCAGGCCACCCTGCGCGCCGGCGCCCAGTCGGCCATCGTGCACGACGATGTGCAACGCCGCGCGGGCCAGCTGAACAAGCTCGAACGCATCATGGCCGGCAAGGAAGTACCGGGCCCCTTCGACAATCCGGCCGACCCGACCCACATGGGTGGCGGCTATGGCGCCCATCACGCGATCCTGCCACCGGCGCCGCTGGCCGCGGTGGCGCTGGGCCAGGACGACCTGTTCCCCAGCCAGTACAAGGTGACCTATGAGAGCCGGATCAGCTTCATCGGCAACAACGACATCGAAAATCCCTGGAACCTGTTGAGCGGGCACTTCGACCTGTCCTTCGTCCTGGTCTACCTGCTGCCCTTCCTGATCTTTGCACTCGGCTACAACCTGCTGTCGGCGGAGCGCGAGAGCGGCACCTTGCGCCTGTTGATGTCGCAGCCGCTTGCCTTGTGGACCCTCTTGCTGGGCAAGATCGCGACGCGCGCCGTGGTGCTGCTGGCACTGGCGGTGCTGGTGCCGGTGGCGACGCTGATGCTGGCGCGGCCGGCGGCCCTGTCCGGCGGTGGAACGCTGTTGTATTGGGCGGCCACGGTCGCCGTCTACGCGCTGTTCTGGTTTGCTCTGGTGCTGGCTGTAAATGCCTGCGGCAAATCGTCCGCTACCAATGCCATGGTCCTGATCATTGCCTGGGTGACGCTGGTGCTGGTGTTGCCTTCGCTGCTGAACCTGGCCGTGGGTGCAGCGGTGCCATCGCCTTCGCGCGCCGAGCTGGCCACCCGCACGCGGGTCTTGACAGCGGAGGCCATGGCCCGCAACAACAAGCTGCTCAGCACCGACTACGCCCACGTCGGCAAGCCCGGCGTACTGGTACCCAAGGACGGCAGCATCCAGATGGCGGGCCGGCTGCGCGGGATGTTCCTGATCGAGCGCGAGATCGACCAGAAGATCGCGCCCGAGCTGGCCCGCTTCGACCTGCAGCAGGAACGCCGCCAGGCCTTGGTGGCGCGCTACAGCTTCCTGTCGCCGGCGGCAGTCGCAGCGGAAGCGATGAGCGCGCTGGCAGGTACGGGGCAGCGTCGGCACGCCTGGTTCATGCGCCAGGTGGGGAACTACCACGCTGCCTGGCAGCAGTTCTTCTTCACCCGGATCGACGCCGGCCGCGCCGTCACTGTTGCCGACTTCAGTCACATCCCGCACTTCGCATGGCGTGAGGAAGAAGGTTCCACCGTGGACCGCGACGCCATGTGGGCGCTCGTGCAGCTGTTCGCACCCTGTTTGCTGCTGCTCGGCTTCGCACTTTGGCGCTTGCGCCGCTATCGGGTCGTTTGAAACCCGCCATTGATTGATACAAGAGAGAACAACAAGGAATGAGCTTACAAAAATACACCGCGGCGGCCCTAGCCGCAGCCAGCGTCGGTTCGGCTTTGGCTCAGGAAGCAGCGCCTGCGCCCACGTCCGTCGTCGAAGTGCAGGGCGCCCGCAGCGGCGACTTGTTGGCACTCGACGCCGGCGCCGGCAGCGCCACCCGCCTCGGCCTGAGTGTGCGTGAGACGCCGGCGACAGTCGAAGTACTGACCCAGGAGACGATGCAGGAACGCGGCGACGTCACCGTGCTCGACGCGCTACGCGGCGCCGCGGGCGTCAGCGGCGGTAATCCGCCCTCGGCGCCCGCCAGCCTGTCGATGCGCGGCTTCGGCAATGTGCTGTTCCTGTACGACGGCATGCGCAGTTCCGCGGCTGGCATCACCAGCCGCGTTGAAGACACCTGGAATTACGAACGCATCGAAGTGCTCAAGGGGCCGGCCTCGGTGCTGAACGGCGACACCGCCATCGGCGGCATCGTCAACGTCGTCACCCGCCAGCCGGACCGCAACGCCGCCAGCCGGGAAGCCTTGCTGGCCTACGGCAGCCATGGCGCCCTGCGGGCGGCGTTCGGACTGGGCGCGCCGCTGGGCAGCGACAGTGCCTACCGGCTCGACTACAGCCACAACGACAGCAAGCTCGGCACCGTGCCGCGCGCCGGCGAAAAGATCGACCATCTCACCGGCACGGCCGCCTTCGGCCTGGGGGGCGACACGCGAATGGAGATCAACCTTGACTACCTGAAGGACGACAACCGCGGCTACTTCGGCACGCCGCTGGTGCCGGCCAGTTTTTCCACGGCGCCGACGGACGTGGTCAGCACGCCGGACGGACGCGTCATCGACCGCCGCATCGCCGGCAACAATTACAACGTGCTGGACGACGACAACAGTTCGGAGACCTACTGGCTGCGGATCCGTCTCGCCGGCACGCTTGGCGGCGGCTGGCGCTGGCGCAACGAACTCGGCGTCAACGGGGCGCACCGCATGTTCAAGAATTCGGAAAGCGCCGTCTTCGCCGCACCCGATGTCATCACGCGTGACCAGACCCTGATCACGCACGCACAGGATTATGCGGTCGACCGCGTCGACCTGACGCACCAGGGTCAGGTCGGCGGATTTGCCAACCGCTTCGTGGCTGGCGCCGAAATCGGCAGGACAGGGTTTGACAGCCAGCGCCGCTTTTCCGACGGCAGTGCCGCCACCCGTGCGCTGCTGACGACGTCTGCGCTGAATCCGCAGGTCGGCTTTTACAACGCATCGCCGGCCTTGTCGACCGGTGGAGGAAACCGTACCGACACCACCACCGACATCGACAGCGCAGCCTTGTTCGCCGAAGATGCGCTGGCCGTTGTACCGGGTTTCACACTGGTGGGCGGCCTGCGCCACGACCGCACCAGCCTGGACCGCTCGATCCGCGACCTGAATACCGGCAGCTACAGCGCCTTCGGAACCGATTTGAACGCAACGTCGGCGCGTGTCGGCGCTGTCTATGACGTCGGCGCGGGTGCCACGGTCTATGGCCAGTACACGACCGCGACGATGCCGGTCAGTACCCTGTTCCTGTACTCGGCCTCCAATACCGCGTTTGCACAGTCGCGCGGCAAGCAGGCGGAAATCGGGATCAAGCAAAGCCTGGCGGATGCGCGCCTGAGCTGGACCGCCGCGCTGTACCGGATCGAGCTCGATAATGTGCTGTCTCGCGATCCGAACAACAGTACGCTGACGGTCAACAACGGCCGCCAGTCGTCGCAAGGCGTGGAGCTGAGTGCGGCGTGGCGCGCGACGCGCCAATGGACGCTGTCGGGCAACGCGGCGCTGCTGCGCGCGCGCTTCGACAACCTGATCGAGTCGGGCGGCGTGTCACGTATCGGCAATGTGCCGACCAACGTGCCGGAACGCATGGCGAACCTGTTCTCGACCTGGCGCCCGGATGCGCTGCCAGCCGAATTCTTCGTCGGTGTCAATCACACCGGCCAGATGTTCACCGACACCGCCAACCAGATCCGCATCAACGGCCATACCACGGCCGATGCGGGCGCCACCTATCGCATGGCGCAAGGAACGGTCACGCTGCGGGTACGCAACCTGACCGACAAGCTGTACGCGACGTACGGCGGGCGCGCAGCCAGCCAGGTGCTGCTGGCGCCGATGCGTACCTTCGAACTGTCGACGCATTTCACGTTCTAAACGCCGCTGCGTCAGTGGCAGGCCTTGTGCTTGTGCGAGCGCTTGACCGCTGCGCCGCCGTTGCAGGCCGCGCAGATTCCATATAAGGTCAGGTCGTGATGTTCGACTGCAAAGCCGGCCGGCGCGATGCCTTCGATGTCGGCGGGGCAGCCGGGAATATCGAATACCTGCTGGCATTCGCGGCACAGGAAGTGGTGATGGTGGCCGCGGTCGGCCAGCTCGTAGCGCGGGGCTTCGCCTGGGAGTTCGACGCTCTGGATCTCGCCCAATTCCAGGAGTACTTTCAGGTTGCGGTACACCGTCGCAAGGCCCAGTTCGGGAATCGCTTGCTGGGCAAGGGAAAGGATTTCGGCCGGGAGCAGTGGACGTTGCTCCTGCGCCAGCGCTGCGTGAATAGCACTGCGCTGTCGGGTGCTTTTGCGCGAGATTTCAGGGTTCATCCTTGTATTATGCTGCAACTGGGAATGACAGTGTCAAGCGGCGCGTTGGCGTGAGGGGACCGGTCCATATGCGTGGGGGACTTGCAAAGAGTTCGACAAGGTTCTGAATCGCCCGGCTTTCGTGGAGGCCGGCATTTTGGGTCTGTTGGCAGCAGATCGTTCGCGATACCATGTACAGGGCTCAGCGGCGGAAATCGTGGTTGCAGTAGGGTAGATTCGAGGTAGTGCCTGTCGTTGCCAGGTCAAAGATTGATGACCTCGGCATGGTATCGTCAATGGTACAGGCTCAGGAGGCGCCGGAAAACACTAAGCGATTCAAAGACTTTGTTCAGCCATTGATGATCGAGTGGGAATGATTCTCTTTGTAAAACGATGCTACTGCAGTTTAGAAAGGCTCGCTTCAGCAAGCTTTTTTATGGGCTTGATTGTTCCGATGACTCTCATCCTACGCACTGGGCGGCACGTAGAGCACTCAGGCAGTGTGGGCATGCTGGTCTCAACCATCGTATCGAAAACGTTGACCGTAATCCCAAAAACGGTTGATTGGGGCAACGCCGGCTTATTTCAACGGCATATTGGAGGGACGTACCCAGACGAAGGCGCAGACCGCCGCCGCGGCGGCACTGGCAGCACACACCGCCAGCGCCGCATGGAAGGGTGCCAGCAGAGCGCGGCCCTGACCGGTGAGCACCACGCCCAGCATGGCCGTCGCCATCAGGCCGCCGCCGCGCGCCACCGCGCTGTTGAAGCCGGATGCGATTCCGGTATGGCTTGCATCCACCGACGACAGGACCGCCGTGGTCAACGGCGCCGCCACGCAAGCCATGCCGAGCGCGATCGTCAGCATCGCCGGCAGCACCGTCGTCGTATAGCTGCCGTCCCCGATGCGCATGGCCAGCAGAAAGCCGCCGGCGACAATCAGCGCACCGATCGACAGCGGCAGGCGGGAGCCGTGGCTGGCGGCCACGCGCCCCATCATCGGCGAACCGATCGCCAGCACGATCGGAAAGGGCAGCAGAGCGGCCCCGGCCTGCTTGGCCGAGTAATCCAGCGCCTGGATCAGCACGAAAGGTACCAGCAGCATCAAGGCGCCAAGCGCGCCGTACAGCAGCAAAGTCATCAGGTTCAGGCCCGAAAATCCGCTCGAACCGAACAGTTTCAGGGGCAGCATCGCGCGCTCGCCGGCGCGCCGTTCGATCCACAGGAAGGCCAGCAGGATCACGACGCCAGCTGCCAGCGCCAGTCCCGCGGACGAGCCAAGGTGTTTTTCGGACGATGCCTCGGCGAAGCCCCAGGTGAGGCAAGCAAGACCCAGGCTGGCGAGTACGGCGCCGGCCGGATCGAGAGGCACTTGCTTGCCCGTCGTTTTCACCTGGACGAAGCGCCACCCCATGAAAATTGCCAGCGCCGCGATCGGCAAATTGATGGTGAACACCGCGCGCCAGCCCACCGTGTCGATCAACCATCCGCCCAGCAAGGGTCCGATCGCTCCTGCGGCGGCACCGGACGCGGCCCAGATACCGACAGCCCGGCCGCGCTTGTTCCCTTCGAAGCTTGCGCTGAGGACTGCCAGGCTGTTCGGCAGCAGCAGTGCCGCGCCCACGCCTTGCAGCATCCTGCCCGCGACCAGTAGCGATAGACGCGGCGCAAGCGCGCATAGCAGCGAGGCCAGCGCGAATACGGCGATGCCGGCGATGAGCACGCGCTTGCGCCCGTAATGGTCGCCCAGCGCACCGCCCAGCAGCAACAGAGAACTGAGCGGCAGCAGGTAGCCGTTGACCACCCATGACAGGTCGGCACCCCCGCCGGCCAGGTCGTGTCCGATCGCCGACAGACCGACGTTGACGACCGAGCCGTCGATGAAGGCCAAGCTGCTTGCTAGGATCGAGGTGCACAGCACCAGCTTCGGGTGAGCCGGCGCCTCGGCATGCGACGGCGCTTCGCACTCGGCGAGCGCGCGGTCGCAGTCACTGGGCAGGGTGCTCACGCGCGCGCCTCCAGGGGTTGGCATTCAGTCGATGGCAGCATGTCGGTATCATCCCAAGCCCATGCATCCTCGTCTGTTCGCATGCGCACGTTGGTCGCTATGGCCAACTTGAGCGTGTTGTCGCAGATGTCGCATAAGCAGTAATATGCATCTGATAAAGCCGCGCGTTCAGCATCCCACCTGCATCACCATAACGCCAATCCCAGGAAACCCCATGCAGCAACTATCCCCAGCCGGCCAACATATCATCGACGACATCGCCAGGCGCTACGGCTTCAGCACCGACGCCGTCCTCAGCATGCTGCAATCGGTCATCAACGGCAACGGCAGGATGGCCCAGTTCAACCACCAGGAGT
>Ga0308160_10008476_pt1 | contig 10014 bp, 6 predicted proteins | sample PhyFR1_FD_201036 | JGI IMG/M metagenome (GOLD analysis project Ga0308160, IMG submission 201036) | Phyllosphere microbial communities from UC Gill Tract Community Farm, Albany, California, United States - DLSLF.R1 | ecosystem: Host-associated > Plants > Phyllosphere > Unclassified | place: USA...
CTTCGACTTCCTTGGCCGCCTTGACGGCCTTGTCGGCCTCGGCCTTCGATTCGACGAAGCCGCTCAGCATGACGACGCCCTTCTCGGTCTCGACGTGGATGCCCAGCGATTTCAGTTCCGGCTGCGCCAGCAGGTTCGCCTTCACCTTGGTGGTGAGGGCCGTGTCGGACGCGGCGACGGCGGTCGTGCGGCCGGCGTCGCGGGTCTTGTCGGCGGCGCGGTCGGTGGCGTTATCGGTCTTGGCAGCGGCTTCCCTGCTTTCTTCCTTGGCGTTGGCGGCCACCTGGCGGGTCTTGTCGCCGACGTTTTCGGCAGCGTTCTCGGTCTTCTGGGCAACCGTCGAGGCAGCGGCCTTGGTCTTGTCGACCACGGTCGATGCGACTTCCTTGGTCTTCTCGGCAACGGTCGAGGCGACGGCCTTGGTCTTGTCGACGGCGGTCGAGGCGGCATCCTTGGTCTTGTCTGCGGCGCGCTCGGCGGCGTTCTCGGCGCGGCCGGCCATGGTGGTCACGTTGCCCTTGCTGTCGACCAGGCAACCGGTATTGCTGTTGCCGGCAGCCTGTTCGCACTTGGCGACGGCGGCGGCTTTCACCGGATCCTTGGTATCGGTGCTGGCGATCAGGCCGGCGCTGCCGCTGGCGCCGGTAGCCGTCGAGCCATCGCGGCCGGCCTTGGCGTCGGCCAGCGCCGCGGTGCGCACCGACTTGGCATTGTCCATGCAGCTGTCCTTCTCGGCGCCGCTCTTGGCGTCGCACTTGGCTTTCGCCACTTCGTAATCGGCTTCGGCGACCTTGCTGCGGGCGCTGGCGCGGCCTTTTTCGGAATTGTTGTACTTGGCGATGGCATCGGATTCGCTGCGGGCGCGCGCTGCTTTCGCCTCGGCCATGCAAACGTCCTTGTCGTTGCCGCTCTTCGCATCGCACTTGGCGGTGGCCGCCTTGTATTCGGTCGCGGCCTTCTGGTTCACGTTGCGATAGGTTGCCGGATCGTGGTTCAGGGCGGCGGTCGGGGCGGCGGCGAAGGTGGCGCCGGCCGCGGTAGCCAGCAGAGTTGCGAGCAAGGTTTTCATGGCGGATTCCGTGGGGTAGGTTGTTGTGATAGCGCCATTAAACGCCCCCACCCCCACAACATCTGTGCGACAACGAACACTTGCCGAAAAAACCATAAACCGCACGATCTGCCGACGGCTTCAGTCCTGCAGCAACCCTTCCTTCCACAAGGGCGCCGCGTCCTCGAACGGCGCCTCGGCCTTGCCGAAGCGGCCGCCGTCGCTGGCCAGCGCGACCCAGGTCCGGGTGTCATGTCCGCCGCGCGGAGTTTGTCCGGCACGCACGCTGCTCAGCCAGCCGTGCACGCGCGCGTAGGCCTGCGGATGGCTATGACGGGTCCAGGCCAGCGCCGCCATGTCGGCATAGGCTTCCTCGCGGCGCGATTCGCGCAGGGCGCGCGAGATCGCCAGCAGCGAACCGTCGCTCGCCGTTTCCTCGCCGACTTCGACGAAGCCGGCCGGCAGCGCATTCCAGGCGCCGTTCGCATGGCGCCAGCAATGGGCGATCTCGTGCGCCGCCATCGCCTCGATCAGCTCGCCCTGCTCATTCTCTGCAATACCCGCGAACACGGATTCCGCCTGGGGATTGCCGCGCAAGGACAGCACCAGCTTGCAGCGCCCGTCCGCATAGCCCATCGCCAGCGGCACGTCGGTGGCGCGCGCCTGCGGCTGGACGATGATGTCGATCGGCAGTTTTAGTGCCTGGGAGTAGACCAGGACGGGGGACGCCGCTTGCAGCCAGCGGGTTTCCAGCGCCGTCAGTTCAGCGGCCTGGGCGGTGGCGCCGGCGAGCAGCGCGAGGGACAACAAGGATTTCAACATGGGACACATCCGGATCAACGAAATGCTTCAAGGCAATTCTATGATCCAGAATATCTTCCCGCGCAGAAATATTTTTGTCCCTGTTCAAACCGACAACGCCAAGGCAGGCTTGTGGGGCGCCGAAACAACAGAACGCGCCTGTTGCTGTTCCATTTTGAAGACACTGACCACCTCGGCCAATGCCGCGGCTTCCTCGTTGAGCGAGGCCGCCGCCGCGCTGGCCTGCTCGACCAGGGCGGCATTCTGGCGCGTCGCCTCGTCCATGCGGCCGATGGCGCTGTTGACCTGTTCGATGCCGGCGCTTTGCTCGGCGCTTGCCGAACTGATCTCCGCCATGATGTCGGTCACGCGCTTCACGCTGCTCACGATGTCTTGCATCGTGCTGCCGGCCTCGTCGACCAGCCGGGCACCGGCGTCGACGCGCTCGACCGAGCTCCCGATCAGGGTCTTGATTTCGCGCGCGGCAGCGGCCGAACGCTGGGCCAGGTTGCGCACTTCGGTCGCCACCACGGCAAAGCCGCGGCCCTGCTCGCCGGCCCGCGCCGCTTCCACGGCGGCGTTCAAGGCCAGGATATTGGTCTGGAAAGCAATGCCGTCGATGACGCCGATGATGTCGACGGCCTGCTTCGACGAGGCGTTGATCGCTGCCATCGTCTCGACCACCTGGGCCACCACCGCACCGCCCTTCGATGCGACGCTGGATGCCGATTCGGCCAGCGCATTCGCCTGGCGCGCATTGTCCGCGTTCTGGCGCACGGTGCCCGTCAACTCTTCCATCGAGGCGGCGGTGTCCTTCAGCGTGTCAGCCTGGTTTTCGGTGCGATAAGACAAATCCTGGTTGCCGGCGGCGATCTCGGTGGAGGCCCTGGCAATGGTCAGGGTGCCGGTGCGCACCTGCGCGACGATCTCGACCAGGCTGTCGCGCATGCCGGCCATCGCGAAGAGCAGGCTCGAGCGGTCACCGGGCGCGGTGTCGATGCGTACGCCCAGATTGCCGGCAGCAATGCTGCGTACGATGTGAGCGGCGTAGCCCGGCTGGCCGCCGAGCTGGCGCAGCAGGCCGCGGCTGATGAACCAGGCGCCGAGGCTGCCCGCCGCCACGGCGATGGCGCACAGTACAGCCATCCAGCCGAAAAAGCTGCCGGACAGCGCGCGCGCTTCGGCGGCGGCATCCTTGTTCAACTGTTCCTCGAGGTCGATCAGGCGATTCACGCTGGCCAGCCAGGACACGAAGGCCGGCGCGGCGCCCTGCGCCAGCAAGGCGCGCGCACCCTCGACATCGCCGGCCAGGCGCAGGGCCGTCACCTTCTCGATCAGCGGCTGGGTCTTGCGTTCGTCTTCCTTGATCGCGGCCAGCGCGCTCTTTTCTTCAGGGAGGATATCGCTGCGTGCAGCAAACAGCGCGTCGAGGGCGGCGCCGGCACGCTCGTAGTTGGCGGCCAGCCCGCGGATCTGTTCGATGGAAGCTTGGGCAGCGGCGTTGTCGCCGGCCAGCACGACGTCGCGCAGGGCGATCGCGCGGTCGTGCACACTGCCGCGGAAATTGATCGCGTGACGTTGCTTGACGTTGTTGACGTCATTGATGTGGTTGAGGGTGGCATCGATGTTGCCGACGCGGCTCACCGCCAGCGCCGTCAATACCATCATCAACGCCAGCACGGCGCCGAAACCCAGCGCCAGACGGGCGCCGATCGTCATTTTCGAAGAAAACATGGAAGCTCGCTATAGTCCGCCGGAAAGACGCTCCGGCTGCGGCGCAAGGCTGATATTGCCCTACGGAAATATACCGAGACTATAGCAGAACTCCATGTGAATTCGTCAAATATGTTTTAAAAAACGCACTCTATAACGAATATTTACCGAATATGACGGCATCACTGTCTCAATGCTGCGCCTTTCCGGTCAGCGCCTTGGCGGTTACGAAGGCCGGCCGGATATCGTTCGGCACCGCCTTCATCTTGTCGAGCGCCTTCTGCACGTCGGGGCGGATGACAACGTACTTCGTCATCATCGCCTTGGCGCGGGCGTAATCCCCGGTGGCCTCGATGGTCAGGAATTCGCGGTCGAGGTCAATCACGGCCTGCTTGATCTTCTTGAAATCGACCGAGAAGGTGCCGTCGCCATGCGAGACGAAGGCGCCCTTGTCGAGCAGGTAGTTCACCTGGATCGCCATGCCGCGCGCGTGCGAGTCGGTCAGGCCGAAGTGCAGCGTGCGGAAGCACGACGCGAGGAAGGTATTGTAGAGCTTGCGCTCGGCCGCTTCGCCCTGCCCCAGCGTGTCCTTCAACTGGCCCTTCTCCATCATGTAGGCCAGCGCCCAGAGGCCGGTCACGTCGGCCTTGGCTTCCTCGATCGTCGAATAGGCTTCCTTCAGGTCTTGCCGCGGCGTCGATTCCTTGCCGTTCTGTTTCGTGTGGTGCGGGCCGAGGCCGTGCGTGATTTCGTGCGCCAGGATGTGGGTGAAGAAGGAATCGAAATCGAGGTCCTTCTGGTCTTGCGGCCGCAGCACCAGTTTCGTGATCGGCTTCAGGGTCGATTCGAACTTCGCTTCCTGGATGTTCTTCAGCATCACGCGCTTCGAGCCGCGTTCGCGGATGATGCGCTCGTCGTTCGGCAAGTTGTAGGCCGCCGTTTGCACGCCCATATTGCCGTCGCCGGCGCCGTACACCTGGTTCACGACCACCATCGGCGCCATCGCCCCGACCTTCGGATTGCGGTACTGTTTATCCACCGGCAGGTTGTCTTCCAGCTCCTGCATGTGCTTGCCGAAGAAGTTCAGCTTTTGCGTCTCCTTCGGATCGCGCACGCTGACATAGGCCTCGAAGGCGGCCTTGTAGCCGAACAGTTCATCGTTATAGGTTTCGTACGGGCCGATCGTGATGTCTACCGGCGAGTCGAGGTCCATCCAGGCGAAATCGGAGGCGAGATAGTCGTTCGAGAGGAAGGCGTCGGCGCGCAGCAGCAGGAATTTTTTCAGGGACGCGTTGTCGGTGCTGGCGGCGGCGTCGCGCAAGAGCTTCGCCAGTTGCGTCAGCTCGGTCTTGTACTCCTCGGAATACGGCACGACACGGAATTTGCCGTCCGGGCCGGTGCGGATCGTGGTGAAGAACCATTGCGCCGCTTCCTTGTCCTTGGCCGGCAAGCCGTTCATCCAGGCTTCCAGCGCTTCCTTGCTGGCGCCGGCCGGATAGAAGTTCGCACCGTCGGGCTTGCGCGCCGGGATCTGGATGCCCGCATACTCGGGCGGCATGAAGGAGGCGTTGCCGTCGATGATGGACCACGGGCCCTTGTTCAGCCAGAAGTAATCGCGGCGCGCCTTGCCGAGCGGCGTCGTGTCCTTCTGCAGCGCCGTCCACAGTGCCTCGTTGCCGGACCAGCGCTGGCGCAATTGCAGGGTGTCGACGATCTTCGCCGCTTCGATCAGCTTGCCAATGGCGACGCGGTCGCCTTTCGACAGCCCGGCGGTCTCCGCGCGCAGGTCGACCGGCGCGAAGCGCTTGGCCATCGCGTTCAGTTCGGCGGCAGTGGCCGCATGCGGCTTGGCGGCAGGCGCTTCGGCCGCCGTGACGGCGCCGGCGGCGATGGCCAGCACGAGTGGTGCGAGAAGGTGTTTCATGTGTCTCCTGTTTTAGTTGTAATGCAATCGAACGATTGTAATACGCGGGACGTACCCAAATCCCCGTTTTCATATGCCTCGGCTGTGCACCGTAGGGTGGGCACCCGAGCCCACGCGTACTGCGGCATTTGAATATCCGCGCACCAAACGCGAAACGTTTGCGCTGACTCATCCGCGTCCAAGCATCCAACGAATACGATGCCGCACCATGACACACTACCGCCGCCTCACCACAGGCTCAACCTACTTCTTCACCGTCGTCGCCTACCAGCGCCGCGCGATCTTCTGCGACCCGAGGTTTCGTGCCGCCCTGCGCCGATCGATCACCACCGTACGCGCGTCACGACCCTTTACCATCGATGCCTGGGTGCTGATGCCTAACCACATGCACTGCATCTGGACGCTACCGGAGAAGGATTTCGACTACGCGAAGCGCTGGGGCGAGATCAAACGCTACGTATCCACACTGTGCCGCGAGACGCTGCACGACCCAAGCCTCTTGAAGCCCTCAAAGAAAAAGCACCGCGAATCGACCATCTGGCAGCGGCGATTCTGGGAACATCAGATTCGCGATGATGTCGACTTCGAGCGGCATATGGATTACGTGCATTTCAATCCGGTGAAGCATGGGTTCGTAACGAACGTCGGCGAGTGGGAGCATTCGACGTTTCACCGGTATGTGCGCGATGGGGTGTATGCGCAGGATTGGGGCGGGACAGTGGAGGCGCGCAGTCGCCATTGGGAATAGGCGGTGGGGTGGGCATGCGCACGTGACGCGTGGGCTCGGGAGCCCACCCTACGTTACGTCAACGTACCGTTGTCAGCGCCGGGCCCGTGTACTTCATCAGCAAGCCCTTCGGCCCCACCGCCCAGCCGACCGACGGATTGGCGAAGCCGACCGTATTCACCGGCGTGTCGTCCAGCACGGTCCAGCTCTTGCCGCCGTCGCGCGAGTAGCCGGAGCCCGCCAGGCCGGCGGCAACAAAAGCGCGCGGCGCACCCGGCACCGGAACCACCACCGACATGTAGCCGGTGGGCGATACCTGCGCCGGAGTCCAGGTGGCGCCACCGTCCGAGCTCAGCGCGCCGTTGACCCCGGCCAGCAGCCGCTCCTTGTAGTCGCCGCCCACCGCCACGCCCTCTTTCGCGTTCGCGAAGGCGACCGAGAACACGCCCTTGGCCGCAGCGCCGGCCGGGATCGGCGTCGTTGCGGCGCGCCAGGTGCGTCCACGGTCGCTGGAATGGAACACGCGGGAACTGCCGGCGCCGCCGGTAGCGATCCAGGCATCGTTCGTTCCGGCCACGGTGAGGCAGGTGCCGCTGGCGGCGAACGCGCCCTCGTTCGGCATGGCTTCCAGGCCGCTGGCCTCTACTGCCCGCCAGCTCGCGCCGCCGTCGGCGGTGACGTAGACCTGGAAGCGGCCCTTGACCGGATCGCCGAACAGGATGCCGTTGTCCTTGTCCCAGAAGGCCATCGCATCCCAGAAGCCGTCCGCATAGCTGTTGGTGGCCAGCAGGCGCCAGCTCGCGCCGCCGTCGGCGGTCGCGTAGAGGCGCGACGCCGCGCCCGGACCGGCCCCCATCGCGATGGCGGACTGCGCGTCGAAAGCGTGGATGTCGCGCAAGTCGATGGCGCCGGCGTCCGGTACCTGCAGCACCTGCCAGCGGACGCCGTCGACCGTACGCAGCACGGTGCCTTTCGTACCGCTGGCCCAGGCGATCTTGTCGCTGACGACGGAGAGGCCGCGCAGCTCCGCAGTGGTGCCGCTGGACTCGGCGTGCCAGGATGGGGAAGACTGCGCGGAGGCGGAGCCCGCGCAAAGCAGGGCTGCGATGAGAAGGGAGCGAGCGGGCATATGTGGCATCGAATGATAAGGTCCGCCGATATTACACTGCCTGCCTGCGCTTGCGGCGGTTTGAAAAAAGGCCGGTACGGGAAAGCATCCCGTACCGGCCCTTGTTCAAGCGAGGAGGATCAGCGGACCGTCGCGAGGGCCGGTCCCTGCGACCAGCCGCCGCCCAGGGCGCGCGCCACGGCGACCGAGGCCAGCAGGCGCTGGGTGCGGATCTGCGCGGCGGCGCGGTCCGCGGCCAAAGCGCTGCGCTGGGCGTCGGTGACGTCCAGGTAGGTCGAGACGCCGCGCTCATAGCGCGCCTGCGCGACCAGCAGCGCGCGGCTTGCCGCTTCCTGGGCTTGCGCCTGGACGTCGCCCTGCTTCTGGCGCTGCTGGGCGTCCGACAGGGCATCCTCGACTTCGCGCAGCGCGGTCAGCAGGCGGTTCTCGTGGTTCGCCACCGCTTCTTCGTAGCGCGCCTTGTACAGGGCGAGATTCGACTTGTTGCGGCCGCCGTCGAAGATCGGCAGCGACAGGGCCAGCGGACCGACCGAGAACTGGCGCGCGCTGCCGCCGGCGAGGTCGCGCAGCGATTCGGAGGCGTAACCGAAGTTACCGGTCAGCGTCAGCGAAGGATAAAACATGCCTTCGGCCACGCCGACTTGCGCATTCGCCGCGCGCAGGTTGGCGACGCTGGATGCGAGGTCCGGACGCTGCGACAGCAGGCTGGCCGGCAGGCCGACCGGAATCGTCGGCGGCAGCGGCAGGCTTGGTTTCGCATCGGCCGCCAGCAGGCGCGTGCTCGGCGAGACGCCGACCAGCAGCGCCAGCGCGTGTTCGACGGTATTACGCTGGCGCTGCACCTCATGCAGGTCGGCTTCGGCGTTGGCGCGTTCGACGCGGGCGCGCGAGACGTCCAGTTCGTTGGTGAGACCCGCATCGAAACGGGCCTCGACCAGTTCCTGCGCTTCGCGGCGCGCAGCCAGCGCGTTGACCAGGATCGCCTGCTCCGCGTCCAGCCCGCGCAGCTGCCAGTAGCTTTGCGCCACCTGGCTCGACAGCACCAGCATCACGGCATCGCGGTCGTCCTGCGCCGCCAGCGCGTGGGCGTCGGCCGCTTCGATCACGCGCCGCACGCGGCCCCAGATGTCCAGCTCATACGAGAAGGCTGCGCCGACCGAGAAGTTGTTACCCTCGATCGAGCGGCCGCCCAGGGCCAGCGCCTGCGAGGTCTCGGCCGAGGTACGCGAATTCGACACGCCGGCATTCACCGACACGTTCGGCGCCTGGCCAGCGCGCAGCACGCCTAGCTGGGCCTGGGCCTGCACCAGGCGCTGGGCCGCGGCTTTCGCGCCCGGGTTGTCGCGCAGGGCGCGTTCTTCCAGGTCGTTCAGGGTGGGATCGTTGAACACGGTCCACCAGGTGGCCGGCAGCCGCGCAGCATCGGATGACGTGGCCGGCGCCGCGTCCGCATGGCGGTAGGCCGGCGTCTGCACCGTGTCGGGCGCCTTGAAATTCTGGCCGATGGTGGAGCAGCCGCTTGCCATCAGGGCCAGCGCGGCGCTCACGCCGACGGTCAAGGCATGCCGTGAGAACTTCGGCGGGAACATGCGAATCAGGGAATCGAACATCGTTTTTCTCTTCTCTTCTCTTAAATTGGTTCAGTGGCCGCCACCGCCGGCGCCGCCGGGGGACTTGACCTTGTCGGCGAGCCAGACCATGGCGATGCAGCCGATCAGGATCGCGCCGACGATGAAGAAGCCGTCGTTGTAGGCCATCACATAGGATTCGCGCCGCACGATGCGGTCGAGCGCGGCCAGCGCCTGGTTGGCCGCCGTGGCCGGATCGATGCCGTTGGCGATGAAGGCTTGCGTCATCTGGTCGATGCGTTCCTGGGTCGGCGCCGCATAGGACGACACCGATTCGCCGAGGCGCGCGGAATGGAAGTGTTCGCGGTTGGTGAGCGAGGTCGCCAGCATCGCGATGCCGACCGAGCCGCCCAGGTTACGCGTCATGTTGAACAGGCTCGAGGCCGAAGGCATGTCCTTCGGCGCGATGCCGTTCATGGCGAAGTTCGACAGCGTCAGCATCACGAAAGGCTGGCCGATGGCGCGCACGATCTGGGTCACCATCAGCTGGTCGTAGCCGGTAGTCGCGTCCATGTAGGCGTTCATCAGGCAGGAGCCGCCGAACAGCAGCAGGCCGAAGCTGCACATGATGCGGTTGTCGACCTTCGAGGACAGGGCCGCCGCGAAGGGCATCACGATCAGCTGCGGCAGCCCGACCCAGGCGATCACTTCGCCGATCTGCATCGGTGTGTAGCCGGCGATCTGGCCCAGGTACAGCGGCAGCAGGTAGGAGGAGCCGTACAGGCCCATGCCGGTGACGGCCGACAGCACGGTCGCGATCAGGAAGTTGCGCTGGCCGTAGAGGCGTAGGTTCACAAACGACTGCTGGCGCGTGAAGGCGGTCGCGACCCAGCCGAGGATGCCGATCAGGGCCAGCGCGGCGAAGGTGATGATGAACTGCGAATCGAACCAGTCCTTCGAATTACCCTCTTCCAGGAAGATCGTCAGGCAGCCCAGGCCCAGCGCCATGAAGCTGATGCCGAGCCAGTCGGCGTGAACGAGCGTGCGCGCCTGCGAGGGCTCGCGGTCGAGGCCATACACCATGCCGGCGATGAGCAGCACACC
>Ga0308160_10008477_pt1 | contig 10014 bp, 11 predicted proteins | sample PhyFR1_FD_201036 | JGI IMG/M metagenome (GOLD analysis project Ga0308160, IMG submission 201036) | Phyllosphere microbial communities from UC Gill Tract Community Farm, Albany, California, United States - DLSLF.R1 | ecosystem: Host-associated > Plants > Phyllosphere > Unclassified | place: USA...
CGACATCTGCGAAGAGGGATCGGCCGCACCGTAACACTTTCCGCGGAGGTTTGAAAGCGGATGGAGAAAAGACTTAAAGGCCGTGTAGAGCAGGCGGTCGTCCTTGCCTCTTCGGCCTGTGACCTAAAGCGGAGAGTTAGAGGCGAGGATGATCAGCTGCCGGTCGGGTTGCGAGCTGATTTGGACGGAGGCTCGCGCGGGAGCGAGGCGTCGGCACTGACCTCGCTGCAGGGTCCGACAGAGACGCAGGCCGGGCGAGGGGTCAGCCATCAGTCGCGGGAGATTAGCTCGTCTCAAGCTCGAGCATGAGCTCACTCGGGTCTGCGCCGATGGCAAAGCGGGAAGCGGGAGTTCAAAGCTTCCAAATCAGCGTGCGTCCTCCCCCCTCCTTTCTCACTGCGTCACCTGCCGAGAGGTGGGGTGGTGACCGGGCTCGACGCACCGGAGGTAGACGGCCAGTTTCACGCGCATCTCGCCGTCCTTCGAGGACGACGGCGCACCGAGGGCTGGCGGCGCAGGTCCAAGGAGCTCCATCACACGTCCAACGGCCCAAGCGTGGCCGATGAAGGGCGTCTCGCAGAAGACATGGTCTGCTCGGCCGCCGCGCGCGCGAAGGGAGGACGACGACGACGACGATCAGCCCTCCCGCCTCGGACCCTCTGCATGGCAGGCGCGAGCGACTGACCGTTGACGCGGATCGAGCCGCCCGAGGGCAGCTCGAGCGTTAGCGGCGGCCCGTTGCCGTTCGTCTTGGGTTGCATCCGGCTCGAAAGAGAGAGGAGCTGGGGAGCGAGAACGCGAGAGGTGGCGGAGGACGCGCGCGCGAGAGCCGGACGCGACGACGACGACGAGGGTGAGCAGGCGAAGGTGGCCGGCGACGACTCGCTCGCGGTTCTGCCGCGGACAGAAGGAGGCCGCTACGAAAAGGGGTGTCTTGCGGGCGCTGTACGAACGAGCGAGACGCAAGAGTCCCGGGAGGCGGCTCGAGAGGAGGTGCTGGTCGAGGGGGTTTCGCGAGTCGCGTCCGTCCGGGCGCGAGGCCGCCGTCGCCTCTCGCGTGCGTTCGTCTGGAGCGTCACTCATTCCACAAGGGATCTCGATTGACGGCCCTCTTTCCTCGCCAGAAACCATAGCGAAAGATGAGCATAGTCACGGATCGTCGAGCTCAAAGGCCGAGGCCAGACTCGCACTTCCGCTGATGGGCGGCGAGGGCAGGCGACCGCTCCTACTGACGACTTCCTTTCCCGCTACGAGACAGCCGTCATCCTTCAACCTCCTGGCCGCGACGAGCAAGCGAAGCTGGGCGAGCTCTGGATCCGCGTGGGTTGAGTGTCAGCTGAGTAAGTCGAAGCATCTGAGAGGCGGACCTTGACGCACCGGCTTTAATCGCGATGAACGCCTTACGGTCGACTGCTTCGTTGGTCGCCAGAGCGTCGACGTCAGCCCGAAGTATCTCGACCTCCTTGGCCCATCGCTCTTGGAAGCGGCCGTCGAGTTGCCGCTTCTCTTCTCGGACGGTCGTCTGCCGCTCGATCGCCTTTGCTCGCCCCTGTTGCAGAACCGACCGTCGCGTCGTCGCCTCGACCAACCGACCAGTCTCCACTTTCTGCGCGTCTCGAAGATGCCCTACCGTCTCCTCGAGCCTGCTCGCAAAGGCCTCCTGAAGCGCGGCAAACGATCGCTGGAGCGCGTCGTACTGGCTCTCGACGAGCGCGACGTGCTCCCTCGACGCGTGCGTCGAGCGCTCGAGCGTCTCGAGCGCCCGGGCAGTGGAGGTATGCCGCGCACGGAGGAGGTCGAGCGTCTCGCTCGTCGCGGTCGAATGGACTTGCAGCTGAGAGGGCCAAGCGTCTGCGTCAGCAGCATGTTTGGCGGTCAGAGTAAATGAGAATTGTGAGGGCCGGCATCGCACCTCGGTCAGTCGACGCTCGCCCCGAGCGACCGACGCGCGCAGCGACGCCAGCTCGAGCGTGTCGCGCTCCCTCTACCCCACCAGACCTCGCAAGCCAGTCAGCCCGCCAGTCACAGCACAATTCCAGACTGGTCTTCAAGAAGGCTCACCGCTTCGCGCAGGGCGAGCGAACGACCTCGCTCCTCAGCTCTCGCCTCGCGTTCAGCCCGCAGCTCGCGTCTCGCCGACTCGAGCTCGAGCCGCATGTCGTCGAGCTCGCCCTTGAGGTCCGCGATCACCCTCGTCGACCGCTGGCCCGAGACGGTCCGACTTTGTGCTGAACAAACTTCCAGCTCCGGCCCCGTTTCGACCGGGCCGGACGACGAGGGTCGACGGGGAGCGAGCGGCCGGCCGGCCGGTTGAAGGAGCTGGAGCGCGCGTGGGTCGGGCGAGGGAGGGCGGGTGGAGCTCGCGCCGCTGACGGTCGTCAACTGATGAGATGGCGACGACCTCCTCTCGCCGGGCCTCGAGGATGAACCGGCGTCAGGGTCTAGAAGGAAGGCAAGCCAGAGGGGCAACAGGCAGCTTCAGCTGACAAGGCGAGGCTCGAGGCTGGACAAGGAAGGGGCAGCCAACGGACGACGTTCATGCGCGCCACCGGCAGACGTCCTCGGCCCGACGGCCGCTCTCGGTATCCGACTCGAAGCCTGGCCCGGCATGACGCCAATCGGCACCCGCTCAGGACTGACGCTTCGACCGTTGCGCCGCTCGCTGCTGCTGTTGCCGTCGTCGTTGATCGTGCTGCTCCCGGGGCCGACCGCATCGCCGCTGCCGCTGCTGCTGTCGCGGCCGAAGCCGCCGAAGCCGGGCGAGCTCGGTCCGGCGTCGGAGGCGAGCGCGTACGAGGCTGACGTCCGGCGGAGTGGGGCGACGGGGATGAGCGACTGGCGGCGCGACATGCCTGGGTCTGGTCGTATATGATGGGAGGTTGACGGGAACAAGGGCGAGCAGCGGTCTCGGAAGGGTGGGGGGGCGAGCTCGCCGCCTTGTCCTCGCTCGGCGTTTCACCTCGAAGCCCCCTTTTTTGGGCCAGCGCGCCGCCCAGCGACGTCACTCGCTCGTCGCCTGAGCGATCGCTTCGCAATCATTGCATACACTCTGCGACACCGCCCAAGCGAGAGGAAGCCAGCGCGAGCAGCATCGTCGCGCGATGACCCACCGACTCCCTAGCTGGGGGATCACCAGACCATTTCGGCCTCGTGCGTCATGACGCCAACCTCCTTGCGCTGCTTGAACAGGTTGGGGTAGACGAACTGCCGTGAAACAATCAGCCGCGAGGCCAGAGCAGTCAGTGTCAACGGAGAGAGGGCGGCGTCGGCCCGAGAGTGGAAGATAATGGGAGGATGACGCACCCTCTGATCGTACTCTCGCAGGACCTCGCCTCCGAGGACCTCCCGGTCTCTCCCCCTCCGCTCCCACATACCCCCGACGCGCTCGGCCGAGTAGCCGACGACGGCCGCGCAGACCGCCGCCGCCAGGGGCGCATGCGGCACGAGCAAGTGGAGGATGAGCGCCGTCGCCGGTGGGAAGACGCTGAAGAGGCTGAGGGCAAACGTCGGAGGGTGCCAGATCGCCAGCTGGATCACTTGGCTCCGTGGCGAGAGGCGCGGGGGTGGGGGGTGGGCGGCGGGCGGGAGGGAGAGAAGGAATCGCAGGGGCGGGAGCGGGTTCAGGTAGGGTCTGGTACGCGGGAAGGAAAGGGGGAGATCGAGAAGGGTGTCAGCCTGAGCTGCCGATCTGAGGTCAACGACGCTCCGACCGTTCGCAGTTCGGTACGCACAGCACCATCCGGCCGCCGGCGACCCACAACCTGCCATCCTTTGCCTTCTCGAGCCAATCCCGCCCATCCTCCTCTCCGCCGCCACTGCCCCCGCCAAACGTCTCATCCTCGACCGCCGGCCGGTCGACGTCGACGACTCGGGCGTTGGGCGAGCCGATCGAGCTCGGATTGGCACGCATCTGGAGCCGGTAGGTCCGGGTGCGGGAGAAGAGGTAGAGGGCGTTGAGGAGGGCGACGAGGACGAGCAGGAGGGAGAGGACGGTCGACTGGTGAGCGCAGAGACGGGGCCGGGTGCGAGAAACGCATGCGGTCAGCTGGTAGGGATGGCGTTGAGCGACCGGAGCAAGTCTCTCGCGCACCATGTTGACCCACTTGGCCCCCGACCGGGCCGCCCTCGGCACCTCGCCAAACCTCCCCTCCCATTTCGCCCTCTCTCCGACGCCGGCGCTCCCACTGGCCCGCAAGACACTCCTCCTCCCGCCCTCGTTCCCTCCGGCTGCCTGCCGGCCGGCCCAGAGCGGCGCGCGGAGCAGGAATTGGAGGACAGCCAGGAAGAGGCCGAGCGGCCGGGCGAGGGCGTCGAGGTTGAGGTTGAGCGAGAAGAAGACGATCTTGTCGGTCAGGGTCGAGGGGAGGTCTTTGACGCTGTGGACATCGCACCCAAACGGAGAGAGCGAGGGTATCGTCAGCCGAGATGGTCGGGAGAGAGGGGCTAGAAGAGGGAGGCGTGGCGAGCGCACCGCTGGTAGAGGCTCTTGCGCCGGACCACGCGCCGCCTTGGGACGACCTCGCGCCCGCCACTGGTGGTGTTCGAGGGCGCCGACGGCTGGGCCTCGTCCCTCGCGAGCGCCTCGCGCGCGGCCCGCTCGCTCGCAGCAAAGTCAAACGGGACCGTGCTGCCTCCTCGGGTGACGCTGGCCGGGCTCGGCGGATGGTAGACGGACCGTCTGCGGCGGGGCGGGGTCGCGAACGCCGCCGGCGGCTCTACCAGAGCGCCGCTGCCGCCGCCGCCTGCGGGCGAGCCGGGCCCTGCGGCGAACGACGCCGACGTCGATGATGACGACGACGACGTCGACGAGGTGCGCGACCGGGGTGAGCCGCTGCTGGAGCCGATAGGCGAGGCTTGCTGGTTCGAGAGGGCCCGCGAGAGAAGCGATGGCTGCTTGGGCCGGTAGGCGCCGTGCGGCCGGGCCGAGGGCGAGTCCATCGACGTGTGCGGCGCGAGGGGAAGGAGATGCGAGCGCAGCGGAGTAGGGACGACGTGCGCAGGAGAGGGGCGGTCGGCGGTCGAGCGAGCAAGAGTGCCGGGCTCTCGGGTTTTCAGAGAAGACGAGGCGAGATGCCTGCTCTGGGAGCTGCTGCTACTGCTGCTGCCGCTGCTGTTGAGTAGAGTAGGAGGACGTAGAAGGTCGCGGTACTCGTGCTGGTTTGGACGACGAGGGGCGGGCGGGGAATTTCGTTCTCGCCCGCTGCCACGGCCGGCGGAGGGGTTCAGCCCTCCCTTCGGCCCCTCCAAACGCCCACCTTTGCCCTCCTCTCCCAACGATCCCAAACAAGACCCTCACCAGAGAACATCTCGCTCCAGCAGTGGCATCCTTCTCGACCGCAGGGCGACAGAAGCAACCTAGACCATGACCACCCGCTCGCGACCGACCGAAGACGAGCTCGACGACGTCCTCCTCTCGTGCCGCTACGGCGAGCTCGAGGAGCTCCGGCACTTTGTCGAGACGTTCGGGATCGAATCGTTTGCCGAGGGCGTCAAGGACGAGAGGGGGACGACGGGCCTGCACTACATCTGTGGCAACGGACACCTCGGTGCGTGCTCTCTTCGTTAGGCTGAGGGGGAGGCTTCCTGCTCGTCCGCAAGGCTCGAGGGACCGGCTGCGCGGGCTCCCTCTCAGCCTGCTCGGCCATTCTCTGCGTCTTTCTCCCTTCCTCTCTCTTTCTTCCTCCAGAGACTGACGGACCCCCCCTCCTTCCTCCCTGCCCTTCAACACGACACAGAGCTCGCCGAATACCTCCTTCCGCTCCTCCCCCGGTCAGCCTTCGGCGCCCAGAACGCCTCGGGCTCGACCCCGCTCCACTGGTCGGCGCTCAACGGCCACCTCGCGCTCGCCCAAGCCCTCGTCCTCTCCCCGGCTTCGGCGGGCGACAAGCTGATCGACATCAAGAACGAGGCTGGTTGGACGGCGGTCGGCGAGGCCGAGCGGGCCGAGAGGAAGGAGGTCGCCATGTGGTTGGTCGGCAGGATGATCCTCAACGACAAGACGTCGGACCCCGAGGGCGCCTCGTCGACGACGGCGTCGAATTCGGCCAACATTGAGGGCTCCGCTGGCGCCAAGGAGAAGGGCGCCGCCGACGACGACGGGGACGAAGAGGAGGAGGAGGTGCCGCTCTTCAAGCTGACGCTTGACGAGAAGGGCGAGGTGATCGGGCACGAGTCGCTCATCGGCGAGCAGCCACAGCAGCCACAGCAACAGCAGGCCGAGGAGCCGCAGCCGATAGCATGAGGGGCCGATAGGGTCTCCCTTTGCCACCCGCGTGACGTTCTCTCGTCGCTTCATCGGGTCCGGTGTGCGGCACATGTCAACAGGGCCATTCTGAAGCGATACGAGGCTACAACGCGGTCGGGGCACGGGGCAAGGGGAAGAGGAGGGAAGGCCGGTCGGGTCGACGATTAGGGGGCGACGCGGTCGCTTGACGGTAGTGAGGGTACAACGGGTGGGGGGAAGGGGAAGGGAAAGGAAGTGGAAGAGAGGGCGTGGGAGGTAGCGCGCAGCACCAACGCAAAAGAGGGTAAAGGGAAGCCTGAGGCCGACGTCCTCAGCCGACGACGGCCGCCCACCGGCTTAGGATGGCCGACCACGACGACGACGAGCCAGAGCCGGTCCCACCACGCCATAGCGCCAACCAGCTCCAGACGACCAATCCAGCAGCAGCAGCAGCGGCGGCGGCGGCGCCGAGGACGACGAGCGTGTCGGCGGCTCCGCCAGGCCCGCTCGGACTCGTACGGTGGTCGGACGACGACGACGACGATGGGGAACGGGCAAAACCGGTCGATGACTTGAGATGGGCCAGGAGAGCGCGGCCGGTCGTCGACAGGAGGAGAGGATCGAACGGCTGGCAGCAGCGGCAGCAGCAGCAGCTACTGCTACTGCCCGTCGTGGCCTCCTTGGTACTAGCGGCGGCGGCGGCGGCGGCGGCGGAGGCGCAGGCAAAGGGAGCGAACGGCCGGCCGCCTGCTGGCCGACATGACGACCCTTCTTGGCGAGGCCGTTGACGGGCGTCCGACTCGTGGCCGGAGGAGGCACCGCGGCCGGCCGGTCGGGCACGAGCTAAACCTCCAGTCGATGTGGAGGAGGAGGAGACGGAGGACGGCGGGACTGGTGAGGTGACGTAGGCGTAGAGCGAGGGCGCTAGCGAGGAGCTCGAGTGGAGGTCGTCGTCGTCGTCGGCCACAACAACCGCGACCTCCTCACCGTCGTCGTCGTCGTCATCGTTGGGGCCTCCTGCCTCGCCCTCAGCAGCAGCAGCAGGAGCAGCCATTGCCAAGCAGCACCGCCCGAACCCCTCGCCGGCCTCGCTCGCCAACCGCCTGCGCCCGTCCCGGCTGAGCAGGAGCGCACGGAGCGGCTCGAGCTCGGTCAGAGAGACCGTTGGGTAGCCGCCGCCGCCGCCGCCGAGCTCAGGCGCGAGCGCGAGCGAGTCCGTCGGATGCGACGGTCGTGACGACGACGACGAGCTGTTGAGGGGCCTGACTCGATCGCCGCCGCTCGTGGGCTCGAGGACGATGAAAGGCGGCGGCGGCGGCTGGAGCAGACCGTCGCCGGCGGCCTCTATCAGACGGCCGGCACAGATGGGCGGGAGCGGGAGCGTCGGGAGCGAGAGGAGGACGGTCGGTGCGAGGTAGGCGAGCTGACTTGCAGCTGCGAGGGTCTCGGTCGTCCGTTCTGCGCGCACGAGAGAGGGGGTCGGGAAGAGGGTCAGCTTTTCACGTGCGAGGGGGCACGCACGCGCACGGGCAGATTGTAGAGGCCAAGAGGGTTTGAGGGCAAGGGGAGGGGAGGGGGTGAAACAGGAGGAGAGGGAGAACCGCACCCCGATCGACCAGGACGAGGACCGTGTCGACCCAGCCTTCAGACCCGCGACCGACGCCCGTTTTTGCGAGCGCCAGCAGCTGCTCGCAGCCGAGCCCGCCGGGAAGGGGCCGGAGCTGCTCGAGCAGGGGCGTGTGGAGCTGGTGGATGTGGGAGAGGAGCGAACGGATCGAGGCCTGGTCGTCATCGTCGTCGCCGTTGGGCACGGATGGAGGGGCAGGGGGTAAGAGTGGAAGTCAGCTACCGCCCATCGTGAGGGAAAGGAAGGCGGAGGAGGTGGAGGGAAAGGTCAAGGAGAGGACAGACAGGTTCAATCGAATGGAGTGAAACGACCACCTCAACCTCGTCCTCGTCGGAGGAAGAGGAGGAGGAGGAGGAGGAGAGGCAGGCGAGTCCGACGAGCTCGCCCCGCTCGGTCGTCCCCCAGCCAGGGGCACGCACGGCTAAGAGCTCAGCGAGCCGGCCAGCAAGCCAGCCTCGGCCGCCCGGTTCGGCCCCGACGAGGGCAACCCTTAGAGGGGCGGCGATCTCCGGTCGTCGTCGTCGTTGTTGCGGTCGGCCGGTAGGGTAGCTGCTCATCGTCGTCGTCGTCTGCTGCAGTGGGAAGACGACGGGCCGGAGTGGGCTGCCTTCCTTGCTGCTGCTGCTGCTGTTGGGCGAAGGCCGGGCGTCCTCCCGTTGCTGCTGCTGCAGAGCGGAGCTGCTGCGTTTGCTGCTGCTGCTGCTGGGTCGCCGATCCGAGCTCGTCGGCAGCGTAGGCAAGACGAGGTCGCCGTTCGACTCTATCGCCCCGGCATCCCTACCACCATTGCAGCCGTCATCGTCGTCGTCCGACGACGACAGGCCCCGACGACGTCGACGAGTAGTGGTCGTGGTGGTGCGCCGCCGCGTGCGCGAGTCGGATAACGGCGGGCCCTCCCGCGACAGTTCGAGGTCGTCTGGGTCGCCATCGTCGTCGTCGTCATCGTCGTCGAGGGCGGCAGCGGACGAAGGACTTGACAAGGACGTCAATGAGCAGAGCGAGGAGGACAGCGGGGTCGTCGGCCAGGGGCTCGAGCCGTCGTCGAAGGAGAACGTGGGCGAGCCGATGACGGCGGCGACGGCGGGTGGGTAGGGGGGAGGAGAGGTGGAGGAGGCGGTGATGGTGGTGGCCTGCAACGGCGGCGGCGGCGGTCGGCGATCGCTGTCGTCGTCGTCGTCGTCGTCATCGTCATCGTGCGATGGAGAGCCGTCGTTGGCGCCGGCAGCAGCGGCGGCGGTCAATGGCATCAGCGGCGGCGGTGGCCATCGTGGCGGTGATGCTAGTGGCTGGTCGGGCGAGGACGAGGTCGGGGCTGGTCGAAGGGCGGCGTCGTAGGGCGGCGACGGTGGACGCGTCGCCGACGCCGACGACGAGAAGCTGCTACTGCCCAGCGGCCGGTCGACGAGGATGGCCGAGCCGAAGCAGGACGATGGGTCGTCGTCGTCGTCGGCCATTCGGTCGGGATGGGATGGATGGGAGGGTGATGGTTAGGGGGGGGGAACATCTCTACTCTCTCTCTCCCCTCCGCTCCTCCCGAACCACCACCATCATGGCACCGCTCATCACCGTCGCGACGTCGGTCCGCGCCCCGCTCCAGCCCTCGAGCAAGATTCACACGCGCTGACCACCCCTCCGCCCGCCCCGCTCTCGTACGCCGCAGCTGGTACGCTCCTGGGGAGAGGGCTGAGCAGCTCGGCCCGGGCATTCGTCGTCGCGTCGGCGGGCTGACCCCGCGCCCTCCTGCCGTCGTTCGCCTGTCGCCCCAGCTCGCTCAACCAGTGGGCCCTCGACTTTGCAGGCAACAAGACGCGCATCCTCGAGTCGATCCGGATCGCAAAGGACCGAGGGGCCAAGCTCAGGGTCGGACCCGAGCTGGAGATCCCGTTCGTTCCCCCCCCCCCCCCCCCCGTCCCGTCGTCGGCAGATGGTCGGCGGTCGTCGCGAGAGTCGCGGACCGAGCTGAAACCAGCCCCCCCCCCCGCCTTCTCGCCCAGCGGCTATGGTTGTCTCGACCATTTCCTCGAGGGCGACACGATGCTGCACTCGGCCGAGGTGCTCGCCGAGCTCATCGACGATCCCATCTGCCAAGGCATCCTCATCGACGTTGGCCTGTGCGTCCCCGTCCCCGTCCCTCCCGCGCCCTCGCCTGCGCTCCCCCCTCGTC
>Ga0308160_10008478_pt1 | contig 10013 bp, 15 predicted proteins | sample PhyFR1_FD_201036 | JGI IMG/M metagenome (GOLD analysis project Ga0308160, IMG submission 201036) | Phyllosphere microbial communities from UC Gill Tract Community Farm, Albany, California, United States - DLSLF.R1 | ecosystem: Host-associated > Plants > Phyllosphere > Unclassified | place: USA...
TATCCCGTCATCATCTCTAATTGCGAGAAGGTAGAATATCGATACATGCATGTTCTATAGTGTCAACCTCTACGTACCCATCTATTCCCGAGCCTTGATCTAGTCAAATCTAGATATCATCCATAATGGAAAGCTCGACCTTTTCTCCAGGTTTAAAAGCAGGCATTCCTACGAATCAGCACGGTCTCATTTCATTCGTCCAAAGTGAAGGAATGAATGATGACTCACCAAGATAAGGACAGCTATTACACCTAAACGCATCACCCAAATAACAGCTCGAGCATGAACTCGTCTTTTTCGCCTCAGCCCTTTTCTCCGTTGGCCAAACCCCCTCCGTTCCGATCGTAGCAACCTTCAAATGTTCCGGGATATCATCATCCCCTTCCAGGAAGAATTCTTGTTTCTGAGCTTTATCTTCCTCTTCATTCAATTCCTTCAGGCCGCAAGTACAATCTTTACATGCCCTTCTCCTTTTTACTGGTTTACCCTCTGTATCGGGGAACACGCAGGCTGGTTGGATTTTATCTTCTTCCGTCAATAGTGACCTTCCACCATCGGGGATGAGTGGGGAGTCCAGAGCCCAAAGGGCGGAGCGCTTTGCTTTATCCGTCGTTCTGCGCTTGAAGTTGAGTGGGCGTGCTGCTCCGCTACCTGTAGCTGGAGCTGGGGTTGGAGTTGGGATAGAGGGAGCAGCGGGGGAAGTGTAGGCGATTATATTTGTTGAGGGAGTAGGGAGGAGTGGGGCGAAAGAAGCGGAAGCAAGGGATTGATGGAGGGTTGTAGTTTCCGATTCGGTATGGGTTGAGGGAAGGTGGATGAATAATTGAGTCGAGGGTGGGATGAATGATAGTAAGTTGCTTGGAAGGGGGAGTGGTAGGACTAGGTGGATAGTGACTGGTGGAGATGGGAGTGTGGTTGCTATTTATCAGCTCATCCTACACGACTGACAGGCTACTAGCTTACCCTTGTCCAAGACTCGATCGACCATTTCACCTTGTACATTGCCCCCATTCGATTTGAGTTCGGTCAATTTAGCTCCATACTCCTCTGCCCTCTCCATTGACCCAATGACCACCTGTGTACTAGTTCCTGCTGTTGATGATGACCCGTTCATGATATATAATGTATATATGGTGTACGAATGAATGATGATACCTGAGTCCAATTGAAACTTGGCTGATTACAAATATCTTACCCTGAATCATAGTAGATTGTATATGGGGGGAACAGATAGATATCTTGCACCGTACATGCATCTCCTGCTATTCTGCGGCACTACCTGCTTTCTACCTTGCTACACTACTTGTCTCGGCCAGTAGGGACCTTCTTTCCATCCTCACCTCCATCGGGAAGATCAGGGACAGGGAACTCATCAACCATATGTTCCTATCACATCAGCTATACTCATCTCAGTCGGAAAACAGTACTCACGGCATAATACCTAAAGTGAACCTTCTTACCCGCTTCTTCAATCTCCTTAACCTCCTCAGGAGAAAGTTCAAACTCCCAAAGTTTCGTGTATCCTTTAATCCTCTCTTCATTCTTGGAGGAGGTAACGGCCACAACACCCGATTGGATGGTCCACCTCAATAGGACAGTTGCGGTATCGACATCGTGGGCTTTGGCGATCTTTTCAAGGACTGGCTTTAGGGGTCCACCTGGGTGCCTGATGACTGGAGTAAGAGGTCCGTAGGCTTCAGCGACGATTCCGTGTTGGGCGTGAATGTCTAGGACTGGCTTCAAGTGCGAGAGGAGGTAGGGGTGGTATTCGAGTTCTGTCATTAGTCCACATTCTTTCTTTAATTGACGTACGATGACAAGCTGGCTTGATCTTGGCAACTTTCAAAACCTCCTCGAGATGATGAGGAACAAAGTTACTAACTCCAAGACTGACGCCCTTCAAAGTACCATCATTAACGAGATCCTCGAGGATAGTCCAGAGTTCTCCAATCTTGCCCTTCTCGGCAACATAGGGAGAGTGGATCAAGAGGAGATTAGGCTTGGATCCAAGTCGATCAATAGATTCTTGGACGGATTTCTTGACATCCTCAAACTTGGTGGGAAGGTCTGGTTATCAGCTAAATCACCGTGGAGGGGAAGGGACTGACCTCGCTTCTTTTCCCATCCGGGGTCGAAACATGGTTTACCGTCAATGTGGGGGGAGACTGTGGATTAGCACCTATCAAAGCCGAAATAGATTAGCTTACCCTTGGTAGTGACCCAGATAGTATCCCTCTTGACGTCAGAAGCATCAATAGCTTCCCCAGTTTCTTTCTCGGTACCGTATCCCTACTCGTCAATCCTATCCCCTATCTATTGTACTAGCTGAAGTGGAGGGGTCACTAACCTGGGCAGTATCAATATGGTAGACACCATACTTGAGATTGATAACTCCATAATCAACAGCAGTCTTTCCAGACTTTGCAAGACCACCAGTTCCGTTACTATTTATCAGCGACCTTCTTGATGAGGAAGAACGGAGACTCACCCCCATGCAAGAGCAGGAATCTGTTTTCCGTCGTTCAATTTTAGATGGATTGCTTGACTCATTTTGTTTGTATATGTGTACGTAGAAGAAAGAAAACAGTCAAGTGGGGCGGGGTTCTGCTAGGAGAGCATGGTGCACGTCATCTTACATCACATTCCCTCCACCTCCACTTTACTCTAACCTGCCTCCACTTTCTGGTATTTTCCGGTGAATCACTGAACAAGCCCATTTACGCATGTGGGACCGGTGGTATCAGCAGGATTGGACAGTACATGGAACCCATCAGCGCGGTCTTGACAAAGCGACTATAGGTCATTAGTCTCAGGTGCATCAATTGTCATTTTCTCCTGAAAGTGAGCTGACAATCGAAGATATATTGAGCTCCGTAAAACCATCTATCAACCTATGAGATCTCCTAGATATCTAGGGCCAGAAACTACATCTCTCTCCCTATAAAATGATCAGCCATTAAGAAGTTATACGTGCTTTGCTACCCCACTGTCCCTACACCTGACGCATACTGTTCATAGCCACGGAAGAGTACTCGTAGCGCAATCAGAAATATCCGACAATTCCCCGAAATCCCCCAGACGCGTGATTTCACATCATAAATCACCCCGAGATGACCGGGAGGAGCAGCTGGGTGTAAGTTCGGTGGGTAAGCCGTGTGAATACCGTCTCGAATGAGGGAGGAGCAGGTCTCCTTTCTTCTTTTGTACTCCTACTTCTACTTGCATCCCATCGTTCGCACATCCTTTGTCCTACTCCAACCCGACTCGTACGATTCTATTAAGGATTTGTATAAACCGTTGACGGATTTGTATTCCCCACCTTTCACACCCCTTATTTGTATTACAAGCGATAACACCATTATTCCACGCCTCTTCCACGCTATATATTATCGACTCACCTTTCTCAATCTATCAATACAGATATATATACATATAGGAGTTTTACTATTCCTTCTCAACACCACAATTGCAACAATGCCTACTACTACCGCATCCCGCCCTACCCAAACCCCACCACCTATCACCAGGCGAAACTCGGCACATCCCTGTCCCCATTTCGGTGAACTCGTACATGCTATCGTTAGGGCTTATTCCTCCCCTTCTCCTTCCAATACGAATATCAATCCCACCTCAACTACTACCAAACCCAATGCGAGAGTAGGTACGGGTAGACGGTAATCAACGGTCCGACCACTTTCCCCATTCTTTATTGTACCATGTCGAATTGCCGTTTCCAACCTGTATCACCCCGCCTGTGCCCACTCCACGCCTTGTACCAAATCTATATCTAAACCCACCATTCACAACTCCTCCGCTTTGCCAATCTGTAACTCAATCATCGATACCCACACCAAACCTTCCAAATCAACATTCCATACTCGGATCAATCCAAACCCGACTGAGCCGGAGTAGCAGGATAAGCAAGAAAGGGGGAATTTAACAATTAATCCATATAGATCTTCTAGGTTCGTAAAAACTATCTCTGTACTTGTACATATACCAATGAATATATCATCTCCTCCACCCTACCTCGTCTCCTTCGGCCATCACTGGAAGAGCATCGAAGATTATTGACCAGGCGGATTCTGCGATCTCCGTTTACTCTCGTCTACAATCAGCCCATCCCCACTCAATCCCCCTAATAAGACTTACAAGCTTTATAAGCCGCACCCAAGGTCTCTTCCGCTTCCCCAGTCTGAGCTGGTCGAGTCGAACTAGGTGGTGGTCGAGGGGGTACAGCTCCAGTAGCAGCAGGTGTTTTCTCTCTAGGATACACATCAGGTCGAGGGGGAGGTACTGGTGGTCTCGCTGCTCCTGCTCCTGCCTCACGTTGTTTCGAAGCGGCCGTATCGACTTTAACGAATTCTTCGATGGTCTCGGTCCCCTCTTTCTTGATCGATAGGAAAGCTTCTGCGGCTAGATTTAATGCTGTTGCCCTCAAGACTCTTTTTTCGTGGGTGATTGAAGGATCTGTTAGGACTTGTTCACATGCTTCTCGAACTACTGCTTCGACTTCTAGTTTTGCGCCCTGCTATCAGCCCTGCACCATGCCAATGATGCTCTGAGATAGGCATAAAGCGGAGGCAGGGGTGAGAAACGCACCTTCCATAAAGTCCTCATTCCCTGCTCAGCAGCTTGTTCTTCCAGTTTCCGCATTTGCTCAGCGGACAGACCGGCACTCTCGGCAGCTTGGAGTTTATCGAATACCTGTTTGAGCTCGATTGCTGATCGGACCGTGGATACACTATTATGAGCTTTCGAGCGGTAGCGAGAGAAGAAGCGCCGAGCGAGAGCGGGGGTTGGACAAGAGGGCTAGCGAGAGCGAGGGACGAAGAAGGGCTCAAGCCAGGAGAGCGAAAGCGAGACGGAGAGGAGAAGAGGAACTGGGGGCTAATGAAAGAGGGAGGATCAGAGTGACATACGTATCAGAAACGGTATTAAATGTATTCTTGGCTCCATGGAACCAACCAAGAGGAGCAAATTGATTTGATGCCTAACATCAGCTACCTCACCTTCTCAGTGAAGTGAGGGGACTTACCTGATGTTGTGATGCTTTAGCTTGATATGCCCTCCCGATCGAATTCAAGAGTTCAACACCATAACTCTCATCTTTTAGTTCCCTGTCAATCAGCTCCGCTTTTTAGGTAACAGGAGGAAGACTGACTCTGCTTCTAATCGCATTTTAAGCTATCCGTCAGCTTTACTCGATATGATATAGAGGGAGGGACTGACCTTGAATGAGTCAGTTACTGCTTTATCGTCTGGTCCTCTGGCTGCTTCTGCGAATATCGCCAAGCGGTTCTTGAGGTTCTCGGCGAGTTTATCGACCCTAGCTTTCCTAGCCCTTGCTTTCTACTTATCAGCCAAGTCCATGTGTTCACTTGTGAAAGATGAAAGCGGGACGGGAGACGGGCAGAAGGAGGGGAAACGCGGGAGAAGGACGTACCTCCTCTGAGATAGCTCTATCCCTCACTGCCTTCCGCTGTAATGCCTCTTGCGTCATTACTTTCGTTCCTTTTGGTCCTATTGTCCAATCATTCTCGTCCTCGCCTTCATGTTCTTTCTGGAATGCATCTTTCATGTCTTTTCCTAGTGGGTTAGCTCATCCTCGCGACCACCTTCAGTGGGATATTTCTTTATCTGGAGACGGACGAAGAAAGAAAGAGGGGGATGAAGCAAGTCTGCACCTCCTGACGGAGGTGTGAGGTTTGGACGTACCAATACTAATCTGCCCGATCAAATCTTCAAATCTATCCCCACCAAACATCTTCCCAAACACCTCTTCAGGATCTTGGAATCCACCAGCTGGTTCAGCGGAACCACCACCATTCTTTTGACCGAATTCATTGTATTTATGACGAAGTTCGGGGTCTGATAGGACTTGGTAGGCTATTGAGATTTGTTTGAACTGATGTTAGCGACGTCTCCCGTAGGGGGGCGGAGCGGTGTGATGGATGTCTCCCGTGGAGAGGGTGAGCGGGAGGTAGGGATTGGTTGATCATCTCATAGATATGGGAATGAAGAGGAGAGAGAAGAGGAGGTAGAGACATACCTTCTCTTCTGCATCTGGATCATCACGATTCTTGTCGGGATGTAACTATCATCAGCTCAGCCCGCGACGGAGTCAACATAGCCAGTGCCTCCTGTCTTCCCTTCATATAGTCTCTCGACCTCCCATCCAAGAGACATGCGGAACCGATTCACGGCCTAACGGCCTACTCACCTTGATAGCCAACCGCCTATAAGCCTTCTTGATCTCATCCTGCGTACATTGACTCTCCAATCCAAGAACATCATAATAAGCCATATCCAAAGGATTCTTATCACTTCCTATCCCCCTTCCTCTGGACTTTGGTTTTGATGATTCGGCATTATTGGATGTCGAGGTGGAAGTTGAAGGGCGGGGTTGGGGGTGGTTGAAGAATTGTTTACATCTACCATTAGCCCCTCTTCATTCATTTCTCCTTGCCTCCATTCCTAGACTCATATGATGCAAAGAGGGGAAGAGAGAGGACTCACGCTCCGCATCTCACCCTTAGTGTTCCTATGAAAGTAGGTGGGACCATATATTCTTGATTTGATTTACATCTTCCATCAGCTCCTGCTCCTCGGTGTTGACGTACGCTGGACAATCTACTGGGATATAAGTCCCCCTTGGACGGGAATCTACTATCGTCGACATTCTTCCTTCTACTGTGCGCGGTGTAGTATACTAGGCTCTGATGAGTTCTGAACAAGTGCAGATAGTAGAAGGGTAAGAGTAAGAGCAACCCGAAAATGCTATGACGTTTCACTCGGCGATCTTATATCTACAAATTGAACTTTGCTTCCTATCAACAACACCACCAAGTAACAATAGGTCGTACGCAATGCATGTCACTACCAAATCGAACTCAGCTCGTAAAGTAACTCGTAAATGTAAATGAATCGACATATACGGTAATGGAAAAAGAAACCTCATCCACAGAAAAGATATAGACAGAGGCAAAAGGGATCGTAACGGTGATGAAGTAGGGGAAAATCAAATCAAATCAAATGTCGGGAGAGGAAGTAGGTCCTCTATTAAAGATGTTTATGTAAAGGGGGATTTAGGCAGTGGTGCTAACGACAGCAGTGGCGGGAGGGGCGGCGGTCTTGGTCTGATCATTAGCTAAGCATTATTATTTGTGGAGTGACCTACCTCGTCCATCTTGAGGGGCTCGGTGGCAGTGGGCTCGTCGAGCTTGGGTGCTTCGTCAGAAACAGCCTCAGTCTCCTTGACGGCCTCTTCATCCTTGGGAGTAACTGCTCCGTCCTTCTTCTTGTGCTTGGGAGCAACAAGAGCGACGAATCGAGCAGATAGTCGTCGAGCCATCTTGGCAGCGGAAGGTTGGGGGGCCTGGTATCAGTACTACTCGTCACTTTGATCAGGTAGACGTACATCTCCCTTCTTGGTAGCCTCGACCTTGGTCTCGGTGGTCTCGGCGGGAGTCTCGACGGCAGCGGGAGCAGCGACTTCACTACACATCAGCTTTTTCACGAAAAGGAAGGACCAGCTTACGCGTCCTTGGCAGCGACGATCTCGGGCTTGGTGTCCTCAGCAGGGACAGCGGGGGCCTCGATCTGGACGGGAGCAGGAACAGCAGTGTCGGTGGTGAGGGCGGCACCGGTAACCTCGGCGGGGTTCTCGACGGCAGCTTCGGTAGAAGCCTCGACGGGAGCGGCTTCGGCAAGGGTCTCCTCGGCGGCGATGGGGTCAGACTTCTCGGCCTATCATCAGCTCGCGTCCTGTTGAAAGGACCTGGCAGCTTACCTTGGGGGTCTTGACCTTCTGCTTCTTGGGGGACTTTTCCTTGGATCCAAAGAACTTGGCAAAGAATCCTTTACCCTTTTCGACCTTGTCCTGTGGGTCAGCGGGTGTAGGCTTCGAGTGACGAGGACGATGAGAAAATCGGACGAGGAAGAAGGCCGGATTCAGGAGGAAAAAGAGGTGAATGAGTAGGAAAGAAGGGTGATGGGTAGGGAAGAAGGAAGAGTGAGAAACATACCTTGACAGCAACCTTGTCCTTCTTCTCCTTGGACTCATCAGCGACAACAGCCTTGGATCCCTCGGCAGCGGGAGCAGTCTCGGCGACCTCCTCCTTGACCTCAGCCTCTGGGGCAGCGGTAGTACCGTCAACCTTGGTAGCTACCTCGGCATCAGCATGGGCGGTACCAGTCTCGGCGTGGGTGGTGGTGGGTTGCTTCTCGACCTATTATTAGCTAATGACAGTAAGTGGTAGGGGGGACATACGGGAGCAACGACGGTAGGCTCAGAAGAAGCTGCTAGGACCTCTGGAGCAGCAACTGCCTCTGGGGTAGCGACTTCGGTAGCGGTCTCCTTGGGTTCCTCAACTGCGACGACGGGAGCGAGAGTGGGGACTTCAGCAACAGCAGCGGGCTGAGCGTCGATAGCAACGGTAGACTGGGAGGTGGAACGGGATAGGTAACCGAGTAGAGTCATTTTGGGTTTTGTTTGGAAAGAAATGTAGTTAGCAAAAAGGTCCGAGCGGTTCGATAGAGAATGTGATGGAAAAAATGAATGTTTGTTGATGGACGGTGTTGATATGAGAGGGGATGTTTTTATTTAGGTGATGATGCGTTGTTTATCGTATGGAGGGGATAAGAGACAATTCCGACTCGAGCAGATTGTAAGGAGGACCGTGGGTTGGGATGGTGGAATTTGTGGTAGGTGAATCAGGTCCTTGGACCATCATATAGTCACACCGCGTCACTGACGTAGTCTAGTCATGTTCCACCTTCCATTCCAAACAAGACATATCCATGTCCAAGTCTAATCCATCCATCCACTACTCGGTGGCGAGAAAGAGAGAGAGGAGAAGAAGACGTACCTTTGTTTCAGACATTGTTGATGGGATTGATGTATAGGAGTAGGTAGGTTGAACAATGAACGTAAGAGTTGACTATAAGACAAGTATTATAATATATTGATGGAATGAATGTGAATGCGAATGTAAAAGAGATGGATGGATGGTTGATAGAGAAAGGAGGATAGAATTTGGTAGACTATCATACAAAGTAACGGAACTATTACTAAGGTTGAGCTTAGACCACACACAAGGACCAAGGGTTAAGACAAGGGAGAGGGAGGGGGTTACAGGGGTAAAGGAGTCAAAGCGTGTAACAGCATATCGCTAGCGAGTTTGGGACTTTCATCCTCACGTTTGATGGTGTAGCATATCGAATGGGTGGCTGAATACATGATGGATGGGAAGAAGGGTAGAGTCTACAGTAGTGTACAGTCACACGGTGAGTCTACGCGAGGGGTGGAACAAAAGGAAGTTGACAATTTCTCGATAAGAATATTGGTCAGGCACCGGACTTGACTAATTGTAACTTGTAGAATATGAGCACGTCCCCCTGTAAATGCGGCAATAACGTATGCATAAGCAGCGGTAGTATGTAACAGGTAGTATGTAAATGTGCACAGATTATGATTTACGATCGACAATGAAACCCACCAAGGGATAATTTACGCCATCACTGTATCCCATACTGTTCCTCAACTGGACCCATGGCTACATTAGCAGTAGACATCCAATTCATCCAATCGAATCCCATATCCGGTTGAAGGAAATCGACCGCTGGCGGAATAGTTGGAGGTGGAGGCTGGGGCTGAAGTGGGGCGGGATTGCTCCAGGAATCTGGAGGCTGTCTTCCATTCGAGTTGAAGTTGAAATCGAAGTTGGTATTCGTATTCGTTGGGACATACCCCTGTGTCGGTACCGAGTAATCGACATTCACATGATTCTGTAATGGCGAGGAAGTGAATAACGAGTTTTGACTAGTAGTATTCCCACTCCCAGTACCACTAACGGGATTGATGAAATCAGGAGTTTGATGTCCACTGCCTGGAAATGGAGGGGATGGGTTGGATGGAGAGACGGAATGGATGGATGCTGATTTCGGTATGAATCCCCTCCTGCGGTCGTTCGAAAGTTGGAAAGGTTCGGAATTTGGATCTTGTAATCTTG
>Ga0308160_10008479_pt1 | contig 10012 bp, 16 predicted proteins | sample PhyFR1_FD_201036 | JGI IMG/M metagenome (GOLD analysis project Ga0308160, IMG submission 201036) | Phyllosphere microbial communities from UC Gill Tract Community Farm, Albany, California, United States - DLSLF.R1 | ecosystem: Host-associated > Plants > Phyllosphere > Unclassified | place: USA...
CTACAAAGGTGCGCCGCACGGCATACCTACGACCCATGCCGATCGGGTCAATAGCGATCTACTGGCCTTTGTAAATAGCTGACGCGGGAAACATGGTTCTCGTGAAAAAAACAGGCTCCTTTTTGAGGGGCCTGTCGCCCGATATCCCTTTGACAGCGCCTACGAGTGACAGGGGAAAAAGGTTGGATTGCAGTGACAATGTCACAATTATTGCGTTATGTTAAATAGGGCTTGAGAGGGGTTGAGTTCAAATGATAGTGATAACTTAATGTAAAACATGATGTTATTTGCTTTTTGTTAGAATGATGATTTACCGGATACTGAACTGAGTCGAAAATTGCTCCTGAATTTTTAGCGACGTCTGAGAAAGCATAGACAGCGCAGCGACAAATTATCCTGGTAAACAGATCACCGGTGCGCGGATATCCGCGGGTTTTACTCATGGCATAATCGCTCATCATCAATGAGCAAAGAAGATCTGTTTTACGTCAGGGCTACTGGTTTGTGCTTTAATGCTGACCAACTCAGGGTGAATATGCAGATATATTGGTCGATTTAATGCCAGTTAAACAGTGCATTTTGGTGAAATCTGCAAGGGAAATGCTGCCAGGTTTTCTCAGATTTCGCGTAGCGCGATCAAAATAAAACAGGGAAAAAAGATGATGTTTAAGAAAGGCAGGCCGAAAATGCTTTTTCGCAGGGAGAACACCACTGCAAGGGGAGCAATCCGCCATGGTGGTGAGTACCGCTGGCAGCGCCATAAGAAACACGCGATTGATGAGAACTTACCGATGCGGGAAGGCATGCACGGCAGAATGCAACAAGGTATTGATTACACGCCGTTGTTCAAATTTTTGCTGCGTAACGTTGGGCAACCGTGGGTTGATGTGCATCGTGAAGCAATAAGTCGACTGGATAAGGAAGAGCCGATTTTTTATTTGGTTGCATTACAGCGTAAAAATTGGAGCAGCTACGTACGTTATGGCGAATCGAGTTACTACAGCGGGCTTTGCATCGATGAGCAAGGATTGCTGCAGAAGGTTAATCCTGAATTCACTGCAGAAGACGTCCCGGTTCGATGCCGTTGTTGTACGTATACCTTTAATGGTGAACGAGTACCTGTAACTGAAAAGAACTGGCTAAAACCTTACGAAGAGGAAAACTGGGAATGATGATGAAAGAACAGGTTCTACAGAAAGCAAACCCTTGGGGGCGGGTAGTCAGGTTAAGGGTTCAGCTATCTCAATATGCAATTTAACATAATATACATTATGCGCACCATGGTGCGTTTGGGCGAAATCTGGACGCCTTAGTGCCATCATTAGCTTGTTTAGTTGTCGCTGGTACGTTCTCTTGTCTTCGACCGTCAGGCGCTTGAATCGCTTTTGAGGCCGCTAAAAGAAAAAACCGCTTGGCAGGACGCTGGCGCGGGTTCATTGCTACTCGATAAGTTTTCCCTGGTATCGGCCGTTTGGCTTTCGCGTTCCTGGTGACCATCTTATGCGGCCTTCCATGCCTGACGGCATAATAACACGCCCTATAGATGCATTGCCGACTTTGCATGTGCAAAAAGCCGGCCCTACACCGGCTGATTTTATTACCAATGGCACTGGCCGTTCACGCTGTTTCGACTGGAATCACCACCTAAAGCGCCACCTCTATCATTACCGCAGTTCGTAGCGTAAGAGCGAACACCTTCAATAGCAGCCCCTCGAATTGCTCCTCTAGCAAAACCACCAATAGCACCGAGAGCAACACCCTCTGGGCCGCCCGGCAGACCAGCGATCCCGCCAGAAATGATACCTGCATACCCGCCAGCTAATGCACCATGAAGAGCATCGTTCCCCACCCGTGAAGCACAGCCTCCTCCATTATCACGTCGATCCCCTCCATTATTTCCGCGGCCACCGGATACAAATTGCAGGTCTGAATCATTCAGTACTTTCATAAATTTTCCTTTTTCGATGAAAATGACAAATAAAAAACAATTAGCATTGATATTGGAACATAAAGCAGAATTAGCTCAATTGAGTAATCCTTCATAATATCAATCTTACTAACAATATAACCAATTGGAATACATAATAAGATTGATAAAGCTTCATACATATATAGCTTTTTGACGTTTACTTTCTTTGTAAACCTGTTCGGAGCAAAAAAAGAGAACATATTCAGTATCCAGAGTTCTAAGAAGGTCAAGTATCAAATTACATAAAGAGTAGTAATTGATCAAATTTTATTTATATCAATAATATCATGGAGTTAATGTTTAACGACGATCAAAGCAACACGTCATATCGACGCATTACCGGCTTAAACGGTTCAGGCGCTGCCATCACTGCGCCGCGCTCCTCGCACAGCTGCGGTGCTTGGCGCAGCGCCGCTAGCGCCTGACCTTTTTTGCCTGTAGTACGACGAGAATGTCTGTTTTGTTTTTCTCGTCAGACGAACCGGTCAACCAGCCTTTAGGCAGAAAACTGAATCCGGTATCGGCGTTAGTCACTTTAGATTCTGCCAGACCACCGAGCAAAATAATATCGCCATCCGCAACCGAGACTTCCGTTTTCACTTCGCGCTTAATTAACGTCGGACTATTATTCACACCCGTATCGGTTTTGGCAAAATTCGAAAGTTGTTGCTCTATCGTCAAATCGATGTTGTCCATGCGGATATGCGGCTTCACGTTCAGAATAACGCCGCTGGAACGGTATTCAATCGACTGCACAGGCTTGTTATCTGAATAGCTCACCTGCCCCAATACCGGCACGTCTGAACCTACAGAGAACGTGGCAGCAGCGTTATTGCGTACCCGAAGCCGCGGCGAACTGACGACATGGAAGCGGCTATCGGTGCGGAACAGCTCGTAAAGCATATCCAGCGAGCCGGTATTGACGCGAATAAAGTTATCAAACCCGCCCGATGCGCCCACCTGAATATTGAGTTTACCGGACAGCAACTTAGCCGCCAGTGCCAGCCCGGAGCCGTTACGCTCGCTGGTCTGAACCTCAAACACATAGGCAGCAACAATGACTTCTTCCGATGCGGTATCAATCAATGGTAACAACGTCTGCATGCGCTTAATTTCCGCCTTCTGGCCGTAATAGACAAGTACATCGCCAGTGCGATTAATGAAATCCGATGCCGTGCCGGGTTCGGCGCTATCAGCAGAAATTTGACCTGAAGGCATACCACTGCGTTGAGTATTGAATGACCCTGTAAACTGACCAGCAAGAATATCACTCAAATACTCCACAGAGCGAAAGCGTGGACGATAAACAAAAGTTTCCTGCGGCGGCTTATAAGCCTTCGGCGTGAATGAGGCCACGTAATCAATGCCTTGTTTGTTGTAGATGGCAATGTTCATGTTTCCCAGGTAACGCTTTATAAATGCCCGTTCGTCGATATCCGGCGTAATGCGGAACGTCACCACCTTATCCGATTTGGCAAGCTCAGGGTCAAGCATAAACGGCTTGTCAAACACCTGAACGTAAATCATATTTAACGCCTGTGGTAACGGCACCGCATTTAATTCCAGTAAAACCCCTTTGGCAGCAGCGAAACCAGACCATAACAACGCTGCACCGATAATGACCTTTTTCATTTTAACGCCCCTGAATAGACCGTAACCGTTTCGCCGTCCACTTCACCCGTCATCATTAAGCTATCGAAAATAAACTGCGATGCTGGAACCACCCTTAACCGACCATCCGATTTAGCCAGGACAACCAGTGATTGCCCGTTTTGCTTAAGACTTCCTGCAATACGCCATTCTGTAGAGGGCTTCTGTGCAACTTTAACTTCCTCAACGTTATTTAAAGGCCCCACGTTTTTCGTTTTAGTTGCAACCTCATTTGTTGAGGCTGTTTTATCGACATCGACAGACGAGAAAAATTTAACGAGAAACGTAACCGAAGCAATCCCGCCGACTAGCAAACCAATAACTATCAACCACAGTTTTGTTGACCTAAAAACATTCTGGCGGCTATCAACGGTGACTTCCTTGCCCTTCCCGTTCTCATAAGAGCTATAAAGCGGAAAAATATTCTTATCGTACTTATACAGCTTGTAAGCAGTCTGGTTAGCCTTGAAAAGTTTAATGCCGCTGAAAATATCAACGCGATAGCGCCGATTAAATCCCAACGCCTTTAACTTAGACATGCGATAAGTTGTTTCCACCCTATCCTTTATAAAGCGCGGCAAATTGGCCACAGCCTGATTCATAACCACTAAATCACAGGTAATACCATCTTCTTCACTGGCGAAATGACGATGTTCAGCAATAAAAGAACGATGATTGGCGTGAATGTCTTTGTCGTTTTCCCAAATGCGCCATGACTCATCCAGACAAATCAAATCTCCGGGTTTGCATAAGGAATCAGGTGATATGCCGGTTTCAGTTTTGAAAGGGAAAAATAACGCATCTTTAACTTGTTCGTTAGTTACCAGCGTAATATCACCCAGCGAATCACGCGCCGCTTTCTTTTTAGTGACGCAGTAATCATAAATCTTTTTAGGTGAAATGCCGTAAATATTGGTTACAATGCATCTTCCTGCCATGCAGGCAGGTATTATTACGCTGTTAACTACTTCATACGATTTGCCGCTGCCCGGTATTCCAACATAAGCAGAAATAGCCATAGATCACCCAATCAACGGTATGCGGCGAATAATGAACCGGGTCAATAATGCGCTGAACATGAGTTTTATTCCTTCCGTCACCATAAACAGGTTGATGAAATACCAGACGCTATCCGGTAGAGAATTAAACAATCCGGCAATATCGGTTGATTTAGGAAGCAGCGAAGCTAACACAGGAACGAAAGCCTGAACAATAAAGTACAGCGCAAAGAATATAATAAACTTGATAATGACGGTGCGCAGTATAAACCCCATCGCCACATTTAACGCTGAAATCAGAATGCCAAACATAGTCTATCCCCTTACGCCGACAAGATAATACGCAAAGAAACCAATCCCCAAATCAGCATGAATACCGCTTTCAGTACTGGCCTGATTTTCTCCAACAAGGTGCAATGAGAATCAAAGGAATACTTATTTCCCCATAACTCGAACTCCCATTTAGGGCATTGCACATCCTTAGCCGTTATGTTGAGATTCTTAATGTCAGGCATAAGCTCAGTAATAGGTTTTAATATCTCCTCTCCTGTAGGCGGCGATTCCAACGAAGGGACTGGAGTATTGGGGTTTTCACCCAGATCAAGAGCTACACTACCGGTCCCCGTTCCTGGTACGTCAGGATTGACGATATCAGGTTTAGATGGTGTCCATGTAGATGGTGCAGTAACAGGTTGATATAAGATTTCTTTAGTCAGCGGGACTCCAGCAGCATTAGCCGCCGATACTATTTCTGCTGGAGTAAATGGCTTTTCTAAAGGAATTCCCTTGTAGCCATCTCCTGTAACCGCCAGACCAGCGATATTATTAACGATATTAGCTAAAACAGGTGCAGGCAAAGGATCTTTAGGTATACCAATAGAATCCACTATCACAGGCTTATTAATTACAGTTGGCTTAAATGGTTCACTTACCCCTGGCACTGGGTTACAAGTGAAAGGTTTTTCATTAAATCCAGAATGAAAAGCACATTCCCTCAACTTGCCATTATCAAGTGCATCATACAACACCTTATCAATAACAGGTTGCCAATAATCCCCTTTATGCACATATAAGCAGAAGTTTTTCCTTCTATAAATTCCAGAACCTATTTGAAACGTGTTGTAGATTTCTATAAATTTCTTCTCTTTGATTGTATTACCTTGTTCGTCGTACTTAGTGGATTCAGTATAAGCAGGAATGAATTCACCTGAGCAACCACGCTCATTAAGTATGGGACTTTCTACCGATGTTTTACCAGAATCATCGACAAAAGAAGGATCGTAAATAACAACAACAGGCTTATAAGGTGTGGGTGCTGAGTCTGTGTGTACAGTAGAACCATCAGGAAGTTGCAATACATAATCGTCACCAACCTTTACATAATCAGAAATAAACGACACAGCCCCTTTCGCGCCTTTATAAGCAAGGTCAGAAATGGTAATGACACCAGAGCTCAAAGCGATTAAGCCCAATGATGTCTTCCCGGCAGAAGAAATGGAATTAGCAAATGAGGACAACCCACCTTTAACAGAACCAGAATATTTACCCTCGACAACACCTTGAAGAGCTGCATACACTGATTGAGCAGAACAAAAATTTTGAATCCCAACACCCGAACTACACAGTCGATAGGAATCAATCACATCAGGATTATTTTTAATAATTTCAGTGCTAGTTGCAATTGCCAATCCCATAGACCCCGCCTCAGCACCAGTGGCAAAAGCTTTGCCTATATATTGAGTTTCTCTTGTTTCAACTAGCTTTTTAAGGATAGCACCAAAACCATTAGCGGTTACTACCTCAGCATGTGCGAAATGAAAAAAAGATAGCGGCAGAACTATTAGCGTTAAGCATCCAATCCTTGAATAACTGCCCATGCGCATAAAAGCCCCCAGAGGAAACAAATAAAATAAAGAATATGTTCGAGCATAAGAATAAAGGGGCTAAAAGCCCCTTCCCGATTTATGCGCTTTTTACCATGCGCAGAATCCATTTAACTCCCGCCGAACCTGCATAAAGCAGAATCAGAGAGCCAGCAACAGCCATGATACCTGTGAGGACAGTACTAAAATTAACGCTATTAGTAAGCGGAGTAAGGTCAACACCCACAGCATCATCAGCTAATGCCAATGAAGAACCTAACATCAATACAGAACAAGCGGCAACAGTAGCGACCTGTTTAATTTTTCCCATCATAATTAAATCCTTTCATCCATTACGGACTAACTTGAGTATTACGCCAATTCCGCGAGAAAATAACCACAGAAAAAGCACCGAGGTAAAAGCAACTCCCCAAAATTGCGCCGCGACTGAATAATCAATGTTAGGGACTTGCTGATATGGCAACTCACCAACGGTTAACGTAATCGTCTGGCAATTATTGGACGCCCCATCACAAATTTGCCCTGTTACCTTCCCTTCTTGAGTTGCCATAGCAAATACCTTTACTTAAGAAAATCTTTCAAGGTTTCTACCGGTACATAAGAAACGTTCCATTGGTTAAACTCCAGCCGTGGCGGGTTATCACCAAAAGGCTTACCAACATATAGACTCGTTCCAGAGAAAATATATTTACCCACAGATAGCGGTGCTGGGTCATTCAATGTAATTTCAATTACTGATTGAGAAAGCTCACCAAAGTGAGCAATGACACGCTGAATAAAATAAGGCGTAATTTCGCCCGTATTTTTATTTGAGCGTGACCGCTGTTCAACTTTGACTAAAGCCGGAATGACTTCAATATAAAAAGGGCTTTTATCTAAAACGGACATGGTAAATTCCTTACTTTTTCATTGATTAAGGTTTGATATACAGGAGGTATGTCGAATTTAATTTCACTATTTTTTAAATGCTCTTCACGTAATATCATTGATAAAGCAGCGTCCACATCCCCCTCGAAAAATGAAATAACTTTTGCTATTGTTCCAGATGCTTGTTTTCTAAGCCATTTTACCTTTGCTTCGATAGAGTCAACAGCTTTGCGGCCAAACAGTGCAGGTATTGATTTAGGATTTGAGGGATTGATAGAGGCTGCATAAGCACAAAGCCCGCTATAAATGCCCGCGATATTCAACAAGACTTCACAAGGAACGCCCTTAAGCTCAGCTTCTGCCCGATACCAAGTACCTGTTACCTTCTGCTCCAGCGCCTTGTTGTAGATGCGCCAGTAGATACGCGACTGGCGAGAACCAACGTTAACAATTTCCTTTGTATAACAGGCATCTGCGTCAATTTCTTTAGAAAAACCAAGTTTAGGCTTTGGCCCTGCGCCATTATAAAAAGCGTCATCTTTATAAGCACTTAAGGCATCATTACAAGTAAAAATACCGTCATAATCATCCGTAGCCAGGTCAATACGCTTAAGACTGGTAATATCAAGATGCTTGAACCACTTGTGAACATGCTCTGGTTTAGTACCACTGAAAACGTGAACACAGCCCTTCCCGCCAATCTGGACGTAAAAGGTGCCATTGTTACCGCCCCAGTAGATCATCCCATAATGTTCATCGCCACCCTCGTCAGAATAAAGAACAGCAGAATCCTCATAAGCAAAACCACCAGTTCCCCTTGCTGGCCCTACCGATAAACCGAAAACAGAAGCAATAAACATCCGCAACCGTGAATGAAGGCAATCAACTAACTGTTTGTTATATATAGCTGCTTTTCGTTGAACATCGTCAGATGATGCAAGGTTCAAGAGCTGCGAATCGGGCAACTGCTCATAATCTACACGCTGCAACGTCCGGGTTGACGGCAGGTAAGACCATTTGCGCCACTCATGCCCTTTTTCAGGGAATGTATGAACGGACTTCATGCAGGCTAATGGTGCAGAAAAGGCTAAATAATCAATCACTACAAATCTATCAGTTGTCATTTAAGGACTCCCGATAGCCGGTGAAATGCCCTGATGCTGTCGCAGTAGAGACGAGAACAACCTGGTTCCCGTAAAGAGATACGCACTCGTGCATCAACTCGTCTACAGATGGATAGTAATCCCACTCCCCAGCAACAAGAGCGTTAACACCAAATCCAGCTATGTAATCGAAGTAGATAACTTGCATTAGAAATCACGCCTCAAAGTGCATACCGTATGTAATATTTACACCATGCGTGCATGATAAGTGCAGATAACGCATGTTGTAAATATGCATGACGTAATCGCGCGCAGAATTCATGCGATAATGACATTCCAATAAAGTGAGGCTAAGTACATGAAAAGAGGCGATACAACAGTAAGAATCAACGAAGATCGCAAACTCGAGATAAAGAGAAAAATATTAGAAATAGGGAATAAAACGGGAGATATACCTAAATCATCGGAAATAATAAGTTATTTAATCGATAATTATTTAGATGATGCAGTTAAGGACATGATAAGTAAGAAAATATCTGATAAAAAAACAAAGCAGTGACATTTAGAATCACTGTATCACTTAGCCTCTCGCATTGAAGTGTTGCAATGCCAAACAAGGTCAAGATCTGGCTAGAGTGGCCTGATCGCCCGTAGTTACTATGAGACTACCCCCGTAGTACAGGACGGGGGTTTAAAGTCTTCTGCTGATTCACCCAGCACAAGAAAACAAAAAGACGCAGAAGGAATTGTTAACTGATGGAATTAAAAATTCATGATTGGTGGCTTGCTCTGGCGATATTTCTAGCAGGTGTAATTTGTGGACTGCAGCTAGCGGTGATCGCAATATTGTAGTTGGTGCGCATAACCTGGCGAAAATTTAAGCACATCTGTTACCATTGAAATTCAGTAGACGGAGAACTTCGATGGACAAAAAACTAAAGGAAACCATCCGATGGTACAGAGAATTAGACTTTTCAGGGATGAGAGAAGACGTAAGACAAGAGGTTCTAAGCCTTTACAAAAATGATGACGAAAAGCCGAGAAAATCAGCAAAATTAGAAATATCTGTAAGCATTATTCTAATAGGGCAAGCTTTCAAAGATCAGTGCTTGATAAGATTAGGTCTGAAAGCAGCATTTGCAGAAAATAAATCAGAACTTATTGAAATACTTAAAAAAAACCAGCGATGAATTAAAACTCTCGAAGTTTAGCTAAACTACCAATAAGGATATGAAAATGTATAGAGATATTGAGCTAAAATATGTGGTAAGCGCAAATATTGAATATTACACAGACTTATGGAGTACGGTTCTATTTTGGGGAAGTTTTCCGGTTGGATTGTTATCACAAGAAACCGGAAGAACGATGATGGTAGCCGCACTGGCGTTAGCGGCCATCAGGTTAGTAAACAACAAGTTAAGCATCGGGAAATGGCTTGGATAACGCACTAATGCGCACAATGACGTTATGCTAAAGAGGCCGCTGCGGGATTCGATTTTCGCAGCGGCCTTTTCAACATAACGCGTTGACATTATGCGCACC
>Ga0308160_10008481_pt1 | contig 10012 bp, 8 predicted proteins | sample PhyFR1_FD_201036 | JGI IMG/M metagenome (GOLD analysis project Ga0308160, IMG submission 201036) | Phyllosphere microbial communities from UC Gill Tract Community Farm, Albany, California, United States - DLSLF.R1 | ecosystem: Host-associated > Plants > Phyllosphere > Unclassified | place: USA...
CCTCGCCGTTCGGGTGGTTTGCCAGGAAACTGCCTGCCTGTGATGCCACCCCGGCAACCCGTTGTGCCGGGTCATCGGCCGCTGGCGCTACTGCCGGTTCATCGTGCCACTGCACCTGTGGCAAGGGGGCGGTGGGCACGTCGAGTTCATCGCCGGGTTGCAGGTGGTCAAAGCCATGGGCGAAGGTACGCAATTGATTAAGCTGGCGCAGTGCCGCCGGGGTGAGGTGGTATTTTTGTGCCACAGAGTCAACGGTTTCGCCGTCTGCCAGGCGGTAGGTCTGGGTGTAGAGCAGGGGCGGTGTGGGTGGGGAAGGGAAGACATGCTGACCGCTGTCTACGCCAGCGATGGCTGGAGTGAAAGCCACCACCAAGGCTGCCTGAATAGCTATGGTAACCCAGGCCACCCGCCGCAGGCAAGACGAGGGAACATCACTACAAAAGAGTCTATTTTTCATTATATTCACCAGATAGATGGATAATAATTAGAAGCTTTCGTAATGACTGGGTTTGCTATAAAAGAGACAGGGGAACCCCACTCCGGTAGTCGCGAACCTAAACAGCCAATAAGCAGTGATGCATTATAATAAGTCGATCTGTATTTGAAAAATTTAAACGATCAATAAACGAATATTGATTTATTTTGACGATCGTTAACGATAAAAACGATCAATAAACCGGAATTAATTAATTTATATAATTAACAAGTTAATTATATAAATTATTGCACGACAGCAAGCTTAGTGAGGGTTACAGTCATCCACGGCTTTCCGACGTTCTCCCACACTGCTAAACGTCTTCTGGTATGAATATTCCGATTTTAGTATGCCCAAAAAGTTTTCCGCGCCGACATTATTCAGGCAGTTTCCCCTTGTGGTACATTGACATGCTCTGCCTCAGCCCGTGCACTTTCAGCCGTTCCTGCCAGCCCTGGCGGAATATAAAACTGGGGTATCACCCAGCCCCAGCCTCGTCAGTGCCTTATCCAGCAGGACACTCACTACCTTCTGGTCGTTCTGCCAGGGAATATTTGGGTGTCCAACTTTTTGGGGGGAGGGAGTTTATGATGGCGAGGGATTATACCTATTTATAGGTGGAAATATTTATCTCGACCAGTTTTTAATCTAAATTGTGAGGTTGAAATTGAACAGCAAACATGAAAATAAAAACGACTTGTTATTAACAAATCATAAAAATTATTTAACTATAAAAAAACAAGGTTTAGAAAAACAACTTTTGCATCAATTATCATTTTTCTACCTGTGTCCGCTTTAGCTGGGACTTGTATTCAAATAAATGAAATTGATTCTGATAGTGTCATGGGAAGTGGCGCTAGCGTTCCCACTGAATGCGATTCACATAGCATTGCTATTGGCGGCGGTGGGGGGGCGGCCGCCAAAGGATGGGGTATTGCCATTGGTAATAAAGCCAATGCCACAGGTCTTTACAGCCACAGCCCCATGGCCTTGGGCACCGAAGCTTCGGCACTCGGAGATATTAGTATAGCCATGGGTAACAGAGCCAAAGTTGACGAGAATGCTCAACAAGGCACAGCCATCGGCGCAAGTTCTGTTGTATCAGGAGAGTTCGGCATGGCAATTGGCCAACGTGCCAAGGCAACTAACCGGAGCTATGCCAGCGTTGCTATAGGTGAAAGTGCTTTGGTAGATGGCTCATTCTCTGCAGCATTGGGTCCGTCCGCTGAAGCGGACGGACCCAATACTATAGCGTTAGGCTATTACAGCCATGCCAAAGGAATCAACAGTCTCGCCTTAGGCTCCTTTGCGTCAGCAACCGGAAACTACGGCGTGGCTATCGGCAATTCAGCCAAGGCTACCGGTAATAAAAGCATTAGTATAGGTTTTGGTAATAGGATATCAGGCAATGGTTCCGGCGCTATTGGCGAGCCTTCAACCGTATCCGGTTCTGATTCTTACTCGCTCGGCAATAATAATACCATTGGGGCCAATAATGCTTTTGCGATTGGCCATAATATTACTATACCCTCCAATCTTAATGGTGCTATTGCCCTGGGAGATGCTTCAACCGTAGATGCCTCTAATCCAACACCTTCCACTGTGCTTAATGGTATCAATTATAGTTTTGCAGGCGACGCACCCGTTATAGGTGGCGTGGTAAGTGTGGGTAAGGCTGGTGCCGAGCGGCAACTTACCCATATGGCAGCGGGTCGGTTATCTGACACCAGCACTGATGGAGTCAATGGCAGTCAGTTGTTTGCCACCAACACTGAGGTGAATAAACTGGGCACCAGAATGGCCAATATTGAAGCTGCGGTCAGTGATATTAACGCGAGTAATGGGGTGAAATATTACCGTATCAATTCCAGCAGAGTGGATGCTTCAGCGAGTGGTACAGATTCTTTAGCGATGGGTGCAGAGGCGACGGCGTCCGGCAATAACGCCGTCGCGATGGGTAGCGGGGCCGAGGTGCAAGCCAATGACAGCGTTGTCCTCGGTTCGGGGGCTTCAGACAATGGCCGAGGCGCGGAGAGCTATATGGGTAAATACTCAGGGGCCAGCAACCAAAGCATAGGTGCCGTTTATTTCGGCAATGCGGTGATGGGTGAAACGCGCACCATTAACAATGTGGCCGATGGTCGGCTGGCTAACGATGCGGTTAACGTTCGGCAGCTTGACGGTGCCATAGCGGAGTCAAAAAAATATACCGACGACTCTATTGCTCAGATGAACGCTGCCATTGTTAGCAACCTGAGTCGCCTCATAGGTACTGTAGATGAGACTAACATTACTGCTTTGCAGCAAAGTACGTCTGATATTGCCCAGGTGAAAAATACCAATGGGCAGTCTTCACCGAAGCGGACCGGTAATAACAGCTTGGCTGCTGGAGCGGGTGCGCACTCCTCGGCGAGTAATTCGACCGGGTTGGGTAACGGTACAGTGGCTAAAAACAACAACTCTGTGGCGCTGGGGGCATCCTCCATGGCTGATCGGGACAATTCTGTCTCTGTGGGGAGTAAAAGCCATGAACGTCAGATAACCCATGTTGCAGCTGTAACACAAGGAACGGATGCCGTTAACTACGATCAACTGAAAAGCAGTCTCGCCAGTGTCGGTGCGAGATCTAACACCTATACCGATAAACACGTCAATAACAGCTTGGCTGCCGGAACGGCTGCCAACTCCTCGGCGAGTAAATCGACCGGGCTGGGTAACGGTACAGTGGCTAAAAACAGCAACTCTGTGGCGTTGGGGGCATCCTCCATGGTTGATCGGAACAATTCTGTCTCTGTGGGGAGTAAAGGCCATGAACGTCAGATAACCCATGTTGCAGCTGCAACACAAGGAACGGATGCCGTTAACTACGATCAACTGAAAAGCAGTCTCGCCAGTGTCGGCGCGAGCTCTAACGCCTATACCGATAAACGCGTAAACCAATTGAGGGACGAGATGGCGCGTCAGAATAAAAGATTAAGCAGTGGTATCGCCAGTGTTATTGCCATGGCTAACCTGCCGCAGCCTGTCGATCCTGACGCAAGTATGATATCGATGGGGGTCGGTACTTACCACAGTGAGTCTGGGTTGGCTCTGGGTATTTCACACCGTTCTGAAAACGAACGCTGGGTGACGAAAGCCAGCGTAAGCACTAACACCCAGGGTGACTGGAGCTTAGGTATAGGTACCGGTTATCAATTCTGATTTATGTTGCTATGGGGTATAGCAATACCCCATTTTTTGTTTTTCAGGTATGTAAAATGAAATCTATCAAGTGTGTCGTCTTGTTATGCGCCGCTTCCCTGATATCAGCCTGCGACCGCCCTGCTGCTAAACAGGTACCCGGAGAGGCTACAGTGCAGGAGAATGCACCAATGCCAAAGGTGGGGACTTATTACGTTGACATGGCCGCACTCCCACTGATCCAAAACACGATCCGCCTTATGGCTGCGCAGCCTAAAGGGGATGTTGATATTGCTGCAATCCAGAAAATTTGCCTGCTTGCCCGTGGAGAGGTCACCAAAGTGGTAGTCAAAGAATCTTTAAAGCGTGATGGGATTAAGCTGGAATCTATCCCACAGTCTGGCAGCAATATGTCACTGTTGATCAACGATGATAATAAAGGTAGGCAGACCCTGTGTGCTGCGTATATTGCTAACAACCTAAATTCTCCGCTCGATCGCACCCAGTTTATGGAGAAAAAAGCGGAAACCATTAGCGATAATAACAAGAAAAAAATCACGGTTTATAAAGAGCAGGTTAATCCAACCCGACTTAGTGATACCCTAGCAACCAACATGGCGGTAGCCCGTGCTAATGCGGAAGTTTATGCGCTTATCGCCAGCTTGCTGCGCGATGAACCAGGGCTGTCGCCAGAACAGTATTCCGTAAAAGCAAAAAAAATATTCAGCGAACTCTCGCCTTATTATCTCTTGCGCGTGCGACAATTATACTCGCCTGACGCCAATGGCTACCTACTGACTGCTATCAATAAAGAAGGGGATTATGCTTTTTCTAGCAGTGGTGGTTACAGTTTTACACGTACTGATAACACAATCTTGTTGTCATATCAGGGCGTAAACTGGCTGGGGAGGGGCAAGTTGCTGGGTTCGGATTACGTGCTGAAAGCAAAAATTCTCCCGGAAGAGGCGACAAAAAGTCTGGGCAATATGACCGTTGCACAAAAACTTGAACTTAAAGGGATCGCGCAACCTGGTAATGAAAATGACGGCTTTGACCGACGATGACCTGGAGAAAATCCACCATTAATATCTCATTGTTCGCCTTGCCTGTGTTGTTTAAATCTGAATACAGGCTGGCGTGGTATTGACGAAAATTGGTGCTGCGTGGTCAGGAACCGGCATGAAATGATCTCAAGGTTCTTCCTTGCCGGCATGCAATGGTGATGCGCGGAAGATGGCCAGAGGCGATTTTCTGGCCTGCACACACCAGGGGAATCCGCTGGGAGGTGGGGCAGTGATGAGAGTGAGGGGATCAAATTTTCTTGCGTCCACTCATTTTACTGGCCGGGACAATGTAAAATTGGATTACCCAAGGGGTCAACGGCCTCTGGCAGCGCTGTCCTTCGACAGTGGGATCTTGCCTGTCATATTAATTCTTTTTTACATTTTAATAATGCGGGAGATTTGAATGCCATTACACTGTCATTATCTGGCGGTAGTTTTACAAGGTGCGCAGACAACACTGCGGAGGATCGCTAATGATGTTGAAGTCCTTGGCTGGGCGGCAAAGAAAAAATAACCTCTCTTCCTTTATTCCTCGTTGTAATGGCGGTTTTCACTCCCGCCTATACCTTGGCAACCGCCCACGCTTACGCTACCCACGCCTGTCACCCTTTATTCTATATTTCATTACAAACCCTGTTCCATCGATCGAGAACACGGCGCAGCAAAGCGCTGCTGCTTATTTAGAGCCTATCCCACTAGGAGACGTACATCGTTGCAGCCAGCTTGGAACCGACAGCGCACAACAACGGGGGCGTAGAGGGCGTCCGTGAGGAGGGTGAGCACTGCCCAGTACCCAATATGGCAAATAAAATAGCCTAATGGGATAGGTTCTTACTGGGCCTATGGGCTTTTCTTGGTTTTAAAGGAGGTCAAACTTAATACCTGTGTGAAACATAATCGCACGGCTTGGCCGCTGCGCTAGGTGAAACAAACGGTAAGGTGCCACTATGGGAAAACAGAAAGCGGTGATCAAAGCACGTCGTGAAGCGAAACGCGTCATTCGTCGTGATGCTCGTAGCCATCGCCAGCGTGAAGAAGAGTCTGTGACCTCGCTGGTACAAATGGGGGGAATTGAGTCTATTGGTATGGCGCGAGATAAACGTGATAGCTCCCCCATCGAGGCTAAAACCGAAGCTCAGGATCATTACTTATCAGCCATAGAAAATAAGCAGTTGATATTCGCCACCGGCGAAGCCGGCTGCGGCAAAACATTTATTAGTGCTCTCAAGGCAGCAGAAGCTCTGATACATAAAGAGGTGGAGCGGATTATTGTCACCCGCCCGGTGCTGCAAGCGGATGAAGATCTTGGCTTTTTGCCTGGGGATATCGCTGAGAAATTCGCCCCTTATTTCCGCCCGGTGTATGACATTCTGGCGCGTCGCTTAGGATCGTCCTTTATGCAATATTGCTTGCGGCCAGAAATCGGTAAGGTGGAGATCGCTCCTTTCGCCTACATGCGCGGGCGTACCTTCGAAAATGCGGTCGTTATCCTGGATGAAGCGCAGAATGTAACGGCCAGTCAGATGAAAATGTTTCTGACGCGTTTGGGGGAGAACGTCACGGTGATCGTCAATGGTGACGTCACTCAGTGTGATTTGCCGCGCGGTGTGAAGTCCGGTCTCAGTGACGCGTTAGAACGCTTCGCTGAGGATGAAATGATCGGTGTCATCTGCTTTGATAAACAGGACTGCGTGCGTTCTGCCCTGTGCCAGCGCACGCTTAATGCTTACAGTTAGCCTATCTGCTATAACCTGCAAAACGCCCGATGAGGTTTATCGGGCGTTTTGTATTTTTGCGATATCTGCTGCGCCCCCTGGGGGATCAAACGAAAATCGTCATCATATAAGCGGCGAACAGCGCTAGGTGAGCGGTGCCGTTTAGTACGTTGGTACGGCCAGTGGAGAACGACAGTTGGCATAGCAGCAGCACCGTCAGCATGACCACGATATGCGGCGTTTGCAGGCCGAAAATCAGCGTCTGGCCGGTCAGGGCAGCGATGATGGTGACTGCCGGGATCGTGAGGGAGATGGTCGCCAGTACCGAGCCAAAGAGCAAGTTCATGGCACGTTGTACCTGATTGTTCAACACGGCTCGCAGTGCACCCAGACCTTCTGGTGACAGGATCAGTAATGCCACTAGAAAACCGGTGAACTGCGCTGGGGCGTTCATTTTGCTCAGTAGTCCTTCCAGCGGATTGGCGTTGAATTTGGTTACCGCGATAACGGCGATCAGATACACCACCAACCAGGCAGCATGCCAGACGCTGCTGTGCGAAGACGGCTTGCCGTGGTGCGGATCACCATCGTCATCTTCATGTTCATACACGAACAGGTTCTGGTGAGTTTTTGTCTGGATCACCAGGAATACGCCGTACATAGCGGCGGAGATCAACGCTACCAGTAAGGCCTGGCCGGTGTTAAAGTTGCCGCTCGGTAGCGTACTCGGAAACACCAGCACGATCACCGCCAACGGGAAAATCGCCATCAGATACTGCTTGATGCCGCCGAGATTGACATACTGAGTAGCGAACTTGCGGCCACCGAGCAATAGCGCAAAGCCCACCAAGCCGGCGCTGACGATCATGATGATGGAATACAAGGTGTCACGCATCAGCGCTGGTGCAGCGTCGCCAGTCGCCATCAGCGCCGAGATCAGGCTGACTTCAAGGATCACCACTGATAGGCTGAGGATCAGTGAGCCGTAAGGTTCTCCCAGGCGATGAGCCAGCACATCGGCGTGGCGGACTACGCTGAATGCGCTACTGAGAATGCCGATCAGGGCGATGATATTAATGCCAACGATCAGCGGGAAATGACTGGTACTGCCCCACAGACTTAATACGAGCAGTGCAGCAATGGGAAAAATCAGTGAGTATTCGGTGTGGCGTGATTTGGATCGGTTAGCATCATGGTGCGACTTCATGGGGGGACTCCTTCTCAAACAGCGTGGCCTGTCACCGCTGGCTGCCGTGGCACGGCAACTCTGCGTATCCAGTAGGTCTATCCGTCATACTTCAAGTTGCCTGTGCGTGATCTTTCCTCGCTCACCACAGTCACTAATCGGTGTAAGCGCCTGGGGATTAATCAACTTCATCCCTGAGGTTCAGCCTGCGCCCCAGAGCAAGCGCGGTTCAAATCGGTTCCCGACCAATTTGTCGCTGCGTTGCCACCTTGCTGCAACTCGAATTATTTAGGGTGTATTTTATTAGGAAATAAGTTAAATGGTGCTAGTTTATTTATTTTATAAGAAACTTCAACTAATTAAGAGGGTTCAAAATTTCTTCTGCAAAAGGGAAAAGCCCGGCTCGACTGAACGGTATCTTGATCAGTTAAGTGCCCAACTCTTGCGGTGCCGCTCAGGATGGACGGGGGGCTTAAAGGCTTTGTACCAAGGTTCTGATGGCTGTGCCATAGCGCTCTAGCGGCTCATTGTTTATCTGGGGTTCGGTATCATGAATTTGATATCTATCAGGGGTTATATCAAACAATGGCCTACCTAAATGGGATGAAACGATAGCTACTGAGTGATTATCAGGAACAGTGAAACGCTTTAGATCCCCGCCTTGCAAAGCTGTAGGCTTGTTATGTCTAAGGTTTTTAATTGTTCCGTTACCATTTTTAGGGCATGTCAAGATTGTCCATGATTTCATGGCGCTTATGGTGATAGCCCTCTTCATTAAAACCTTCACGCCAGTAAGGGACGGCATAAAAATGATGACGATCACATTGACGCTCACGCCGCAGGTAGCGGCGCAGTTCCACCACCAGACGATCTTCACCCGCCAACCAGTAGTAGGTTTCCCGCGACGGCAGGATCAGGGAAAAGAACTGGGTGATCAACTCGCTGGTTTTTTCCGTGCCGCCGATGATCCAGCTTAGCGCGAAGCCAGCGGGTGTCTTTAGCCTGATGACATCGCTGGCGCTGTCAACGCGGATAAATGCATGGCCTGCACTGTGCGTTGGCAGGTTTTCCAGCAATGCTGCCAGCGCTGGCAGCGCAGCGGGATCACCGGCCAGGCAGTAGAAATCGCACTCTGGCAGCATCGGTTTGGGGCCGCCGGGATTGCTAATGCCGATTTTGTCACCCGCTTTGGCATGGCGGGCAAAGTTCACCGCCGGGCCGCTGTGAGGGTGAATAGCAAATTCGATGTCGATTTCCGCCCGCTCTGGGCGCACGGCGCGGACAGAATAGGTGCGTACTATTGGCCGACGCGCATCGGCGGCCCAGCGGGGACCGTTTTCGGTCAGAGTTGGCAAATCTGGCCATTCCTGGCCTGCCAGCGGCAAAAACAGCTTGATATGCGCCGCAGCGGCGTTGGTCGGGTAATGCTGCAGTTCGGGCGCGGTAAAGGTGACGCGGCGCAGGTGCGGCGTAATATCCTGGATGGTGCTGACTGCAATCAGGTAGGGCGCGTGTGAGCGAAGGGCTGTGGGGTTCACGGGAGCTCCTTATGTTCTTTTAGTAGCGCGAGTATACCATGTCGTTTGCTGTGAAAATTATTGGCTCATTGACGCTTTTTGGTAGGCAGTGATGCTTGACAGCAGTGCACATGCCTGGCAGGTAGCGGGATAACCTACTGGCGATGAACGGTAGATCCGCGCAAAACAGCGGCTTAGAACCTATCCCGTGAGGCTATGATGACTTTCTAGTGTGATTTCATGCCCGCTGCGCTCATTAGCAGGTGCAATAGCGGAACAACAGTGTACAACACCAGTACGCTGGTGTGCCAAATGATCACCAGCCAGCCAACGCGTTTCCACCAGGGAGTATTTGGCCTACCTCGCCCCCTCATGAGTGATAGCCATGTTGAGGGCGAACTGTATTCTGGCCAGTTCCACTGCATCAAGACCCAGCATGGCACCGCCTAGGGTTGGAGATAAATTCAACTATTTATTATAGTGATAATTTTTATTTGGGTAGCATTTACTACTGCCTGCCGCCGGTTTTTCTGAGTCTGTGGTGAAAAGAATACTAATGAGATCAAGGCCACAGTGTAAGCGTTGGCTAACAAATAGGGGGGCTGCTGCGCCAGGTTGCTAGCCAGTGGTACAGCGTTGGTACTGAGGTAACTTTGCATAGTTGCACAGTAATGTACCGCTGGTTGCACCTTGCTGGGGCAAAAGTATGATCTCGGGCCAATTAGGAGAAAATATTTTTGCCAATACGAAAAGAAATTCTGAAATTTTCATCGATTGAATAGGATTTCACAGTCAACGATGATTTTTGGTCTAACTGTCCCAATAATTCATCATTTATGCATAAATTATGAATTATTATTCAATTTAACTCATTA
>Ga0308160_10008482_pt1 | contig 10011 bp, 5 predicted proteins | sample PhyFR1_FD_201036 | JGI IMG/M metagenome (GOLD analysis project Ga0308160, IMG submission 201036) | Phyllosphere microbial communities from UC Gill Tract Community Farm, Albany, California, United States - DLSLF.R1 | ecosystem: Host-associated > Plants > Phyllosphere > Unclassified | place: USA...
AAAAGGCTATTACTTCACGCTGTTGCTGTACGGTTTGTTCGCTGCGATCTCGCTGCAGAAGTCGGTGCGCGACCGCAGCGAAGGCATTCCCGTTACCGGCCTGTACTTCGGCATCTGCTGGTTTTCCCTGATCGCGGTGATGACGCTGCTGACGATCGGGCTCTGGAATGCGACCCTGGCGCCGAGCGAAAAAGGTTTTTATGCCATGGCCTTCGTGCTCAGCCTGTTTGCCGTGGTGGCGGTGCAGAAGAACGTGCGTGATGTGAACGGCCTCGATTCCGATAGCGCAAGCGCGGTACGCTCGAGCGAGCTGTAAACGAAGGCAGGATCGACAGCGGCAGCCCGTCACCCGGGGGCTGCCGCTTTTTATTTGACCCTACGCCGCTTCTTCCTTCGCCTCTCCCTTGCTGCGCCACAGCGAGTAGGCAATCCCGGCAGCAATCAGCACCACCGTCACCGCCAGCGACAGGCTGGCCGGCACCTTGCCGCCGAACACGAAGTCGCCCAGGAAGATCTTCGATCCGATGAACACCAGCACCGCCGCCAGCGAATACTTCAGGTAGCGGAAACGCTGCACCACGTCCGCCAGCGCAAAGTACAGGGCGCGCAGGCCCAGCACCGCGAAGATGTTCGAGGTGTAGACGATGAACGGATCGCTGGTAATGGCAAAGATCGCCGGCACGCTGTCGACGGCAAAGATGACGTCGGTGAACTCCACCATCAGCAGCGCCAGCAGCAGCGGCGTGGCGTACAGCAGCTTGCGGCCGGGCTGGTTCGGATGCGGCAGGCGCACCGTGAAGTCATGGCCGTGGGTAGTAGGGCTGACGCGCAGATGGCGCCTCAGCCAGGCGAGCAGGGCGCTGTCGCGCACCGCGTCCGCGTTCTCGGACACGAACAGCATCTTGATGCCGGTCACGACCAGGATGGCCCCGAAGATGTACAGCACCCAGTAATAGCTGGCCACCAGGGCCGCGCCGGCGCCGATCATGATGCCGCGCGTGAGGATCACGCCCAGGATGCCCCAGAACAGCACGCGGTGCTGGTAGAGCGGCGGAATAGCGAGCGTGGAAAAGATCAGGGAGATCACGAAGATATTGTCGAGCGACAGACTCTTCTCGATCAGAAAGCCGGTATAGAACTGCAGCGCCTTTTCACTGCCAAAACCGTGCCAGACCCAGAGCCCGAAGGCCAGGCCGGCGGTCAGATACAGGGCCGAGAGTTTCAGGCTCTCGGCCACGCCGATAACGTGGTCGTCGCGGTGCAGGACCCCCAGGTCGAAGGCCAGCAGCAGGACGACGACAGCCAGGAACACCAGCCAAGGAACATCAGTGATGCGACACCGGTGCTCCCAGCCAGACGACAGTCAGGAATTCCATGGCGTCATCCCTCCATTAGTGCCTCGGCCGGGGCCGGGGTCGCCCACTTGCGCTGGGCGCGCTGCAGCAGCAAATGTTCGCGGCTGTCGATCTGGCGGTCGGCATGGACGATGTCGAGCATGGCCTTCAGCACGTGCATGCGCAGCATCGGCTCGGCGACGTCGTCGAGCAGGCGGTCCAGCGTCGCGTTGTCGATCTCGATGTCCTCGCGGCCATGGCGGCGGGCCGAGGCCAGCAAGTCGTCGCACAGGGCCACGACGGCATCGTCGAAGCGGTCGGCATCGACGCCGAGGCGTTCCAGGATCGCGCTGTGGTGCAGCGCTTTCATCTCGGATGGGGCCAGGTGGCCGTCCACGATCATCGACAATGCCAGCAGGCGGCAGACGGCGTCGGGACTATTGGTGGCACAGAATCGCATGGTGTTCTCACTCGGTTGTTGTTGATGCATCCAGCTTAGGGGCCGGCGGCAAAATGAGAAACCGAGGTTTCCTTGATGATTGCTCAGGTTTTTTCGAAGGATCGGGCGCAACTGTTGCGCATCTGGCTTGACGATCTTGAAAAGTGGATCTGCATCCCAATTTTCTTTTCCATCCAAGAACAACTCTCTAGGGAGCACTACCATGCGGCAAGACAAATTGACGACCAAGCTCCAGGAAGCGCTGGCGGATGCCCAGAGCCTGGCAGTCGGCAACGATAACCAGTACATCGAACCGGTCCACCTGCTCAACGCCCTGCTGAGCCAGGACGACGGCAGTGCGCGCTCGCTCTTGCAGCGCGCCGGCGTGAACGTTGGCGGCCTGACGAATGCCCTGCGCAGCGCCTTCGAGCGCCTGCCGAAAGTCTCGGGCAACGGCGGCGAAACCCAGGTCGGGCGCGAACTGATGGCGCTGCTGAACCTGGCCGACCGCGAATCGCAAAAGCGCGGCGACCAGTTCCTGTCGAGCGAAATGATCCTGCTGGCGCTGTCCGACGACAAGTCCGACACCGGCCGCCTGGCGCGCGAACACGGCCTGGCCCGCAAGGCGCTGGAAGCGGCGATTGCCGCCGTGCGTGGCGGCGAATCCGTAAATTCGCAGGACGCCGAAGGCCAGCGCGAGGCGCTGAAAAAATACACGCTCGACCTCACCGAACGTGCCCGCCTGGGTAAACTCGACCCCGTGATCGGCCGCGACGACGAAATCCGCCGTGCGATCCAGGTGCTGCAGCGCCGTACCAAGAACAACCCGGTGCTGATCGGCGAACCGGGCGTGGGCAAGACCGCGATCGTCGAGGGCCTGGCCCAGCGCATCGTGAACGGCGAAGTGCCCGATTCGCTGAAGGGCAAGCGCGTGCTGTCGCTCGACATGGCGGCGCTGCTGGCCGGCGCCAAGTTCCGCGGCGAGTTCGAGGAGCGCCTGAAGTCGGTGCTGAAGGAACTCGCCCAGGACGAAGGCCAGACCATCGTCTTCATCGACGAAATCCACACCATGGTCGGCGCCGGCAAGGCCGAAGGCGCCATGGACGCCGGCAACATGCTGAAACCGGCCCTGGCACGCGGCGAGCTGCACTGCGTGGGCGCGACCACGCTCGACGAATACCGCAAGTACGTGGAAAAGGACGCCGCCCTCGAGCGCCGCTTCCAGAAGATCATCGTCGACGAGCCGAGCGTGGAGGCGACGATCGCCATCCTGCGCGGCCTGCAGGAGAAATACGAGCTGCACCACCAGGTGGAAATCACCGACCCGGCCATCATTGCCGCGGCCGAGCTGTCGCACCGCTACATCAGCGACCGCTTCCTGCCGGACAAGGCCATCGATTTGATCGACGAGGCGGCCTCGAAGATCAAGATCGAGATCGATTCCAAGCCGGAAGTCATGGACAAGCTGGAGCGCCGCCTGATCCAGCTGAAGATCGAGCGCGAAGCCGTGCGCAAGGAAACCGACGAATCCTCGCTGCGCCGCCTGGACCTGATCGGCGAAGAGATCGCACGCCTGGAACGCGAGTACAACGACTTCGAGGAAATCCTGAAAGCCGAAAAGGCGGCAGTGCAGGGCACGACCCACATCAAGGAAGAGATCGAGCGCATCCGTCACCAGATGGAAGAAGCCAAGCGCCAGTCGAACTGGCAGCAGGTCTCGGAACTGCAATACGGCCGCCTGCCCGAACTCGAGGCGCAGCTGAAGCACGCCGAGGAAGCGGCGATCCGCAACGAAGGCGAGGCCGAGAAACCGAAGCTGCTGCGCACGCAGGTGGGCGCCGAGGAAATCGCCGAAGTAGTCTCGCGTGCGACCGGCATCCCGGTGTCGCGCATGATGCAGGGCGAGCGCGACAAGCTGCTGCACATCGAGGAAAAGCTGCACGAACGCGTGGTTGGCCAGGACGAAGCCATCGAGGCCGTGTCCGATGCGATCCGCCGCTCGCGCGCCGGCCTGTCGGACCCGAACCGGCCGTACGGCTCCTTCATGTTCCTGGGCCCGACCGGCGTTGGCAAGACGGAATTGTGCAAGGCGCTGGCCGCCTTCCTCTTCGATACCGAGGAAGCGCTGATCCGCATCGACATGAGCGAATTCATGGAGAAGCATTCGGTCGCCAGGTTGATCGGCGCGCCGCCGGGCTATGTGGGCTACGAGGAGGGCGGTTACCTCACCGAAGCCGTGCGCCGCAAGCCCTACAGCGTGATCCTGCTCGATGAAATCGAGAAGGCGCATCCGGACGTGTTCAACGTGCTGCTGCAGGCGCTCGACGATGGCCGCATGACGGATGGCCAGGGGCGCACGGTGGACTTCAAGAACACCGTGATCGTGATGACCTCGAACCTGGGTTCGCACAAGATCCAGTCGATGGACACCGACGAGCCGTCGCTGGTGAAGCTGGCCGTGATGGCCGAGGTGCGTGGACACTTCCGCCCCGAGTTCATCAACCGCATCGACGAGATCGTGGTCTTCCACGCCCTCGACGAGCGCAACATCGGCGACATCGCCCGCATCCAGCTGCGCAACCTGGAAGGCCGCCTGGCGAAGATGGACATGGCGCTCGACATCGACGACGCAGCCCTGCAGAGGATCGCGGAAGCCGGCTTCGACCCGGTGTATGGCGCGCGGCCACTGAAGCGCGCGATCCAGCAGCAGATCGAGAATCCGCTGTCGAAGGCGATCCTGTCGGGCCGGTTCGGGCCGAAGGACACGATTCCGGTGCGCGTGCGTGGTGGCCAGCTGGTGTTCGGCGAGGATGCTGCGGTGGAGCTCGCGAAATAAGCGGTGCCTGGCGGTGCGGTCCTGTCTCCGCACCGCCAGATACGGCTGTTCGACTGTGCTGATGCCGCACCGCGTGGACTCGGGAGTCCACCCTACAGGACTCTGCCGTGGTAGGGTGGACTCCCGAGTCCACGCTGTACTGCGGTTGCACATCGCGCCGCACACCGCAGCCGCTTCATTCGCACGAGGCAGAAAGGCGCCAACAGGCGCCTTTTTTACGCCCGTCGCCATACCCTTTTGTCATCACCCAGTCACGCATGAGTGCCACCATGCCCGCACTTTCATCGACTGGAGTTCACGCATGTCCCGTACCTTCGTCTCCTGCCTGGGCGCCACCGCGCTGGCCCTGCTGTCCGCCTGCGGCAGCGACCATGACGACACGCCGGCCGCGACCCCGCCTGCCACCCAGCAGCCGGCGCCGACCCCGCCGGTAGCCGCCGCCAACACCAGTGTCGCCTTCATGTCCGACGTCCACTTCCACGACGTCTACGGCGACCTGAAAAGCACCCAGTTCGCGGGCATCCCGACGAAAGACGGCAAGCACGCGACCATCCGCACGATGTACGCGCAGCTGACCTCCACGCGCCTGTTCAACGAAAACTACTTCGCCTTCCGCACCGCACTCGACGACGCCTACGCCAAGGGCATCCGCATCGTCGCCTTCCCGGGCGACTATTCCGACGACGCCCAGCCGATGAACGTCGACGGCATCGCCACAGTGCTGAAGGAATACCAGGCCAAGGGCATGCGCTTCTTCCTGGCGCCGGGCAACCACGACCCGGTCGAGCCCTACGACGACCTGGAAGCCGGCAAGAACGACTTCCTCACCAGGGACGGCAAGGAACAAAAGGTCTACGCTACCTCGAACGCGGCCTGCGTGGCCAGGGACCCGAGCGTGGTCTGCACCGACCAGTTGATGGAGCAGGGCTACGAAAAGCTGATGGCCAAGCTGGGCGAATTCGGCTTCAACCCGAACAAGGCCGACCTGCACTGGGAAACCCCGTTCAGCAAGTACACGGGCGGCAAGTACAGCTACGACGAAGCCGTGGCCCAGTCGGCGGTGGCCAAGCGCGAGTTCGAGATCTGCGCCGAAGGCGCGGGCGGCGCCTATAAAGCGGCCGGCGAAGCGAAGCTCGGTAAATCGTACACGCGCTGCACGGCCATGGTCGACAGCAGCTACCTGGTCGAGCCGGTGAAAGGCCTGTGGCTGCTGGCGATCGACGCCAACGTGTTCATCCCGAACGCCAAGTTCGACCCGGCCAACCCGAAGAAATTCAGCGGCTACGACGGCGCCGGCAACGCCGGCTGGAACAAGGTCCTGACCCACAAGATGCACCTGGTCGAGTGGATCAAGTCGGTCAGTGCGCGCGCCAAGGCCGAGGGCAAGCAGCTGATGGCCTACTCGCACTATCCGACCATGGACTTCTACGCCAACCAGACCGAAGCCATGAAGGCCGCCTTCAAGCCGGGCGCCTTCCAGACCGCGCGCGTGCCGGATGCGGCCACTGCCGCCGGTGTTGCCGCCACCGGCCTGCGCTGGCATGTAGGCGGCCACATGCACTTCAACGGCACCAACGACTTCGCCGACGCCAGCGGCAACTACCTGGTCAACGTGCAGTCGCCGTCGCTGGCGGTGTATGGCGCGGCCTACAAGATCATCACCTATAAAGACCTCGATACCGTCGACGTCCAGACCGTGGCCCTGAAATCGGTGCCGCGTTTCAATGAACTCTTCCCTTATTACCAGGTGGAGTACGACTACCTGCGCGGCAGCGTGCTGCCGGCCGACGTGGCCAAGCGCTGGGAGCGCGGCATCCTCGATACGCGTTCGTACGGCGAGTTCACCCACACCTACTTTGGCGAACTCTCGCGCCTGCGCTTCATGGACGAGTACTGGCCGTGCGAGATGAAGGAAGCGGCGATGGCGCTGAACGGCAGGCAGATGCTGATCCTGTCGCAACTGGAGTCGCGCGTGACCTTGGCCCAGCTGAAGGAGAATCCGGGCGTGGTGCCGCTCAGCGCGAGCTGCGCCGCCGCGGGTACGTCCGCGGTGACCTCGGTTGCGGCCAGCCAGTTGACCGCCGACTGGCGCGAAGCGACGGTGCGCGCCGAACTGCTGGCCGCCGGCGCCGGCCTGAAGCTGGACGACTTCGCGAAGATCACGCCCTACGATTTCTACGGCGACTTCCACCGCACCGTGTACGCCGGCGAGCTGGCGCTGCGCGACATGGGGCAGGAGCGCGTCAACCAGTACAAGCTCCTGATGCGCGCCTTCCCGGCCAATCCGGCGCCGGTGCTGCGCATCGGCGACAAGCCGTCGGACCAGAATGCCGTGCAGGTGGCTTACCAGAACCAGTTCAAGCAGGTGTTCGCCATCTTCAAGGGCCTGGGTTCGGGCAAACCGAGCGACCGTTTCACGATCGACCTGAAGGGCAAGAAGATCGGGAATGCGGACAGCGCCAGTATTACCTTCAACTGAGTCAGCTTCAACTGAGTCAGCTTCACTCATGCGGCATCCGGGCGGCGGCAAAAACGTCGCCGCCCGGCAAAGCCTGGCACTTTTGACTACACTGGCTGCTTCTCCCTCTCTCCGGTCAGTTCAATGAGCACAAGCAGCCTGCGCCAGGACGCCCGCGTCATCGGCCTGGTCGGCACCTCGCACGGGGTGTCGCACTTCTACCACCTGATCCTGGCCGGGCTTTTCCCCTGGCTGAAGGAAGCCTTCGCGTTGTCCTACTCCGAGCTCGGCCTCTTGATGACGGTGTTCTTCGTCGTCTCCGGCGTCGGCCAGGCCTTGTCCGGCTTCGTGGTCGACCGCGTCGGCGCGCGGCGCGTGCTGTTCACCGGGCAGGCGCTGCTGGGCGTGGGGGCGCTGGTGCTGGCCTCGGCGCCGAGCTACACCGTGCTGGTGGTCGGCTCCTTCGTTGCCGGCTGCGGCAATGCGGTGTTCCACCCGGCCGGCTACACGCTGCTGAACCACGGCGTGTCGAAGGAGCGCCTTGCCTACGCCTTCTCGGTGCACGGTATTTCCGGCAACATCGGCTGGGCCACGGCGCCGATCTTCCTGGCCGGCGTCGCCACGCTCTCGAGCTGGCGCGTGGCGCTGGTGTCGGCCAGCGCGATTCCCTTCCTGATGCTGCTGGTGCTGTTCCTGAACCGCAGGGTGCTGCCGAACGAGGCCACTGACGCCAAGCCCGGCGCCGACGGCGGCAGCGCCTTCGGCTTCCTGCGCCTGAGGGCGGTATGGATGTGCTTCGGCTTCTTTTTCCTGACCTCGATTGCGCTGGGCGGCATCCAGGCCTTTTCGTCGACCAGCCTGGTGGCGCTGTACGGCATCACCTTCGCCACCGCCGCCACCGCCTATACCACCTTCATGCTGTCCTCGGCGGGCGGCATGGTCGCGGGCGGCTTCCTGGCGGCGCGTGCCCACAACCACGACCGCACCATCACGGTCGCCTTTTTGTTTGCCGCCGCGCTGGCGCTGGTGCTGTCCGCCAGCATCGTGCCGGGGCCGCTGGTGGTGCTGGTGATGGGGGCGATCGGTTTTGCCACCGGCGTTGCCGGCCCTTCGCGCGATTTGCTGATCCGCGCCGCGGCGCCGCCGAATGCCACCGGACGCGTGTTCGGCGTCGTGTATTCGGGGCTGGACACCGGCATGTCGGTCGGCCCGCTGCTGTTCGGCATGCTGATGGATGGCGGGCATCCGGCGTCGGTGTTTATCGGCGTGGCACTGTTCCAGACGCTGGCGATTGCCACGGCTGTCGGGGCGGGCAATAGCCGCCGCGCACCGGTAGTGAACAAGGCATAAACCTGGCGGCCTGCGGACGGCAAGACAAGACGCGCGTCGCTGCACAGCACGCGCGTTTTTTTATTGCCCATTCTCAACACGCAGAACGGTGTGCACGTAAAGATGCAGCGTTGCGCAGCCGCGTCCAGCTCACCGTTATTTCACATTATGAAACACTCATGTCATCCAGTGAAAAGCCTGCGCCAGCTCATCCTTACATCATCTCTCATTCTGAGAAATTTCGTTTCGTATCATGGAATGAAACACGCAAGTTGTTGAATTTGAAGAGTAAAAAAATCTTTTGCTGTCTTATATAAGAGTGATTGTGCTGTGCACAATCAGGGCTATCATTGATCTAACGGATTTCACTTCGCACACAGCTAAACTTTTCATCAGGAGAACAACATGGCAACTCGTGAACAGCAAATCGCCGCACTGCAAAACGACTGGGATACCAATCCACGCTGGAAAGGTGTCGTGCGCAATTACACCGCCGAAGACGTGGTGCGCCTGCGTGGTTCGATCCAGATCGAACACACGCTGGCCAAGCGCGGCGCCGACAAGCTGTGGACGCTGGTCAACGAAGAGCCTTTCGTCAACGCGCTCGGCGCCCTGACCGGCAACCAGGCCATGCAGCAAGTGAAGGCTGGCCTGAAAGCGATCTACCTGTCGGGCTGGCAAGTTGCCGGCGACGCCAACCTGGCCGGCGAAATGTACCCGGATCAATCGCTGTATCCAGCCAACTCGGTGCCGATGGTCGTGCGCCGCATCAACAACACCTTCCAGCGCGCCGACCAGATCCAGTGGTCGGAAGGCAAGGACGACATCGATTACTTCGCGCCGATCGTGGCCGATGCCGAAGCCGGTTTCGGCGGCGTGCTGAACGCCTTCGAGCTGATGAAGTCGATGATCGAAGCGGGCGCCGCCGGCGTGCACTTCGAAGACCAGCTCGCTTCGGTGAAGAAATGCGGCCACATGGGCGGCAAGGTGCTGGTCCCGACCCGCGAAGCCGTCGAGAAACTGACCGCCGCGCGCCTGGCGGCCGATGTGATGGGCACCCCGACCCTGGTCGTGGCCCGCACCGACGCCGAAGCAGCCGATCTGCTGACCTCGGACGTGGATGCCAACGACCAGCCGTTCTGCACCGGCGAGCGCACCGTCGAAGGTTTCTATAAAACCCGCCCCGGCATCGAGCAGGCGATTTCGCGCGGACTGGCCTACGCACCGTTCGCCGACCTGGTCTGGTGCGAGACCGGCAAGCCGGACCTGGCATTTGCCAAGCAGTTCGCCGATGCCATCCACGCCAAGTTCCCGGGCAAGATGCTGGCCTATAACTGCTCGCCTTCGTTCAACTGGAAGAAAAACCTGGACGACGCCACGATCGCCAAGTTCCAGAAAGAACTGGGTGCGATGGGTTACAAGTTCCAGTTCATCACCCTGGCCGGCTTCCACGCGCTGAACTACGGCATGTTCAACCTGGCGCACGGCTATGCACGCCGCCAGATGTCGGCCTTCGTCGAGCTGCAGGAAGCCGAATTCGCCGCCGCGGAGAAGGGCTTCACGGCTGTGAAACACCAGCGCGAAGTCGGCACCGGCTACTTCGACGCCGTCACCC
>Ga0308160_10008483_pt1 | contig 10011 bp, 10 predicted proteins | sample PhyFR1_FD_201036 | JGI IMG/M metagenome (GOLD analysis project Ga0308160, IMG submission 201036) | Phyllosphere microbial communities from UC Gill Tract Community Farm, Albany, California, United States - DLSLF.R1 | ecosystem: Host-associated > Plants > Phyllosphere > Unclassified | place: USA...
ACCTGCTGTTCGGCTTTGGCAGCGCCGCCGAACGCGCGCTGTTCCGGCAACTGATCAAGATCACGGGTGTCGGCGCGCGCATGGCGCTGTCGATCCTGTCGGGCATGACCGTGGCCGAGCTGTCGCAGGCCGTCACGCTGCAAGAGACGGGCCGCCTGGTCAAGGTGCCCGGCATCGGCAAGAAGACCGCCGAGCGCCTGCTGCTCGAACTCAAGGGCAAACTCGGCGCCGACATCGGCATGGTGGCCGGTGTGCCGCGCGACGACACGCAGACCGATGTGCTCAACGCGCTTGCCGCACTGGGTTACTCCGACAAGGAGGCGCTGCTCGCCATCAAGAACATGCCAACCGGCGCCAGCGTCTCGGATGGCATCAAATTTGCGCTCAAGGCGCTCTCCAAAGCCTGACCGGATGTAAGCAATGAGTATCCAGACCGACAACTTTACCGAACAGCGCGTGATCGACGCCGCGCCGGCCTCGCCCAACGAAGAGGCGATCGAACGCGCGCTGCGGCCCAAGCAGCTTGACGAATACGTTGGCCAGGAGAAAATCCGCGACCAGCTCGAGATTTTCATCACGGCCGCGCGCAACCGGCGCGAAGCGCTCGACCACACGCTGCTGTTCGGGCCACCGGGCCTGGGCAAGACGACGCTCGCGCACATCATCGCGCGCGAGATGGGCGTGAACCTGCGCCAGACGTCGGGCCCCGTGCTCGAGCGTCCGGGTGACCTGGCCGCGCTCTTGACGAATCTCGAGCCGAACGACGTGCTGTTCATCGACGAGATCCACCGCCTGTCGCCGGTGGTCGAAGAGATCCTGTACCCGGCGCTCGAGGACTACCAGATCGACATCATGATCGGCGAAGGCCCGGCCGCACGCTCTGTCAAGCTCGACCTGCAGCCATTTACGCTGGTGGGCGCGACGACCCGCGCCGGCATGCTGACCAATCCGCTGCGCGACCGTTTCGGCATCGTGGCGCGCCTGGAGTTCTACAACGTTCCCGAACTGACCAAGATCGTGCTGCGCAGCGCCGCGTTGCTGGTGGCGCCGATTGACGAAGAAGGCGCGCGCGAAGTGGCCAAGCGCGCCCGCGGCACGCCGCGCATCGCCAACCGCCTGCTGCGCCGCGTGCGCGACTTCGCGCAGGTGAAAGGCAATGGCGACATCACGCGCGACATCGCCGACCGCGCCCTCAAGATGCTCGACGTCGACAGCGTGGGCTTTGACGTGATGGACCGCAAGCTGCTCGAAGCAGTGCTGTTCAAGTTTGCCGGCGGCCCGGTCGGCATCGGCAACTTGGCCGCTGCCATCGGCGAAGCGGCCGACACGATCGAAGACGTGCTCGAACCGTTCCTGATCCAGCAAGGTTATCTGCAGCGCACACCGCGCGGGCGCATCGCCACGCCGCTGGCGTACCAGCACTTTGGCGTGACCGCGCCGCGCATCAGCCCGACGGGCGACCTGTGGGACAGTCTGCCGCCGGCTTGAAGATCGGCAGCACGGCCGCCCAGTGACTTTGTGCGTCTTTTGCAGCACGTGCAGTGCCATATACTGCATGTCTTGCAAACTGACGGCGATCCCGCAATGACATCCAGACTCGAACATACCTGGTGGTTTGCCGCGCTGGTGAGCGCACTGGCCGTGTTGTCGATGGGGTTTCTGGCTCACAGAGCCGGGCTTGGCGTGCCACCCAGCGGCCTGGCCCAATGGATCGTGTGTACCTTGTGCTTCTTCGTGTTGCATCGCGGGTTGGCGTTCGCGGGCTGGTTGCTTGTGCTGGCGCTGGCGCCATCGAGCCGCTTGCTGGAACGCTCCGGCGCGAAGTCGCCATACTGATACAGCCATGGACGACATCAACGTCTTGAAGGTCATCGCGGGCGTGTTTCTGCTCGTCTTCGGTGTCCCGAATCAGATCATCGACTACAAGCACCGCAAGAACAAAGACTATGAACCCGGCAATGCCTGGGGCTATTACGCCAGACTCGCCAGGGAAGGCAGCTGGGAGGGGCGCTTCATGATGTGGTCGGGTTATATCGGGATCTACGCCATCATCGGTGTCCTCGGCTATGCGTTTTACATCCTGGCGAAATAAAACGTACCGCCGCTTGTTCGAAAACCATCGGTTTTCGGGCGCGCACGACGATTATTTACCCTGTTCTCCTGTTAGTGCTACTCTTCGCCCCTTCGTCTAGCAAACGGCCATGCGATAAAGAGTCACTCAATGAGTCGCAGCACCCTGCCGTTCCCGTACAGTATCAAGCGCCACGGTGTCTCCCTGTCCAACTGCGATGATGAGCCGGTGCAGACTCCGGGCTGCATCCAGGCGCACGGCTTGCTGCTGGCGCTCAGTCTTGACGACCTGATCGTGCATCAGGCCAGTGAAAACTGGCCGCAGCGTACCGGCCTGGCCCTGAATCAGGTACTGAACCAGCCCCTGGGCACGGTCATCGGCCCGGATGCGGCGCAGCGCATCGTGCATGCAATGCGCACCGAAGTCCTGGAACGCAATGCGCTGTATGTGCTGACGGCGCCGCTGCCCCATCCGCCGTGCGAGGATGTGCCGATGGACTTTTCAGTCCACCAGGCCGACGGCGTCCTGATCGTCGAGATCGAGCCGGCCAGCCGCCCGGGCGACACGGTCGTGACCGACAGCGACTATTATTCGATGGTGAAGACGACGCTGGTGCGCCTGAAGTCCGCCAGCAGCCTGAGCGCGTTCTGCGACATCGCCGCCCATGAAGTGCGACGCACGACGGGCCTGGACCGCGTGATGATCTACCGCTTCCACCGCGACGAGACCGGCGAAGTGATCGCCGATGCACACCGCAGCGACCTCAATTCGTGGCTGGGCCTGCGTTATCCGGCCAGCGACATCCCGGTGCCGGCGCGCGCGATCTTCAAGCGCATCGGCGTGCGCCCGTTGCCGGACGCGAATGGCGCACTGATGGAAATCACGCCGCTGCTGAACCCCGTGACGGGGCGGCCGCTGGACATGACCTATTGTGCATTGCGCGGCGCGTCCGTCATGTACACCGATTACCTGCGCAATATGGGCGTGGCCGCCACGCTGACCATGCCGATCCTGCGCGACGGGCGTCTGTGGGGCCTGATCGCCTGCCACCATTACACGTCGATCGTCATGCCCTATACCTTGCGCGCGGCCGCCGAATTCATCGGCCAGGTCACGTCCCTCGAAATTGCCTCGGCCGAGGGCAGGGAGCACCTGGAATACCGGTTGAAACTCGAGGCAGCGCACCATGCGGTGCTGGGCCAGGCGCTCGCTGATGGCAACTACGCGGCGCTGACCCATGGCGCCCCCTCGCTGCTCGACGGGATCGACGCAGGCGGCGTGGCGGTGTCGGAAAACGGCCAATGGAGCATGGCCGGCACCACCCCGGATGCGCAGCAGCTCACGACGCTGGCAGCCTGGCTGACGCTGCACAGCGCGCGTCTGGCGGACGGCAGCACGGTCATTGCGCTGGATGATCTGGGCCGCGACGACCCTGACGGCATCGACCGGGCCGATTGCTGCAGCGGCGTGCTGGCGTTTCCGATGTCGCAGCGCAGCCACGGCGACTGGGTCATCTGGTTCCGTCCCGAGCAGTTGCAAACCTATCAGTGGGGCGGCAATCCATACGAGGCGGGCAAGGCGACCGGGGAGCACGGCACCCGCCTGACCCCACGTCAGAGCTTCGCCGTGTGGCAGGAAGAAGTACGTGGCCGCGCCGAACCATGGAAGCCGGTGGAGATCGAGGCGGCCAAAAACCTGCGCCTGTTGATGCTCGACGTCGTCGTGGCGCGCGCCGAACAGCTGGCGGCGCTGAACACGGACCTGGTGCGCAGCAACGACGAACTCGATGCGTTTGCCTACGTCGCCGGCCACGACCTGAAAGAGCCGCTGCGTGGCATCCACAAGTATGCGCACTTCCTGCTCGAAGAAACGAAGACGGGCCGCCCGCTCGATGCGCAGGGTCGCGAACGCATCGACGCCATGTTGCGGCTGACGGTGCGCATGGATAGCCTGCTCGACGCGCTGCTGCACTTCTCGCGCGTCGGCCGCCTCTCGCTCGAACGCCAGCCGATCGCACTGGACGACGTGGTGGCCGAAGCGACCGACATGCTCGGCGCAAGTCTGCTCGGGCGCGACATCGACGTGCAGATTCCGCGGCCACTGCCGACAATCTCGTGCGACCGTATCCGCGTACGCGAAGTGTTTGCCAACCTGATTTCCAACGCCGCCAAGTACAACGACAAGCCGCAGCGCCGGATCGAGATCGGCTACCTCGATCCGGTCGAGGGCGCGGATGGTGTCTCCACATTCTACGTGCGCGACAACGGCATCGGCATCGACACCAAGCACAGCGAGCGCGTCTTCATGATGTTCAAGCGCCTGCACACGCGCGACGCGTACGGGGGTGGCAGTGGCGCCGGCCTGGCGATCGTCAAGAAGCTCGTCGAGCAGCACAATGGCCACAGCTGGTTCACGTCCGACGTGGGTATCGGCACCACCTTTTATTTCACGCTGAGCGGCACCGGCATGAAGCAGTCCGGCGCATGACGCTACTGGTGCGCAGCGACCTGCCGCCTATCCTGGTCGTCGATGACAGCGACGACGATTTCGACACCGTCTCGATTGCCGCGCGGCGCGCCGGCATCCGCAACCTGCTGGTGCATGCCACGGATGCCGACAACGCCAGGCGCCTGCTGTTCGCCGCACCCGCCGTGGCCTATGCCTTCATGCTCCTGGACTGCAATCTGCCGGGTGAAGACGGCCTGACGCTGCTGGAAGAAGTGCGCCGCCATCCGCAACGCCGCACGCTGCCGGTCATCGTGCTCACTGCCAGTATCAACCCGCGCGACCGGGACGCGTTCTACGCGGCCGGCGGCAACGCCTATCACGTCAAACTGGTGAACTTCGAGGAAGGCCTGGCCAACCTCGAGAGCATCTTCCGCTACTGGCTGACGCACGTCGTGCTGCCGGGCGCGGACACATCATCGACTGGAAAACCCCCATGCCCACGCTCTTGCCCATGACCTACGAGACCGATCGCTCCTGGCGCATCCTGCTGGTCGACGACAATGCGCTCGACCGCGCCGAGGCGAAAGCGGCGCTGCTGGGCGGGCACGATCGCCGCTACCAGTTCGTCGAAGCGACGTCGGCGAACGAGGCGATGCACTTGTGCGCAAGTTCAGCGCCATTCGACTGCATGCTGCTCGATTTCTTTTTGGCCGACGGCGACGCGCTCGACGTGCTGGCGCGCCTGCCGTGCGACGCCGACAAGATTCCGCACCTGCCCGTCGTGATCCTCACCGGCGTGGCCGGCACGGAGAGCCGCGCATCGCTGCGCCATGGCGCCCAGGACTTCGTGGGCAAGGCCTGGCTGGGCCGCGAAAGCCTGACCTGGGCCGTCGAAAACGCGATCGAGCGACGCAAGATCGCGCGCGAAGTCATGGCCGAACGCCAGGTGATGGACAGCCAGCGCCAGTACCTGTTCGAGGCCGAACGCACGGCGCGCCTGGAAAGCGAACGGGTGGCGCTGCTGAAGGACGAATTTCTCGCCACGCTCAGTCATGAACTGCGCACGCCGCTGGCCGTGATCGTCGGTTGGGCCAGTGTGCTGCAACGCGCGCAGGACAATCCCGCCACGGTCAAGCGCGGCATCGATGCCATCGCGCGCAATGCGGGCCTGCAGGCCAAGTTGATCAACGATCTGCTGGACATGAACCGCATCGTCACCGGCAAGCTGATCCTGGATCTGCAGCGGGTCGACCTGAGCGCGCTGCTCGATTCAGCCGCTGAATTTTTGCGCCCGCTCGCTATCGAGAAGGGTGTGGACATCCGCATCGATACCCATGACGGCGCGCCGCTGGAACTCGATGGCGATCCGGTTCGTTTGCAGCAGATTTTTGCCAATTTGCTGGGCAACGCGCTCAAGTTTACCCCTGGCGGTGGCGCGATCACGTTGACTGCGCAGCGCCGCAATGACGGACAGGTCGCGGTGACAGTGCGCGACAACGGCGAGGGCATCGATGCGCGGTTCCTGCCGCAGCTATTTACCCGCTTCAGCCAGGAAAACAGCAAGGCCGCGCGCGTGCATGGCGGGCTGGGGATCGGCCTGTCGATCGTCAAGCAGTTGACCGAGCTGCATGGCGGCGCCGTCAGCGGCGACAGCGCGGGCGTGGGCCAGGGCGCCACCTTCACGGTGATGCTGCCGCTGCGCGCCATCGATGAGGCAGGCGACGACGTGGCGGGCACGGTCGCCCAGGCGGAGGCGGAAGCCGACCAGCTGATGCTGATCGACCTGCGCGGCGTGAGCGTGTTGCTGGTGGACGATAACGAAGACATCCTGGAACTGAGCCGGCGCGTGCTGGAAGAGCGGGGCGCCGGCGTCGTCACCGTCAATTCGGTCGAAGCGGCGCTGGCGCAGTTGGGCGCTGCGCGCCCGCAGGTGCTGGTCAGCGATATCAGCATGCCCAAGCTCAATGGCTACGACCTGATCCGCACGGTGCGCAACGACATACGGCTCGATGAACACATGCTGCCGGCGGTGGCGATGTCCGCGTTCGCGCGGCCCGTGGACCAGCAGCGCGCGTTGCAGGCAGGGTATCAGGCGTATTTGATCAAGCCGTTGCAGCCGCACCTGCTGATCCGGGCGGTGGCGCGGCTGGCGGGGCGGGGGGATGTGTCTGCCGTGTAGGTTTGCCAGCAAGCGCCTGCAGGAAGGGTGCTGAACAATGGATGTCAGTTCGCGCGCACCTGCGCCGCGATGCGCGCCGCATCCCGCCCCGGCGCCATCCCGAACATCCGCGCATACTCGCGGCTAAATTGCGTCGCGCTCTCATACCCCACCTCGAACGCCGCCGTTGTCACGTTTGCGCCATGCGACACCAGCAGCTGGCGCGCCTGCATCAGGCGCACCCGCTTCTGATACTGCAGGGGACTGAGCGCCGTCACCGCCTTGAAATGCCGGTGGAACGACGAGGCGCTCATGGCGACCTTGTCGGCCAGTGCCTCGATGCGCAGGGGGCTGGCGAAATCTTCCCGGATCCAGGCGATCGCGCGCTGTACACGGGCCAGCGCGCTGTCGGGCAGCGCGATATCGCGCAGCATCGCGCCGTGTGGCCCCTGCAGCACCCGGTACAGGATTTCGCGCTCATACGCCGGTGCCAGCGCCGCGATGTCCTGCGGCTGGTCGATCAGGCGCAGCATGCGTACCCAGGCATCCATCAACTCGTGCGTGACGGCGGCCACGGAAAAACCACTGTCGGTGGGTGTGCCGGCAGCAGGTTTGGGCAAGTCGACCAGCAGCGGCCCCAGCACTGCAGGGTCGAGCGTCAGGCTCACTGCCAGGTAGGGCGCACCGCTTGCAGCCGGATGCACCCGGCCCACGGCCGGCAGCTCGACCGACATCACGAAATACGTCGCCGGATCGTAGTGCAGCGTGCGCTCGCCGACCGTCATCGATTTGCTGCCCGTGAGGATCAGGTTGATCATCGGGGCGTACACCGCAGCCAGATGGTGTTCGGGAATCGCGCCCTGGACCATGGCCACGCGCGGGATGCCGGTCTCGGTGCGGCGGTTGGTAGCGCCGGCGGCAAGGCGCCGCAGTTCAGTCAACAGATGTTCCATCACGCATTGGAACAGAGCCAGGCGTGCACCGCAAGGCATTGGCAGGATCGTGCAGGTTTGTAGCAGGATCCGGCGGGCGCCGCGCGAGGCGGCTCGCTACCATGTTCTCATCCCTTCACCACCCGGAGCACGAACATGAACACCTCAACGCACATCACCCTGATTACTGGCGCCAGCCGCGGCATCGGCGCGGCCACCGCCCTCGAATGCGCGCGGCGCGGCATGGGCGTCATCCTGACCTACAAGGATCAGCGTGAGGCAGCGGACGCCATCGTGCACCAGATCGCAGTCGCAGGTGGCAAGGCCGTTGCGTTGCAGCTGGACGTGGGCGACATCGCAAGCTTCGAGGGATTCGGCGCGGCAGTGCGCCATGCGCTCGATACCAGCTGGGGCGCAGCCCAGCTGCAGGGCTTGGTGCACAATGCCGGCCATGGCCTGTACAGCCCGATCGAGCAGGTCACGCCGGACCAGTTCGACCGCTTGCTGAACGTGCACCTGAAAGGCCCGTTCTTCCTGACCCAGAGCCTGTTGCCGCTGCTGGCCGACGGTGCCAGTATCGTCAACCTCACCAGCGCCACCACCCGGGTGGCCACGGCGGGCGTGGCGCCGTATGCGGCGGCCAAGGGCGCGCTCGACGTGCTGACCCGCTACATGGCCAAGGAATTCGGCGCGCGCCGCATCCGTGCCAATGCGGTGTCACCGGGCGCGATCCGCACCGACCTGGGAGGCGGCTTGAACGATGCATTCGAAACCATGCTGGCGGCGCAGACGGCGCTCGGCCGGGTGGGCGAGGCGAGCGAGGTGGCCAGCGTGATCGCCAGCCTGCTGGGCGGCGATCTGGCGTGGGTGAATGCGCAGACGATCGAAGTCGGCGGCGGTTATCAGATCTGAATCACCGGCGTCCTCGATGCTCGACCATATTTTCTTGCCCGTATGCGACCTCGACAAGTCGCTGGCTTTCTACAGTGCTGCACTGGCCCCGCTCGGCATCACGCAGCGGCTCGATTTCGCTGGCAAGGATGGGCCGCCCGATCATCCCGACCTGAAAGGCATTGGTGCCGATGGCCGCATGTTCTTCTGGCTGCGCCAGGGCGAGCACCGCGGCACCGGCTTGCACATCGGATTTGTTGCAAAGAGCCAGGCGGAGGTGGAAGCCGCCTGGGCAGCGGCAATCGCAGCCGGTGCGCTCGACAATGGCGCACCGGGAGCGCGCCTGCATTACGACCCCCGCTATTACGCGGCGAACGTGATCGATCCTGATGGGCACAGCCTGGAATTTGTCTACAAGAGCTGGCAGCATCCGACTGGCTGATGCACCACGTTCAGGGCACCACTACCAGCTGCCGCGCGGCGCGCCAGCGCAGCAAGGCCTGCGTCTGCGTGCGCAGCACCGGATAGACGAACGTCAGGTACAGCGTCAGCGTGAAGCCAAGCAGCACGCCGGCGGTCCACATGAACGCAGGTGCTGCGCCGCGCCACAGCAAGGCAGCGCAAAAGGCCAGGGGCACGGCCAGCAGCAACGCGACCACTGCGCGCAGCAGGGCAGAGCGGCGCAGCAGATGGCCGGCCATCCCTGTCACGAAGAAAGCGCACGCGCCGAGCACGAGGCAGGCCAGCGTTGCCGCTGCTTTGCCCTCGTCGGCCGTCATGGCGCCGGCCGGCAGCACGATCGCCGGCGCAACGAGCACCAGCATGCCGGCGGCAAAGCACAGCAGTCGCAGGATCGTCATGGCGATGCCTGGCGCAGCAAGTAGACAGGGGTAGTGTTCTGGCTCATACGAGATCGATTGCAACATTCAGCCAGTACGGCAATGTGATAAAGATAGCACACAGGCAATATCTGCGGCCGCGATAACTGTCTTCGGCACGCGACAGATTTGTCCTTGTTTTGCCGTAAATATGTCTTTCAGATGTAGCGGGGGCGAGGTCGCACATGACAGTTGTCACCCCATATCGATGGCAAGTGCGCCTGTCGGCAGACCCGCACCATTGACATACTGGTCTCACACCAACCCGTGAGGAAACCATGTCCACCATCGTCGCAAAGGCGGTATGTGCCGCCGCCGGTCTGTCCCTCTCCTGCCTGGCGCTGGGCGCCGCCACCCTGGTCCAGGACGTGCGCGTGTTCGACGGCAAGGCCGTGCATGAACGGCGCTCGGTGCTGTTCGACGAGGCGCGTGTCGTCGATGCCGATTTTCGCGGGCCGGCCCCGGCAGGCGCGCGCATCGTCGAGGGCGCCGGGCGCACGCTGCTGCCCGGCCTGATCGATGCCCACACCCACGCGTTCAGGCAACTCGACCTGCCGGTGCTGTTTGGCGTGACGACCCAGATCGACATGTTTACCGCCGTACCGGTCATGCAGGACGCCAAACGCAGCATGG